>Ga0326727_10022018_pt1 | contig 12379 bp, 19 predicted proteins | sample MB2enrmetagenome_FD_207643 | JGI IMG/M metagenome (GOLD analysis project Ga0326727, IMG submission 207643) | Lab enriched peat soil microbial communities from McLean, Ithaca, NY, United States - MB29MY | ecosystem: Environmental > Terrestrial > Soil > Wetlands > Peat | place: USA: New York...
TTGGGCTGTCGTAGAACGCTACGTGAAAAACCAAGGAAAGAACATCAAAGATCTTCAGCTAACCCTCTGGCGATAGGCACCCTTCTATCCTGCCATACCCCGCGGCTTGCCGCGTGGGTAATTGATTTCTTCGCAGTTCAAATAATCAAGCCGAATTTATCATAATTGGTTTAGCAGCTAGTTTAGTTTGGTCACACAAGTTATTGTAGCTGCCGGTGTATTTGATTGGTGGATTTGATATTCAGGCTTATAGAAAGATGATAAGTAGTAGCAAAACGAAAGCGATATAAAAGTCTTAGTAGTGCGAGTTGTTTAGTGTTAAGTAAGTAGTGATTGTCTGTATTTATAATTGGCATAGCAATCTCCTATACGTAGTATATAGGATACAAGAGACCAAAAACAAACAACAAACAGATTGATAAAACAACAAAACAACGGTTTACGCGTGCTGTATATATGTAGTATTTAGGGCTATAAATACTAAAGACAATAATTAACAGGTTAGTATGGCGATGAAAAGACGGTTTACGTGTATGATTTTTAAGCTAACTGGGGGCCATCGGTTTCTAGTACTTCCAGGAGGGTCCAGAGCCAGGATTCCGTACCCAATTCGTTAACTAGTTTGGCGTTTGCTTTGATCCATTGTTGCCAGGTGATTATAGGCTTGTGTTCACCCTGTAACCTTTTGGAAACAGTAATGGCATTGACTGGGCTTATGATTCCATAGGTTGGGCTGGTATACGCGTTCAATAACCCTGAGCGTGGTGGCTCAGTGTAGAACCTTAATTGTTAACTACACCGTAGCTTAGTCGTCGAGTTCCTCGTAGATCTTAATAAGCATTTCTATCCATCCTATTTTATTGGCTAAGGCTCGTCGCAAGTCATCGGCATGCCAACCTCTATGAAAAATTGAACCGATGTCTTTCGAATCACCATTAAGGCCATACTGGCAAATCTGACGGAGTTTTGCGAAGTCTGCTGGGCTGGTATACCTTATTTCTTTGGCAGGAGTGTGAGTTCCGGGCTTCCCTATGATAACTCTCAAGACTTCTGGTGCATCTTTAAACTTTTGAGCATGATCTTTATGTAGTTCTTTGCCGACTTCACTGCCTTGTGCCTTTGCACTAAGTTCAGTATCGGCAATTATGATATTCTCCCAACCAATTAGTAAAAATAATATATGCCCAGCATCCTGAGTAGGAGGTGGGAGTCTATTTGCAGCATCCAGATAGTAACGTGCGTTACTCAGATATTGCTTAACTGAAGTTGGTACAATCATAAACTTAACTATACCCCAGCTCAACTCACTATTTAACAAGTGCGATGATTTGAATGATTAACCCTATCACGAGCACAATAGTGAGTACTACTATCCATTTCGTAAGTGTAATTAGCGTTTTTGTCTGGCCGGAAGCTTCTTTATTTGATTTAGTTATGGATTTTGTTAACGATATTAGCTTATCTGTCTGAGAAGATGATTCCTCGTTGAAGTCTTTAATAGAAGTGTCGAGTACTTTTATGGAATCGTGTAGTTCTCTAGTGGCCAAGACTTGCTTTTTGATTCGGTCATTAGTGGTGGCTATTAAATCATTTTGGAATCCGTTGCCAGTACTTATACGCGGAAATTCATCATCGTCCATACCCTTAGAATACACCTTGATATATACTGAAATTGAAATTAATTATTAAATATGACGGATTTACCCATAAATGAAGATGAAGATTGGAATTATTTATCGGGTATTTTAGGTGCTTCAAATAATGATGAAGATTTGGTCGAAACAGAGAGCGTTAACGAAATAAAGACAAAAGAGTCGAGAACTCCCCTAGAAGCGGAAATACAAAATCGTATTTCACCTATGGCATAAGAGCTAAACTCACACGGGTCAGCCCATTGTGGTGAAAGTTATGCAACAAGGCCTTTTAAAACTACTCGGCCTGTAAATAGTTGTGTGTTGCTCTGTGTTTTTGGCTAGCCATAGTGGACAATCTTCGGACTAATTTGGCCGCCCACTCTATTGTATGACTCGCTATATTTGGGCGGCTACTGTCATAAAAATACATGCCAGCATTCAAACTTTAAAAGGGGCACCTGGGAATAATTTATAGTATAATTAGGACATGCCAGTAGTAAGTCCTCAACTACCAATTGAATTCAATAAGCTCAGTAGCATTTTAAAAAAGTACGGAGTAACATCTGCTAGCTTGTTTGGCTCATACGCTCGGGGTGATGCAAGCCCCGACAGCGACTTAGATATTCTTGTTACCTATGGCCCTGGTACAAATTTGTTTAAAGTTATTGACCTGCAAGATGAGTTAGAAGCTGTAACCGGCAGTCGGATTGATTTGGTTTCGGCAAAGTTTATAAAGCCTAGACTTGCGTCTAGGATCAAACAAGATCTTGTAAGTATCTTTTAGGAATCTATGACGCTACACGATAAAGAATTTTATAAAGAAACAATCCTTGAACACATAACAGCAATTCAAGAGTATCTACCAAGTTCCAGGGAAGTATTTCTAAAAGACGAGAAGGCGTATGATGCCATACTTATGCGACTGATTGCAATAGGCGAAGAACTTTCGGCAGTCAGAGATTTTCTTGACGAGAAAGACCCTGATCTGGAGTGGCATAAAATTATCGGGTTACGTAACCGTATTGCTCACGGGTATTGGGAAGTCGACAAAGACACAATCTGGGAACTAATGACTGACGGATCACTAGATAAGTTACGTGATACCTTGAGCTAGAACACAAACTTCGTTAGGCTTGGTTAACACTGGTAAGCGTCGCTAACTATTTTAAGTAATTTCGTAAAACAGATTCAATATTGAAAGCAAAATCACGCTGAAATATAGCACCCCTTGAGATTAATTCCATTGCTCTGCCCTCGGTAAGGATGAGCTCTCCAATAGATACATCAATTACGACCTCAAAGATTGCCTGACGTGTACCGTTTTTGAACATTACTTTGTACCTGCTTTAGTGAGTTTATTTGCGAAGGCAGTAAACTTATTTCTTCTCGGAGCTCACGCAAGATTGCATGCGTAGGACTTTCGCTTGGTTCAACGTCTCCTCCAAATAGTGTCCAGTAGTTTTTGAACAAAGAAGCGTTATCATCACGTAATTGCAATAAGTAATTATTTTATTGATTTTTAATAATAGCACCTACGATAGCCATGCCTACATATTAGCAAAACAAAAAAGACTTCCGAGGGAGCCCTTTATAATGCTTATGCTTTGGCAAGAAGGGATTCAAATCATGCACTTCAGCTAAGTTTAGAAGCAGAGCGCGACTAAGTATTTGACATGCCTATACAGTACCTATACAATCTATCCATAGTAAGGAGAAAAAAATTATGGCAACCAAAACACTTAACATAGCACTTGATGAAAAGCTACTCAGTGATATAGATAAAGCTGTTAAACAGGATATGGGCAGTCGCAGTGAGTACTTTAGGCGGTTGGCGCTAATAGACCTTGAACGGCGCAAGCGTTGGGAACAGTTGTTTACTGCCGGCAAAGCTGTAGGCAGAAAAATGGGTATTAAGAGCGAACAGCAAGTCTATGGCATTCTAAAAAAACGATAGGAGCAAATATCTTGAAGCCACAAGTTGTTATTGATTCCAATGTATGGATATCAGGAATCGTGTTTGGTGGTAACCCGGAAAAAGTAATTCGTCTTTTTGTAGAGGGCCACATCCTACTAATAACTAGTGAAGAATTATTGAGTGAACTTAGAAAGAAAATAACACAGCGTTTTCCATTATTTATACCAAACGTTGCCTTGTTAGAAGCTTCTATTGGGGAAGATGCTATTATGGTTCAGCTTGGTAGCTTGCCTATTACTGCTAGCCGTGATGTTGATGACAATAAGTTTTTAGAGACGGCTATGATAGGTAACGCACAATATATAGTTTGTGGCGACGGAGACTTACTTGATCTAAAAACGTTCAGAGGTATAGAGATTGTAAAACCTATTGAGTTTTTAAAACTACTCAGCCTGTAAATAGTTGTGTGTTGCTCTGTGTTTTTGGCTAGGGTGCAGGGATTCGAACTTTAGACTACAAAATAAATCCTACTACCGGTCATGCCAAAGCATAGGTTTTTTTACAGAGTGTGTTACACTTTTAATCATTAGCATTTAAAAATACAAAAGGAAAAAGTATGCCTCCACAAGATCTAGGCCAAAATATCAACCCTAATCCTGAGCCAACAGTGATGCCAACAATGCCCACATCAGAGCCAAGTGTGCCACCAGTACCATTGGTACCGCCTATGCCGCAAGAGCCACAGGCACCCAGCATGCCTACACCGGCTGCACCGTACCAACCCATGCCATCGGTTGCCCCAAGCCAAGATGTTCCACCCATGCCCACAGTGTCGCCGTCACCCGAAGCTGTTGAGCCGCCAGTGGTTCCTCCTACACAAGACTATCAACCACCTACTCCGACAGCTGGTTTTTAAGCTTGCCAATTTATCTGTAAACTTACCAAGTAATCTGATTACCAGGCATTGTAAGTAGTATACTTAATTTGGATGATAGCAACACTTTACGGTACGATTTCTGAAAAACTTAATGATACAGTAGTGCTTGATGCTCATGGTGTAGGCTATGGTTTGCTTGTGACGAGCGAGGATTATGGCCAGTTGCCACAAGGCCAGAGCGCAAAGGTATATGTTTATGAGCACATACGCGAGCAATCACATGACCTGTTTGGCTTTTTGAGGCTCGATACAAAAAGTTTGTTTGAGCAACTTCTAGCGGTAAACGGTATTGGCCCGAAAATGGCACTAAGTGTTCTAAGTATCGGTAAGGCTGATGCTGTTAGGGTGGCTATTGCCACTGGGGATGTCAATTTTATCTGTCAAGCTCAAGGTGTTGGTAAGCGTGTAGCCGAACGAATTATCGTTGAACTTAAAAACAAGGTTGGGCTGGAGAGTGTGGAGCTTGATGCAACTGGCATTTTGCAGTCCGAAGAGCAACTCTTAAGAGATGAAGCCATTGAAGCGCTTGTCACGCTTGGCTATACCCCTCAGGATGCACTAAAAGCCTTAAAACCGATTGACCAGTCACTGCCAACTGAGGAACGTATTAAACTAGCTTTAAAAAGGAGTTAACCGATGGTTCCCAATATTAAGCTAAACGATGGCAACAAGATCCCGCAAATTGGTTTGGGCCTGTGGCAAGTAAAAGATCAAACTGAGTTTAACAGAGTTTTCGATACGGCCGTTGAAACTGGTTACCGGCACTTTGATAGTGCCCAGATTTATGGTAACGAGCCCTTACTTGGCGCAGCATGGAAGCGTCACGGCATAAAACGCGAAGATATTTTTATAACTACTAAAATCAGCGTTGCGAACTTTGGGGCTAGACGAACCGCGAAGAGCTTTACCGAATCTTTAAAAAACCTACAAACTGACTACGTTGACTTATTGCTACTACACTTTCCTGTTACTGGGTTACGCCAAAAATCATGGCCTGTACTGGAAAAAATACAAGCTGAAGGCCAGGCGCATTCTATAGGTGTCAGCAACTATACCATCCGGCACTTGGAAGGCATGAAAAAATATGCCCATGTTACGCCAGCTATAAATCAGGTAGAACTGCACGTGTTTCTGCAGCAACCCGAACTTATACAATACTGCGAAGACCACCAAATTGCCGTGGAGGCTTACTCGCCTTTAGCTCACGCGCGAAAAATGAACAATACCGTAATTATGGAAATCGCCAAAAAACACGGCAAAAGTTATGCCCAAATCATGCTCCGCTGGGATATCCAGAAAGGGCTTATAGTGATACCTAAGTCCGTTACCATGGAACGGATTCGTGAAAACTTTGCAGTCTTTGATTTTGAACTGGACGCTGAAGATATGAAGCAGCTAGCTAAACAAAACCAAAATCTTCGTACTTGCTGGAGCCCAGTACACATACCCTGAGATGAGCTAGTTGTCGTTTACGCACGATATAAATCTACCCGAATGCGGTTTTGAATCAGATCATTTTGGTGACTTTTATATAAATTTGCATATAATCGTAAACATAAAGACGGCAACAATTAGTATTAAAGAGATCCTTAGCGGTTTAAAAAGTCTTTTAAAATTTAAATACGGGCAAACATTTAAGGTAATGTACCGCTCTAAGCCATTTGTGACATTATTAATGACCCAAAATGAACACAATGACCATTTAACAAGAAACACAGGAACACTTGCTGCAGCTAGGCACAGTACAAGTTTTGTTAAAAGTCTTGCGCAACGTAAACCAACTTTTGATGCCAGCAAGAGTTTTAAAGAGCTCTACGACGATACATGGACGTTATGATATTTACTGATATAAATTAGTCACTACAGAGTTAATCGCTGGAGGAGTCAAGAATTAACCTGATTTTTAATAGCTAGGGTACAAAAAGAAAATTTCGTGAAACAGACTGTAAAGTGACCAGATCAGTTACCGCTAAAATGGAATCGAAAATGATTTCAAGTATACTTGTAGTAGGCAATCTATGTCGGATCCAAAAGTAGTTATGTTATATATAAAATTTAGTAAATATTATGCATGGAGTAGCTGTGTTAGAAAAATCCATGGGGACAATCAATTTAGGAGCTCTAGTGTAGAGGTCGGAGATTATTGTGATTGATCGCATTATCGCAGCTGAAGCTGACAGTAGTAATGACGAGCAAGAGGTGGAGCTTGAGAATACATTGCGACCCAGAGACTTTGCCAACTATATCGGGCAACAGCGTCTCAAGCAGAACTTAAAGCTAGCGATTACTGCTGCAAAAAAACGGGGTGAGCCAATAGATCATGTCTTGTTGTATGGGCCGCCTGGGCTTGGCAAGACTACGATGGCTAACGTAATAGCCAATGAGATGGGATCCAACATTCGTATTACTAGCGGGCCGGCGGTGGAACGAGCAGGGGATCTGGCTAGTTTGCTTACTAATCTGCAGGATGGTGACATCTTGTTTATTGACGAGATCCATCGCTTACCGCGGGTAGTGGAAGAGATTTTGTATGGCGCCATGGAAGATTTTAAGTTAGATATAATGATCGGCAAAGGCCCGTCAGCTAAGAGTCTGAGACTGGATTTACCTAAGTTTACTATTATAGGAGCAACTACTCGTACAGGGGCTTTAGCGGCTCCATTGCGTGATCGTTTTGGCATGATCCATCGCTTAGAATTTTATACTACGGACGAGATCCAGCAGATTATTGAACGGGCTGCTAGGATTCTAGGTATTACTATCGATAAAACAGCCGCTCACGAATTGGCTCAGCGAGCTCGTTTAACTCCGCGAATTGCCAATCGCTTGTTAAAACGAGTGCGGGATTATGCCGATGTCAACGGCGACGGTATTATAGATGTAGCTATCAGCCATAAAGCTTTAGAGTTGTTGGAAATTGATGACCTTGGCCTAGACCCGGCTGATCGTATGCTACTTAATAAAATTATTGAACACTATCATGGCGGCCCGGTCGGAATTGAGACGCTAGCTGCTTTGACATCTGAAGAACGAAGTACCTTGGAAGATTTCATCGAGCCGTATTTAATGCAGATCGGGTTACTAGAACGTACACCCCGTGGGCGTAAAGTTACACCTAAAACTTATCGGCATCTTGGCATTCAGCAAACTGGGGCTCAATCAAGCTTGATTTAAAGATTTTATTACTGTCTCAATAGTTACTAATCCACACAAGGCTTTCACTAGTGCGTCTACCTGCAGGCTGATAGTCTGATCTTTTATGACAATCTCACTTAGATGTGAAACAGTTGATGATTGAGCTAAATGACTCCGTAAAACTTCACTAATTGGGGTAACCCCAAACAAAGCGGTAGCTCCATTAAAGCCACTCTTGCGGCATTTGCTACAACCACCGGGTTTAGCCCGCCACAGTTGTGTAATTTTAGCCTCATTTATACTAGATTTAGCGGTGGCTAGCGCTTGGTTGCACTGCAACTGACCAGTAGCTTCACTTTCTAGCTGCTGCAGCCGAGCCGCGTTGTTGCCTTGTCCTAAGCGGAACATTTGACTTAAGTGATTTTGCATTGCCAAGTCAGGGGTATAAACCTCGCGGCATTCAGGGCAAAGTCTTGGTACCAGATTTTGATAGCATATTAGTCTTAGGCTAGTAGCTAAGCCTAACGGATTGCCGCTTAATCTTAATAATTGTGTGACGGCCGCCGTAGCGCCACTAGATCTGATACCGCCAAGGACTAGCTGCTTACTAGCCGCGTCAACAGCGATCTCAGCTGTCTCACGGTCTGGCATATTCCCCAGTATTACTACATCAGGCATGTGTTTGAGTTGCATGCGCAAAACGCGCGACCAAGTCATCCCATTGCTTGGCTTTACGGCCATGTAATTAACATTCGCTACTTGATAGGTGGCATTTTCTTCGACACTGGCTATACGGTGAAAGGAACTACTCAAGGCAGCTGCACAACTGGCCAGTGTAGTAGGGATGCCACTATGGCCAGCGCCGCTAATCAGTATTATCCCACGAGGTTCTGCTAAGGCGTTTTGGAAGCAGGTTAGACCCTTGCCCCATAAGCCCAGAGCTGCCAGCTCAGGTGGTTGTGCTGCCGGATCATGAATATGGGCAACCATGCGTTCACCAGATAGTAAAGGCATAGTATCAACGCTAAGATGATATGTATGGTGGTTGTATACTTGCGTAAATGTGCCATCCTGTGGCGCTTTAGTTTGTCTTAAGTCTAAATTAGCCAGTTGCTTAATTTGCTTGGCTAAAGGTTTGGCGGTATTGGTGGCTAGGGTTAAACCCGTAGATAACGCACCTTGCCTGCGAAAACGTATTAGCAGCTTTTCGATCTGCGGTTCTATATGGATATCTGTTGCGTTAGTGCGGATAGCTTGCCCGAGAATACGTCGCCAGATTGACATAGCAGAAATGTTGGCTGCCGTATCTGACTGTCGCATTTTTGGTTGTGTTACTATGCCCCCCATGTTAACTTTGATTATATAGCCCTTACGCTTGCATAACCAGGTACTTTTAGACAATACTGGGGATATAACAGAAATTGTGAGTATAATCAGGGTAACGAGGCAATCTAACAACCGGGGGAGGTAATTATGGCTGGTGATGCAAAAGCAACTCCAAAAGATGAGTCAGATGGTAAAAGCAAAGCTTTAGGGCTGGCGCTGGAGACAATCGAGAAACAGTTTGGCAAAGGGTCAATCATGAAACTTGGCGAGTCGACACATACCAAGGTAGAATGTTGGCCGACTGGCTCGCTTGGTTTAGACATAGCGCTTGGCGGCGGTTTACCCAAAGGTCGTGTGGTAGAAATTTACGGCCCGGAGAGTTCAGGTAAGACGACTCTAACCTTACATGCTATTGCCGAAGTCCAAAAAGCTGGTGGTACGGCTGCTTTTATTGATGCTGAACATGCACTTGACCCGGCATACGCCAAGCGTATCGGTGTAGATATTGATAACTTACTACTAAGCCAGCCAGATAACGGTGAGCAGGCCTTAGAAATTACCGAGACTTTGGTACGTAGCAATGCGGTAGATATTATTGTCATTGACTCTGTGGCCGCACTAGTACCACGTGCTGAGATAGAGGGGGAGATGGGCGACAGTTTACCCGGTCTGCAGGCTCGTTTGATGAGCCAGGCTTTGCGTAAACTAACAGGTGTTATCAGCCGCAGCAAAACAACAGTGGTATTTATCAACCAAATCCGGATGAAAATTGGCGTGATGTTTGGTAACCCAGAAACTACTACTGGCGGTAATGCCTTGAAGTTTTACGCTTCGGTAAGGATGGATATACGCCGCATCGGCCAGATTAAACAAGGGGACGAGGTACTTGGTAACCGTACGCGCGTCAAGGTTGTTAAAAACAAAATTGCGCCGCCTTTCCGTGAGGCTGAGTTCGATATTATGTACAACGAAGGGATATCAAAATCCGGTGACGTCCTGGATTTGGCCGTTGCTGACAACATAGTTGAGAAAGCAGGCGCTTGGTTCAGCTATAAGGGCGAGAAAATAGGCCAAGGTCGTGAAGCGGCCAAAGCTTACCTGCAGGCTAACCCTAAAGTTATGGAAGACATAGCCGTGTCTGTACGGAAAGCTGCCGAAAAGGAATAGTATGGCCAGTGAGCTGGTGCTTAAAGATAAGCCGACACTGAAAGATATTCAGGCTTATATAGCAGCTACCGCGATTGAGCGCGGTTTCGATAAAGAGTCAGCTCAGAATTGCTTTATTTTGTTAACCGAGGAAGTTGGCGAACTAGCCAAAGCCCTGCGCAAGCACGCTGGTGTTAGACTAGCTACCGACTCAAAGCCGATGGATGTAGAATTTGAGATTGCTGACGTATTTCTGACGTTGGTTAGTCTGTGTAATACATTAGGTATAGACCTTGAAAAAGTCCTGCGTGCCAAAGAAGAAAAAAATAAAATACGGGTCTGGATATAATGAAACGCTTAATTCTCATGGGAGGTCGGCCGTGGCTAGGCGAGGACAAAGGAAAAGCGTTTGCCGAGGCTTTAACGAGCGGCCAAACCACAAAAATTAAAATAGCTTTTTGTATCTTTGCCCAGCCAGAAAGTGATTGGGAAGTTACTAGGCGAGCCAATATAAATATAATTAGTAAATTTACAAAAAATAAAGATCTTGAATTTAAGACTTTGACACCAGAAAACTTCAGGGAAGTATCAAGCTGGGCGGATGTAGTTTATCTGCCTGGCGGCAACCCGCATGTTCTTAAAGAGAAACTAGACCTTTGTGGCGATATAGCTTTGTTGTGGGACAAGAAAGTAATAGCCGGATCATCGGCTGGAGCCGATATGCTTTGTCAACACTTCATGTTTTTACAAGAGGAGACCATTAGTAATGGTTATGGGTGGGTAAAGGTTAGCTGCATACCGCATTGGCGCTCCCAAGCCGACGAATATAAGACCAAAGACTTTTATAAAATTGAGAGTAAGTTATTGGAAGAATTTCCAGACGTGCCGGTTTTATGTATACCTGAAAGCGAATTCGTAGAATTTTCTGTCAAATGATGAAAATTACGAAAATCACTAGGCAAGTGAAACACCCGGAGCGTTACTCCATTTTTGTCGATGATGAGTATGCCTTTTCTCTAGGTGAGACCGAGTTGCTCAACCAAAAACTTTTTGGCGGGCAGGCAATTGATAGCCACCAACTTGAAGTTTTGAAAAAGCTGTCGGTAGACGATAAAACTTTTTCCAACGTTTTGCGTTATGCCGCAATAAGGCCGCATAGTATTTGGGAGCTGCAAAGTTATCTTGAGCGTAAGCGGGTTACTGAGGGCACCACTAAAAAAATACTAGAAAAATTAAGTAGTGCTGGGCTAGCCGATGATGAAGCCTTTGCCCGGATCTGGATAGAAAACCGTCAATTACTAAGACCGTCCAGTAAACGGCGCCTTGTCCAAGAACTCAGAAAAAAACACATCGATGAACAAATTATCCAGAGAACCTTGGTTGAATGTCAAATTGACGATACCGTTACTATAAGTGAATTAATTAAAAAACGCCGGCTGGCTAAATATCACCACGACAGACTTAAATTAATGCAATACCTTACTCGCCAAGGCTTTGATTACACGGACATCAAAACCGTGTTATCAGGCGAAAGTGATGACATTGCTAAGTAATCATTAGTTTTTTAATAGCTTTGACATATGGTGGTACTGAGCACGGTACACGGACATCTTAAAGCGCAATTTTTCCCCATACGCTCAATAAATTGCCGCCGGCATTTATCTTCCAGATACTCATAAAATACTTAAGCGTAGCCAATATGATCTATTGTTTTGTGCCTACAACAGAGCCCCTACGAGCCTATTTGGGTTGCAAAAACTACAATCCGCTCGTTGAATTCACTTGTGCCCGGTATAACGTCACCGGTACAGGTAATTAGGTTTAGACCGGGAGTGCCTGGATCTACTGGCGTCATAGCTGCTGCCATATCAACGTTACCAGAACTATAGACCTTACTTTTAACTACTTGGTAAGTAAATATAGTGCTGTCACCGCTTTCAACTTTGATAATATCGCCGGCTACCAGTGTCTTAATGCCGTAGAATACGCCGTTGGCTGTCCAGCTAGAAACATGGCCGTCAATTAACATAGCGCCGGGTTGTCCGGGTTCAGCTGATTCGTTATACCAGGCAGTGTCATATACATTACTCGGTGTGCCCAGCGCCCCGGTGGAAGTAACCCCGACCGATAACACTCGGGCATAAACTCCAAGTTTAGGGATTATGATGTAGCGCGGCAGTTTAGGCGCTACAACGTAGTTAGATAGATCGCTAGTCGTTATGTTAACAGTGCTTAAAGCTGGAGCGGCCGCAGCAGAAGAACTTGTTGCAGTGGTTTTAGGGTTGA
>Ga0326727_10022019_pt1 | contig 12379 bp, 9 predicted proteins | sample MB2enrmetagenome_FD_207643 | JGI IMG/M metagenome (GOLD analysis project Ga0326727, IMG submission 207643) | Lab enriched peat soil microbial communities from McLean, Ithaca, NY, United States - MB29MY | ecosystem: Environmental > Terrestrial > Soil > Wetlands > Peat | place: USA: New York...
CACTGGACGCCGGGGCCGACGACTACGTCACCAAGCCCTTCAGCATGCCGGAACTGCTGGCCCGCATTCGCGCCGCCCTGCGCCGGGCGCCCCTCATCAGTTCAGGCACGCCGGAATTGCTGAAGCTGGGCCCCACGGAAATCAATTTTGCCGCCCGCCGGGTCACCGTGGACGGCGTTGATGTGCGTTTGACGCCCAAGGAGTTCGACCTGCTTCGCTATTTCGCCAGCAATCCGGATGTGGCCATTCCCCACACGAAACTTCTTCAGGCCGTGTGGGGACCGGACTATGGCGAAGAGGTGGAATACCTGCGCGTCTTTATCAATCAGCTTAGGAAAAAGATCGAGCCGGACCCTTCCCATCCCGCTTATCTCCTCACCGAGCCCTGGGTGGGCTACCGGCTCAATCTGCCCAAGCCCTAACGAAATCTTGAGCAAGTATTTATGACTTCTTTATGGGTTCAACCGCACTATGTTCAAGGTGGCCCGCATGGAAGCCCATCCAGACGATGACGAACCCGGCCCTGCCTCCTCGTTTTACTCTCATGAGGGCAAATGGCAAGAGTAGACTGACGGGTGTCTCGAAACGTGGTTGGAAGTCTCCGCAGTCCCTGATTGTGGTGGGCGGCAGGCAAAGCTGGTGGCCAACCTCCGCGCAAGCCATGGCGCGGGACCTGCAAAGGGATGGGCAGTAGGTGATTTTCGCAAAACTGAGGTGATATCGCCATGTTGGACATTGCTTATATTCTGGTTGGCGTGTTGTTTTTTGTTGGTTGCTGGATTTTCACACGCCTCTGTGAGCGTCTTTAGGGAGGGCTGAGCTATGGATTTCATTATTGCCGGCATCGCCGCATTGTTCCTGTTCATTTATCTGGTATACGCCCTCTTGCGTCCAGAGGAGTTCTGAGGAGGCTTGCATGACCGTGCCTGGTTTTGTGTACATTGTAGTGTTCTTTCTCGTCCTATGGGCGGTGACCAAGCCGCTGGGGCTCTATATGTCCAGGGTTTTCGAGGGCGAGCGCACATTTCTCCATCCGTTGCTGCGGCCCTTAGAGCGCCTCATTTACAAGTTATGCGGCATCCGGGAAACCTCCGAACAGCGCTGGACGCAATATGCGGCATCGACGATCGCCTTCAGCCTGATGGGCTTCCTGTTTGTTTACGCTCTTCAGCGCTTGCAGGGATTGCTGCCACTCAACCCCATGCACTTCAGCACCCCCCATGCTCCCGGTTATGCCACGCCCATGACGCCGGATTTGGCGTTCAATACCGCCGTAAGCTTCATGACCAACACCAACTGGCAGGCTTACGGCGGCGAGCAGACGCTAAGCTATCTCATTCAAATGGCCGCGTTGACAGTCCAGAATTTCTGCTCCGCGGCGGCGGGCATTTCCGTGGCGATCGCGCTCATCCGCGGTTTTGCCCGCAAGCAAACCAGCACCATCGGCAATTTCTGGGTTGACGCAACGCGCGCCACGGTTTACGTGCTGCTGCCTCTATCATTGGTGTTTGCCCTGTTTCTCTGTGCCCGGGGGGTGCCGCAAACTTTCAAGTCTTACCAGAAAGCCACCACGGTGGAAGGAGCAAGCCAAACCATCGCGGTTGGCCCGGTGGCCGGTCAGGAAGCCATTAAGATGCTGGGCACCAATGGCGGGGGCTTTTTCAACGCCAATTCCGCCCATCCCTTTGAAAACCCGACGCCTCTCACCAATTTCATGCAGATTCTCGCGCTCCTGATGATCTCGTCGGGACTCACCTATACCTTCGGAACGATGGTGGGCGACACGCGCCAGGGGTGGGCGCTGTTCGCCGCCATGGCGTTCCTTTTCTTTGCGGGCGTATTTATCTGCTATCCCTCGGAGCATGGAGGTAATCCCATCCTTGCCCGCTTAGGGGTGGAGACGGCGGCCACTCCCACCCAATCGGGCGGCAACATGGAGGGTAAGGACGTCCGCTTTGGCATTGCCGCTTCCACCGTGTTTGCGACGGCGACCACTGATGCAAGTTGCGGGGCCGTGGACAGCATGCACGATAGCTATACGCCGCTCGGCGGCTTCGTCCCCCTGTTCAATTTACAGACGGACGAGGTTATTTTCGGCGGAGTCGGGTCAGGTTTATACGGGATGTTGCTGTACGCCATCGTCGGGGTTTTTATTGCCGGACTCATGGTGGGCAGGACGCCGGAGTATATTGGGAAAAAAATCGAGCAAAAGGAAGTGAAAATGGCCATGGTAGCCGTCATCGCCACGGCCTTTTCCATCCTTGTCTTCACGGCGATATGCGCGGTCATTCCCTTCGCCAAGAATGGTTACTGGAATGCCCCCGGGGCGGCCATCGCGAATCTCGGGAACACCGGGCCGCATGGCTTCAGCGAGCTCCTTTACACCTTTTCGAGCGCATCGGAAAATAATGGCAGCGCCTTTGCCGGGATCAGCGTCAATACTCCCTGGTATAACCTCATGACCGGATTGGCCATGCTGATTGGGCGTTTCGGCTTCATTTTGCCCACCCTGGCGATTGCCGGCAGCCTGGTCACCAAAAAGAAGGTGCCCACCACCAGCGGCACGTTCCCGACGCATGGCCCGCTTTTTATCGGCCTCGTAGTGGGTACGGTGATTGTGATTGGCGCCTTGACGTTCTTCCCGGCGCTTTCGCTGGGCCCCCTGGTGGAGCACTTTTTCATGCGCGAAGGAAAACTCTTGTCTTCGCTGATGTTGACGATCTGGAGCTAATTCATGCCATTGCCGACTGTAACGCCTCCTCCGCTTGATGATTTAACGACGCTCGTGCCGAAGAAAATGGTGCGGGCGCGTCCCTTGTTCGATCCGGAACTGATGGGGCGCTCGCTCAAGGCGTCTTTTGTAAAGCTGAATCCGGTCACGCTTTTCAAGAACCCGGTGATTTTCGTGGTGGAAGTGGGCGCCGCGCTCACCACGGTTTTTTTGATTCGCGACCTGTTTATCCGGGCGGCCGGCATCGGCTTTTCCCTGCAGATCGCGCTCTGGCTTTGGTTCACGGTGCTCTTTGCCAATTTTGCGGAGGCCATGGCGGAAGCGCGCGGCAAGGCCCAGGCCGACACCCTGCGCAAGACCAAGACCGACTCCATGGCGCGGCGGGTGGTGGCAGGGGGCGGCACGGAAAAGGTTCCCGCCTCCAAACTCCGTGCCCAGGACGTGGTTATCTGCGAGGCTGGTGAAATCATCCCCGGTGACGGCGAAGTCATCGAAGGCATCGCCACCGTGGATGAGTCGGTCATCACTGGTGAAAGCGCGCCGGTGATCCGCGAATCGGGCGGGGACCGCAGCGCGGTTACGGGCGGGACCAGGGTTCTCTCGGATCAGATCAAAGTTCGGATCACCTCCAATCCCGGGGAGACCTTCCTTGATCGCATGATCGCACTGGTGGAAGGGGCGGAACGCCAGAAGACGCCCAATGAGATCGCCCTCAACATTCTGATTGCCGGGTTGACTCTCATCTTTTTGCTGGCGGTTGTCACCTTGCAGCCCTTTGCCGTGTATTCCGTAAACTCCGCCCACGCCGGAACGGTTCCCAGCGTGGCGGTGCTGGTTTCGCTCCTCGTCTGCCTGATTCCCACCACCATCGGCGGCTTGCTCTCCGCGATCGGCATTGCTGGTATGGATCGCGTCATGCAGCACAACGTGCTGGCCATGAGCGGAAAGGCCGTGGAGGCTTCCGGAGACGTCAACACGCTCCTGCTCGACAAGACCGGCACCATCACCCTCGGCAACCGGCAGGCCGTGGAATTTCTCCCCGTGGAGGGAGTCACCGGAGCCGAGCTGGCGGACGCAGCGCAACTCGCCAGCCTGGCCGATGAAACCCCCGAAGGCCGCTCGATAGTGGTGCTCGCCAAACAAGCCTACAGCCTGCGGGGGCGCGAGGTGTCTGAGCACGAGGCGCACTTCATTCCCTTTTCCGCCTACACCCGCATGAGCGGCGTTGACATTGACGGCCGTCGCCTGCGCAAGGGGGCTACCGACGCCATCATCCAGTTCGTTACCGAAAAAGGCGGCCAGATACCCCCGAATTTCACCGAAATGTCGGATCGCATCTCCCGCACGGGTGGAACCCCCCTCGCCGTCGCCGATGGGGAACGCCTCCTGGGGGTCGTGCACCTGAAAGATATCGTCAAGGGGGGAATGCGCGAGCGCCTGCAACAACTGCGGGCGATGGGAATTCGTTCCGTCATGATCACCGGGGACAATCCCTTGACGGCGGCGGCCATTGCCAACGAGGCCGGGGTGGATGACTTCCTTGCGCAAGCGACCCCCAAAGACAAGATGGATTACATCAAGAAAGAACAAGGGCAAGGCCGGCTGGTGGCCATGACCGGTGACGGCACCAACGATGCGCCCGCGCTCGCCCAAGCCGATGTGGGTGTGGCCATGAACACGGGCACGATGGCCGCCAAGGAAGCCGGCAACATGGTGGATCTGGATAGCAATCCCACCAAGCTGCTCGAGATCGTGGGCATCGGCAAACAATTGCTGATGACCCGCGGCTCGCTCACCACCTTTTCGATTTTGAACGATGTGTCCAAATACTTCGCCATCATTCCGGCGATGTTCGCAAGCACCTATCCGGAGCTTGACAAGCTTAACATCATGCGCCTGCACAATCCGCAGAGCGCCGTCCTGGCCGCGGTGATCTTCAATGCGCTCATCATCATCGCTCTCGTCCCCCTGGCCCTGCGCGGGGTGAAATACAAGCCGCAAAGCGCCGCCGCCATGTTGAAGCGCAACCTTTGGATTTACGGATTGGGCGGGTTCGTTGCGCCCTTCCCTTGCATCTGGGCGATTGACCGGCTGCTCGGTCTGTTGCATCTGGCTTAAGGAGTTTTGCATGCGCCACCAACTTGCTCAAGCTTTTCGCCTCACTCTGTTGTTGACGGTATTGACGGGGCTGGTCTATCCCGGCGTGGTCACCGGTCTTTGCCAGCTCCTGTTTCCCCACCCTGCGAACGGAAGTCTGCTGGAAGTTAATGGGAAGATCGTGGGTTCCGCTTTGCTGGGCCAGAACTTCAGCAAGCCGGAATATTTCCACCCCCGCCCCTCGGCTGCGGGCAATGATGGATACGATCCCACCTCATCAAGCGGCTCCAACCTTGGCCCCACGAATCAGAAGTTGGTGGATCGGATGAAGGCGGACATTGCCAAATTCCGCCAGGAGAACCCCGCCTATCAAGGTCCCATTCCTGCGGACATGCTCACCACCTCCGCCAGCGGTTTGGATCCGGATATCAGCCCCGCTTCCGCTTTCGCCCAGGCCCCGCGTGTCGCCCAGGCTCGTCATGCCGCTTTGGATCAGGTAAGGCAGCTCATCGAGGCCCGCACCATACAGCGCCACCTGGGTTTTTTGGGCGAACCGCGAGTCAATGTCCTCTTACTCAATCTGGAGTTGGACAAGCGATTTCCTGTTCACTGATTCCGAGTCGAACCACGACATCCGCATCAGGCTTCCCCAGCCTGCCCTTCCAATTCCGTGGCGAGAAACTCGAGTTAGAGGCAGCCGCTGGTCCATACGCGTCTTGCCGCCAGACTCCCTCCAATAGTACACTTCCCATAAGGAGATTTTCGCCAGCATGCTGACCGATTCTGACTGTAGACCTGATCCCGATCTGCTCCTCCGGCAGCTCGACCCGCCGGACGACCAGCTTCAGCACGAGCGGTTAAAAGTCTTTCTGGGCTATGCCTCGGGAGTGGGCAAATCCTTCCGAATGTTGGATGAAGGCCGGCGCCGCCGGGCGCGCGGCCAGGACGTGGTGATCGGGGCCATTCAACCGGACCTGCCTCCCGAACTCGAACATCTGTTGCAGACCATCGAGGTTATTCCCCTCAAGAAAATCGGCAACGGCACGGCCATGGATGTGGAGGCCATCTTGCGCCGCCACCCGCAAGTTTGCCTGGTGGATGGCGTCGCTTACAACAATCCTCCCGGCAGCAAAAACGCCCAGCGCTGGCAGGATGTGGAAGAACTGCTGGCGGCGGGAATCGTGGTGATTACTTCCCTCAACCTTCAGCACATTGAGGAGCGGCGCGAGGCGGTGGAGCGGATCACCGGCAAGCGCGTCACGGAAACTGTCCCCGAGCGTTTCCTTTACAACGCCAATGAAATCGTCCTCGTAGACGTCCCGCCGGAGCTGCTTTTGGAACGGGCAGGGCAGCCCTCCGCCACCGGGCCGGCGGCGAGTGAACAGCCGCGGCGGCTTTCCGCCTTGCGGGAAATCGCCTTGCTGCTGGCCGCTGAGGTGGTGGATCGGCAGCTTGAGGATTACCTGCTCGCTCACGGTATCGAGCAGCTTTGGGGCACCCAGGAACGCATCCTCGTTTGCCTGACGCGCGCATCGAATAACCAGGCCATGATCGAGAGCGGAAGGCGCAATGCCGACCGCTTTCAGGGAAAGCTTTTCGGTGTTTATATCCGCGATGACGGTCTTTCCGAGAAGGATGAGGTCACCCTTAAGGCCGAGCTCCACAAAGCAGAGGAGATGGGAGCGCAAACCGCTGCTCTCGAGGGATACGACCCGGTGGAAACCTTGATGGATTACGCGCGCGCCCACCGCATAACCCAGATCTTTGTCGGCCATCCCAGCCGCGTGCACTGGTGGGATCGCTTTCTGGGCGGCCCCCTGGACCGGCTCATTCGCGACGCAGAAGGGATCGATGTGCGCGTGTTTCCGCATTAAAGCTGCGGAAGGACGAAACTCGAAAATCGAAATTCGAAAATCGGGGGCGAGATTTCGAGTTTCCAATTTCGAATTTCGCGTTTCGATGCGAACATCAGCTCCCAACCCCCCAGTGCGCAGACTCTGACTATGATGGAACCATCGTCCAACAAACACGGCAGGCTCAAGGTTTACCTGGGATTTGCCGCCGGCGTCGGGAAAACCTATCAGATGCTGGCGGATGCCCACGAACTCGTCAAACGGGGCGTCGATGTCGTGATCGGTTATATCGAACCCCATGGGCGCAAGGATACGATTGCGCAAGCCCAGGGTTTGGAGCTCATCCCGCGCTGCAAAATCGAATACCGCGGCGCCGTCTTCGAGGAGATGAATTTGCAAGCCATCCTCGACCGTCATCCCGAAGTGTGCGTGGTGGATGAACTGCCCCATACCAATGTTCCCGGTTCAACCCACGTCAAGCGGTGGGAAAGCGTCCTGGAGCTGCTGGACGCTGGAATCGATGTCATGACCACCATGAACATTCAGCACCTCGAGAGCCTGAACGATCAGGTGAAGGACATGACCGGGGTGCGGGTTCGCGAAACGATTCCCGACTGGGTCATGAAACAGGCTGACGAAGTGGTCATGGTGGATCTTCCCCCGCGGGCTCTGCTCAATCGCCTGGCGCGCGGCGTGGTCTATCCGCCCGAGAAGGCCCAACGCGCGCTCGAGAATTTCTTCAAGGAATCCACGCTGGTCGCCTTGCGGGAAATTGCCTTGCGCCAGACCGCCCACGAGGTTGAAGTCCGGCATGTCACCTTCCCCGATTCCACCAGCGAAGCCATGGCCCAGCCGGCAACCAACACGAGCCTGGGAGGCAGCGATTATGGCACCGTCACCGACCGGATTCTTGTCTACGTGACCGAGCATCCCTCCACGGCCATGCTCATCCGCCGCGGCCGGCGGGTGGCCGATTATCTCCAGGCTGACTGCTTTGCCGTCTTCGTCCATGCCGAAATGGATTTCAATTGTCTGCCCCCCGCCAAACGCGAAGCGGTGGAGCGCCACCTGAAGTTCGCGCGTAACCTGCACATCGAAACTCGGGTCCTGCAAGGTGAGGATATCGCCACCACCCTGCTCGAATTCGCCCGCCTGCATGGAATCACCCAGCTTTTCATGGTGCGCCCCCAGTATTCCCCCTGGGAGGGATTCATTGGGCGAAACCTGATCCATCGCATTGTCCGCCACGCCCATGATATGCAGGTGACCATCGTCGCCGAACGCCGCCCCGTCCGCCGGGAGTAAGGCGCACCCCCGGAGCGCATGACTTCTCCTGCCATTTCGTTTGGAGCCCGACAAGGTGCGATATCGGGTCAACGTTTGAATGAAGCCCGCCTCTCGCCCTTGGATTCCGCTTTTTCTTGTCACTCGCTGCTCGCCGCTCGGTACCTGCATTTTCAATAACTGCCTTATTTTTCATCAACATCGTGGAAAGAATAGTGTAACTCATTTGTTTTCAGTAACATCGTGGAAAGCCAGAGAGTGGACATTTTTTCTATATGTGTTTTCAATAACTTATGGAAGTTTGGGCCGAATTATTAACCCCTTTTTTTTCACGACGCGCAGCCACCTCGTATGGACTAACTATTTTATTATCAATAAGATATATTTTGGGGCAGTTTTCTCGATTCATTGCTAAACCCTTTTGTTTCTGAAAAATCGTGGAGAGGAGCGGTCCCATTTCTTCCCTCGATTTCTAGATTTAAGGCTAAACATTTTAATTTTAATGAGGTAGAGGTTTTGGACAATTTATCGATTTTCATCTAACCCCCTTTGTTTTCTGGTATATCGTGGAGAGCCGCGATTTTGCTTTTTCAGCACCCTCTCCTAAACGCTGCTACTGAGGCGCCCGAATTTGATCTTAATGCCCGCATCGGGAGGCTCAAATTTGCGGGAAGCTGGAGCCTCCCATGCGTTCAATGTGCATGGCCCGGTGGCCCGCCCCATTCTCAAGGCCGGCGGCTCTGGGGGCGGGTCAGATCCGGCGAGCCTCACCGCCTAGTATACACACGATTATTACCCGCGTCAAGAACTAAGTAGGCCTACATCAAAAAGCCTATTACGCGGTAATAATGGCATGGCCAAACACCGGGAACAGAGATCCAGGAGCGGCCGAGGGCGAGGGGTTAAAGCGCTACTAGCTCATTTTCGGTATAATCCCCCCGTCGATTTCTCACTCCGCGCGAGGCGCGCGAGGTGGCCATGCGATTCCGGACAACGCTGACTTTTTTCACGCTGGCGATGGGGTGGGCCTTTGCCCTGCCCGCCCGGGCGCAGCCGAAAATTGTAGCGCCGACCTTGAGGTCGGCACAGAAACGTGCCACGGGCATCTTGCCCGTGAAGGGGCATGGCCAGGATGGCCATGGCACGTCCATGAGTGCTGACCTCAAGGTCAGCGCTACGACCGCGGCCGGAACCAGTCCCGGCCTTGAGGGGAGCCCGGCAAAGCCTTTAACCCAGGAACAGGTCGTAGGCATGGTACGGGACGGGTTCGGAGACGAGTCGGGCGCCAAGCTGATCGAGCAGCGCGGGATTGATTTCGCCCCCTCCGAGGATTTTTACCAAACCCTCAAGGCCGCAGGCGCAAGCGAGACATTTCTAAACGCCCTGCGCGCCGCCAAGCCGCCCGAGCCCGCCAGCGCCAAGAAGCCGATCAACCAAGTACAGGTTTTCGCCTTGCTAACGGGCCAGGTGCCGAGCCACCGAGTCACCATGCTGGTCGAGGAACGCGGAGTCGATTTCGAGCCCACGGATGACTACCTTCAGGAAGTCCGCTTGGCTGGCGGCGAGGACGAACTGATTACCGCACTCAGGGGCGCCAAGGTGACGAAGCCCGCGACCATTGATCCGGCAGCGCAAGCTCGGCAGGCTGAAATTCTTCGTCACGTGGCGAGGGGGGCCGAATTCTGGCGGAATACCCGTTACGCTGACGCCGAGGCTGAGTATCGCGCGGCTATACACCTTGACCCTCAAAATGCGGACCTGCATGGCATGCTTGCGCCCTGTTTGAGCGATCAGGGCAAAAATGACGAGGCGGTAGCTGAGGCAAGGGAGGCCTTGAGATTGGCGCCGACCTCTGAAAGAGCGCATTACGGGCTTGGGTACGCTCTGGACCGCAAAGGCGACTCCCGAGGGGCGGAAGCGGAATTGCGTGAGGCGCTCCGACTGAGCCCGAACGATGACAACGCGCATGTGGTACTTGGATTGGTTCTTTACACGAAGGGAGATTGCGACGGTGGGTTCGCGGAGGCTCGCGAGGGCATTCGCCTGAACCCGGAGAGTGGTTTGGCTCACTCAGCGTTTGGCGCCATGCTTGGTTGGTGTAAGGGTGAATGGGACGAAGGAATCAGCGAAATGCGCGAAGGGCTGCACCTATACCCCAATTGTGAGTGGTCGCACATCGCCCTCGGTGGTGCTTTTCGCGCGAGGTCTGACTGGGATGGTGCGATCGCGGAATACCGCGAGGCGCTGCGCTTGAACCCCAACAATGAGTCAACCCACAATTACCTCGGGATCGCGCTCGGAGGTCAGCGCGACTGGGATAGTGCGATCGCGGAATTCCGCGAGGCGCTGCGGTTGAACCCGGATTTTGCGGAGACACACAGCAGCATGGGCTTTGCGCTTGTCGTAAAGGGCGACTTGGATGGTGCGATCGCGGAGCTTCGCGAAGCCCTGCGGCTAGATCCCAACAATGGGGGGGCACACTTCGGCCTCGCCAACACAATGGAGAGGAAAGGCGACCGACGAGGAGCCCTCGAAGAGTGTCGCGCGGCTTACATGCTCGACCCCAAGAACGTGACCTATAAGCAGAATTACGAGCGCCTCTTGCAGCGGGTGAATCAATGACGAATAGCGCGTGGCATGGTTCTGGTTTTCCGTTTTTCGCAACGCACCCACCGCGAAACGATGTTCGTGCCACCCACGGTGACCTTCGCTTGCCATGACGCACGCCATGAATACCTTGACACTGCATGATGCTTTGCGCGATGTTAAGGTTGATTTCAGGTTCCTCCAGATGACCAGGGGTGAACACCTTGAGCACTAAACCCTTACTTATAACAGCATTTTGCCCTCACTGCGGCAACGGCTCTCATCATCGTCTACTGTGCCGTCACCACGCTGAGGAGAACGATGGAATGTTCGAGATGGATTTCTACGTGGCCGTTTGCGAGACGTGCGACAAAATCCTGCTCTATTTTATATCATCCGAGGGCGATTACACCGGTGTTGATTCTGAAGACTTCGAGAGCGCATCGTTAATCTGGCCGAACGACGTAACTCTCCCGGAAGATGTTCCAGAATCAGTCCGAACGTGTTACCAAGAAGCGGTTCGCGTGAAAAAGACCTCGCCACCCGCATTTGCTATGTTGATTCGCCGTGCGCTCGAAGCGCTATGCAACGACCGCAAGGCAATACCGGGAGGTTTGGACAAAAGGCTGAAGGATTTGGCCTCCCGAGGCGAGATTCCTCCCACCCTAGCAGAAATGGTTGACGTGATCCGGGTGTTAGCTAATAAGAGCGCGCACACTTCTGATCTGCGTCTTAGCGAAAACGACGCCTCTAGCATGGATGATTTGTTCAGAGCAATCATCGAATACGTGTACATAGGTCCCAGCAAATTGCGCCATTTGCAAGCAACGCTCCAGAAATCGGCAAAGCAAGAGCGTATTCGGGAGAATCCTGGCGCAGGGCCGACTGATGCGGAAAATCGAAAACCCACAGTCCATTGACACAGGAACGCTTGTTACGAGCACCGCCACCCGTGCAAGGCGTTGACGGGGAGCCATTCGAACACCAACAAACCTGCGGTCATCAAACCGGTGAGGTGGCTTTGACATTCATGGAGCGCTTGAAATGGCCAATACTGCCGCGTATTTTCCCGCTGCAAAAATTGCGTACTGGTATTTCAGGTTAAATGGATTTCTCGGCATAGAAAACTTCGTTCTTCATCCGGAAGGTAGGGACGAATCCCAGAGAACAGAGGCTGATTTTTGTGGAGTTCGGTTCCAGTATCGCTGCGAATTGAACATGGAAGACGACGCTCCGTTTAAGGATCGTCGGAAGAGCAAAATAATTGTGATTGCAGAAATTACTAAGGCCGCTTGCAAGCTTAATGAAGCATGGACTAATCCGAACAAGGAGAATATACAATATGTTCTCAGTGCCATCGGCGCGTCCCCTCACGACGCAAACGATGCAGTCGCCAAATCACTTTATACGCACTGCATATATCCAGAGCCGACAGTAGATCGAGAACCTTTGTTCCAAATGATCGCAGTCGGAAGGACTGCCAGCGAAGACTTACAGAGGAAGTTTCCCGGTTTATTGCAGTTAGAGTTAGACGCAATGTTGAAGTTTATCTACCAGAGATTCGCAAAATATCGTTATCAAAAAGTAGATCACTCTCAGTGGGACAAGTTCGGTCAAGTTCTATGGGGAGAAGCTGAAAAGCAATCGCAGAATGCGTTTGTTGAGGAAATACTAGGACGGATGTGATGTATTTTAGGAGGGGGATCGGGATAGGGGGAGCGGTTACCCACTCACCCCTCCCACACCACCGTACGTACGGAGCCGTATACGGCGGTTCGGCGGGTTAAGCTAAGAACCTTGGGCGAGGCGAGGTAGGCCGAGCGCGTCA
>Ga0326727_10022020_pt1 | contig 12378 bp, 9 predicted proteins | sample MB2enrmetagenome_FD_207643 | JGI IMG/M metagenome (GOLD analysis project Ga0326727, IMG submission 207643) | Lab enriched peat soil microbial communities from McLean, Ithaca, NY, United States - MB29MY | ecosystem: Environmental > Terrestrial > Soil > Wetlands > Peat | place: USA: New York...
AGTCAGGTTCAGAATTCGGCGATTTTCCGGAGCCTTGAAGCAGGCGCTCAAAATCACGGAGTATGGCCGCGCGTGCCGCGATTTCTGGATCCTGGCAGCTCTTGCAGCAACCGGTTCCATTCCTGGCGCAACGCAAGCGCCGCCCGCTCCCGCGGCGCGTTTTGTCGTGGTCCTGGATGCCGCGCACGGGGGCGACGACGCGGGTGGCCGCCTCACCGGTCAAGCCGGACGAAGCGAGCCGGAGAAGACCTTCACGCTGGCCCTGAGCGTCCGCCTCCGTTCGCTGCTGGCCGCGCGCGGCATTTCGGTGGTCACCACCCGCGAGTCAGACGCGAACGTCGATTCCGATCGCCGCGCCGAGATCGGCAACCGCGCCTATGCCCAGGCCTGCCTGAGCCTGCACGCCTCCCAGAGCGGCTCCGGCGTCCATCTCTATACCTCCTCGCTGGCGCCCGCCGGGCCCGCCCGCCTGGCACCCTGGAAGACCGCGCAGGCGGCCTGGGTAACGCGCAGCCTGGCCCTCGCCGGAGTGCTCAACTCGTCCCTGCTCCACGCCGGCATGACCGTTACCCTGGGGCGCACCGCCCTGCCCGTCGTTGACAGCATGGCCTGCCCCGCGGTGGCCGTCGAAATCGCCCCTGAAATCTCCCCTGAACACTCCCAGCCCACCGCTCTCGACGATTCCGGATACCAGGCGCGCGTGGCTGAGGCCCTGGCAGCCGCCATTCTGGAATGGCGTGCCGATTCCTGGCATGCGGAGGGTCCTCAGCCGTGATCCCCCGCTACCAGACCGTCATCTTCGTCATCCTGCTGGTGGTTTCCGTGGTCATGGGCTCGGTGCTGTGGCAGTTGCGCGAACGCGCCCACGAGCGGCTGCTGGCAGGTGAGGACTCGGCGCCCACCCAGGCCCCGGAAGTGGCCCCGGCCGAGCAGGCCACACTTTTCGTCGCCAACGACGCCGACAATTCGCTGATGACCCAGTTCCTGTCGCTGCCTCTGCCCCAGAGCCCCGGCGCGCGCGCCCACGCGGTGCTGGGCAAGCTGCTTGACCTTTACGCCGCCCCCGGCGCCACTCACCCGGTTCCCGGCGGCGCTTCTTCTATCGCCCAGGTCTTCCTGTTGCCCGAAACCGGCAGCGACTCCGGCCCGGTCGCACCCAATTCAGCCGCCACAGAATCGCCAACCGGCTCCCAGCTCGCGGTGGTCAACTTCACCGCCGCATTCGCCGCCAACCATCCTTCAGGGCTTGAAACCGAGACCCTCACCGTGCTCTCCATCTGCGCCACTCTCCACGCCAACCTGCCTCGCGTCTCCCAAGTCCGCTTCCTGGTCGACGGTCAGCCCCGCGCAACTCTCGCCGGTCACGCCGACCTCACGCGCACCTACCTGGCCACTGAAGCCGTTCCCACGGAAGGAAACCACCCATGAACAGCTTTGGGACCCCCACCATCGGCGTCTTCGATTCGGGCTTTGGCGGACTCACCGTCCTGCGCGCCCTTCTAGCGCGCCTTCCGCAGGCCCGCTTCGCCTTCCTCGGCGACACCGCCCGCCTGCCCTACGGCTCCAAGTCCCGCCGCACCATCGCCCGCTACGCCGCGCAGAGCGCTCAGTTCCTGGTCCGCGAACAGGGCGCGGAGTTCCTGGTCATCGCCTGCAACACGGCCAGCGCGCTGGCGCTCGACGCGATTCAGGACGCGGTGCCGGTTCCCGTGCTCGGCGTGATCGAGCCCGGCGCCACAGCCGCACGCGCCGCCTCCCGGACTGGAGACGTGCTGGTGATCGCCACCGACGCCACCGTCCATAGCCACGCTTATGCAGCCGCCTGCCAGGCCCACGGCCTGCGCGCCATCGAGAAGGCCTGCCCGCTGCTCGTTCCGCTGGTCGAGGAAGGATGGACCGATCATCCCGTCACCGCCGAGGTCATTGACATCTATCTGAACGAACTCCGGGCCGAAGCGGCCGCTGAGGGCCTGAAACCCGACACGCTGGTCCTGGGCTGTACGCATTACCCGCTGCTGCGGCCCCTCTTCGAGCGCGCGGTACGGCCTGGCGTCCGCGTCATCGACTCCGCCGAGTCCACCGCCGAAACGGCACTGCGCCAGTTCGGCAGCCATTTCGCGAACAAACCCGTGCTTGCGGAACCTGAGATCCGCTGCTTCGCGTCGGACTCGGTGGAGAAATTCGAGCGCCTCGGTTCCCGCTTTCTGGGCCGCCCCACCGGAAATGTCGAGTTGGTCGACCTGGGCGGCTGAGCGGTTCGCCGGTTGGCGCCCGCCGGCAGCAGCGCCGCTAAGTGGCATTTTTCTCAAGAAAATGCCGCCATGCAGAGGGCTCGCAAGGCCACGTGAACTGGAGAAACGCTCTGATATTCTATTGGTTGGCCCGCCGTTCCCCTTACCAGCCGCGAGCCATGGAGGAATAAGGCAAGCATGATCGATCTGGCAGGTAAGACGGCCGTGGTCTTCGGGTTGGCCAACAAGCGTTCCATCGCCTGGGGCATCGCCCAAAAACTCCACGAGGCCTGCGCAAACCTGGCCATCTGCTATCAAAATGAGCGCATGAAACTGGAGGCCGAAAGCCTGATCGACGAACTGCCGGGCGCCACGGGTTTCCAGTGCGACGTCTCCAACGATTTCGAGATCGAAACCTTGTTCGCCGCCATTCAAGAGAAGTACGGGAAGATCGACATCGTGGTCCACGCAGTGGCCTTCGCTCCCGCCGCCGAGTTGCGCGGCGACTTCCTGAATACCAGCCGCGAAGGCTTCAGGGTGGCCATGGACGTGAGCGTCTACTCGCTAATCGCCGTCAGCCGCGCCGCCGCGCCGCTGATGACCGAGGGCGGCAGCATCATGACGCTCAGCTTCTACGCCGCGGAGAAGGTGGTCCCCAACTACAACGTGATGGCCATCGCCAAGGCCGGCCTGGAATCCACAGTCCGCTACCTGGCCTGGAACCTGGGCCCAAAGAATATTCGCGTCAACGCCATCTCCGCCGGCCCCATCAAGACGCTGGCGGCGCGCGGGGTGGGCGACCTGACGGACATGCTCAAGTCCCACGCGGAACGCGCGCCGCTGCACCGCAACGTAGACCAACTGGAAGTTGGCGGCGCGGCCTTATTCCTGGCCAGTGATCTCTCCAGCGCCGTGACCGGCGAAGTGATGTACGTGGACTGCGGCTACAACATCATGGGGTTCTGAAGGCGCGCCTCAAGAGCCGGCAAAGAGAGTAGATCTGTCATCCCGGAGGCCGCTCTTCTGGAATCCCCGTTTAGCCCCCGGCGAAAACCTGCTCCCACACCGCCGGCTCGACCGGCAGCCCGAGCTTTTCGTTTTCCGCGCGCACGCGCAGCGTCTGCTCGCCCGGATAGCGCACCCTGCCGCCTTCCTTAACGGGTTTGCAGCCGTGCAGCGAAGCCACAACCTCGCCGGCAATCTCCTCGGCCCGCGGCGACGGTCCGAACGCTTGAGGATTCATGGCCACGAACATCTGCGAGATCCCCGTCTCAAACAGCGGGTCTGAAGATAATTCATGCGTCGCCCGGCCCAGCGACATCATGGCGGCAATCATGTCCAGCACCACGGAGAGACCTGAGCCCTTCCAGTAGCCCACCGGCAGCGGGCGCCACGATCTCTCGATGGCGGCCGGATCACGGGTCAGGTTGCCCGCCTCGTCGAACCCACCGTCGACCGGCAGCATCTCGCCTTTTTTCCGGTAGCTTTCGAGCGATCCATAGGAAAACTGCGACATGGCCATGTCCAGCACCACCGGCCCGCCCCGGCGAGGCACGGCAAAGACCAGGGGATTGTTGCCGATCACCGGGTCCAGCCCGCCCCAGGGGGGCAGATTAGGCATGGTGTTGGTCCAGCAGATGCCGATCATGCCCGCCTCGGCAGCCTGCCATCCGTAGGTGCCGGCGCGCATCCAGTGGTTGGTGTTGCCCAGCGCGATGCATCCAACTCCATGCTCGCGGCTGAGGCCGATGGCCCGCTCCATGGCGGCGAGGGCGTTCAGATTTCCAGGGCCCCGCCGGCCGTCCCAGCGTTCGAGCGCGCCGAAGCCGGCAACCAAGCGCGCCTCAGCCTTTACGTCGACGCTGCCGTTTTTAATTGTGGCCACAAAACGCGGAAAGCGGTTGATGCCGTGGGTGTACACGCCGTCACGCGTGGTCTCGGCAAACAGGCGCGCGCAGGTCTGCGCCCGCTGCGCGGACATGCCGAGCTTGATGAGAACCCCGGCCAGCGTCTTCTGAACTTCTGCAAATGGAATTCGATTCATAGATTAAAAGCGCAGCGGACTCGCTGGCCCTGGTGCGGCGCAAGCCGCGTCTGCCCCACCGCAGGTGGCTATTCTCTCAGCGTGACCGTGATCTTGCGCGCATCTCCGCCTGTTGAGGTGATCAGAATCTCTCCCGTAGCGCGCTTGCGAATGCTCTTGAACTTGTCACCCCACTCGACCAGGACCAGCGCATCCGGGGTGAGCAGATCGTCGAGCCCCAGCGTCTCCAGTTGGCGCTCGCCTTCGAGGCGATACACGTCAAGGTGATAGAGCTTGACCGCGCGCCCGTCCTGCGTGCCGTCGTACTCGTGAACGAGCGTAAATGTGGGGCTGGTCACCTCGCCGGCGTCAGCCGCGTCAAGAGCCTCGGCAATTCCCTTCACCAGCGTGGTTTTGCCGGTGCCCAGGTCGCCGCGCAGCAGCAGCAGTTGCGGCGGCTTGAGCAGGCGCGCCAGCTTGCGCCCCACTTCGATGGTGTCCGCGCCGCTCTCGGTGGTGAACTCGTGAATTCTGCCTTCGGCTGCTGGGGCGACGTTGCTCATTCGTATGCCTCGCGCGAGGCCGCCGCCGGTAACAAATCTGCCGGCAGCCCCTGCATCCAAAGATATCCGTTCGCACCACGAACACGAAAGCGGAAAATCCGCGCAAGCCGGCGAAGACTGTCGGTGGCCAGCAGGGTATGCTCGTCGGCCTCACGCACGGCCAGATCCGCGGAGAGCCCGTGGAGATAAACCGCCGCTTCGACTGCTCGTCCCGCTTCGCCTGTGTATTGCGCAAGCAGGCCCGCAATGAGGCCGGTCAATAGGTCGCCGCTGCCGCCCTTCGCCATGGCGGGATTGCCGGTCGTATTTACGGCGACCTCTCCATTGGGATGCGCAATCAGCGTCCGCGCCCCTTTGAGCACCAGGGTCACACCCAGCCGCTGGGCAAAAGCGCGTGCGGTCTCGAGGCGCTGGGACTGTACCTGGGCCACGGTCGTCCCTGCCAGCCGCGCCATCTCGCCCGGATGCGGCGTCAGCACCAGCGTCCGTCCCTTGGCCAGCTTGGCCAGCAGCACCAGCTTGGCGGCCAGAATGTTCAAGGCATCGGCGTCGATCACCGCCGGAATCCTAGTCGCCGCCAGCAATCCGGTGGTAAATTTCACAGTCTCCGGCGACTGCCCCAGTCCCGGCCCGATGGCCAGCACGGTTTTGCCTGCCATCAACCCCGCTACGCGGTCCGGCGCGAGGTTTTCGTCCGAGATGCAGCCCACGGCGGTCGATTCCAGCGGCCAGGTCATCAACTCCGGCGCAACCGAGGATACGACTGAAAGAGCCGGCGCGGGAACCGCCGCCGTGACCAGGCCCGCACCAACGCGCAGCGCCGCCAGTGCCGCCATGGCCGGCGCGCCTGCCTTGCCGCCTGCCGATCCAAAGGCGCCGCCCACCACCAGGACGTGCCCGAACCGGCCCTTATTCGCGCCAACCGCCCTCGGCTTCTGCACGAGCGCCAGGGCCGACCCCGCCCAGTGCAACTTTTGCGTGGAGACAATCGCCGCCTCCGGCGAGCCGATCGGCGCTACCACCACAGGCTGGTCCCAGCGCCGCGTCAATTGGCCAAAGACATGCGCCGGCTTGGGCGCGGTAAAGGTGATCACCGCATCGGCGGGAAACACCGGGGCGTCGACGCCGGCGCTGGTCGCATCCGCCGGCCATCCGGAAGGCAAGTCAATGGCGAGAATGGGAGGCGATACCTGCGCCTTGCCGGCCTTCATCCACTTGAGCGCCGCCAGCGGCAAGCCTTTCAGCGGCGGCTTGAAGCCCGTCCCCACCACCGCGTCCACAATCAGGTCGGTATCCAGAGCGGCTTTCAGACGGGCCAGTTCCTCGGCGGAAGTGACAACGTGAATCTTGCCGTGGGGCGGATTGGTGAGTTCTGCCCAAGCCTCGGCCGCATCGCCCTTCAAGCCGTCAGGGTCGCCGAGCAGCAGCGTCGTCACCTCAAGGCCGGCATCGGCCAGCAGCCACGCAGTCATCATCCCATCGCCGCCGTTGTTGCCCCTGCCGCACAGCACCGTCACCCGCCGCGCGCGCGGGAACTGCTCGCGAGCGAACGCCGCCACGGCCGCGGCAGCAGCCCGCATCAGATCGAGCGAGGCCACCCCGTACCGCTCAGTCGTGACGCGGTCACAGGTTTGCATCTCGGCTGCGGATAGAACTTGCATCGCATCCATAGTAGCCGATATCAGAACTCGACCCTGACCTGAAATGCAATCATGCGCGGCGAACTGTCTCCGCCCAGACCCACACCCAGCAATCCCGTCGGCAGCGAGATTGTGTCTTCCAGCGTGCCGAACTTCGCCGGAATATAGTTTCCCGGCACGCCCGCTTCCACATTGCTGGGCAGCGCAAAATTCGGATGGTTGAATGCATTAAACATCTGCGTGTCGATGCGCAATGACATCCCCTCGCGGAGCTCAAACCTCCTGGTCAGATAAATATCCGAATACGTGAAGTGGGGCCCTCGCACCGTATTCCGCCCCGAGTTTCCAAATTGGCAATCGCTGACGGAATCTCCGCCGGTGCAGGCTCCAGTGGTTGGATCGACTACTGAAACGAATGCCTCCGGATTCAACCACTGCCGCGTCCCCGCCAGAGTTACGCCGGAGTAAGGCGTCTTCCGGTAAAGCGGCACGCCTGGAACCGTGCGCGCAAACTGCGGCCCGCTGCTTTGAAAGATGCCGTTGCCGTTGGCCGTATAAGGCTGGCTCAGCACCGTAAACGGAAGGCCGCTATGAAGGAATGCGGTTTCTGAAAAGGACCACCCACTCAATAGCGCGCGGAGTAACTCATGCGAGGACGAAAATGGAATTTGATAAATCCCATAAGCCGAAATGTTGTCGCGCACATCGTAGTCGCAGTTTCCATATTGGCGGCTCAATTCTCCAGGCAACGGCGATAAAATTCCCTGCGACGAGAATGAAAGCAGTCCTCCGTTCGAAACCTCATCCAGGCAATGACTCAGAGTGTAATTTCCACGCAAAGTCAGGCCACTCAACTGCTCTGTAACTCCCGCCTGTAACCCTGAATAACCGCTATTCGCTCCGGTCTCGAATTCATTTACGCTCCCGAATCGCCGATCGAGCGGCTGCTGGTAGGGATAGGGCGCAAAGCATCCGGCACAAACCGTCTGGTAACCGTTCAACTCCACCTGGCAGGGCTCATGAACTCCGCGCGTGCCTACATAATCCACCCGTACCGCGCCGTGCGCGCCCGCCTGCACTTCAACCCCAAAGTTATATTGGTAGTAATACGGGGTCTTGAGCGTCCCGCTCGGGAAGCTATTCATACTCACGGCCAAGGGGCAGGCCGGCGCGCCGGCAGTAATCCCTGCACAGGGCGCAGCGCCGGAACTAAAGACAGACTGAAAGCTGCGGTTCGCGTCATAAGTCGCATCCACCGCGCTGCCGGCCACATTCGGCGCCATGGCCTCGCCGCCTACTTGTCCGCCGATCCCGCCCACAAAGGCCGGCGAGTAAGGAGGGTTGGTTGCGGCGAGGTCCGCGACCTGCGCCGGAATAATATCGTTGAAGACACCGAATCCGGCATGAACCACCATCTCAGGAGTTATCTGATATGCCGCTGAGATGCGCGGCTGCCATACAAGCAGCGGCGTGGCCGGAAACAGGCCGCTTACCTTGGTCAGAATAACTTGGTCGAGCGGCTGGCCGATGTTATGCGACAAATCCAGAAACGAACCATTAGGACGCGCAAACAGCCGTTGCCGATTCACAGGATCCGTGTTCCAGGTTGCCCGCACACCAGCCGTCAAAGTCATCCGCGCCGAGGGCTTGTAGGTGTCCATGGCATACAAATCCAGATTCCCCGCCGCTACCCGCTCATTTAGAGAGACGGGAAACGTCTCGCTTTCCGTATAGGCCACCCCATAAGTAAATTGGGCAAGATCGTTATAAACGTCTGTAGGCACGGTTCCTTCGCCCAGGTCGTAGTCGCTCACGTCGATGCGCCGGGTATTGATCCCGAATTTGTAAGTGTCCCTGCCTCGCGTCCATATAAGATTGTCGTTGATCTGCCATTGCGTAACCTTGCGCCCTTGCGGGTAGGTATTGTCATTGCCGCCAATGGTCGTGAAGGGCGCGCTGTTGGTGCCCGCTGCGAGCACGATCGGAAAGGCCTGCTTGACCTGCGCGTAGTTATCCGGCTTAAAAATGCTCGCGTACCAGCTTGCTCCGGGATTGAACTGATTGACGAGCTTCGGATTGAACAAGTGCGTATAACCGACCACCAGTGTGCGTTGCGGCTGCGGCGAGAATGAATTGAACATCGGGTTGATTGCATCGGTATAGGCGGCCTGCAACCCTGTGTCCTGCTGGAAGCGATACCAGACGGTGTTTTTCTCGTCGATGGTGTGGTCGATCTTTACTACCAGCAGATTTTCGCTGTCGCTGTTGGTCAGCGATTCCTGGCGTTGATTGGCGCACCCGCTCCCGGTGAACAGATTGCCGCTCGACTGCGTTCCCCGAAGCAGCGCCCCGCTCGCCTCCAGCGGGCAGGAACTTACCGCGACCGGAGTTCCGGCGGTGTTCCTGAACAGGCTGAACATCGACTGGTAAAACCCAATCTCATCGGGCTCAGCCGGCAGCGCGGTCCCCGTAATCGGGTCGGTTCCGCCCCGACTTAGCTGGCCCAGCACATATTGTTGATAAGCGGGTGAAGGCACCACGGCCTGCGTAACCAGTGGAAGCGCGATCCGGATTCCCTCGTAATGCGCAAAGAAGAACAGTTTGTTCTTCTCGATCGGCCCGCCCACGCTTGCACCGAATTCGTTTACCGTCGAGCGCGGCTTTTTCGCTAGGCTGCCCGCCGTGTCATTAGCATGAAGAAAATAGCTTTCCGCATTCAGGAGCGATCCATTCCATACTTCGTATAAGTCGCCGTGAAATCGATTGCTGCCCGACTTGGTAAAGTAATTCACCTGCGAGGCCCCATATCTACCCTGATCCACGGAGTAGGAATTGGTATTGATGGTCGCTTCCTGCACAGCGTCGAGTCCTATCACAAGGTTGGTCGATAAGCCGATATTCAGCCCCAGCCATGGATCGTTGCTGTCGTAGCCATCCAATATGTAGCCGTTCGAAGTAGCCGGTAATCCGTTGAATTCCACATTTCCATATCCGCCGGCCGCCTTGGCGTCATTTGAAGATCCAGCGGTGTTCATCAACGCTCCCGGCGCAAACTGCGCTATGTAAGTCATGTCCTGCCCCGGGTTTGGCAGGCGTGCAATGGTCTTGCTTTCGAGCGTGGTGGTGGTGTTTGGGTTTTCCAGGGTTAGCATCGCCTGTTGCGCAGTTACAGTGACAGTTTGCGTTGCAGACGACAAAGCAAGCGCGAAGTTGAGGGTCACGGTCCGCCCTACATCTACTGCAACCGGGGACGAACTTTGTTTCTTAAACCCGTTTAGCTCGACTGTCACCGTATAAGTGCCGGGATTGACCTGGGAGAAAAGGAACCTACCCTCGAAGTTAGTCTGCGCGGCCCGAGTGGCCCTGGTATCAACATTGGTCGCTGTAACTCCTGCATTAGCCAGCCCCGCGCTGGTAGAATCCTCCACGGTCCCTGAGATAGCACTCGATGTGCCGCTCTGCCCCCGGAGCGGAGATAAGTTAATCACGGTTAATACCAGAAGATAGATAGAGATATAACCGAGTCTATCTATGCGCTTCATGCGAACCTCCGAGGGGAAGCGGGCGATCAGCGGCCCATTGCGGTTTCAATCAACAACCAAGTATTCAGCCCGGCGATCAGAGCCGCCGTAAACCACGCCAGAGCTTGCAGCCAACGCGCATTCACAAACTCGCCCATCCACTTGCGGCTGCCGGTAAACATGACCAGCGGCACCACGGCAAAACTGAGTTGCAGAGAGAGAATCACCTGGCTGAGGATGAGCAGCTTTTCAGTTCCCTGCTCGCCGGTAATGGCCACCACGATGATGGTGGGAATGATGGCCAGCGTGCGCGTAATCATTCGCCGCAGCCACGGCGACAGCCGGATGTGGATGAAACCTTCCATGACCACCTGGCCGGCGAGCGTGCCGGTGATGGAGGAGTTCTGTCCGCTGGCCAAGAGAGCTACGGCAAACAGAGTGCTGGCGCCGGCCGCGCCCAGCAGCGGGCTGAGCAGCTTGTAGGCGTCCTGAATGGCGGCGACCTCGAAGTGCCCGCTGCGATTGAAGACCGCGGCCGCCACAATGAGAATGGCCGCGTTGACAAAGAGAGCCACGGTGAGGGCCAGCGCGGAGTCCACATTGGCCATGAAAATGGCTTCGCGCTTGCCCGTCGGCGTGCGTTTGTAGTTGCGGCTCTGCACGATGGACGAGTGCAGATAAAGATTGTGCGGCATCACCGTCGCGCCCAGAATTCCGATGGCGATGTACAGCATGTCGGGGTTGGTAACGATGGAGGGCGAGGGGATGAAAAGATTGCGCAGCACCGGCCAATAATCCGGCCGCGAAAGAAACATCTGCACGCCGAACATGGCGATGATGGTTCCGATGAGCGCCATGACCAGCGCCTCAACGAGGCGGAATCCCCAGCGCTGCAAGAGCAAAATCAGCAGCACGTCGAGGCCGGTGATGAGCACGCCGTAGAACAGGGGGATGTGAAAGAGCAGATTCAGGGCAATCGCCGACCCGATGACCTCGGCCAGGTCGCAGGCGGCGATCGCTATCTCCGCGCCAACCCAAAGGGCAAAGCTCACCTTGCGGCCGTAGGCCTGGTTGCAAAGCTGCGCCAGGTCACGTTCAGTGGCCACGCCCAACTTCAGGCTCAGGCTCTGGAGCAGAATCGCCATCAGGTTCGAGGCCATGATGACGAACAACAGCGTGTAGCCGAAGCGCGAGCCGCCGGCAATGTCGGTGGCCCAGTTGCCGGGGTCCATGTACCCCACCGAGATGAGGAATCCCGGGCCCAGGAATCCCAGCAAGCGGCGCCAGCAGATGGGCGAGCCGGAGATCTGGACACTGGAATGCACCTCCGGCAGGGAGGGCTCGATGGGCTCGACGAGGGTGCTGAATTCAACGGCCATGGGCACGGACGAAGAGCCCGGTGGACCCTTCAACCTGAGTATGCCACATCCTGTTAAGTATGGTTAAGAAATTATCTTATATTTAATTACAATGAATTCTCCGGGCGCAGCCAGACCGCTTCCGCTGCTGGACGCCCTAGAATTGTCTTTTCCAGCGGTTGATCGGATTTTCTCCCAACACTCTCTCTATTTAACTCAATCCAAACGGTTTGGTCGTAGTTCTGGCTCATGACGCGCAGGCTCTTGCCCGGCCCGATGCCGGCCTGGTGCAGAAACAGCAGCAGCTTGGGATCGCGCTCGTGCAGGCTGGTCACTGTGTAGCGTTTGCCTTCCTCCGCCTCGGAAAGGGGCACCTCGCCGCGCCGTTTGCGTTCCAGGGGATTTTCAGGGAGCACCGCGTTGCCGTGCGGACAGGCGCCGCCCTCGCCCAGCTTCTCTCTCAACTTGACCTCGAAGGCGGGCGAAACCGCGTGCTCGAGCCGCTCCGCTTCCTCGTGAATTTCGTGCCACTCCATCCCGAAGACTTCGCTGAGCATGCGCTCGATGAGGTGGTGGCGCAGCGCAGTGCGATAGGCAGTTTCGCGGCCCGCCGCGGTGAGCCGCACAATGCCGTCTTCGCCCACCTCAACGAAGCCGTCCCGCCTGAGCCGCTTGAGCGCCATGGTCACCGCCGGCGCCGAGACCTCAAGCCAGTGGGCCAACATGGCCGGGATCACCTGGTGGCCCTCGGCCTCAGCCTCGAGAATGGCCTTCAGGTAATTTTCTTTCGAGACGTGGATGGAGTCTTTCATCGCGGAAAGCAGCCTCTAGCTTCCAGCTTCTAGCTTAAAGGCAAAAGCCGGGGCGCCCGGTGGAGAATGCGCTGCTCAAGCGATGAATTGAGGCCGCCAGATTCGGAAAAGCAACCGCAGATCCTTCGACTCCGCCTCTCGCGATGAAACTGCGAGAGGCTTCGCTCAGAGGCTGTGACTAAATTCGAAATTCGGCACCGGGAGCAGTCGAAATTGCGCTTTTGCTCGGC
>Ga0326727_10022021_pt1 | contig 12376 bp, 8 predicted proteins | sample MB2enrmetagenome_FD_207643 | JGI IMG/M metagenome (GOLD analysis project Ga0326727, IMG submission 207643) | Lab enriched peat soil microbial communities from McLean, Ithaca, NY, United States - MB29MY | ecosystem: Environmental > Terrestrial > Soil > Wetlands > Peat | place: USA: New York...
ACCGCCTCGCTTCCCCGCAAGGCCAGGTAGGCCATATTGAACGGCTCGGAAATATCGTCCGGGTTCTGGCGACCCAGGGCGAGCAGGTCGTGAAGAGAGATGCCAAGTACGTCCCGGGCGTATCGGCCGAGGTATTGCTCTATGAGAGCGGGAGGAAAACGGTCAAACCCGGCAGCCACCGGCGTGTGCGTGGTAAACAGGTTACCCGCTCGCGTGACTGCCAGCCCTACCTCGAAGGGCTCTCCGGTCTGCTCCATGAAATCTCGTGCCCGTTCCAGCACCGCGAAGGCGGCATGACCTTCATTGAGGTGACAGACTTCCGGCTTGATGCCGAGTGCGGCGAGGAGCCGCCAGCCGCCGATCCCAAGGGCCAGCTCCTGCATGAGACGTTGTTCCTGACCGCCCCCGTAAAGCTCACCCGTAACCCCTCTGCGAGCCGGAAAGTTCATCGGGTCATTGCTATCGAGGAGGTAGAGTTTGACCCTTCCGACCTGGACCTGCCAGGCGCGCAGCCAGAGGGAGTAACCGGGCAACGGAAGCTCCAGACGAAGCCATTCCCCGTTCGGTTGGCGCAGCGGCGTGATCGGCAATTGCCCTGGATCGTTGTATGGAAAGAGGGCCTGCTGTGCCCCGTCCTTGTCGATCATCTGACGAAAGTAGCCCTGCTGGTAAAGCAGCCCCACACCGGCGACCGGCACACCCAGATCGCTCGCGGTCTTGAGCTGATCACCGGCCACGTTGCCGAGCCCGCCCGAATAGATGGGAAGCGCCTCGCTCAACATGAACTCCATGCTGAAATAGGCCACGGAGCTGAGCGGCGACTGCGGATGATCCTTCTGAAACCAGGCGGGCGAGTCTGCTTCCTGATGTTTTTCCTGCAGGAGCTCATCGACTCTCTTCCTGAAGTCAGGATCGCCCAAAGTACGGAGAAGTCGATCCCGGGAGACCGTTTGCAATATAAGCCACGGGTTGCTCGTAGCTTCCCACATGGCCGGATCGAGCTGCTTCCACACCTCGTCGGCGGAGTGATTCCATGACCAGCGCATGTCGAGGGCAAGCTCGGCAAGGGAGTCAGCCCCCTCGATTTCGGTTGCAAAAAAACCGTACGTCGGACCGGTGGCGCTCGTTTCTTTCTTCATGGCCTTTCCCTCGCTTCGCGTCTTTGCCCGATGCAACAGGCAACCAAGTCACGCGGCATGCTTATCATGCGATAGAGCACCTTTCAAAGCATCTCTGACTGCTCTTTCCGCTTCCTCGAGGATGCGGTGCAGATGGTCCTCCCCACGGAAGCTTTCAGCGTATATCTTGTAGACCTCCTCCGTCCCCGACGGGCGGGCGGCGAACCATCCGCTCTCGGTAATTACCTTTATGCCGCCAATCGGAGCTTGATTGCCCGGCGCGCGGTCAAGCACCGCCTGGATCTTCTCCCCGGCCAGGTCTGTCCAGGGGAAGCGTTCCGGAGAGAGCCTCCCGAAGGCCTTTTTCTCCTCCGGTGTGGCAGGCGCATCAACCCGCTCATAGCAAGGATCGCCGAATTCGGCCGTAAGCTCGCGATAATTCTCCCCGGGGTCGCGTCCGGTCTTCGCCGTGATCTCCGCCGACAGCAGGGCCGGCACGATCCCGTCTTTATCCGTCACCCAAACCGTGCCGTCCCGTCGCAGAAAGGATGCGCCGGCACTCTCCTCTCCGCCGAAGCCAAGGGAGCCGTCGAGGAGACCGGTGACAAACCACTTGAAGCCGACCGGGACTTCGTAGAGTTTCCGGCCGAGCTTTGCCGCCACGCGATCGATCATCCGGCTGCTTACCACGGTCTTTCCCACGGCCGCGTCTTGGCGCCATCCCGGCCTGTGCCGAAAGAGGTAATAGACGGCGACCGCAAGGTAATGATTGGGCCGCAGCAGTCCCGCGCTCCTCGTCACGATCCCGTGCCGGTCGTGGTCCGTATCGGAGCCGAAAGCGATGTCGAAGCGGTCTTTCAGGCCGACCAACCTCTGCATCGCATAAGGCGAGGAGGGGTCCATGCGGATGCGGCCGTCCCAATCGACCGTCATGAAACGGAAGGTCGGATCTACGGCATCGTCCACAACGGTGAGGTTGAGGCCGTATTGCTCGGCGATAGGCTTCCAGTAGTGGACGCCGGCCCCACCGAGCGGGTCTACGCCCAGGCTGATCTTTGCGTCGCGAATGGCATCCATGTCGAGTACATTACCGAGATCGCCCACGTAGGCATCGAGATAATTGTGCCGGTGCGTCGTCGAAGCACGAAGCGCCCGCTCGAAGGGCATCCTCTTGATTCCCGAGAGGCCGCCTTCGAGCAGCTCATTCGCTTTTCCTTCGATCCAGTTGGTGACTGCGGGTTCCGCGGGGCCGCCCTCGGGGGGATTATATTTGAAGCCGCCGCTCTCGGGAGGGTTATGGGAGGGCGTAATCACGATGCCGTCGGCAAGTCCCGTTTTCCGTCCGCGGTTGTACGTAAGAATGGCGTGCGACACCGCCGGCGTGGGGGTATATTCATCGTGCTCGGAGATCATGACGTCGACGCCGGCCGCCCCGAGCACTTCGAGGGCGCTCCGGAAAGCGGGCTCCGAGACCGCGTGGGTGTCCATGCCGAGAAAAAGAGGGCCGCCGATCTTCTCTTTCATGCGGTACAGGCAAATGGCCTGGGTTATCGCGAGAATATGCCATTCGTTGAAAGACTTCTCGAAGGGGGAGCCCCTGTGGCCGGAGGTGCCGAAGGAAACCCGCTGCCCGGGCACGGAAGGATCGGGCGTCTCCGTGTAATAGGCGGCGATCAGCCTGGGGACGTTAACGAGGACGGACGGGGGGGCCGGCTTTCCGGCGAGAGGGCTCACATCCATCACGGTTCTCCTTTGGTTTTCCGATAACGCCGGATGAGCGAGTTGGTCGAGCTGTCGTGCTGAAGCGGCGGTTCTTCTTTGCTTTCCAGCTCGGGAATGATCCGCTTCGCCAGGACCTTGCCGAGCTCAACGCCCCATTGGTCGAAGGAGTCTATGTTCCATATCGCGCCCTGGGTAAAGACGTTGTGCTCGTAAAGCGCGACCAGCTTGCCGAGGACTTCCGGCGTCAGGCGATCCGCGAGAATCGTATTCGTCGGGCGGTTACCCTCGCAAACTCGGTGCGGGACCAGCCATTCCGGCGTACCCTCGTTCCTCACCTGTTCCTCGGTCTTGCCGAAGGCCAGCGCTTCCGTTTGCGCGAAGAGGTTCGCCATGAGCAGGTCGTGGTGGCGTCCCAGGGGGCTCGACGTCCGGCAGAAGCCGATGAAATCGCACGGGATCAGTCTTGTCCCCTGGTGGATGAGCTGATAGAATGAGTGTTGGCCGTTGGTGCCCGGCTCACCCCAATAGACGGGTCCTGTCTGGTAGTCGACGGGGGCTCCGGTAAGCGCCACGTGCTTGCCGTTGCTCTCCATGGTCAATTGCTGGAGGTAGGCCGGGAAGCGTTTAAGATACTGGGCATAGGGCAGTACAGCGACCGTCTGCGCGCCGAAGAAGTTGTTGTACCAGATGGAGAGGAGCCCCATGATGACGGGGAGCTTCTTGTCAAGCGGAGCATTGCGGAAGTGCTCGTCCATCGAGTGGAAGCCGGAGAGCATTGCGTTGAAGTTTTCGCGGCCGATGGCGACCATCGTCGAAAGGCCTATGGCCGAGTCCATCGAGTACCGGCCGCCGACCCAGTCCCAAAACCCGAACATATTCTTTGTGTCGATGCCGAATCGCGCCACCTCCTCGCCATTTGTCGAGACCGCGACGAAATGGTTGGCCACTGCCGCTTCGTTGTGCAGACGCTCAAGCGTCCACGCCCGCGCGGTATTCGCATTGGTCATCGTCTCGATCGTCGTGAAGGTCTTTGAAGAGATTATGAAGAGCGTCTCCTCCGGGTCGAGGTCGCGTGTGGCCTCTTCGAAGTCCGCACCGTCCGCGTTGGAAACGAAACGGAACGTCATGTCGCGCTTGCTGAAAGCTTTCAGGGCTTCGTAAGCCATGACCGGGCCGAGATCGGAGCCGCCTATTCCGATGTTCACGACGTTTCGTATGCGCTTTCCGCTATATCCCAGCCAATGGCCGTCTCTTACCTGGTCCGAGAATTCGGCCATCCTGTCCAGTACGCCGTGGACCTCGGGGACGACGTCGTGTCCGTCGACGAGTATCCGCTCGCCCCGGGGGGCGCGCAGGGCAACGTGAAGCGCCGCACGGTCCTCCGTCGTGTTGATCTTTGTGCCCTGGAACATGGCTTCGACGTGTTGTTCCAATCCGCATTCCTCGGCAAGATTGACGAGGAGACGCATCGTCTCATCGGTGATTCGGTTTTTCGAATAGTCCAGGTAGATGCCGGCCCCCTCCACTGCCATCCGCTCGCCCCGATGGGGATCATCGGCAAAAAGGGACCGCAGGTGTACATCGCGGACCTGATCGTAATGTCGCTTGAGAGCCGCCCACGCCGGTCGCTCCATCAGCAGGGGTGTCTTCCGCGTCGCATTGGCGGTCTTCATCGGTGGTCCCATCTTAAGCCGCCTTTCCGAGGAGATCGCACTTCGACTTGAGGCGATCGATCAGCTCGTTCCAGGATTTGTCGAAGGCAAGGGCCCCCTCGCGCTGAAGTTCGTCCGCGAGGGTTTTCGCGTCAATTCCGGCCTTTGCAAACTGAGAGAGCACCTCTTCCGCATCGCCTCCGTCAGCGGGCAAAACGCTGCCCACCTCGCCGTGATCGGCGAAGGCGATGAGCGTTTCCTCGGGCATGGTGTTAATCGTGTCAGGTGCTGCGAGTGCCGCGATGTACAGGACATCTGAAGCTTGGGGATCTTTCGTCCCGGTGCTGGCCCAGAGGAGACGCTGCGGCAGTGCGCCTGCGTTGGCGAGTTTCTGCCATCGCGGCGAGGCAAGAAGCTCCCGGTATGCCCTGTACGTGGTTTTTGCAACGGCAATGCCCAGACGGTTACGCAGTTCCTCGGGGACCTTGCCCATAACCGCTTTGTCCCAGCGGCTGATGAAGATTGATGCTACGGAGCCCACCTTTGGGGGCAGGCCTGAGGCAATCCGCCGCTCGATTCCCCTCATATACGCTTCGGCAGCGGCGAGATAATGTTCCCGTGAGAACAGGAGCGTGACGTTTACCGGCACACCTTTGAAGATCGTCTCCTCGATGGCGGGAATCCCCTCATGCGTGCCGGGAATCTTGATAAAGAGATTGCGCCGGTTCGCCCGGGCGGAAAGGTCCGCAGCCTCTTTGACGGTGCTGCCGGTATCGTATGCGAGAAGCGGCGACACTTCCAGCGAGACCCAGCCATCGAGACCGCCCGTCGCTTCACTGATGGGCCGAAAAAGATCGGCCGCCTCGGTCAGGTCCGCCAGGGCCAGCTCAAAGAACAAATCTTCCCCTGACTTGCCTTCATGAAGCTTTTTGCGAATAGCGTCGTTGTAGGAATCGGTATTCTTGATCGCGTGGTCGAAGATGGTAGGATTCGAGGTGAGCCCGGTAACCGAAAGCTCGTCGATATAATGGCGAAGGGTGCCTTTGGTCAGAAGGTCACGGGTAATGTTATCAAGCCAGAGACTTTGTCCGAGATCGTGCAGACGTTCGGTTGCTTTCATCGCTCCTCCTATTGCCCGGTGTCAGATTTTAGATCGCAGAGCACCGCGGACAGATCGTAGCCGGCGAGATCGCCGATTCGCTCCAAGGTGAGGTCGGCGTGAGGAAACATGGCAAGGGCTCGGGGATCAACCGCGTAATGCCCCTGGCGGGCCCAAACCGTCGTTAACCGGTCTCCCCAGGCTTTTTTCATCGCCGTTAGGATGCGCAGTTTGTCATCCACCATGATGTAATGTCCGGCGGGATAGTTTCGCTCGACGTCGTCCAACATCTGCTCTTTGTGAATGTAAATGAGGACCCGCCCTTCAACCGCTTCCCAGAGCCCCGAGCGCCGGACCTTCCGCGGCTGGAAGACCACGTCGCCATCGGACAGGATGACCGTTAATCCCCACGGCCGGACATGCTCGAGGGCGTCGAGAGATCCGGGGTACAGCCGGTTCGCGAACGGATAATCCACCAGGTAGGAAGACATCTCAAGCAATCGGAGGTCGCACAGGTCCAGGAGCCGGTACCGCTGCAAGGCCCCAAGGTAGTCCGCGTACCCGAGCTCGGCCCGCAAGTCCTCAAGGATGGCCAAGTACCGGTCCCGATTTTCACCTCCGAACTCCTGTTCCAAATGTTGCCGCAGGTCTTGCTCTATCCGGTCGTTGTCGAGCAGTGTGTTATCCACGTCAAACAGGAAAACAACGTCGCAGGGTGTTGTCATCCGCCCGCCTCTTCAGGGGTGGGGTTGTGCCAGCTTTCATCGTCTCCGATGATCCGGTTGGCTTCGGCCGGACCCCAGGTGTTCGGTTCATACTCATAGATCGGAGTGAGGTTTCCCAAAATTGGGTCTACCACGCGCCAAGCCGCTTCCACAGCATCCATACGGGCAAAAAGGGACGGATCGCCCCGGATGGCGTCGCTAAGAAGACGTTCATACGGGGGCATCTCGTCTCCGGAGTGCTGGCGCGCGATCAGCTCTACTTCTTCTCCGATCATGGATTCTCCAGGGACCTTGGCCTGGGCCCCGAGGGAGATAAAAACATCGGGGCTGAGCCGGAAGTGGAAGTAATTTGACCGGCGGCCCTCGATCTGATCGAAAACCTTCTGCGGCGGGTGCTTGAGTTGGACCATTACCTCCGTGGCGGTGAGAGGCAGTTGCTTGCCAGCCCGTACAAAGAACGGCACGTCCTCCCAGCGCCAGGTCTCGATGTCGAAGCGCACGGCGGCGAACGTCTCGACCTGGGAGTCTTTCGCTACGCCCTTCTCGTTGCGGTATCCTCGGAACTGCCCCCTCACGACAGCATCGGGACTAAGGCAACGAATCGCCCTGAAGATCCGCATCTTTTCATCGCGCAGCGCCTCCGAATCGTGCCCCGTAGGGGCGTCCATGGCGAGCAGGACTACCACCTGGAGCAAGTGGTTCTGTATGACGTCACGGATAGCGCCCACTTCTTCGTAAAAACGTCCGCGGCCCTCAACCCCGAAGCTTTCGCCCATGGTGATCTGGACCCTTTTCACATAATTGCGGTTCCAGATCGGCTCCAGGAAGGAGTTGGCAAACCGGAAATATTCCAGGTTCTGGACCGCTTCCTTTCCGAGGTAGTGGTCGATGCGAAAGATAGCGAATTCGGGAAAAAACCGGTGAAGAGTTCGGTTGAGCTGCTGGGCGGAGGCGAGATCGCGGCCGAAGGGCTTTTCGACAACCACACGGGCATTGTTGGCACAACCGGACCGGGACAGTCCCTGCGCCACGGTCTCAAACGCGCTCGGCGGGATGGCGAGGTAATGCAAAGGGTTCCGGGCATTGCCGAGGACCTTTCGCAGCCGCTCGAACATCCCTTCGTCGCTGTAATCACCCGCGACATACTGAAGTCGTGCAGAGAGTCTGGGAAATGCCTCTGCGTCAACTCCTCCGTGCTCTTCAAGGCTCTTCCTGGCGCGCTCCCGGAGTTGATCGGTAGTCCAATCTTCTATGGCCATCCCGATAATGGGCATATCGAAGGAGTCGCGCCGGAACATTGCCTGAAGGGCGGGGAATACCTTCTTGTACGCCAGATCGCCTGTTGCGCCGAAAAAAACAAATGCATCCGAATGGGGAGCCATCTGAGTCTCCTTCGTCCCCACGTGACCTTCAGGTAACTTCTCTTATTTTCTTGATGATGCTCTCTCTGGATATTTCCTCGTAATTGAGGAGCTCCTCCGGTTTTCCGCTCTTCGGCTTTTTTGTGACGGCTAAAGAATGGATCGGAGCCGGGCAAGGGTTTAAGGCGCTCCTTACCGCCTCCCCGAGGCCTCCCTCCCGGTAGTGATCCTCGACGGTAATGATCGACTTAGTCCCGCTTACCGCCCGGCCAAGCGCCTTTTCATCGATGGGCTTGAGACAGTAGAGATCGATGACCCGGACGAGGATACCTTCTTTCCGCAGGGCTTCATGGGCCTCCAGGGCCTCATGCAGGGTAACCCCGGCCCCAATGACTGTGACAGCATCTTTATCGCTTCTCCTTAGGACCTTATTTCCTCCGACAGGGAACTCGTCCTCCGGGCCGTAAATGATAGGGGTCTCCTTTCTCGTCGTGCGGATATAGACAAGCCCCTCGTGCCTTGCCGCCTCTTCGACCAATCTTTCCGCCGATATTGCGTCCGAAGGATAGAAAACCAGGCTGTTCAGAACGGCCCGAAACATGGCTATGTCTTCGAGGCCCATCTGGGAGGGCCCGTCTTCCCCGATAGATACCCCGGCATGAGACCCCACAAACTTGATGTTGGCATCCGAATATTGGGCCATTCGAATTTGATCGAATGCCCGGGTGAAGAAGGCCGCAAACGTCGAGACGAAAGGAATCTTGCCCCGGCGGCTCAGGCCCAGGGCCGTGCCGACCATGTTCTGCTCGGCGATATACATCTCAAAGAAGCGGTCAGGATAGGCTTCTTTGAATATCACCGCATAAGTCGAATTGCTCACCTCTCCATCCAGACTCACCACATCAGGAAACTCCGGATAAATCCTTGCCAGGGCATTCCCGTAAGCTTTTCGCGTGGCCACCGGCTCATCTTTCGGATAGTCGATCGCTGCGATACTCTTGGAGGATGGTTGTTTTTTGGGTTTCAGATCTTCGGGAGAGGATATCTCGCCACGGACTGATTTATCGACTTCTCCCAGTTCTTTGAGAGCCCGATCGCATTCATCCTTATTCAAGGCTTTTCCATGCCAGCCATTCTTATCCTCGATGAAAGAGACGCCTTTCCCTTTTATCGTTTTCGCGATCAACATGGCGGGGCGATCCGTCGATTGGAGGGCCTCTTTGTAAGCGGAAAGAATTTCGGGAATAGAATGGCCGTCCAGCACGACTGTTTTCCATCCAAAAGATGAAATCCTCCTTTCGTAGGCATCGAGATCCCATCCGTACATGGTTTCTCCCCGTTGGCCCAGTCTGTTCACGTCAAGAATGGCGATAAGATTATTCAATTTGTAATGAGTCGCAATCTGCATCGTTTCCCACTGGGAGCCCTCGGCCATCTCGCTGTCTCCGAGAAGGACGTAGGTCCGGTAGGGGAGCTTGTCCAGATATTTCGCGTTCAAGGCCATTCCCAGGCCAATAGAGAGTCCCTGTCCCAGGGATCCGGTTGCGGCTTCGGTATAAGGAAAGATGACACTGGGGTGGCCTTCCAGGGGACTGCCGAATTTTCTGAAGGTCAAGAGCTCGCTTTCGCTCACTTTGCCTGCGGCGCCCCAGAGCGCATAGAAGAGCGGGGAAGCATGGCCCTTTGAGAATATCAGCCGGTCGTTATTGGGCGACCCGGGACGGTCTAGATCGAACCGGAAGATTCCGCCGAAGAGGAGGCATGTCATCAATTCAGCGGCTGACAATGACGAACTCGGATGGCCGGAGCCCGCCTCTGTGGTCATAGTCAGAATATAGTAGCGAATCAAGGTTGCCAGTTTTCTTAGTTTCTCCATCTCCTTTTCCTCCGGCGTATTCCATCTCCTACAAGATTCTCCTTCCCACTGAGGCGAAAGAGCCTTTTCCGGTCGGAGAATCGCGGCTTACTGGGTGGGCAGTTACTCTATAGTCGAATGATAATACCTAATATGAGGTTGTCAAGTGGGTGAGTCATAGGAGAATCCGGCTTCTCTATAAAAGATGGAGAGCCCGTCTATCTGTATCGTGCGATAAAAGGTCGGGTGTTCCACGGGACGTTCCTCTCCTTAGACGTGATGCCGGGTTCTTGAACCTTTGCCTTTCGCAGGCGGCGGAGAGCCTTCACAGCTACCATTTACCGGCGTGGGCACCACCGTCCACGTGAAGTACCTCTCCGGTAACTTGACCCGCGTGTGCCAGGTAGAGAACAGCGTCGACAATGTCTTGAACGCTGGCGATTCCCCCCATTGGCTGCAACGTCTTAAGAACGTCCTTGGGATCGTTCTTGTGGAGCGGCGTGTCCACGACGCCCGGTGCCACTGCGTTGAAGCGGATGCCTTCTTTTGCATACTCGATCGCGAGACTCCGGATAACTGTATTCAGGCCCCCCTTCGTAATCATCGAAACCGAGGCGCTCACGCCGGCGATCGGGTTATCGGCGAGTGCCGCAGTGATGCCCACCACACACCCCGATTTCTGCTTCAGCATCTGTTTCACCGCGAGCTGGGTTATGTAGATAAACCCGAGCAGGTTGACCGAGACCAGGGCATTGAAATCTTCGGTGGTAAAGTCCGTAAAAGGCTTGACGTAGTAGATTCCGGCGGCAGTCACCAGAACATCGATGGCCGCGAAGTGCGTGATCGCTGCTTCGACGGTAGCGGCAGCGGTCTGGCGCTTACCGATATCGCCATCGACAGCAATCAGGCCGGGTGACGCAGTGAACGATTGACTGGCATCGAGAGACGTTGCGACGACGTTATAACCCTCTTTCAGGAAGGCCTCGACGAGACCCGCGCCAATACCCCCCGATGCTCCAGTCACGATTGCTGTTTTCTTGTCTGACATACATCCTCCTCTTACCCCGCCACTTAGAAAATAATTTCCAGCTCGACCGGGGTGCCGAGCGGAAGGCTTGCGACGCCATACACCAAGCGGCAAGGGCTCTTCTGTTTTCCGAAGACGTCTTGGAGCAACTTAGACGCGGCGTCAGCGACTTTCGGCTGATCGCGGACGTCTCCCGAAGTGGCTACCCACACGCCGAGGCGGACGACCCGCGTGACTTTGTCGAGCGATCCCAAATACTGCCTCGCCACAGCAAGGACGTTGAGCGCCGCGAGAAGAGCCGCCTTGCGCCCGGCTTCCATATCGAGTTCCGCGCCGACGCGCCCAATGAATCTCGCCCCGTGACCTTCCGTGGGAAGCATCCCACTCAGAAAAAGCAGATTGACCGTCTGCACCGCTTCCACGTAAGTGCCGAACGGCTCAGGCAGTGCCGGGAGCTTGATGCCAAGTTCTTTCAACCGCTCCTCGGCGCCGGCCTGAGAGCCCTCGCGGGTTGCCATTTGCTCTTTCGAATTTGTATTCATTTGTCCCTCGCCCAGAAAAACCGAACTTGACGCCAGCGGTCCTCATCCGCGAATTAGAGCTTCTAGGGGTAACGTAAGTACCCTTCCGGGGCAAGTCAAGACGTGGCCGGAATTCGGAGTCTCTGTCACGAAATACTTCATTACCCATAGACAGGTGGCCTGAAGGACCGCCAATCGGGAGATAGCTTGGAATCTTATTCGGGAATGTGTGGATTTCCGCTTCCTTAAATAAGCACCAATTCAAGCGGTAACGTGTGCTTCTTTGCGAAGCCCTTTCACGCTTTCTTTGCAGGTCGAAGGAAGACCCCGACGTCTCCCTTGAATTTTGGAATTACCAGGCCGAAAGCCGGCCGGTGGCAAAGCGATGTGAGGGCCAGATGTCCCTCGCCTAGGCCCGAGCAGGAAGCTAACCCGCGAAGCACCGATGGCGCTGCCGCTCCGATGGATGCCGGGAATTATCAGGTCAGGGCTCTCGAATCGCGGCCTGAGTGGACGACGTGGCCACCCGTGTGCCACTGTGGGTCCCCTGCATCCGTGTGGTGCCGCACGGGTACCCGGCATGAGCCTCGTTGACCGTAGGCCATTATTACCTGGTATTGTTTGGTCTGCCGGGTACCCACGACCTACCACAGAGATTGAGAGCAGCCACCTGCTACGTGGGTGGTAAACGTCGGAGGGCACGGGGCGCGGCAGGACGCGGGGCACCCGCTTGCAGGTCATGGCCTTTCCGGAACATGCCGTTGGCCGCCCAACGAACTCACCCAGCTCCCCAATATTAACCGATTATTCACCCTTTATTTACACAGGATTAAGGCGAGTTGCGCTAGACTATCGACGACAAGAGGCAGCCCAATGCCGGACATGAGGAGGCCCTACACTGGAGACACTCAAGACCCACCCCAGCACGACGCGGATCGACCTGCACGTCCACTCGAAATACTCGGAGCCGTCCACGGACTGGTACCTCCAGCGATGGAACATCGCCGAATCCTACTCCGACCCCTTTGTCATCTACGAGAGCGCCCTCAAGGCGGGCATGTCCTTCGTCACCGTCACCGACCACAACCGCATCGACGGCTGCCTGCGCCTCAGGGAGAGATACGGGGACAGGGTGATCATGGGGGTGGAGTGCACGGTCTCTTTCCCGGAGGACCGGTGCAGGGTGCACCTCCTCGTCTACGGCTTCACCGAGAGGGAGTTTGCCGAGATCGATGCCCTGCGGAAGGACATCTATGAGGTCCGGGACTATCTCAGGGAGAGAAACCTCGCCCATTC
>Ga0326727_10022024_pt1 | contig 12375 bp, 9 predicted proteins | sample MB2enrmetagenome_FD_207643 | JGI IMG/M metagenome (GOLD analysis project Ga0326727, IMG submission 207643) | Lab enriched peat soil microbial communities from McLean, Ithaca, NY, United States - MB29MY | ecosystem: Environmental > Terrestrial > Soil > Wetlands > Peat | place: USA: New York...
CGCTGCGCTACTACGGCCTGAGGGAAGGCTGGTGGACTACCTTGCTGCCCACTCATGCAGCCAAGGCCGCTATCCACTCGGCAATCTCCTCGATGCACTCCCTGTTTGCCCGCATGCTGGGCTTGTTCATGCACTGATTGTTAAAGAAGCTTCGGGCAAGTGCTTGCATTGGGGCTGTAATTCCATCAGAGTCTAATCGAGATTTGAAACAAATGCGGCGAGTCAGCCCTCGCTCTGGCGGGGCGAGCGAGTCAGCAAATCAGCGAGCTGGCTACTCTGCAAGTCAGCGAGTTGGTGAGTTGACGGGCGGGGCTCGACTACGGATTTCATCGCCCTGCGGGCCGGAGTGCCGGAGCAGCGGTTCAAAACCCTGAGACCCCCTTGAATGCGAATTGCTCCCCATTCGCTGCTAGTCTTTGCCCTCGCGGCCCCGCGGCGATTACCATGGAAGTATGCGCGGCCAGGCCCTGGCTCGGCAGTGCAGGTGCGCCACCGATGCGGGTGAGCGGGCAGCCTGAGAACGAAATCTCACGGGCGGCCCATCCAAGCCTGCCATCGATCCCGGCGCAGAATTGAATCCCTTCAATGGGCAGGAGTTTGAAGTTGAGCGACCGTTTCTTGTTTACCTCCGAGTCAGTGACTGAAGGCCATCCCGACAAGATAGCCGACCAGGTGTCTGACGCCATCCTTGACGCATGCCTGGAGCAGGACCCCTACAGCCGCGTAGCCGCCGAAACGCTGACCGCCACCGGACTGGTGGTCATTGCCGGCGAAATCACTACCAAGGCCTACGTCGATTTTCAGAGCCTGGTGCGCGGGGTGGTGGCCTCGATCGGCTACGATAACGCCGCCTACGGGTTCGACTCCAACACCTGCGCCGTTATCTCCAGCATCAACAAGCAGTCCGGGGACATTGCCCAGGGCGTTGACGCCGGTGGCGCCGGGGACCAGGGCATGATGTTCGGCTACGCCTCGAACGAGACCCCGGAGCTGATGCCGGCTCCCATCTCGCTGGCGCACAGGCTTTGCCGGCAGTTGACGGCGGTGCGCAAGAGCGGCAAGCTGCCTTACCTGCGCCCCGACGGCAAGAGCCAGGTTACGGTGGAGTACGACGAGGCCGGCAAGCCCTCGCGCATCGACGCCGTGGTGATCAGCAGCCAGCACGCGGAGAGCGTGAGCAATGAGGAGTTGCACGCCGACATCCTCAAGTACGTCATCCAGGCCGTGCTGCCGGCCAAGTGGCTGGACGAGCACACCAAGTACCACATCAATCCGACGGGAAGATTTGTGATCGGCGGGCCGATGGGCGACACCGGGCTGACCGGGCGCAAGATCATCGTGGACACCTACGGCGGCATGGGCCGTCACGGCGGCGGAGCTTTCAGCGGCAAGGACCCGACCAAGGTGGACCGTTCGGCAACGTACATGGCCCGCTACATCGCCAAGAACATTGTGGCCGCCGGACTGGCCGAGCGCGCGGAGGTGGCGCTGGCGTACGCCATCGGCGTGGCCGAGCCGGTGAGCGTGCGCGTGGAGACCTTCGGCACCGGCAAGGTGGGCGATGCCAAGCTGACCGAGCTGGTCCGCAAGAATTTCTCGCTCACCCCCAAGGGGATCATCGAAAGCCTGAACCTGCGCCGCCCGATCTACCAGAAGACCGCAGCCTATGGGCACTTTGGCCGCACCGAGCCGGAGTTCACCTGGGAGGCCACAGACAAGGCCGCTGCCCTCAAGGAACAGGCCGGGCTGGCTGCTGCCGCCAAGTAAACCCGCAATAGGTTGAAAAGGAATGGGACCCATCGGCGGATGGGTCCCATTGTTTTGCGCGCCTTGGCCGATGGCTTAGAATTCACGTTGGCGAACGAACGTTCTAATCCAGGAGCTAGCCATGCACTTTTCCGCGCGGATTTCCGCTCTTGCCGTGGTTGTAATCGGCGTGGCCGCTGTGGCCGCGGCGCAGACTACGGCCAACTGGAACTATTTCGGCAAGACGGGACCGCTGGGCTGGGGAAGGCTGGACCCGGCCTACCAGGCCTGCTCGAAAGGGCACGAGCAATCCCCGCTCGACATTCGCGGCGCGCGCCTGGACAAGGCGCTCCAACCCATCGAATTCCACTACATCGGCGGCCCGGTCACACTGGAAAACAACGGCCATACGATCATGGCGCACGTGGACCGCGGCAGCTACATCGTGGCCGGGGGCGTCCGCTACGACCTGGTCGAATACGATTTCCGCCATCCCAGCGAAGAGACGGTCAAGGGCAAGCTCTCCGACATGAGCATCCACCTGATTCACAGGAGCGCCGACGGCAGGCTGGCCATTCTCGCCGTGCGCCTGATCGAGAACCAGAGCTTCCCGAACGCCACGCTGGCCACGCTCTGGGAGCACCTGCCTACGGCCGTGGGCAAATCCGAACGGATTACGGATATGGTGAACCCCGGCGGCCTGCTGCCCGCCGACCGCGGCTACTGGACCTACATGGGTTCGCTGACCACGCCGCCCTGCACGGAGGGAGTGCGCTGGTTCATCTTCGAGCAGCAGGTGACCCTGAGCCGCGACCAGTTGCGCGCCTTTACGAACCTCTACAAGATGAACACGCGGGAGAATCAGGACCCGCACGGGCGGCGGATTGAGGCGAACGAATAGGACTGGGTGGAGTTTTCGATGGTTTTCGAACAAGAGCAGCAAGTTAGCCCCCGCTGTGGGGGGATAGCGAGTTAGCGGGGTTTTCTCCGCAGGCTGTGAAGCCGTGCCCCGACGCTGCTTGCGTGGTCTGCTACCCTTTTTCTGCAGAAGAGCAACCGCAGATCCCCTTCGGCAAGCTCAGGGCAGGCTTTCGACCCCCTGCCACTTCGCTGCGCTCAGTGTACGGTCGCTCAGGATGACAGCGTTTTGAGAGGAACTTCTGAGGCAGGTCATCAGCGTTTTTTCGCTGGTGCTTGCTTCGGAGCGGCAAAGCTCACCTTCGGCGGCTCTCCCAGAGTCACGGCGGCTTCCACTGTACGCTTGCGGCTACCTTGCATCACCTGGTTCTGCCCGAGAGTAATTTTGCCATTGGCGATCGCGGCGTCCGCGGTCCAGCGGTCGAAACGCGTCAGAGGCGGGGGAACCGCTGTGCCCCTGGCGGCAACCGAGCCAACTGAGGCAACGGAACCATGGCGCCAGTCAAAGTGCAGCGCGCCCGTGGCCGAGCCGGTCAGATCCTTGTCCTCGTAGCCGGAGAGGTCGATTTTCCCGTCGGCATCGATGGTCCCGCCCCGCCAGCTCTCTCCCAGCAGTTGGCCCACCGCGGCCGGGTTCAGCTTTTCGAAGTCCGCGGTGAGCGTATATGCAGGCTTGTCTCCCGTTTTGAGCGTGCCGGCTCCGTGCAGGCTGCCGCCCAGCAGCGTGGCATTGAGACTCGCGATCTGGGCGCCGTCGGGCAGGATGTGCAACTCCGCCGACACACCCTCGAGCTTCACCGGACCCAGGACGAGCGAATCGGCATTCACCATGCCGTCAAGCTGCGGCCAGGCCGGCGCGGTAGAGGGATGCAAGCGGTTAATCAGATCGGACAACATGGTGCCCTCTTCGTGCGCGCCCAGGACCGCGGACTGCATCGTAGCCGCATCCAGATCGCCGAATTGGACTTTGAAGGTTGGGGAAAGCCCGGGCGGGCACGGTTGGGAGGTATCGCAGCTCGCCGGCAGCGTCAGACTCGCCGTCCCCTTCACCGGGCCGTAGGAGAAAACCACCGGATCCCAACGGCTCTCGCCGTTGTCAACATGCAGTGTCGCCTCTGTGATTTCCACGTGGTTGGCAAGATAATCGGCCTTCCAGTTGGCATTGCGCACGGTGACGGTACCGCTGAGGATGTCCGCGGCAGGGTTTCCCGCTTCATCGAGGGCCGGTTTTGTTGGCACCGGGCGATTCTCGTCGGGGGTCGCGGCCGCGGCTGGAGAATTACTGCTGAAGGGGATCTCCTCGGCGGGCAGCCAGGGGCCCTGGACGCTCAGGTCCACGGCGAGCGGGTCTCCGGCCACCGCGTCGAGCGCCGTGGCTTGATTGAGGCCGGCGGCGCGCGCCAGTTCCCTGCCCCGAGCGATGCTCGCCTGGCCACGAACTGCAACCTGGTAGCCCTTGAGCCCCAGGCGTACATTCAGCGTGAGGGGAACGGCAGCACCCGCGGGAATTGCCACGGTTCCAGCCAGCGCCTGGGCCCCAGGCGCCGGCGACAACACCATCTTCGGCGCCAGGATGGGCCGGCTGAGGCCATCCCCGCTGAGTTGAAAACCGGTGACGGTAAAGCTGCCGGTGAGCGGGCCCGGGGGCGGAGTTGGCTTGGCCGCCCTGGTTGAATGAGCCTTCCCGGCACTCGCCGATTTCTTCTGCGCAGGGCTATCGGCGGGGATTTCGGCGTATGCGACATTGCCGCTCGCGGCGCCTGCAACTTCAATTCCGGGGGCAAGGCCTCTGCGCGCAGTGCGCAGCGCATCCAGCCCCGCAGCCACCGGAATTCGATCCAGCTCCACGGAGAAATGAGGCATCCCGCCATTGCCGGGCCAATCTCCCGCCAGGCGGATGCGACCGTCGCCAAGAGGCGAGTCGCAGAGCAGATTCTCAAGAGCGCGCTGGGAATAGTGGTAGACAAGCGAGCAGTTGGCATCAAAATCCAGAGGCGCGGGGGGCGTGAATTCGGCACGGTGAACGCGCGTAGCCCGCAGCCTGCTCTTAATCTGGGCTGCATCGGCGGTCCCTTCAAGATGCATTTCGCCCCTCAGGTCGCCGCGCCAGCCGGCGTCGGAGCCAGTGGCCAGGCGGCTAAGCTGGCCAAGCTGAGCGTCGCGCCACTCCAGGTCGAGGCGTATGGGCATCTGCCGCAGGTCGGAGGCCGGCCGGGCGCTTGCCTCCAGCTCGACAATGCCGGTGTCGGCCAGGTCCAGGCTCACATCGGTGCGGGCGGGCTGGCCGCGCAGCCTGATTCGCCATTCGCCGGGCTGATCCTGCCAGAAGGAAAGATCGGTGTCGACGATTGAAAACGGCAGCTTCTCAACGCCGTTCTTGAAATTGATCCGGGAATTGGTTGCGGCAAGATAAGGAAACGGAGGCGCAGGATGTCCGCCGGCGTTTGCCGTCCCTGCCCTGGTTGCCGCCGTCTGGACCAGCGGATCCAGGTTCCAGCGGCCGCCGGGAGAGCGCACCAGATTCAGGCTGGCGTCATCCACGCTGATCTCGCTGATCTCCAGCCGGCCCCGCCAGAGAGAGAGCAGGCGGATGGAGGCAGTGACCTCGCTGGCATGGAGCAGAGGCTCGGCGCCGAACTCCGGATCTTCTTCGACGGTGAGATCGTAGAGCACGAAGCCCGGCCGGGGCAGCAATCGCAAGTGCAGCGAGGAGAGCCGCACCGGCCTGCCCAGCGACGAGGCCACCAGGCTCGTAATCCGGCTCTTGTAACGGCTCACGCTGACCAGCGGCGGCACGATCAGCACCGCCAGGATGGCGATGAGCGCCGCCAGGGCCAGCCAAAGCCGCCCGCGCTTCTTTTGCCGCCCTTGCTCGTCTTCCGTCATGGTTTTAGTCAGTGGACAGTGAACAGTGGGCAGTGAACAGCTCCTGGATCCCGGTTCTCAGCGGACCGTGAGCAGGGAAGAGCGGTCTGTAGCCCCGGCTTTTTCACTGACCACTGTTCACTGTCCACTGTTCACTGCTTTTACCTCACCAGGTGCAGCGTGCGCTTCCAGCGCGTATCGGTGAAGAAGTGCAGCACCACGTGACCCATCCAGGCCAGGTTGGCGCCGAGGCCGGTTTGTTCGTACTGCTCCTCCGATGTCTTGAAGGACCAGTAGTTGAACAGCGGGCGGCCCACGATATTCTCACTGGGCACGAAGCCCCAGTAGCGCGAATCGAGGCTGTTGTGCCGGTTATCGCCCATCATGAAGTACATGCCCCGCGGAACCACCAGATCCCCGTTCTCGATGTGATTGGGAAAGTCAACTGCCCATGCCTCGGGCGTCCCGTCGTCTCCTGTCGGATAGGGAGGCACCGAAGGAAACTCGTCGAGAAAGTCCTGATGATTTTCCGGCGTTGTGGGTTTGGCATGGGGCTGGTCCTGGGCCACGCCGTTGATGATCACAATGCCGTCGCGGATATGGATGCGGTCGCCGGGAACGCCGATCAGGCGCTTTACCAGGAACAGGTAATTGCCGCCCGAGTCCGGCACCGGCTTGATAAACACCACAATGTCGTTGCGCCTGGGCTCGCGATAGTGAACCAGCGGCATCCACTTCGCATCCGGAGCCAGAGTGATTCGGTCCACGACCAGGTGATCGCCGACAAGCAGCGTATCCTCCATCGACCCTGAAGGGATGACGAAGTTCTGAGCCAGGAAGGTGAGAATGAACAGGCCGATCACCAGCACCGAACAGATGCTGGCCACCGCCTCAAATGGCGTCTCTTCTACCCTGGTTTTTTCCGCGGGATCTGAATCCGGCTGAGCGATTTCCGTCTTCGAGATTTCCGATTTCGGGGCTGGCGTCTTCGGGGACGGCGTCTTCTTCTTAGTCATGTTAGTGAACAGTGAACAGTGGACAGTGAACAAGGGCTACTGCTGACCACTGTTCACTGTTCACTTTTTCTTTAATGCACCACGTGGAAGATGCGCTTCCAGCGCGCGAAACCGGTCAATCTTGCCGACAACTGCCTGTCGTGTCCGAGTCTATCATCTCTGGCCTCCATCGCGGCCTGCTGCACATCGGTGGTGGAGGGACGGCTAAGCGAGAAGTAGATGACCAGAGGCCGGGCCACGATCGCCTGGCGCGGCACCAATCCCCAGAATCGCGAATCGTTGCTGTGATTGCGGTTGTCGCCGAGCACAAAATACTCTCCCGCCGGAATCACCAGCTCGCCGTTCCGGGTGAGGCTCTGCATCTGACGCCACCATTCGGGATCGACCTGCGGGTCGGTATAAACGTCGGCGGGAAAATTGTCGCGGAAGGGATTGGGCGGAGCAGGCTCGAAGGCCGCGTAGGGCTCGTCCATCGCGACCCCGTTCACGATCACCCGCCCGTCGTCGATGCGCAGACGGTCGCCTGGTATTCCCACCACGCGCTTGACCAGCAGGGGCGGCTGGGGGTGATGAAAGACGATAATGTCACCGCGCTCAACCGCGCGATAGGGCATGAGCCAGCGGCTCAGCGGGCCTGGCGGGGCGTACACCTGCTTGTTGAAGAGCAGAAAATCGCCCACCAGCAGGGTGTGTTCCATACTTTCAGAGGGAATGAGCAGCGGTTGGAGCACAAAGGTGTGCAGAAAAAGCACCAGCACTACCATGCGCAGCAGCGTGGCGCAGGCTTCAGGCACTGTGGGCAGAAGGCGCCAGAACCGCGAGACTCGCGTTTCCGGCTGGTCCGGCGGACTGACCGGATTGACGACGGGAGTGTCCGGAGGGGTGCTCATTCCGCCGTTTCATCCTCCTCGATTCCGGCGTTTCCGCCGGGCCTGCCTGCTTTAGCCGCCGCCAGCTTATCAAGCCTATCCAGCGCCCTGTGGGCCGCATCCTGCTCAGCGTGCTTTTTGGTGCGCCCCGTTCCCCGCGCCAAAGGCTTTCCCGGTTCCCCGGCTTCCAACTTCACGCGGACCTCAACCAGGAACCGCTTGCGGTGGCCGGGACCGCTCTCGCCCTTTACGCGGTACACCGGCGTTCCCGCCCGCTGGGCCTGAAGCCTCTCCTGGAGCGCCGATTTGTAGTTGCCCAGCGCCGCGCCGGAGCGCAGCTCCTGGGCCAACTGCTCGGCAGCCTGGCCCAACACCTGGCGCCGCGCAAAGGCTCTAACCGGCTCCAGGCCCCCGTCAAGAAACATCGCGCCTATCACTGCCTCCATGGTATTCGACAGCACCGTGCTCTTGCGCCTGAGCCCGCTCTTGTCCTCAGCCCGGCTGAGCCGGACATAGCGGCCCAGCCCGATCGTCTCTGCCACGCTTGCCACATGCTGCCGGCTGACGAGTTGAGCCCGAACGCGGGTCAGTTCGCCCTCCTGCCAATCCGGATGCACCCCGAAGAGCGACTCCGCAACCACCAACCCGAGCACCGCGTCGCCAAGAAACTCGAGGCGCTCATTGTCTCCGCTTTCGCCGTTGGCGGCTCCGTTTGCCTCGTCCATCCCGTTGTCAATCGGGTGCTCGCGAGCCGCCTGCTCCCTGGCCAGCGACCTGTGAGTCAAGGCGCGCAGCAACAGCTCAGGGGCTCGGAAAACATATCCCAGCGCGGCTTCCAGTTCAGATCGTGCTGCTTCCACGTGCGTCATGCCTGCTTTCTGCCTCTTGAAACATCCCGCGGGACACAGCCGTTCCCGGAGATTTCGTATCCACAATGCTCCCTTTTTATCGATTAGACGACATTCCGAGGGCGCGCCGGCGGCTCGAACGGGCTATTGCGGCTTTCCGGTCCCGTCCTGACCTTGGGTTCCCGTTCCCGGCTTGGGAGGCGCCGGGCCGGGCGAGTCCCCATCCGCATCCTCGTCGCAGGTGTGGCCGTTCACGGAATAGGCGTTCTTCACGCCCCGTTCCGCGGCCAGGCGCGTATCTTCCATTCCGTCGCGAACAGTGAGCGCCAGCTTGTACTCTGAAACCGCCTGATCGCGCTTGCAATCAAGGTCCAGCATGCGGCCCAAATAGATGTGCGACCAGGCCAGCAAGCGCTGCTCCTTGCTGGTGGCCAGCGTCTTCTGGAAGTCGTCGATGGCCTGCTCAGGATGCCCGGTCATGGCGGCAGCCCTGGCCAGAATGAAGTAGGCGCGCGCGCTGTCTGCCGTGGAGGCGATGGTGTCGCCCTGCTTCTGAAGCACCTGCTGGGCCATGGCGCTGGCCGCGGCCACGTCGCCGTTCGACAGCCGGGCCTCGGCCAGATCCATTCCCGTGAGCTTGCGCGGCTTGCTGCGCTCCAGCACTTCGGCATCCGCTTCCTTGTCAAACTCGGTCTGGCGGGCCCTGTGCACCTGCTGGTCCACGTCCATGCTGTAGACCATCTCGCCGATGGTGTCTTTCAGGCTGGCCGGATCCTTTTCAAACTGAATCATCTGCTCGTAAAAGTACTGGGTGAGCACAAATCCCTGCTTCATATCGTGCTGCACGGTGGCCAAGCGCACGGCTTCCTGCTTCTGCTCGGTGAGCTGCCGCTCGTGCTCGTAGCGCGGCAGTTGCGAGCGGTCAACGTCGGCGGGAATGATGTAGGCCGGAATCCCGGTGTCCATGGTCCGCGCCTCGATGGCCTTGATCAGGCACTCCACGGTGAGCGGCACGGTGTCCGAGCGGTAGCGGAACTCGAGGGGCGCATCCCGAATCTCCTTCAGAACCGGCTGGGTGCGGTCAATGGCGTTGGAGCGCGCGTACAGGAGCGGCTCGATCACGTAGTGAAGATAGGTGTGGCGAACGTCGGTCATGCGAATCTTGCCGTTCACCGGCGAAACCACAACCACGTAGTCGGTACCGTAGATGCGCGCATTCACGGTGCTGGGCGAGAGCATAGGCTCGATCACCACAATGAACCGCCGGCCGTCATAGGTGCCTGCCGGCATCTTCAGGTACAGATTGGTTGAAACGATCATCCGGGAGAGCGGGTCGTGCAACTGATTGGCGGTTTCGTCGTAGATGTGGTGCACCGTGAGCCAGATTCCGTGCAGGTCAACCGCATCCGCGAAATCCCTCAGGCGGGGCACAATCTCAGCCACCTGGGTGGCGTCCGGCGGCATCTCGGTCAAATCCGCCGTGGTTTCCAGCTCCGGCGGAGGAGTGAGATAAAGCGCCAGGGAGATGTACTGGGCGATGTCGAGTTCCGTGCCCGTCATGCGGTGCTGGGCAATGTAGAGGCAGAGGGCATCACGTTTGGTTCGCGCATTCTCGCTGGTGGAAAGCACCTGGTTGATCTCATCGCGAACCCGCTTGCGCACCGGCGCGCTGTCATCCAGGCCCTCGTCATAACCGCACATGTTCAAGGCCGCGGCCATCACGAATACCGGCTCGGCGCTGGTCAGGGAGATGGTGGGTCCCGCCGGATCGACAAGCGAGGGCGTCTTCTCACGCACGTAGGCCTGCGCGGAAGACGAACTCTGGTCGTCGGCTGAGCTGCTGGAGGATTGGGCGCGGGCCGGAGAAGCCGGGATAAGAGCCAGCAGACACAAAAAAGCGACCGCATCAAAATAAAAGGAACGAACTGTACGAAATGTCATGAGGAAACCCTGCCTGCCAGTCTAGTTAGACGCACGGACAGGGTCAAATAGCTGGCTGTTAGCTCTCAGCTTTCAGCTTTCAGTTTGTCGAGCGAAGGCCAGAAGGGGATCAAAAAGTAGACATCCCATTGGAATCAAAGGTGATCGCCCAGATTTGGAACAGGCCTCGAAGGATGTGCGGCCTTATTCGCAGCGAGAAAGATAAGGCCCTGACCGGCTGCACGATCAGGCTGAGAGCTGAAAGCTGGGAGCTGCTTTATCCGCGGACTGAAACGCCGGAGAAGGAAAGGACGGCGAGGCCGCGGACGGGCTGGCCGAAGAAGCGGGCCGGCTCAAACCGGCTGAGCAGGAGCAGGTTCTCTACGCGCGAGCGGGTGGCGCTGTCAGTGGGGCCGGAAACGATGCGATAGTCGTACATCTGACCCTCGTCGTTGATATAAACCTCGACCACCACGGGGCCGGAAACGGCGCCGATGTCGCTGGAGCCCACACCGCTGGAGAAACTTACCAGCCGGGGCGCGGTGGGGTTTCCGAGCGGCTCGTCGGTGTTGGCCTGGGCGGCCTGCGGTTGGGTGAACATGGTGACCAGGACGATTACCGTGCCCAGCAGCAGCACCGCGCTGGCAAAGCCCGCCGAGGCCTGAAGGAGAAACGGACCCACGGTGTTCTTCCAGGCCAGGCCCCAGGCATCGATTACGCTCTGCCGGTTGCGCGCCCGCTCCTGACTGACGGCGACACGAATCCGCAGAAGCAGGTCCTCCGGCTCCGCCACCGGACCCAGGCCGGCAAGCGACAGTTGCGCGTCGCGCAGAGACTCCCACTCATGGGCGCACTCCCGGCACTCATTCATGTGGGAGGCGATCTGCTGCATCTCCCGTCCGTTCAAGCGGCCGTCCAAATACTCTGAGAATCTTTCCTGCACTGCACTGCAGCCGTTCATCGCGCCTCCTCACCAAGGGGCATCTCGAATTCCGTAAAGGCGGCCGGACTCCTTTGCGGCCCGGGCGCCGTGAGCAAAGCCTTCAAACATGCCCGCCCGCGCACCAGCCGGGACTTTACCGTGCCCAGGCTAACGCCTTCGATCTCCGCCACTTCCTCGTAAACAAATCCCTCAATATCGCGCAGAATCAGGGTGAGACGGAATGGCTCCGGAACCCGCTTCAGCGCGGCTTCAATCCTGGCCTTGTTCTCCGCGTGTAGCGCGGCATCGTAAGGCGACTCGGCCGGATCCACGAGGCGATCTTTCAGCCGGACACGCGCCCCCGATTCCCCCTCCTCGACTTCCTGGTCGATGGCAATCTCCTGCTGCTTGTGGCGCATCCACCAGCGCCGCTGGTTTGAAGCCTCGCGCAACGCAATGCGGTAAATCCAGGTCCGCAAAGACGACTCGCCGTGAAAGTTGCGCACCCCCCGGAAGACCTTCACAAACACTTCCTGGGTGAGGTCGGCGGCATCGTCGCGGTCGTACACGGTGCGCGCCAACAGCGAGTAGATGGGTTGATGGAAGCGCGCGATGAGCCACGCAAACGCTTCCTCTGAACCGGCTTGAAGCTCTGCTATCAAAGCCGCTTCTTCTGATTGGAGCGTCAGCGCGCTGGCAAGATTGCCCATGGTGAGGTCCGCCTGCAATTCAGTGCCTCCCACCTTACCGCAATTCGTCCACCTTTGGCACCTGCCTTTTTTCCGGCCAGATCGCGGCCCTTGGGGCAGATGCTCCCAGTTTGATGCGGCCACTCCCCCGGCAGCCTAAATCCGCCGCCGGAAAACCGGTGCTGCCACGGAGTGCGCGGGATTCGGGGGACACTCGGCTAGCCACCTTGTGTCCCGCGCCCTCTATTGTCTTAGACACCGGATTTCAAGGAAGTGTTCCCTGTCACGCAAGTTTATGCAAGATATGTGACTAAAGTCCCGTGACCGAGCCCCGGGCCTAGACCGTAAAAACGACCCTGCGCCCCTTTTCGACCCGATTCCAGGCCGACTCGACATCGGCCAGGGGAACGGGCTCGACGTCTACCTTCAGCTTGCCGGCCGCAGCCATCCTAAAGAGCGCAGGAATGGCTGAAAAGATCTTGTCCAGCGGCGCGGAGCCGAAGCCGCTGCCCAGCAGGGTGAGATCGATGCTGCGCAGGGTAGCTCCAGGGTAATCGTCTTGCCCGCGCTTTCGCCCACCTC
>Ga0326727_10022025_pt1 | contig 12375 bp, 5 predicted proteins | sample MB2enrmetagenome_FD_207643 | JGI IMG/M metagenome (GOLD analysis project Ga0326727, IMG submission 207643) | Lab enriched peat soil microbial communities from McLean, Ithaca, NY, United States - MB29MY | ecosystem: Environmental > Terrestrial > Soil > Wetlands > Peat | place: USA: New York...
TTAAGCCCTTGGCGGAGGCATTCGATACGGTCACGGAACACGCGCCGAAGCTGTTCCATTACGACCCGGCGCAGAAGTTCGCCTGCTACGATGTGCCTCTCGGAAAGCTTCGCGCCAAACCGGGGTTGGGCTCGCCGTTGCGGCTGATGCACGAGATCTATGCGAAGTCTCTGGCGTTCATGGAGGCGTCGGTGGGACCGGATCTCCTGCCCGCAAACCTGATCCGAGCCCAGGTTGATATCAACGTTCGTACAGGGCCGGGTTAGATGCCAAAGGGCCGAGAGGCGAGCTCCAGGCATCCCCTGCATCAAGAAGCGCGGGAGATGCCAAAAATCCGCGGGGCGTAGTAGGATTCTGTGCATGATGAACATGAACCGTCGTGATCTTTGTGTCGCACTATCCTCTTTCGCGGCGTTGGCTGCTGCGTTGCCGGCGAAGGGCCAGACGGGCTCTGCGACCCTTGCCGCTCCCGCTGCGCCCGCGGAGCCCGTGCTTTCAGCGCAGCGCTCATATCCGTTCGACCAGCTAGTCGTGAAGACAGGCCCGAATGGGGAGTCTCGGGCTGTTCTGCACGGCGTGCTGCCGACGGGCGAGACTGTCGAACTGCATGAGACTATGCTGCTGCCGGGGCACATGCCCCACCCTCGGCATAAACACCGTCACTCCGAGCTCATGCTGATTCGCGAGGGAACGGTCGAGTTCGACAACGACGGCGCCTTCGAGCGCCTGGGACCGGGCGGAGTGATCTTTGCCGCGTCCAACGTGATGCACGGGCTCAAGAATGTGGGCGAGACGAATGCAAATTATTTTGTCGTCGCCATTGGACACGAGTAACTGAATGGGACTTCAGCCCATTGGCTCCAAGTGCGCGGTAAAGTGCCGCAGGAACGGAGCCTCGTAGCTCAGACGCACCCCCTTGATGCGGGTGCGCCGCTCCCACACTCGCAGAATGATCTCCACAACGTAATCGATGTGGCTCTGCGTGTAGACTCGGCGCGGAATGGCCAGACGCACCAGTTCCATCTGCGCAGCTTCGCCAAACATCAGGCTGCCAATCTCAACCGACCGGATACCGCCCTCGAGATACAACTCCGCGGCCAGCGCAACACCTGGAAACCGATCCACCGGAATGTGCGGCAGAAACGCCTTTGCGTCGATATAAATGGCGTGGCCGCCGGGCGGCTGCACGATCGGAACGCCATGCTCTGCAATATGGTTACCCAGGTAGGCCGTCGATGCAATCCGGTAGCGCAGGTAGTCTTCTTCCAGCGATTCCTGCAAGCCCACCGCAACCGCCTCCAGATCCCGCCCGGCGAGCCCGCCATAGGTGGGATACCCCTCGGTCAGAATCAACAGATTCTGCTCCTGCCGTGCCAGGATTTCGTCGTTGGTGCAGAGGAAGCCGCCGATGTTGGCCATGCCGTCTTTCTTGGCCGACATGGTGCAGCCGTCGCCCAGCGAGAACATCTTCTGCGCAATCTGCTTGGGCGTCTTGTTCGCGTACCCCGGCTCACGCAGTTTGATGAAATACGCGTTTTCGGCAAAACGGCAGGCGTCGAAGTAAAGCGGAATCCCATGCTTGTGGCACACCGTGGCGACAGCCCTCGCGTTTTCCATTGATACTGGCTGTCCGCCGCCGGAGTTATTGGTCACCGTCAGCATGACCAGGGGAATGCGCTCGCGCCCGACCCGGCCAATCAACTCTTCCAGCGCCGCAACATCCATGTTGCCCTTGAACGGCAGGCGCGTTTCGGGCTGTCGCGCCTCGGGAATCTGAAGATCGATCGCCTCCGCTCCGACAAATTCCACGTTGGCGCGGGTTGTATCGAAATGGGTATTGTTCGGCACCACGTCGCCCTTCTTGCACATCACACTGAAGAGGATGCGCTCCGCTGCGCGTCCCTGGTGAGTTGGGATCACATGGGTATACCCGAATATGTCCTGAACTGAGCGCTTGAAGTGATCGAAGCTCCTGCTGCCCGCGTAGCTCTCGTCGCCCTCCATGATGCCTGCCCATTGATGCGTGGACATGGCGCCGGTGCCGGAGTCTGTCAGCAGGTCGATGAGAACGTCGTCGGCAGCGAGCAAAAAGAGATTGTAGTGCGCGGCGCGCAGCAGGTCCTCCCGTTGTTCGCGAGTGGTCCAGCGAATGGGCTCAACGCTCTTGATGCGAAATGGTTCGATGATGGTTTTGGAAGGCATTCAAAAAACTCCTGGGCTGATAAAACTGCCCTGCTCGCCGGAACCTGCCAATCGTACGGCCAGAAGAGCCCAAAGGGCAACATGCTTGACCCGGCAAAGCTCTATCCATAGAGTCTCCTGACTGTTCCAACGAGGCCGGAAGCTTCGCGTCAGTCAGACAGCTTGATTGAAAGCGGGGGCAGCTGCCTTGCAGCTTCCAGTACAGGTTTTCGGGCTGCCTGGCCTGCGCGGCTTCAGGGCCGGCCTATAAATAAGCCAATGGCCTTTTGCAAACTGCTCAATCCTGTGATCGTGTCCGAGCTTTCGGCTGGAGCCAGGTCAGTGCCCAGGTACTATCATCGATAAAAGAATCTATCTCAAGGTCGTACTCTACAACATCTCCTCGTCCAACCTCCGTGGCTTCAATTCGAAACATGCGCAGTGCCCAGTGATTCGCCAATCCCATTGGCGAATTCTCGATAGAAACTTCATCATCAAAAAATGCCTTGAAGTACAAGCACAGTCCATCAATTCGACCATCTTGATCCGCGGTATTTCTGTAGCACACCCGCTTGGAGAGATCGCCCTCATTCATTGCCTCAAGGTCGAATCGGAATATTGGCTTCGGAATACATAAACAGCGCTTGACCGCGTGCGGAGCGACAACCCTGGAATGGCCGGGAATGATGCGTCTCCCTGTCGCAGGCAAGCTCTCCAATGTGGGCCGCAAAGACTGAAAACTCACCGACTTTATAGTGAACTCCCATAAGAATGGAATGCGATAGGCATCCTTAAGCTCAATTGGCTCAAGGTAAATTTCAAATCTATTCGGAACAATCCTGCCGCCTGCCTTCAGCAGCCTGTCTCTTGCATCAAGCAGGTTCTCTATCATGTTCTCCGAAAATGGGTTTCCTGCGCCGATCTGTTCATGGATGATTGCGTCCACTTTAATAGGTAAATGAAGATCGCGGCTATTGCACCGAAAGAACTCGATATTGTTGAACTTATTCTCCGCACAAACCTTTTTCGCAACCTCGATGACGGACGAATGCTCCACCGCATAAACTTTGCCGGCCAACCGCGCAGCAAAAAAACTCAGGATGCCAGTGCCTGTGCCCAAGTCCAGAACGATATCGCCTTTTCTTATTCTTCTTTGGATTCCTTCGTAGTATTTGTCTATTCGCTCACCATCAGCCAACATCGCCTCGTGCGAAGAAGGCATCTCGAATAGCTGAGTATTCTTAAGGTCATAAAAATAGTGCGAGAACGGAGAAGATTCTTTTAGCCAATGACGAACTGATTGTTCCAACCGAATTAGCCACTTAAGCAGCTTTCGCATAATTCATCCTCCCCTTGCCGGTATAGTAACTTGCAGAATCAAACAATTTCCGAACGCGGTTAAATGAGATTCTCCCTATTCCGGAACTTCCTTTTTCTGGGGGCGAATCCCGGAATTGTAATGTTCCTGGGAGGTCTTGTAAGACCAAGACAGCATTTGCGACCGAAGAATCTGGCGATTCCGTGTCTTCCTGGATTCGTCCGTTTCCGAGAGTTCGAAGCGAGGTACATCATTACTTAGTCGCAGAGCAAACGCATGCGGCAAATCCCCTGGCGGTGCGATTGTCCAGTGCGCATACATACTCCGGCCAGAATGGGGTGAGTTCGCGAGAGAGGTCGCCCACGTAATAGTTGCGAATGTATGCCGCGCTAACCGCTGTACTTGCGCCGCCATCGATTCTGAACTCATCGATCAGCTTCTTCACCGCTGAGGGCGAGAACTCCGCTTCATGGTAGGTCTGGCCATAGTCATACTCCTTGGCCCAGCTTGTGGCGATGCCAGTCTGGTTTGAAGCTGCAATCACTTCGTAGTTCTCGAGCATTGCGGAAGATGGGTTCACGCGGGCAACTGTAAAGGACGGGTTATTTCCATCGACCGGCGAGATGGAGGGAACCAATTTGATTGCTGCGCCGCGCCTGTCCGCGGTCCGCGGTTCACTCGCCTCAAGCTCCAGAAGGCGCATCTCATCCATGTGGGTGTGTGCAAAGATTCCAAGCCGTACCACATCGGCATATTCAACGATCAGGTCGGCCATCTTATCCGACGACAAAAACGCGACCGGCGCCTTTCCTCCGCAAACATCCCTGAATTTCGTGGCCGTTGAGTACGGGTCGATGCCGGGCGGAATGTGCCCCATCACCCACACCCTTTGGCCCGATTGCCGCGCCTGTGCCAATTGCTGCTGTAACCAGGACATCTCTTCGCTTGCCGCGGCGGAGTCTGGTTTGCCGGCGCAGGTGCTGTACTTCGGTGACAAGAACACGTCATTGACCACAATAAGGCGGGTATCGTGCATCGGCTCTGCCATCGTGATGCTGTAGTAGCCGCCTTCTCCAAACTGCTTGAGCGCATCTTGCTGTTGAGATGGCGGCAGGCCTTCAGCTACGATCCTGCCGGCATCGGTAAGGAACCCGCTTCCGGCATCGAGCTCGTAGTCGCCGCATCCGGAGTCGTTATTGCCCAGGGCAACATAAACAGGCATGCCGGGAAACGAAGCGCGCAGTTCTTCCACGACGAAGCTCAGGGTCTTCACGACAAAGGCTTCATAGTCGCTGGGCTTGGAGCCCGGAAAGAGTGTCCTATACCGGCAGGTGAAGGCGTGGGCAATCAGGTCGCCGCTTACCGTCATGAATTCTGCGTCTGGTTGCCGGGCCCGCATCGCCTGCAGGCTGGAGCGGAGCAAGGCGAATGGCGTGTCGACGCCGCGCGCATTGCAGCTCTGCTGAAGCGCGGCAAACGCCTGTGGCTGATCGGATGAAGGCGGTTCTGCGAGGATTCGCCGCCACTCAGTCACCGGCGCAGCCGCTAGTTCGCGCACCCTGGCGGGATCGTGAAACGGATCGAAGTGAATATCGCTGACAAAAAGTGCGGGGATGGTGCGGCTTTCCGCCTGCGCAGGATTTGCGGAGCGAGCCCGTGCAGGCCGAACCTCCTGCGACAGTGCCGCGGGCGTGGGCCCAACTCCGATGAACAGCCAGGCTACCGCAACCAGCGTCAGGATGAGCGAACGAATTGATGTGCGCTTGGCGGGAATCATCGTCGTGCTTCAATTCTAAGGGATTGCCAAAGAGGCCGTGTTACAACTCTCATCCAGCGTTCGGATAGCTGTAAAATGGTTGAGTGGCCGGCATCACGACAAGTGGCCCCGTAGCTCAGGTGGCCACGGCTCGCAAGAGCCGTACGATCAAGCCCAGCAGTTTCCTGAAACTGCTGCGGCACAACTAAAAGTGGCCCCGTAGCTCAGGTGGATAGAGCAGCAGTTTCCTAAACTGCGTGTCGGAAGTTCGAGTCTTCCCGGGGTCACCAGATCTTCTCGATTGAATCCAGTTAGCCATTCGCCAGGCACAGCTCAGCCCATATCGTGAGAACGCGGCTCTTGACTTCGTGCTGGTTTGCGGCTATAAAAGTTGGCGTCATGGAAATTCGTTCCATGGCGTCATTGCTGCTCAGTCATTAAGCAGCGTTGTTCATCACCGTAAACGCCAGGATGCTCGGGAAGGCGGTGAAACTCCGCCACTGCCCCGCAACTGTGAGCGCTCCTGCCTCGGTGACCGTCGATTCGGTCATTGGATGAGGGCAGGAATTCAGCCAGGGTTCCTGCGTCTTTCGCTTGGAACCCGGGAAACCACTGAAGACGGGCCACAAGGCTTGTTTTTGGGAAGGTGGCTGAAAAGGCGCAAGTCAGGAGACCGGTCCTTGCGTCTTCAACCGCTTTCACGTTCCGAGGGGGACGAAGGAGCCGTCATGCCTGTTTGCTCATCATTGCGCGCGCGGCCGGGCCGCGCTTTGCCGCCCATAATCGCCGTCATCCTCATTTTGCTCCTGTGTTCAGCCTGTCAGGCTGCGTCCATCCGCGGCGTAGTCACCGACACCGCCGGCGCCAAAGTCACCGGCGCCAATGTGGTTCTTGTCAGCAACGGACAAGTGGTTGCCTCCGCGGTCTCCACGGCCGACGGCAGTTTTCAGATTCTGACCGGGACCGAAGGGCGCTTTTTCCTGGTGGTCTCGGCCAGGAGCTTTCGGCAACTGCAAACGCCGGATTTCTACGCCGGCCTGCTCGACAGCATCGAGCGCACCTTGGTGCTGGAGCCGGAGTGGGTACGCGAGTCCATCGTGGTAACCGCGACCGGAACCCCCACGCCGCAGCCGCAAACCAGCGCGGCGACCAGTGTGCTTGGCCCGCTCGATCTCGCCTTGCGTTCCGACCTGGTGAGCTCCCTGCGCTTGATGCCCGGCACCTTTGTGACCCAGGACGGCCAGCTTGGCGCGCAGACCTCGCTGTTCGTGCGCGGCGGCGACTCTGACTCCAACAAGATCATTCTCGACGGGGTCAGCGTCGACGACCTGGGCGGAGAATTCGACTTCGGGCCTCTCTCTACCACTGCCCTCGAGAGCGCGGAGGTTTATCGAGGACCCAATTCGAGCTTGTATGGCGCCGATGCGGCCAGCGGCGTCATCAGTCTGACCACGCCTCACGGTACCACCAGCTTTCCCTCCCTTTTGTTCCAGGGCGATGCAGGCAATTTCAATACTTCGCGCGAAGAACTCGAACTGGCAGGCGCCCACAACAAGCTGGATTACCTGGGCGCCTTCAGTTGGCTGCAGACCGGCAACTCCATCCCCATGGACGAGTATCACGTAGCCACCTCGGTAGCCAACGTCGGCTGGCAGCCCAGCGGGAGCACGCAGATTCGCGCCACGCTGTGCTATGGCGTGGATGCAACCGGGGTTCCCAACTCCTGGGACTTCTACCGGGTTTCCGACGACCGCAAGGAAGGCGACCAGAATCTCTATGGCGGCGGCACTGTGGAGAATCAGACCACGCCCGGCTTCCACAATCGCTTTCAGTTTGGGTTGACGCGCAAGCGTGAGCAGTCCCGGCAATGGTATGCGGCCGGCATCTGTATTCCCGCCGGCAGTTGCAACGGCGCTCCGGATTCATTTACCGGAGGTAACTTCTACGGTTTGCCGGTCACCATCGAGGGCGCCAACGGCTATCGCGCCACCGGGCCTGCACTCCTGAATTACAGCGCCGCCAATGGAAGCGTCTACCCCAACCGGCTTGACCTGATTTCGAACCGCGACCAGTTCCTCTACCAGGGCGACCTCCATCTGACCCCGCATCTGTTGCTTTTGGCAGGCTTCCACTATGAGAACGAGCGCGCCGCCGAGCGCGAGCCGGTTTATTTCATCAACGAGTCCATCAATCTCAACAACTACGATTACGTTTTCGGCGCGCATGGCGATTACAAGGAACGCCTGTTTTATACGCTCGGCGCAAGCGTGGAGCACTACCAGCTGATCGGTAACGGCGTCTCGCCCAACGCCGGGCTGGGCTTCTATGTGCTTCGTCCGCGCTCCGGCGTCTTCAGCGGGACGCGCCTGAACCTCAGCTTCGCTCAGGGCGTGCGCGAACCCAAGCTTACCGATGAATTCGGTTCGCTCTACGACTTCCTCGAGCAGAACGGCGGCCAGACAACCATCCAGCAACTGCACATCTCCCCCATCGAAGCGCCCACGACCCGCACCTGGCAGGGCGGCGGAGAACAGGCCTTCTGGAACGAGCGGATCGTCTTTCGCGCCACCTATTTCCACAACCAATTCGGCCGCGACATCGAGCCGGTTGGCGCGGGCCTGGTTCCCGCATTGCTCCCCGGATTGACCGCTCAGCAGCAAAGCATCCTCGAGGCCTTTCTCCAGAACAACAACGCCTACTCCCTGGATCTCAACTCCCTCACCTTCCGAGCCCAGGGCATCGAAACAACGGTTGAAAGCGGCATCGGAAAGAACATCTTCCTCCGCGGCGGCTACACTTACCTCGATTCGGTGGTGCAGCAATCCTTCTCCAGCGACAACCAGGCGCTGCTGGGCGGCTATGCGCCCACCTTTGACGGAATCCCTGTCGGAATCTACTCACCGCTTAAAGGCGCCCGTCCCTTCCGCCGCCCGCCCCACACCGGCTTTTTTACCGCCAGCTACGCGGGAAAGAAACTCACCGCGGTGTTTACCTCGGCTTTTGCCGGCCGCAGCGACGACTCCACGTTTCTTGGCTACGAAGATCTCCAGCAAGGGAATTCGCTGGTGCTGCCCAATCGCAATCTCGATTTCGGCTTTGCCCGGCTGGACCTCGGCGGCAGCTACCAGTTGCTCAGTTGGCTCGCGATCTACGGCCAGGCGGAGAACCTGTTGAGTCAGCAGCACATCGCGCCGATCGGCTATCCCAGCCTGCCCATGAACTTTCGCACCGGCTTGCGCATCCAGTGGGGACCGGGAAGCCGTCGCTGACGCAGCTTCACGCCAGGGCGCAGGCCACAACGGAACCAGATTCGACGTATCCCGGAACCACGGAATTCAAGTCGACGCGACCATCAGAACCGGGGCCCCCACGGATAGGCCTTCGTCCGTGGGGTGGAGCGAGCGGCGACCTTGCGCAAAACCCAACAGGATACAGTTACTCTGGTTTCGCTCTAGAGAAACACAGCGCTCGAAATGGAGAAGAATGATGCTGCATCCTCCCCCATTTCCCCTTTTGGACATGACCTCGACGCGGAAGGACCAGCAGCGTCCGATAATTCTCGGATTTGACCTTTTTTTTCACAGACCAGCGTGCGGAAAGCGAAGAAAATGGGCATTTTCCGCTTGCAATTCCTCTTGTAATACCGGTCCGCTATGGCATATGATGACTCTCTCCTAGCAAGTCATGAGCCGGGCAAAGCCAACAACGGAGGTTAATTTGCAGCCAGTGTTTGGGCCGTAAATGAAACACAAGCTGGGGCTTAGAGCTGTTGGCAGCCGTTCGATTGGTCAATTCGGTGTTGGAAAGTTCATTCTGGCCGCCCACAACCGGTTCAGGATGCATAGTCTATTGGTGCTGTCAGGCCGAACCAATTCCGTGTGAGGGCATGGAAACACAGAAAAGATATCGCAAAATTGGCTACGGTGACTTCTTAATTACCCAGCCGGGAATACTATGGACCGGACACGGTCCGGAGATCCGGCCTTTCTGCCAGGCTGAAGTTTCCTGTATTTCACAAGACTTTCATCCACATTCTGTAGGGTTGCATTTTGAGGAGCTCGCTGCTCTGGATGATCCCGAGGCGTTCCCTGCCCCCGGAATTCTCCTCTGCCGGCAACAACGGACCTGGCGCGCTGCCTTTGACGCGGCATGATCGCAAGGCGGCATCGCCCTTTATCAACAGGGAATCTGTTGAACGCAATCAACCACTTTGGAGAGCCACTATGACCATGAGTCGAATTCGATTTTGCCTTCTCTGCGTTACGCTCGTCACTCTCGCTGTGTGTTTGGGGCCGGCCGCCCTTTACGCGCAGTCCACAACTCAGGGCTCCATCTCGGGTTCTGTTCTGGATTCTTCAGGGGCGGCGATCCCCGGAGCCACGATCGTCATCAAGAATGCGGCCACTGGCTTCGTCGTCAACCTGGTCGCCGACCCCAGCGGCTTTTACAAGGCTCCGCTACTGGAGCCGGGAGACTATTCGGTCTCGGTTTCGGCGTCGGGCTTCGCGGCCTATCGTGCCGACCACGTCGTGGTTCTGGTCGGGCAGGTGACCACCCTTGAACCCCGCCTCTCCGTTGCTTCTTCCACGACTGAGGTCGTAGTCACCGAGCAGACGCCGGTGATGAACCTGGAATCGCCCGATTTCACGGATACGCTCAACGCACAAGCAATTCAAAACGTTCCCATCAACAATCGCCGCTGGTCCAGTCTGGCCATGTCGACTCCGGGCGTTGTCTCTGACTCGAACGGCTTCGGACTGGTGAGCATTCGCGGCATCAGCACGCTGCTCAACAACGTTGAGATCGACGGCGCCGACGACAACCAGGCCTTCTTCTCTGAAGAGCGCGGCCGCACCCGTGAGGCCTATTCCACCTCCAGCAACGCGGTCCGCGAGTTTGCCGTAAACACCGGCGTCTATTCCGCCGAATACGGCCGCGCCGCGGGCGGCGTCATCACCTCGGTCACCAAGAGCGGCACCAATCAGCTTCACGGTCAGGCCTACTTCTACGATCGTGAAAGCAACTGGAACGGCTTCAACGACTACACCACCATCGCCGAGGTCATTAACGGCGTGAATACCCAGGTGCACATCAAGCCCGAGGATCTCCGCAAGATCTACGGCTTCACGGCCGGTGGCGCGCTGATAAAGAACAAGCTCTTCTGGATCTACACCTACGATCAACACACGCACGTCTTCCCGGAAGTAGGCATTCCTTACAACCCGGCGAACTTCTATACGCTGCCTGCGACCGCAGTGCCTTCCGGCGCTAGCTGCTTCTTGACCGGGTCAGCCACCCCGCCACCGCAAACCTACGAAAACGGGTACATGAGCGGCGACACCTCGACCACAAAAACTGAAGACTCAGAGGCATGCACGCTGGCAGCTCGCCAGGGCATCACCTATGCCCAGGCCGCACAGGATTGGGCCGCCTTGATTAACGGCGGTACTCTGGCTACCGGCGGATCGGACCTCGGTCTCAACTCTGACCTGGGCCAGGTGGCGCGCTTCGGATTCCAGGAGATCAACACCCCCAAAGTCGACTGGCAGATCACACCCAAAGAGCACTGGAGCGCGCTCTTCAATCGCCTCCGTTGGGATTCGCCCGGTGGCGTCCAGACCGCGGCAGCGGTGAACTACGCCCGGGATTCAGACGGCAACGATTTCGTCAAGTTGGACTACGGCCTGACCAAGCTCACTAGCCTCATCACCACCAACATCAGCAACGAGATTCTCTATCAATATGGCCGCGAGCTCGATGATGAGGGTCAGCAGGTATTTACCCCCTACACGCTTGCCGATGAGAACAACAAGAGCGGAAATTTTCCCTATGTTCAAATCGGAGCCTCGTCCTCCGGCTGGGGATTTAACACCGGCTCGCCGTATTATTCCTATCGCACCGCCTATCCTCTTGAGAAGAAGTGGCAGGTAGGCGACACACTCTACTGGACCAAGGGCAACCACAGCTTCAAGTTCGGAGTGGACGCGGTTCACAATTTCGACTTCCAGAACAACCTGTACGAAAGCAACGGCGACTATTCCTACCAGTACATCGGACCCTACTTCAACGATCTGCTCAACTTCAAGAACGGTGTGACCGTCGCAACGTCTACCAAGGGGTGTGATTCGAACTACACTGAGTATGCAGGCCAATACGGTTCAGGAAGCTCGGCCGCCAATGCAGCCCCAGTGGTTGCAAATTACCCCTGCTACGCGGATTTCTATCAGGGATTCGGAACACCGACATTCGCTCTCAGCACGATGGATACCGGTGTCTTTGCGCAGGACAACTGGAAGTTCTCTCCTCGCGTGACCTTTGAACTCGGCCTGCGCTGGGACCATGAGAACCTGCCTTCTCCCAGCTCCGCTTTCACTACCGCCAGTGGAGTCTTCACCCCCTACAACGGCGTGACCAACGCGCCCAGCCAGTGGACGAACTTCGGACCGCGCGTGGGATTCGCTTACGACGTCTTCGGAGACGCCAATACCGTCCTGCGCGGCGGCTATGGCTTGTACTACGGCCGCATCACCAACGGGAACATACTCGAAGTGCTGTTTGACTCCGGCAGTCCGGCCGCACAAACCGCTCCGACGTTCTTCAACGCTCCTACCTCGTCGGTCGCCGAAGGCCCCCAGTATCCAAATATCTTCGCCAGCGGCGGCAGCACCTCCAAGCCGAGCTCTTATTTCTTCTCTCCCACGTTGAAGCTGCCCGAGGTGCAGGAATTCGATCTGCAGATTCAGCAGGCTCTGGGCAGACAAACCTTCCTCTCGATCAGCTATTTGGGATCGCTGGGCCGCGAATTGCCCAACTTCCTCAACGTCAACATCGAACCTTGCTCGGCTGCTCCCACTGCTTGCGTGTCCAAGACGATTACCGTCTCCGATGCTTCGGGCAAAGGTCCCGTCCCGGTGGGCTCTATGACCATCAACAACGTCTACACGGCCTACGGCAATACCGCCCTCCTCGGCGCCAATGCGGTCAACTTCACGTCAATTACCGAGATGCTCAGCAACGTAAATTCAAACTACAACGCCATGGTGGCCGAGGTTGTGAATCGCTCATTCAAGAGCATCCAGTTCAACGCCAACTACACCTGGGCTCACGCGTTGGACTATTC
>Ga0326727_10022026_pt1 | contig 12375 bp, 5 predicted proteins | sample MB2enrmetagenome_FD_207643 | JGI IMG/M metagenome (GOLD analysis project Ga0326727, IMG submission 207643) | Lab enriched peat soil microbial communities from McLean, Ithaca, NY, United States - MB29MY | ecosystem: Environmental > Terrestrial > Soil > Wetlands > Peat | place: USA: New York...
GCGACCTCGCTGCCCGCCGGAACCGGTCTGCCGTCCGCCGTTTGCACCTTCACGCTAAAGCGGGCCTTCTCCCTGATTTTGTACACCTTCTTATCCGATGCAACGCCTACCTTCAGTTCGTGGGTACGCCAACCCACGGAAACGCCGGCTATACCGAGCTTGAACGTCGGCTTCGCCAGGTCGAGAAAGGCGGTGGGCTTGCCCTCGCCCGTTCTTCCGCGCACGCAGAGGGCCGACACGAAGACATTGGGCGCGTAAGAGCCTTTGATGGGCACCTCAACCGACGGGTTCGTGCCGGAGAGTCTCGTCACGAAGCTGTCGATTATGCCCTCCCGCTCCACGGTAATGAGGGCCGTCGCCTCCCTCATGGGCATTCGCACTTGAAAGAGGGCATTCTCACCCGGCTCATACCGCTGTTTGTCCGGAATGAGGTCGATGCGGTCGCTGCTCGATGCGTCGAACCACATCTCTTCCCTCCCCGTCACCCAGACTTCCGTGTTGGTCGCAGCCACATTGCCTTTTTCATCCGTGGCTCGCGCCTCGACGAGGAGGGAACCGGCCGGAGGGTTCTCGATCTCGCAGAAAAGGAGACCCTGGGCGTTCGTCGTGCCCTCGCAGCCCGTCCCGCTCTTCTTGATCTCCTGACTGTTCTCGTAAGCATAGAAACCGCCCAACAGCTTCTTGCGATGGGAGTAGATCTTCTTCTGAAAGAGCGTCACGGTCACCGGCACATTGGCCATTGGCCTTCCCGAAAGATCGAGGGCCAGGGCCTTCACCTTGAGGGGGTTCTTGTGGACAACCCAGTCGTCGGTCTGGAGACCAACCGCCACACCGGAGGGCCAGATCGGGATGGTTTTCGAGACGGTTACGACCTTGCCGTTCGGGTCTTTGAATTCCATCTCCGTGAACAGATCGAGGGGAACGGAGGAGCGCGGGATTCCGTCGATGGCAGCCCGGGCCATTCCGCCCTCCCCGAGCGTCAGATCGAGGGTCTTCACCGGCCTCCCGTGTCTGGAATAACGCTGCGACCATCCTATTGCTTCCTCCTCCTCATCCACCGACTCATCGGGGTAGTCGGAGGGGCTTTCGGATCCCCGGCGTTTGATCCCCTCTTTCACTGCTCCCCTCGAGAAGGAATACTGGTCATAATCCTCGAAGGTGACCTCCTTCGGCTCGGCCTGAGCCCTCAGCTTAACCGGCAGACCTTTGGCTCCGCCGCCCGATAGGTATTCTGCCATGACGTCTACGTCCACCTTCGTCGTGTTGACAAGGGTTTCGGACAGGGGCTTGGCCGAGGCTTTCATGAGGGGTACCTTGAACTGCTGTACCTTGAATTCCCCGGCAGGATACCGTCGCTCCCCTCTTTCGACATAGACCCCATATTGGCCCAACTTTGCGTCCTGGGGAATCTGCCACGTTGTCTCGGCTACGCCCTTTGCGGGGTCCCACGAGAGGGGGAAGGTATACTTCTCATGGCTTCCGGAATGTTGGATCACCACCCGGGAGGGGAGGTGGTCGTCAAAGGCGAAGCCGTCCTTCGTGAGCATTCTTGCCACGTGCTTCATATGGACGGTCTCACCCGCCCGAAAGAGGGGGCGGTCAAAAATCGTATGAATTACGGGGCGAAAGGGACCCTCCTTCTCATCAAAGGAGTAATAGCCGTAGGGGAGCCTGAAGCGGTACGGCTCTATGCCCTTGTCCCAGCTCGTATGAACGAAAGTCGCGTCGCCGGCTATGCTCGCGAAAACGAAGTAGCCCCAATCGACACCGGAGATAGGCTCTATCTGGCTGCGATCGTAAAAGGCGTCCTTGTCGGCGCGGCGCTCGGTGTAGGGGAGCCCCTTGGGTTCAGGTAGGGCTGTATTCACGTGGGCTATGCCATTGCTATCGGTCTTGCCTTCCCAATAGAGCTTGCCTCGACAGTCGCGAATCGCTATGGCGGCGCCCTCCACGGGCTCTCCCTTGTCGAGGCTCGTTACCCATACGAGAGAGGACTCACGGCCCCGCTTGAAGTGCGCCGAGAGGTTCGTGACCAGGGCCGCGGTATGGACATACATGGGTCTCTCTTTCCTGAGATAGGAGGTGCCGAGGATGGTGCTTTCCAGCTCCACCACGTACAATCCCGGTCTCTTGAAGGGAATCCCTATCACCTCGAACGCATTTTGACCGAGGGGCCTCGGCATGGCCAGTTTCTTTGCGGACGGCTCCCCCCTGAGGAGGGACCGCGAACGGCCGACTCCGGCGACTTTTTGGAGCCACTGAATGATCTGTTGGTCGCCTTCCACCGGCTTGATCGTGGCAGCTACGTCGGTCGCGTACCTTCGGTTGGGTGAGGCCGGACCCGACGCCTGCTCCCCGTCGCTTCTCTCTGCCGGGGAGGAGGCGGGCCCGGCCTCGGTGGTGTCGCTCTTCCCGGTGTTCTCGTCAGGGATTTCTTGTATCCTTCCTCTCAGATACGGCCCTATGTTTCTCACCGTCACGGGGAGCACAGGCTCCGATAGCTCGATGATGCCGAAGCGTGAGGAGAACTTGGCCAGCGGCGGGTAGGTATCGGTTCTCGCCTGGATGGGGTAGGCAGCGCCGTTCGAGAGTCTCCTTCCTCCGTCGTCCCTCAAGCCTTGAGGAAGGGCGATGGAGAATGCCTTCTTTTCCTGGAAAGGACCTTCGAAGGTAACGGTCCGGACCGTCTCACTACCATCCGGGATCTTAGGCCTACGGATCTTGCCGTCGATCTTCATGAAAACCCGGGCCGCAAGACTTCTGGGCACGTCCGAGGAGAACTCGATAGAGACTGGAAGGAAGGGGTTGCAAAGGGCCTTAGAGCTCTCCCGTCCGCATTCGAAGGTCGCGGTGAAGGGCTCCCGCGTCCTGTAATGGAACACCTGTTCACGGGTAGAAGGGATGGCGCTCTCCGACAGGACGCCCTTTCCCCATATGAGATCGACCGATGTGTTGTTCGGCAGCGGCCGGCCGCACTGGAGAGCGATCCTGTCGACCTGGGCGCCGCGGTCGAATCGCGACGCGGCCTTTATTATTTCCTCTCTCTCCTTGCCCCCCACGATTTTGATGCCCACCTTTTCCTTGGTTTCACCGATATAGCAGAAAACATTTCCGGCCACGGAGGTACCTTGCGCCTCGCCGTCCAGGGTGAGCAGGAAGACCTGGTCTTCCACTATCTTTTTGTTGCCGCCGCCGGGGACCGCGTCCTCTACCTGGGGCCCGCCGGTGTTGAAAGAAAAGGCCTGCCCGCCGGTCAAGGCGCTGCCGCTTGCCGCCTTCAGTCCGGCCTTCAGGGTAAACGTGCACTTCACCCCTGATTTCAGGTCTTTGTCGAAATCGTAGACCCAATTCCTGTTGTCAGCCCACCGTCCTTTGCCGGTTGCGGGACAGTCGATGACGAAAGGGTCCTCGAGAAGGGGGTCGCCGAATGAGACCATCTCCTCGGAGAAACGCGCGGTTACCTGCCGTACGTCCTTGATCTCTCCCTGGGGAGAAAACATGGTGACTGTGGGAGTCACATCGCTCCCTCCGGCCCAGCCGGAGGCGGCCAGGAGGAGTGTCGCAACAACCCCGTATCCGATTCTCCTGAGCCCTTTTTTACCCTTCAGAAAGCAGCGAGCCCGCCCCATAGCACCCCCCGATTTAGCGTGATACTAGTCTACTATCCCATCCGGCTCGTCATTTCAAGGCTTTTGTAAGTTATTTTGTGAATTCTTTTCGGGTGCGGCTTTCGGAAATCCTGGAGCGTTCCGCAGAATAAAGTAACGATTGCCCCGGCGTAATCTTTTCCTTCAGCGCAGCTTAAGCGGTATGGAGCCGGCCGGTAGGGCACTTAAAACGGGAATGAATTCTGCGGAACGCTCTAAGAGGGAGCTCCGGCAATGCCGATTCCCTGCACCCTATCCGGTCTGCCCAGCAAAACCGGAGCTTCCCATCTTTCGCAAAACCCTTAGAGCTGGTGGATCTCTCCCGTTGCCTTGTTCTTCCAGTACCCCCGTGCCTGCAAAGGCCAGTTGAAGATGATCGCCCCGGGACGGGGACAGTCATTCACGCAGCAGCCGCAATACCAGCATTCCTCCGGATGAAGGATGATCGGCGGCTTGCCTTTCTCGGGATGGGGCATATAGACGTCTATCTGGCAGACCTCGACGCAGCGGTTGCACCCGTTGCAGATATCCGGGTTGAACAACACCTGCTGGTTCGGTGTCTGGACATTTGGAAGAGCTGTTACTTTTTTGTCGGCCATTGTGTCCTCCACAAATCGATTCCTAAAAAGGGCAGGTGAGCCTGCCCCTTTGGCGCGCTCCTCACTTCCCCTGATACACGCCGGCGTAGTCCTTGTTGTAGGCTTCATACTGTTTTTTCATGTCGCCCCAGAAGGTCATGGGGAGCGACCCGATCTTGACCTTGTCGTTTTCCTTTTTGAGGGTGAGAAACTTGTTCCATTCGGCCGGGTCGATGGCCGGGTAGTCTATCCTCGCGAAGCCGAGGGGGATGCTGCTTGCCTTCCGTGCCAGGGAGGCCTGGACGATGATCTGGGCATATCCCAGCAGACTCAGGTCTTCCAGGCTCCGCATCAGCTTGTGCGGATCGAGGGCATAGAGCATGGGCACCGATTCCTCTTCGATCTTGCGCAGGGCATCGAGTCCCATCCGAAGCAGAGTCTCGGTCTTATACTCGCTGACGTAATACTGCATGACCCTCGCGATACCGGCGTGCAGCTCCTTCCATTCAATGCCGCTTGTGCGCTTAACCGGCGCATAGATCCGCGCCTTTTCGACGGCCACCTGGTCGCGGGATAGCTTGGGTTCACCGACCTCACGGGCATAAGCTGCGGCTTTGCGGCCCGCATAGCGGCCGGTCGCCGCACAATAGCTGTGGTCCTCGGGGGCGAACATCTGGTCGCCCGCGGCGTAGAGTCCTTCGAGGGACGTCTTCAGGTTCCAGTCGACCAGGACGCCGCCGCCGAATCCGGCATCCCGCCACTGGGGCATGCCGGCGCCCTCGATGAACTTGTAGCTCTGGAGCAGGTCCCGGCCAAGATCATAGCCGCCCTTGTTGAAGGTGTCGATGATGATCTTGGTCGTCGATTCCTCGCCCAGCATCAGGTTCCACGTGGCCCTCCTCTCGACGTCCGGCATGGCGGGGAAGTCTCCATAGAACGGCAGGGCATACTCGCCCTTCAGGACGCCCTCCCTGATGGCAGCCTCCACCTCGGGCCTCGGGACCATGAACCCCGAATCCTCCCACCCCTGAATCGGATAGGGGAGCCTCTTGCCGTTCGCGTCCACGATGGGCACATTCTCGTAGCTGGCGTCGCCGGCCCCGGTATACCACTTGTGCCTGAGACCGGTCGCAATGCGCGTCTGTGTCGTGGCCTCCATCTTCGTCAGCTCGGCGCCCGCCCTCCAGGCCATGAAGGTGCCGTCGCCCGAGATGGTGCGGGACATCATGTTCGAGTAGCCGCACAGCTCCATGTTCATCAGCCACATCGAACCGGCGCCCGCTGTCGCGAGAATAGCCGCTTTCGACTTGAAGACCATGAATTCTCCGGTCCGGTTGTTGAAACCGGTCGCGCCGACCACCCGGCCGCCCTGGACCCCGTCCTCGGTGAGGAGCCCGGTCACCATCACGCGGTCGAAGATCCTGACCCCCAGGCGCCGGCATTCCTTCTTCAGCGCGGGCTTGAAGGTCGACCCCCAGACCCGTATCACCACGTTGTTCCGGGTCGCGGGCGGGTCCAAATGCGTCTTGTCGTCGGGCACGTAGCTGTGTATGCGGGCGTACCGCGGGGAGATCATCAGCTTGCTCTTATCATCCCGCCCTTCGGCGCCCTCGTACTCACCCTCGGTGTCCCTGATCTTGCCCCCCATCTGCTCCATCTCGAGAAGGGTATCCCAATCCTCCCGGCACTGGATCTGGATGCCGATGCCGTTGGAGTAGGGACGGCCGGCCATGTGTACTGCCCACTCATCCGCATCGACGTTGGAGAGGGGATTTGCGGGGGCGTTACACCAGTGATCGCATCCCGGACCCCCGGCTCCGCTCCTCACGGTATCGCCCTTCTCGACAAGGGCCACTTTCACTCCCTGGCGGGCGGCGCTGATAGCCGCCCAGCAGCCGGCGATGCCGCCGCCGATCACCAGGACATCCGCGTCGATCTCCTGCTCCTGGTCGAAGCGGACAGGGTAGGGCCATTCCGGTGCGCGACCTTCTTCCTTGAAATAGTCATGCCATGTAGTCACTTTGAATACCTCCTTACGTATGGAAAGCCCTTATTTACTCTCGTTCCCGTTCATTAAAAGGGCCCCTCCAGGGGCGCTCTTTCTTTTAGGTTTCGCTCCTATTTGTGCTTGTCCACCCAGTCCTGATGCGAATACCAGGTGACACTGTGGATCTTGGGAAAATCCGTGTGCACCCAGGGCTGCATCACGCTCGCCTGGGCAGCTCTCCAGAGGGGAATTACCATGGCATCGTCGCCCGCCTGTCTCACCGCCGCTTGAAGCGCTTTGTTCATGGCCTGCTGTTCGTACGTCTTCAACGCCTTGTCCACGAGGGCGAGGAATTCGGGTGATTTTGCGATGTAGCCCCACCGGTAGGTCATCGGCCGTGGGCCGAAATGGACGAAGAGGTCCGTTGCGTCGGGGTTGATGCCGGAGGCAGCGATCGCCAGGTCGGTCCAGCCATCCGGTCCGAAGAGGGACCCGAAATACCTCCCCATGTCTGCGAGGTCTATGGTCACCCTGATCCCCACAGCCGTCAAATAGCTCTGCACGGCAACAGCCTGATCCCGGTTGAACTCCAGGGAGAGCATTTTGGTGTCGAAGCCGTTGGGATACCCAGCCTCGGCCAGGAGTTGCTTCGCCTTTTCAGGGTTGTACGGTCTCGGGTTGTAGCCCTTGTTGTATGCCGGTGAGGCTGACGGTACGATCTGGGTGAGGGGCTCGTACTTGCCGAAGCCAAGGGTTTTCGCGATGGCCGGCCTGTCAATGGCGTACTCCAACGCCTCCCGTACTTTCTTGTTCGCATACGGTGACTTCGGATCTTTTCCGTTGCTCGGCAGGAGAGCCCAGAGCATGCCCGGACCCCAGTTGACCTTGAACCCCTTCTGTTCGAGCTCGACCACGTTCTTAATGTTGTTGACGTCCTCCCAGGCATCCGCGTCTTTCTTTTCTATCATCATGCTGGCGGTGACGGGGTCGGGAATCCACCGGATCTCTATGGCATCGAGCAAGGGGTAGCCTTTGCGCCAGTAGTCCTTATTCTTCTCATACCGCACCAGGGTGTCCCGCTTGAACTCGGCCTGCTTGAACGGTCCTGTCCCGACGCAGTTAAACCTCGCCCACTCCTTTCCTCCGTTTTTCTGAAAAGCCGTGGGAGAGTAAAAGCTTGCCCATCCATAGTCGAGGATGGATTGGCTCGTGTATTCCGTACAGGTAATCCTCACGGTGTACTCGTCGACGACCTCTATTGATTTGACGAGCTCTCCGTCGGTCAGCCTCCCTGCATCCTTTTGGAACTGGAGGTTCCACCTGGCCGCCTCAGCGTCGAAAGGGGTGCCGTCGTGGAACTTGACCCCCTTCCGCAGGTGGTACGTCACCGTCTTGGCCACCGGGTCCCCTTCCCAGGATCGGGCAAGCCACGGAATGAGGTTACCCTTTTCGTCCCAGTCGACAAGCCTCTCCACAAGGGGAAGGGTCAAGATGGAGTCAGAAGGTGCCATCTCCGGCGGGTAGCCGAGGTTCTTCACAAAGTACGGCCAGATTGCCTTCAAGGTGCCGCCCCTAACCGCGTTGGCCGGAGGCGGGTCATCGGTGCTGCCCAGAGGGACAGTCGCCGCCTGCTTGGAATTGGTCGACGCTTTCTTCTTCGCTTCGGCCGACGCATAGGAGCTGAAACAGAACAGGACGAAGACACAGGTAACTACGATCGTTGCGCCCAAGGACCATCTTCTCATCTTCTACCCCCCCCTTTGATGTTGTCAGTGCCAAAAGAAAGCACGTTCGCGTAAGCCCATCCGAATGATCCGTCTAATCCCGGCTGAATTCCCTCATCTTGCTCACATCCGATCAACGCCGCCTCATCTTCCCGGTAAGGATCAGCGGATGGACGGTTTTTCGTCCAATGAGGGCGAATTCTTCACGCCCCCCGATCATGCTGATCAGGCGGACGGGTGCCGGAAGTCCCTCATGGCCGGCGCTTTCCCCTTTCGGTGCCTCTTTGGACGCCCTTAGTCTTTCCTGTTCTTGACATCGGCTACCATGAATTGCTCGTGCTGCTTCATCGGTCCGCCATCAACTGCTAGGGCGAGGCCGTCAACCTTTGCCATAATTGTGTTTATGATCCCTTCGTGCCGGGTGAGGATTCCTTTTCTCGATCCGGAGGACAATGTGGTGTTTCTGGCTCTCGCGGCTGATCGGGGGGGGGAGCTGCTGACTTCATCGGGAGTTTGTGGACTAACCATTGGTCCATCATCCCACCACTTCCGGGCCTTTGTCAAGAAGAAGCTTGCCGGCCATTCGCAACGATAGAGCGTTCCACAGAATAAAGCAGCGATTGCCCCGGCGTAATCTTTCCTAAAGCGAAAGCCTGGCGCAGGCGAAGGAAAAGATGGAGCCGGTCGGTAACGGGAATGAATTCTGCGAAAACGCTATAAGCATCGGGGCCGATATGGGTGCCCCCGTTGTCAAGCGGGTCCGGGCGGGCCCCGGTCTTCCGCACGGGCCTTGCAAATCGGACGAAGGCGTCTTAATAAGAATACGGGCTTCTAATGAAATACTCCGGACTAATGAGAAGACAGCGGGGCCCTGCGTGCATCGTCGTGCCCCCATTCGGTTCCTCTAAGCAGATTGTTGCATTGAGATGCTCCAAGCTCTTTCGAACACATCACAGGCGGGGACTCGCTTGCGCGCGCCCATTGCCGGGATGATAATGGGGAATTGAATTCCCTAATGCTTTGAGAACGTGCGCCGCTTTTAGGCGGCAGCAACCAACTAGGAGGCCAACATGATGGCTTTCTTCGGCAAGGTCAAAGAAGGGATAAGCAGGGGCGTCGAAACTGTCGGCGTGAAGTCCGGGGGCTCTCTCGGTGCTGCCGTGCTGAAAAGCGAGATAGATAGGCTCGAGAGACAGAAACGGACCGCCGTGGAACAGCTTGGCGACACCGTCTATGCATTGTTCCTGGGGGGCGCCCCTGACGAAGAAATAGTGAGAAAAAGGTGCCTGGCAGTGGTCTCCCTTGACGGCAAGAGACTGGAAAAAGAGGAGAAATTGCGGCAGATACGGTTGAGGTCAGGCGGCGCCCCGGGGGGTCCAGCATCCGATGCACCTGAAGACCGGGAAGAGGCAACGGATGAGGGCGGACAATACGGCGCGGACGGCGATCAGGAGATGGAGGGCATAAAAAAATGCGGCGGCGAAAGCATGGTGTGCCCGCCGTGCGATCCGCGTCATTCCGAGACGGCAGACCCCGGCAGGAAGGCAGAGGCGCCGGCCGAGGCGTCAGTTGCCCTTCGAGAGGAAGGATTGGATCGACCCCGGGTAGAGGACTTAAGGCCGGCAGGGGATGCATCCATTGACAAGGACGCCGGAGCGATAAATGCGGCGCCCTCTTCGGGAGAAGAACGCCGCGAACAAACGCAAGGGGAAGGGAATAGGGAAGTCACGGCCTGCCCCACATACGGTGCAGAAAACCTGACGCCCATTGACACGGCCTTGGGCGCGGGAGCAGACTCAAGGACCGGGCAGAACCCCATCCCCGGGGAGCGTGATCGAGAGAGGCGCTCAAGAAGATGGGTTTGGCCTGCACTTGCTGCGGTGATTCTGCTGATCGGCGGCGCAGGGGCCTATTTATTCTACCCCGGAGACACGCCGATGAACCCGAAGGCGATAGAAAGGGAGTTGAACCGGAGGCTGAGTGCGCAAGGGTTAGGAGTGACAACGGTCATTACGAGAGACCGGACTGCCTTGGTCACGGGATCCGTCCGGAACAGCGAAGAGAAGGATTTGGCGCTATCCATCGTCAAGTCCCACGAGTACGTGGAAGAGGTGTCCGATGCGATAGCCACCACTGAAGATGTGAGAACACTGAAGGACAGGCTATCCTTCGTGATCCAGAGCATGCTCGCCCTCAAGAACGCAATTGCGGCTGATTACGCGGTCAACAAGCGCTTCCTGAAGACGTCGGATGCTCCAGTCATAGGGAGCACTTACGGTATCTTCGTGCCGGAGACATATGGCGCATTCTCCATTGAAGATGACGGAACGATAAAGACCACCATCAGAAACATCGCGGACGAGGTGGACGAAAAGACCCTGGAACTGAAGCCGAGCTCCGATCTCACGGTGTGGCACTGGGTCTCCGGCATCGATCAGCGCTATCTGCCGTTTCGGATGGGAGGCGAAATCAGGGAGGTGACGCTCGGGCCTTCAACGCCCGGGCCAGTAAGACTCGCACCTCCGAGACCCGCACCCCCGAGACCCGCAGCGAACAAACCGAAGCCCATTCTGCCGCCCAAACCCGTGGTGCAGGTGCGTTCCCGGCCGGCCTTGCCTCCGTCTCCCAGGCCTGCCGCCCTCCCCGGGTCACCGGTCCCTGTCGATTCCGCAAGACTCGAGGGTGAGATCAACAGGTCCTTGCGAAAGGCAGGAATAACAGGGGTTACCGCCGAAATCAGGGATGACATGGGTGCCGTGTTGAAAGGCACGACAATAAGCACAACCGAGAAGCAGAAGGCGATCGATATAGCCAAGGGCTTCCACGGAGTGAGGGATATCAAAGACATCGTCTTTGTGATCGAACAATAGACGATTGCCTCAAGAGGCGAGAAAAGAAAAAGAACGGAGCGAACGGTGTCTTCAACGGTGCGCAGGTTTGTGCTCCTTCTATCCCTGATGATGGCCATTTCAGCGTGCGCCGAGGTCAAGAAGGGCTCAAGAGAGGAGGCGGTCGACGCCTACGCTTACAAAGGCTCGAAAGATGAGGTCTTCATGGGAGCGCCGAAGATCACGCCGGCCATGGTGAAGGCCGGCGACAGGCTAACCCTGGTCTTGCCCTTCACCTTACTTGCCCCTCAGAAAGAGACGACCTTCAAAGTGATTGAGATTGTCACCATGTCGGGCGAAGGGATCCTCATGGAGCTATCGAGAAAGGATTCGGAGAAACCGCAGGGCACTCACACCTCTTCCGTCCAGTTCGTCATTCCCGAGAACCTGCCTCGCGGCAGCTACACGCTGACGACCACCATCATTGCGAACGGCGTGGAGAAGAAGCGGCTCGGGTGGTTTGAGGTGGAAGGCCAATAGAGGTACATTCTCGCGGCCGGCGAGGCCTCAAGGATCACACCATCGATCCCATCCGACGGGCCGCCGGATCGGACCGCCTATTTTAGCGCGGTTTCAACCGTCTACCTCAGCGCAAAGTCGACGCGGCTCTCTTTGAGCCCGCCCGGTTTTTCCGGGGCGAGGGATTTCGGCTGCGCCGTAAAGACCCGGTCCCCTTCCACATGCCCCTGCTTCAGGATGATTTCCTTCACCTGGGCGGCCCGCTGGGCCGCAAGCCCTCGCAGGTCGTCATCCGAGATGACGATGTGCGTGATCATGAGCTTCTCCATCTCTGACGGGGGCAGGTCTTTCGCGAAGCCGATTATGTTCCGGGGCTTCGGGAACTTCTCGTCCCGATAGGCCATCTTGAGATATTTGTCGTATTCGCCCTGCTCGATGACGACCTGATCGAGGCTGGGAGCTGCCTCTGCCTTCTTGACCAGCTCCCGGAGCTTCTCCGCCTTCAGCTTCCGCATGAAATAGACCTGCTTGAGCGCCTCTTTGTCCTTCTCCGGGTCCACGAAGCCCGTAATCTCGAGCTTGAGGGCCGGTCGGTCGGCGAGGGCCTTGGCGATCGTATCGACTTTCTGCAGCCCCTGCGCAGGGATAGTGCTGCTCCCGTAGTCGAACTCCACGTTGGAGAGCTCCTGCCCGTGGCCGAAGACCGCGCCGAGCAGCGCGAAAGGCGACGTCGCCGCCTTTTCCAGGAGGTTCACGATTATCTTGAGGATGACCTTGCCTATGCTGAACTTGGGATCGTCGAGGCTCCCCGTCACCGGAAGGTCGAGGTCGATGACCCCGTTCCTGTCCTTCAGGAGGGAGACGGCGAGCCTGACCGGGAGCTTTGTCGCGTCGGGGCTGTTTACCCTGTCGCCAAAGGTGAACTGATCAAGGGTCACATGGTTCTGGGAGTCGAGCTTCTTGCCCACGATATGATACTTCACATCGAGGGAGAGCTTCCCTTTCTCGATGGTATTCCCGGTGTACTTGGCCGAATAAGGGGTCGCGGGGCTGAGGTCGGCGTCTTTGAAGCTCGCCTTCAGGTCGACGAAG
>Ga0326727_10022027_pt1 | contig 12375 bp, 7 predicted proteins | sample MB2enrmetagenome_FD_207643 | JGI IMG/M metagenome (GOLD analysis project Ga0326727, IMG submission 207643) | Lab enriched peat soil microbial communities from McLean, Ithaca, NY, United States - MB29MY | ecosystem: Environmental > Terrestrial > Soil > Wetlands > Peat | place: USA: New York...
ACTTTCAGTCGCCTGATAACCTACCGGCCTTCAGCCGGTGGTCGTTTAGATGGAGATGCTGCGTGGCGGGCGTGGAACTGCACTCATCGAGCTATTTCAGGCCGTTGAGGATCGAGTATCTCGCGCAACTTCCTGAATAGTTCGTCCGCGCCAAATGGCTTTTGGAGAAAGCCGGCCCCGGCAGGGACCAGATGGTCGAGACTGGAGATGACTTCCTCACCGTGACCCGACATGAAGAGCACTTTCATTGTGGGCCGTTGTTGAAACAGAATCTTGGCCAGATCAGGCCCTCTCATCTTTGGCAACGAGACGTCGCTCAGCAGCAAGCCGATGTTTCCTTCGTATCGCTCTGCGACTTGGATTGCACGCTCTCCGTCTCCGGCTTCCAGCACCGTGTAGCCTTTGTCCTCAAGGATTTTCCGATAGAGACTGCGCAGTGGCGCGGCGTCCTCAACCATAAGGATGGTCTCCGATCCGCGCGGCACTTCCTGCGGCGTCAAAAGCTGCTGGTCCCCGCTCTCGGCCTGCCTGGCGGCTGGCAAGTAGACGCGGAAGGTCGCACCGTGGCCCGGTTCGCTGTACACCGATACATGGCCGCCACTCAGCTTTACGATGCCGTACACGGTCGCCAAGCCTAGTCCTGTGCCGCGCTCTGGTCCTTTGGTCGTGAAGAAGGGCTCGAAGATGTGAGACTGCATCTGCTGATCCATTCCGATTCCGGTATCGCTCACGGAAAGTGTCACGTACCGCCCGGGTGTCAACGAGAAATCCTGTGAAGAGATGGCGTGATCAAGTTCTAGGTTTGCGGTCTCAATCGTGATTCGTCCGCCTTGGGGCATGGCGTCCCGTGCATTGATGCAGAAGTTCAGCAAAACCTGCTCCATCTGGCTCGGGTCCGCGTCGACCGCACTGAGATTCGGATCAAGAACAGTGCGGACCTCAATCTCCTCCCCAATCAAGCGGCGCAGCATCTTGTCGAAGCCTTCAATGACCGAATTCAGATTGAGTACTTTGGGCTGGAACACGAGCTTGCGGCTGAACGCCAGCAACTGCCGGGTAAGCGAGGCGGCACGCTGTCCCGCTGCGAGTATCTCTTCGATCGACGCGCGTTCCGTTTCGTTCAGATTCAGCTCACTGAGCAGAATCTCGCTGTAGCCGTTGATGATCCCGAGGATGTTGTTGAAGTCGTGCGCGACGCCCCCGGCGAGTTGGCCGATCGCTTCCATCTTCTGTGCCTGGTGAAGATGCTGCTGCAGTTTCGCTTTTTCCTCTTCGGCCTGCTTGCGCTCGCTTATATCGCGTACGAGAGCAAGGCTGTAGGCATTGCCTCCATATTCAAGATAGTTGGCGCTAATCTCCACTGGGAATACGTGGCCGTCTTTGGCCCGGTGCAGGCCTTCAAACATCAGCGAACGGTTTGACTTGAGATGGGTCCAATAACCGGGCCAACGCTCTGCGGAGAAATCAGGATTAATGTCAGGCACTTCCATACCGAGCAGTTCCTCGCGGGCGTAGCCGAGGCCCCGGCAAGCCTCCTCATTGACGTAATGGAAACGCGCATCTTTATCGAGCAGAAATGCTGCTTCTCGCACGTTGTTCAGCGCAAAACTCCTGAGGGCAAGTGATTCCTCGGCCCGCTTGCGCTCGGTGATATCGGTCAGCATTCCAAGGGACCCCTGATACTGGTGCTGTTCATTGAGAATCGGCGCGGCGGAAACGAGCGTCCAGACGGTGTGACCGTCTTTATGGCGGAACCGGCGTTCATACTGCTCCGACAATCCCTGCCGACGGTGCTCCATCGTCTGGTCGTGATCGGGGACGTCCTCGGCAAACATGAAATCGGTGAGTGGCCGGCCGAGCACCTCTTCGGCAGCGTATCCGAGCAGGTCTGTCACCCTCGGATTGACAAAGGTGGTCAGGGTATCCGGACCCAAGAGCCAGATGCCTTCATTCGCTGTGGCCACGATCTGGCGGTATCTGGACTCGCTCGCCGAGAGTTCTTCATGCACGGCTGCGGTTTCCAAAGAGATAGCCGCCTGCGCGGCGAGCATCCCAAGCACGATCCTGCGCTCGGGCGTAAAGGCGGCGGCCGCCAAGTTGTTTTCCAAGTAAAGTATCCCAAGCAATTTGTCCTTGCGTTGAATGGCCATGCACAGAATGGACTTCGGCCGGACTCGTAACAGGTACTCGTCTCCGGAGAACTGACCGGCGTCCGAGCTCGCATCGGACAAAACCACCGTCTCGCGGGTCCGCCGGACATAGTTGAGGATGGTGGTGGGCGAGTCCTGGCCAGTGGGCGAGGAATCGAAGACGACCTGCGGTGAGCCTTCCTGTCCATACTGCATCGCAGCCCGGAGTTCACCGTAGGCTTCCACCGCGAGATAGCCGCTCTGCGCCCCTGCATTCTCCATCACGATCCGGAGCAGGGTTCGTGCGAGCGGCTCCAGCAGGATCTCGCCCGAGACTGCCTGCTGCGCCTTGGCTATCGACACCGCGTCCAGATGCTCGGCCAGCGTGCTGGCCTCCGGCTCTCTGGCTTGTTTGAGCCAGGGGTGCAGGCGTTCCAATTGGCGTACCTTGCCCTCGGCTCCCCAGCGGGCGTAACAGGCGACTGCTTTGGTTGTGTAGGTTCGGGCGAATTCTTCGAAGGCCCGCTGCCGGTAAAATGCTCCAGCCAACTCATAAGCGATTGCTTCGTTGTGCACAAAGTCGTTTTCGTGGGCGGACCGGATGGCCTGTTCGTAGAAACGCTCGGCATCGAGCATCCGGCCTTCAATGCGCGCAATTTCCGCGGCGACTAGAGCGGCGCGGTTTTCAAAGTTCTCGGGGCAATGCTTCGCCCAAATTGCGAGTTGTCGATGGTGAGCTGTCAGAGCGTCGGAATCCTGTAGCTTCCCTTGGGGCTCTGCGGAATCGTGACATGCTGCACGGGCAAGTGCCGCGAAAAAATGATATTCCGCCACTTCGATAAACGACGTCGATACCCAAAGCAGAGGCTGCGCCTTCTCTATAGATTCCATGGCCGCCGCATAATCGCCAGCCATAAAGCGCGCCTGCAGCTTCCGAATCCAATACCAACACTCTGCCAAGGCCAGTCCTGGCTTGCTCGATAACTGATGCTCGAACTCACGTTCGTCGAACTGTTCATCGTCGAAAGAGCCGAATTTCGGCGTAAATCCGCGAAGCGTACGGATCAGGCCAAGTTGCGAGGTAAGGTGATGAACGGCGAGACCAAATCGGATTCTACGCGCGAAGACGAGACCGCTTTCGGCTTCACGTTGCACTTCGGCAAGCGGGTCGCCTGCAAGAAGGAGGTTGGTGATCAAGGTGTGGCAGCTATACCCAGCATAGGTGAGATCGCCGCCTTTGTTCGCCACCTCGAAAGCGCTGCGCAGGAGCTCGCGGCCAGCCCGAAAATGTCTCGCCCAAGGAATAACGTAAATTCCGAGGATCATATACACTCTGGGCAAAAAGCGCTTGAGTCCGCGTTTCTCGGCGAGATCATAGCCGAGCTGTCCGAACCGGGATCCGACCTCGTAATCGCCAAAATGCGATCCAGCAACTGTGCCGAGCGAAACGTAGGCGACACAGGAAGCGTCACTGTTGCCGTGCTCGAGGCATAGATTAACCGCCCTACAGATGACGAGGGCACCCAAGTTTTCATCTGTAAACAAGGCCGCGGGCCTTAGCTTAATCACGACTTCCAGAGTGGCAAGCGATGCTGTGTCCGTCGCCAGTGGAAGATCGATCAGATCCTCAATTGCGCGCCCAGCGAGCCTTGACCAGATGCGCCGATATTCCCGCCGTGCTTCCTCTTCCGCTGGATGCGGCTGCCACTCGATGCCCAGATGCCTAAGATATTCGAGACCGGCGGTGACGGCCCTAGCCGGCTGCGTCAGCGTCATATACAAATCGATACGCAAGCAAGCGACGGCGGATTGCTCGACCGTACCGCAAGCATGGCTGGAAAGTAGCGCCAGCCGTTGCTCCGCGGCGGAAAATTCGCCTGTCAGGAACTCGCATTCCGCCCGGTTGATCCCCAAAGAAAATGCAAGTTCATGTCGCCGCTGCCAGCAGTCGTCTGCCAGAAGAGCCATGCCCTGTGACAGATAGGTTAGCGCCGAGGCGTAGGCGGTAGATGCCTTGGCCCGCTTGCCCGCGATCAGGTTCAACTCAGCCAATTCCTCGCGCTCCTTCGGCGAGGAGATCAAGGCGATGCCCCGGTTGAGCTGGCCGACAATCTCGAAGATCGCCTCCTCACGCTTCTCTTCCGGCGTATGCGCCAGCAGCAGCGTCCCAATCCGGAGATGAGTCTGGGCGCGGGCTGCCTCCGGTATCAGCGCATAGGCGGCTTCCTGTACCCGGTCGTGGACGAACCTGTAAGCGCCATCAAACCGCAGGACGAATTCCTGACGCAGCGCCTGCTGTAACGCCGCATTGACCTTCTCCTCGGCAATCTCCAATACCAGAGAAAGCGTTTGCGTTTGGGCGGTGCTTCCCAGGCAGGCAAGATGCTGCAGTGCGTTTCGAGTCGTGTCGGAAAAGCTGATCAGTTTCCCGGCCATGAGGTCCGCGACATTGTCGGTGTACCCCTTGGCTTCAATGCAGCACAGGTCCCAGGACCACCGGCCCTTGTCGTGATCGAAGGCCACCAACCCTTCCTGGGCAAGCGCGGACAAAAACTGAATGGTGAAGAACGGATTACCCGCCGTCTTCTCATACACGAGTTGCGCGAGCGGGGCTGCGCGATTGGGCTCGCAATGCAGGGAGTCGGCGAGCAGTTGCATCACGTCTGCCAACGCGAGCGGCGCAAGCGTGATTTCCTGCACGGCAGTGCCAGCTTCCCGGATGTACTTGAGCTTGCGCATCAGCGGATGGTCCGGGCCAACCTCGTTGTCGCGGTAGGCACCAATGAGCAGCAGATACCGGATATCCTCCTGGGTCAGAATGTCTTCAATCAGATCGAGCGTCGCTGCATCGAGCCATTGCAAATCGTCGATGAAAAGGGCCAGCGGATGTTCGCAGCGGGCAAAGACCCCGATGAAGCGGCGAAAGACAAGCTGGAAGCGGGCTTTGGCTTGGGCGGGCTCAAGCTCAGAGACAGGAGGCTGCTCTCCGATGATGAGCTTGATCTCCGGGACAAGGTCTGCAATGAGCTGCCCGTTGGGTTCCAGTGCGTGCTGGAACGCCTGACGCCAGCCCTCAAGCTCGGATTCGCTCTTGCCTAAGAGCGAATCAATGAGTCTCCCGAAGGCTTGCGCCAACGTTGCATAGGGAATGCCGCGTTTGTATTGGTCGAACTTGCCCGAAGCAAAGAGGCCACGCGGCGGAATGAGCGCCTTGTGAATCTCGTTGACCACGGCGGATTTGCCAACGCCCGAATACCCCGAGACGAGCACGAGCCCCGGCTTGCCGCTTTTCACAACCCGGTCGAAGGTGGCGAGCAGCATCGCGATTTCCTGTTCGCGTCCGTAAAGCTTTCCTGGGATCAGCAGACGATCCGGAACATCGTGCGTTCCGAGCGGAAATCGCGCGATTCGCCCCTGCTTACGCCATTGGACGGCGCAAAGCTCCAAATCAGCTTTGAGGCCTACCGCAGTCTGGTAGCGTTCCTCGGCCGCCTTCGCCAGCAGCTTCATGACGATGTCGGAAAGCGGCTCGGGAATACCCTCGGCGCAACGGCTCGGCGGACGTGGCCGGATGGCGATATGGCAGTGGATCAGACCCAAATCGTCCTGAGCCATAAACGGCGGCCTGCCAGTGAGCAATTCGTAGAACGTCGCGCCGAGCGAATAGAAGTCGGTGCGGTAGTCCACCGCGCGATTCATCCGTCCCGTCTGCTCGGGCGAAATGTATGCAAGGTTTCTTTCGAACCGTGCCGAGGATAATTGAACCGTGGCGTTCAGCTCTGGTACGCTGTCGGCGGAACCAAATCCAACCAGGCGGAACTGCCCATTCTCGCGGTTCAGAATAATGTGTGCGGGGCAGATCGCCTTGTGAGTAATTCGCAGAAGATGTAGCTCATGGAGGGTAGCTGCGAAGCCGATCGCCAGATTCAGAAATTCGGGGAAAGGAAGTGCTGCCTTTAGAAGATCGAGAGATGTTCCCTCGATATCCTCCAGAGCCATGACGAAGCCCCGATCGACCTCCTCAAGTCCGTATACCTTGGGAACCCCCGAAATGCCGGCGGCCTTTGACAGGATCTCATATTCGCGGCGAAAGCGGGCCACGTCTTCTCTCGTTGCCTCAGGCTTGAGAAACTTGAGAATAACCGGCTCACGACTCGGCAGCCTGAGTGCACGGCACAGTTGGGCACTCTGGTTTTCGCACAGAGTTTCCCTTACGTCGTACCGTGACAACGTGGCGCCTCGCGACAGTTCATGCGGCGTCACCATCTCTGCCTCGCTACCGCCTGCTCGTCAGTTCTCGGACTGAAGAACGGGCGATTTCACGCCTGCCAGAAGTGTCTTGCACTTTCCGTACAGCTCCACGTATTCCCACTTACCGCCGGGGCACTCTATTCTAGTACACATCGTGATTGCGCAATCTTGGAGGTCACGACTAATGAGATGGTCCGCCGCCCTGATCAGCCCTCCGGTGGGATGATCGGGAGCAGCAGCAAAGACAGGAGGATCATCGCATGCATATCGCTTCTATTGGTACCGACCTTGGGAAGATGACGTTTCATGTTGTGGCTCTCGACGACCACGGCAAGGTGGTTGTCCGAAAGAAGTTCTCCCGCAGTCACCTGTTAGCGTATACGGCGAACCTGCAAAGCTCACTGATTGGCATGGAAGCCTGCGCAGGAGCGCACTTCCTCGGAGCCAGACTGCGCGATCAGGGCCATGAGGTGGTGGTTCCATCTTGATCCCGAGTACGTTGGATACAGTCCCAACCGCAACGGCGGTCAGTCATTCCTCTTGATTTGCACTTTCGCTGGTTGGCAGTTTGGAGTAACATTCCTGCCCACTTGTGGGGTCTATTCCGCCATGTCAAAGAGTCCCCTCGTTGCTTCATTGCAAACGCATCCCATCGTCAGCGCGGGAGGCTCGCCCCAACGCGAAAAGATTGTTTCGGCGGCCGATGCCGTACGCCTGATTCGCAACGGAGACACGGTCGCAACCGGCGGATTCGTCGGGATTGGATTCGCCGAGAACATTGCTTGCGCTCTCGAAGAGCTGTACCTTGCGCCGGAAAACATCGGCCCGCCGCTGGGCAAACCTCGCAATCTGACTCTGCTCTATGCTGCGGGACAGGGCGACGGCAAGGAGCGAGGGCTGAACCATCTCGGACATCCCGGTCTGCTGAAGCGCGTCATCGGAGGCCATTGGGGCCTGGTGCCGAAGCTCCAGCGGCTCGCGATCGGCAACGAGATTGAAGCCTACAACCTGCCGCAAGGGGTCATTTCGCACCTGTTCCGCGATATCGCGGCGCACCGGCCCGGACACCTGACGCGCGTGGGGCTAGGGACGTTCGTCGATCCGCGCAACGGCGGCGGCAAGATCAATTCGCGCACGACGGAAGACATCGTCGAGCTGCTGCAAATTGCCGGGCACGATTACCTCTTCTATCACGCGATGCCGGTCAACGTGGGAATCATTCGCGGTACGACCGCCGATCCCGAAGGCAACATCACCATGGAGCGCGAGGCGCTCACGCTGGAGGTGCTGGCCATTGCCATGGCCGCGCACAACTCCGGCGGCATCGTGATCGCGCAGGTGGAGCGCATTGCCGACAGCGGCACGCTGAATCCGCGCCAGGTGAAAGTGCCCGGAGTTCTGGTGGATTGCGTGGTGGTGGCCGAAAAACCCGAATACCACTGGCAGACCTTTGGACAACCCTATGACCCCGGGTTCAGCGGAGAAATCCGCGTGCGCATGGGGGCCATTCCGCCGATGGAGCTCTCCGCTCGCAAGGTGATTGCGCGCCGCGCCGCAATGGAGCTGAAGCCGAACAGCGTGGTGAACCTCGGCATCGGCATGCCGGAAGGCATTTCGAATGTCGCGAACGAAGAAAAGATCATCGACCTCATCACGTTGACGGCGGAACCCGGAGTGGTGGGCGGCATGCCCGCTGGCGGACTGAACTTTGGGGCCGCAGTGAATACGCAGGCGATCATCGACCAACCGTATCAGTTCGACTTCTACGACGGAGGCGGGCTCGACATGGCCTTCCTCGGACTGGCCGAGGCCGACCGGGAAGGCAACCTGAACGTGAGCAAGTTCGGTCCGCGACTCGCAGGGGCGGGCGGATTCATCAACATCAGCCAGAGCGCGAAGCGGCTTATCTTCTGCGGAACCTTCACGGCGGGCAAGCTGGAAGTGGCCATTCAAGACGGTAGGCTCTCGATTCTTCGCGAGGGCGAGTCCCGCAAATTTGTGGAGCAGGTGGAGCACCGCACCTTCAGCGGCAAAGTGGCGATTGAGCGCGGCCAGCCCGTGCTGTACGTCACCGAGCGCTGCGTCTTCAAACTGGTGGCCGAAGGACTGGAACTGATCGAGGTCGCGCCAGGCATCGACATCGAAAAGGACATTCTGGCGCACATGGATTTCGCACCAGTGATCCGCAATGTGCATCCAATGAACTTGCGCATCTTCCAGGCGGAGATCATGGGCCTGCGTGACTCGTTGATGGAAACGCCGCTGGAAGCGCGATTCACGTACGATCCGGACCAGAATCTGTTCTTCGTTAACTTTGAAGGCTTCAGTGTGCGTTCGCTTGACCAGATAAAACAGATCGGTCAGGTGGTGCGCGAGAAGTTGAAGGACGCGCCCAGCAAGGTGTACGCCATTGTGAACTACGACAACTTCAGCATCCTGCCGGAGCTGATTGAGCCGTACAGCAAGATGGTGAAGGACCTGATGGTTGAGAAGTATTCCGGCGTGACCCGGTATACGACGAGTGCGTTCCTGCGCATGAAGCTGGCAGAGTCGCTGGGCGACGAGCAAATCTCGGCCAACATCTTCGAGAGCGCGGAAGAGGCCCGCAAGCATCTGAGCGCTCTGGAAAAGAAACACGCGGCGGAGTAGTTGGGGGCCCCGACCGCATCATCAAGGGAGATACACCGTGGAAGAGGAACAGGGTGGTAAGAAGCCGGACCCGATGGAGCAGCTTCGGGGAATGCGCGACACCTACATGGAGGCATGGGCCAAAGCCATGGGCGAGTACGTGAACAGCGAGCAGTACGCGGAGCAGTCGGGCGCAACACTGGACGCGATGCTCTCGGTGTCGGCGCCGTTTCGCGCGGCGGTGGAAAAGGCCATGGTGAATGCGCTGCAACAAATGGCCATGCCGACGCGGCCGGACTTCGTCTCGATAGCCGAAAGGCTGACGAACGTCGAGATGCGGCTTGACGACCTCGACGTCAAGCTCGACCGCATTGCGCAAGCCATTGCGAAGATCCCGATACAGCCCCCAGCTTCTGCTGCCGTACATACGCCGGCTGGACATGAAGCTTCAGCCAAGAAGTCCGCGAAGAAATCCGCCAAGAAGTCTGCGAAGCAGAAGGGAGCCCACTGATGCCTCCGGAAATTGTCGAAAGCAAAGACTTCGTCGCGATGCAACAGCGACTGCAGATGCTGACCAAGACCCTGACGAGTTCGGCACAAGTTGCGCTGACGCCGAAAGAGACCGTCTGGACCCTGAACAAGGCCAAGCTCTATCGCTACGTCCCGCAGGTCCCAATAGAACAGCGGCATCCCGTGCCGCTGCTGCTGGTTTTCGCTCTGATGAACCGGCCGTACATTCTCGACTTGCGCCCGGGCGCAAGCTTCGTGGAATACATGGTGAAGCAAGGCTACGACGTCTATCTGCTGGATTGGGGATCGCCCGGCCCGGAAGATAAGCACCTGAAATTCGACGACTACACGCTGGAGTACATTCCTCGCGCAGTGCGCAAGATGAAAGCGCTTGCGGGCTGCGAGGAGTTCAGCCTGCTGGGCTGGTGCATCGGCGCCATACTTACGACCATTTACGCTTCATTGCGGCCCGACGACGGCCTGCGAAACCTGACCCTGCTGACCGCTCCGCTGGATTTTTCCAAGAGAGAGCAGCTCACGTTTGCGCGCTGGACCGACGAGAAGTACTTCGACATCGATAAGGTGCTTGCCACTTTCGGCAACATGCCGGCGGAGATGATCGAATACGGAGCGAAGGCTCTGAAGCCGGTAGAGAACTACATCTGCAACTACCTCCGGCTATGGGACAACCTCGACAACCCGCAAGTGGTGGAGAGCTGGCACGCCATGAACACCTGGTGCGCGGATAACATCCCGATCGCGGGCGCGGCGTTCCGTCAGCTCATCGTGGATTTGTATCGGAATGACCGGCTAATGAAGGGCGAACTATTGATTCGCGGCGAGCGCGTGGACTTGGCAAAGGTACGGGCGAACCTGCTTGCAGTCATCGCCGAGAACGACCACATTACCCCACCCTGCCAGACCGAGCCGGCAATCGCGAAAATGGGCAGCGCCGACAAGGAGATTTACCGCGTGCCGGGCGGGCACATTGGGATTATGGCGGGCAGCGGCGCTTGCAAGCGAACCTGGCCCCACCTGAACGAATGGCTGGCTAAGAGATCGCAGCGCGTGCAAGCGAACCAAGCCCCACCTGAACCAAGGGCTGCCTGAGAGATCGAAGTAAATCGGGCACGGAATGAGACCGGAGGGATCCCCTTCCTCTTCAGAGGAGGAGGATCATGCATGCTCCGGGCTGCAGCAAAGCCAGGGAAGCTCGAAACTTCTTGAGCCCCGCCAATTCCTGAAGGTCGCGGCGACTCAAATTCCGGTCTCCTGAAGACACCACCCTGGATTTGCCCTAAGCCCGAGCCCTGAATAGGTCACGCCGCCTTGGTAGTGTTCTTCAACTGGTTGACGGCGCTGTCGAGGCCGGCCTTCTGCGCCTCTATGAGGGCTTCCATGCCGCGCTCGATCGCGTCGGCCATCTCGGCCAGAGGCGTTCCCTTAATTCCTTCCTGCTGCTTCACGGCTTCCACGACCTGTTTGTTCTGCTTCGTAGCAAAGTCGAGCACGGCCTTGTGCGCTGCAGCAGTGCGCTCCGCCGATTGCTGGAATGCGGAAACGGTGTTCGCGGAAACCTTACCCGCCTCGCGAACGACTGAGGCAGCGGCGGTTCCGTGCTGGCCGAAGCTATCCAGAAGGTTCTTCTGCAACTCGGCGTAATTCTCCAGCGCCTTCCCGGCGACGTCGAACAGGAATAGTCCTGGCGTGTTCGGCGCAAGGTTCAGGCTCTTGCGGGTCGCTTCCAGCACGTCATGGTTATACTTCACGGCCAGGTCGAGCGAAGTCTTGCTGGCTTCCAGCACCTGCTCGAATCCCTTCTCGAAGAGGTTGGCGAAAGCATTGGTTGACTCATAGGCGGTCGGCATGTTGTTCTCCTAGGGACCGGTTGTCCCTGCTACTAATTGGATGCTGTGTAGCGTGCTGCGATGCAGCATTAGTTGCAGCATGCGCTCTTTCCGGGAGGCTGTCAAGTTCCTCGAAATGAAAAATATGGAAAGCAAGAAGATCCTCATCAAAAAGTATGAAAACAGGCGGCTTTACGACGTGACAAACAGCCGCTACGTCAACCTGGACGAGATCGCCCGGGCTATCCAGAACGGCCACGACCTCCAGGTGGTGGACGCCGCCACGGGCGAAGACCTGACACGGCTGGTACTTACGCAGATTGTTATCGAACAGGCCAAGGCGCCCGATTCGGTGTTCCCGCTCGACATTTTGCGCGAAATGATTGTGGCCTCGGGCAAGGCCTCGCAGGAGAGCGCGAGGATATACATGTCGGCCCTGACTGACATGTATCGCGCCATGTTGCCGCAGACGACCGCTGCCCTCAGCCCGATGGAGATGCTGCAGAACATGATGCGGCAAGCTGCGCAGCGTGCGCCGGGAGCATCGCCGCAAGCTCCGCAACCCGAGCCGGCTGCCCCGCGGTCCGCACGCAATGATTCAGCGCAGGTCGCAGAACTGCAACGCAGGATAGAAGAGCTGGAGCAAATGGTGTCGAGATTGGCGCCAAAAAGGACGGCTAAGGAAACTACCCGGAAGAAGAGCCGGCGTTAGATCCGCTGGTATGGGCATCAGTACTTCAACTGTTACTCGGTGCGGGGCTGGGGACTTTAGTCTCGCGACTCCGCTGCGACTCGTTTCAGGAAGAAGTCGAGGTTGCCGCGCATAACAAGGTGAGGCGCGAAGGTCATCTGTCGAGTCGCACGCTCGCCGTCCACAAGATATGCGTAAAGGGAGCGGAACGCCATTCTTCCTTGTGTTCTCGGACGCTGGTAGATTGTCGCTGCAACGCAGCCGTTCCGAATCTGCTCAACCAGCTGCGGGAACAGGCCGGTGGAGATTATCGTGAGCT
>Ga0326727_10022028_pt1 | contig 12374 bp, 10 predicted proteins | sample MB2enrmetagenome_FD_207643 | JGI IMG/M metagenome (GOLD analysis project Ga0326727, IMG submission 207643) | Lab enriched peat soil microbial communities from McLean, Ithaca, NY, United States - MB29MY | ecosystem: Environmental > Terrestrial > Soil > Wetlands > Peat | place: USA: New York...
CTTACATATAACCTTATATAAAAAGAGCTTTAACATTTCTTACCCACCAAAATTAATTGTAAGATAAATGTGAGCAAATATGTAGCGCTTGTTGCCAAACTGATTGACGCTACCTATAATATACAAAACGACAATGCGGCAACAACCATTTTCACCTAACTATACTGCCACAAGATCCTTCATACCAAATTGAATATTTCTGCGATTTCATCATGGTTTTAGGATACCCGCAAACCGATGATCTAAGTTTGAAACATACGAAGTAAGGCGCTCCATATCAGAGCGTGACATGTGGTCACGAAATTAATTTCTAGTGATGGATTTCACCTGTATATACCACCTCGAATGCTGATCCTGGAATAGTTTTGAGTTGGTTCAAATCATTATCGTTCCAACGCACATCCTGCGAACCCTGAAAATAAAAATCACTGCCATTATCAGCCACCAAAAATCCGTACTTTTTGAGTGCTCGTGCTATAATAAGGGCTTCACCGGTAATGCTGGAAAGATCATAATCCGCCTTGAGTCGCAACCGTAAACCCATTGGTGGAGCATTAGCATCGGTAATATTACTTGCGTAATGGGTCGCTGGGTGAATAAAGCCTTTTTGTGTGCGGCTGAAAGTCACACGAATCGCATGGTTGACCTCGCCTGCTGCAACCTCGTCATAACGCACCAATCCAGGTAATATCGGGAGTCCGGCAGCATCGGCAGAGGTCCAATAATCGGGGCGCAGATTATTCGAAGTCAGATCAAAGATTGCTGCAGACCCGCAATTCCAGGCATTGTTGCTAAAAGATGCTGCGTAAAGTTCGTAGAGTTTACAATGGTCGGTATCTAACACTATGACATGAGCGTCGCTGCCGTTTTCAACCGGAGCATCAGGCGGAATAGGATAATAAAAGCCGTAGGCTCCGTCCTGATCGCTTTCATCCGCGTATTGCGGGATGATCTTATATCTCGCCTGGCTGCTGTTTACCGTCATATACGGAATACCATACTCTCCGGCACCTCCGAAATCAGGATGAATATGTTCGTTCTGCCCATTGAGAATATAGGAGATGTAATGCGAGGAATTCAGATCAAGTGGGTAGACAGAAATGTCTGTATTCCAGGGATTATCAGAAGGAAAGATCTGGCACCCCGAAATTGTCGGAGAAGAGGTGCTTACAGAATTATCGGTCTGGTTTTGATTAGAGCCTCCTGACGAAATTCCGTTTGATCCGGAGGATGAACCACCATTGCAACCCAATCCAAGACACAAAAATAATATCATTATGAAGCTAACGTAAAATCTCATGACAATCCTTTTTTTATAATATTTTGATATTGTTAAGCAGAAATAATACCTACATTAATTTTATAAAAAAGATCTTTTTATTAATAGGTTATAGGAACATATCTTTATAACCTGATTACATTATTGAAATAATCCTACTTGAGCTTTCCAAAAGAGTATCTACAGATAGATTTTGTGTTGTTTAATAATCCGAGATCTTGGTTTGAAACCTATGCAGCAAGATGCTCCATAGCAGAGCGTGACACATGGCACGAACAGTTTCATAAGTGAGCCTAGAAGAAAGTCCATATAGGGTGTGAATCTTCATATCTAAATGAGGCTGGAAGCTCTTGTAAATATCTTTTGAAGATCGTAGCTTTTCAGATCTCTAAAAAGCTTTCCTTCATTACAGAAACCGCATTAAATGTTTGATGCTCTCAAATGTTGATAGCACCTGATTATATATACTCTGGATCTGGACTAAGTTTCGCCTAAGCTATCTTAGGCGATGATATAATTACATAGAAATTCATTAGCAGTTTCTTTTAGTCTCCAGCAAAGGCGTTTAAATAGTCCGCATCCCTTTTCCAGTCCCGGAAGATATTGCTGGTCCTGATTGAATTATTGAACAATTTTAGAAAATTATGTACTATCAGGCTTTCAATAATATGATGCGATGGACAGCGACGACTGAATGAATGTGGTAAGGAGCCCTCTTGCCCGATATCCTTCTGCGAGCCATGCTAGAGATCGTCACCTTCGGAGTAGGGTTTTCCCTGGTCTTCGCCATAGCCCAATTGTGCAGGAAAGACCCGGGCCTTTCGAACTATCTGAACTTCCTAGTCTACCTGGGCAACGGCATCATCCAGTTGATGGTGGTGCTCAAGGTCGGGAACATCATCCCGGAGCATCCCACAGCCACCTTTCTTTTCCTGTCAGCCATCTTTTTTGTCGGGCCCGCAAATTACTTGTACCACTATCTGCTGCTGAATCCGGGCAAAGACCTGCCGGTGAAGCTGAAGATCCAGTTCGCTCCGGCAGCCGCCGCTTTCCTGTGCGAGGTGATCTTCCAGCAGCTGCCAGTCGGAATGAAACAGCGGTTCCTGGCCGGTTTGATCAGCTCACCGCTGGATCACTGGTTCACCATCGTCCTTGCCGCGGGCGCAGTCTTTTCCTTTGCCTATTTCCTGATCCTGCTCAGGATGGGGCTCACGGTCCTCAAGAGCGAAAGCATCCGGAAGCAGGTCCTCATCCTGCTGGCGGCCTTCGTGTTCACCCTGGTATCCATCATCCTTATCTCCCTCGGCTTCCTGCTGCGCTCCGACCCGGCCATGCTCCTGGGCGGTATGACCATCACCGTCATCATTGTCTGCGTGTTCCTGTCCAACATGCGGTATCCCAATTTCTACAGGATCATCGAGAACGAGATAAAAAAGAACCGGTACGAAAGATCCCTCCTCAAAGGGCTCGACACCGAGATCATCTTCGAACGCCTGACCTACCTGATGAGCGTGGAGAACATCTACAAGGACTTCGACCTGAGCCTGGAAAGCCTGGCGGAGATGATGTCTCTCTCCTCCCACCAACTGTCCCAGTTCATGAACGAGCGGCTGAACACCAATTTCAGGAACTACATCAACCAGTACCGTATCGACGAGGCGAAGAAGATCCTCATCAGCGACCCGGAGAAAAATATCCTCACCATCTGTTACGACGTGGGGTTCAACTCCAAGTCCACCTTCAACCTCTGCTTCAAGAAATATACGAACATGACCCCTTCCGAATTCCGCCAGGAGTATCAGCCGGGCTAAAAAAAGGGTACGGATCTATAAATTTGTCCGTCCTGACGCGGTTCAGGACGTGCCCAGAACAAGGTCCGGAGCCGTTCTGAATGAAAACACCCAAAAAATGTTCTCCCCGCGTCCCGATCTATAGATCCGGGCGACAGTTCTGCCCACCAACGCATATTTTCAAGAAAAAAAGGCTGGCAGCGGATAGGAGGCTTTTATGATTTCCTCGGAAATGAAAAACCTCATAAAGAGGTTCCCCAGTTTCGAGAATTCTTTCATCGGGCTCGAGTATGCCCCCAGGCTTCCCAAGGCCATGGTCAGGGAGACCAGGGAACTGGTGGCGTATGCCCGGAAGTTCAATGAAAAGGTGGTGAGGCCGAATTCCCTGGCCCTGGACAGGCTGACCCACGAGAATCCCGATTACCTTCCGTACGATCTCATGAAGACGATCGCGGACTGGGGCCTGTACACCATGTGGGTCCCGAAGATCTTCGGAGGCAAAGGGAAGAACCTGCCCTCGTCCGCCCCATTCATAGAAGAGCTGTCGTCAGCCTGCGTGGGCATCGCAAATGTCATGGGGGTCACGTATCTGGGCCTCACGAGCCTCCTGACATCGTTCAACATGAGAATGACCAACCGGGTGCTCAAGGACATGATTGAAGGCGAGAGGACGGGCAAGCCCAAGCTCATCGACTTCGCAATCACCGAGCCCATCGCAGGAACCGATGCCGAAGACATGGACCTTGTGGACAGGGGCAGGGTCATAACCAGGGCCGAAAAGGTGAACGGTGGTTACCTGGTCAACGGACGAAAGGTGTTCATCTCCATGGGCCATGTCTCCGAGTGGACGGTCTTCTACGCCTACACCGACCTGAAGAAGCCTTCTCAGACCATGATCGGCCTCGCGGTGAAGAACTGCGCCAATGGCTTCTCCGTGGGCCGGCACGAAGACAAGATGGGGCAGCGGGTGTGCCCTGCCAGCGAGATCATCTTCGAAGACTGCTTCATCCCGGATGATCAGGTCCTCATTGACGCGGAGAGCATCAGGAAGTTCACCCGGAAGTCTCCGTCAGAGGTCATGATGCGGCACATCGACTTCCTGGCCTCATCGAGCAAGGCTGGTGTCTGCGCCATCGGTACCGGCGTGGCCCGCGGAGCGCTGGAAGAGGCCCTGAAATTCGCCTCCACCACCGAGGTCAAGGGCAGGCTGCTCATCAACCACCAGTGGGCCCAGGGTATGCTGGCCGAAATGTACAAGAACGTGGTCCTGGGGAGGCTCGCCTACCAGGAGGCGAACTACGCCAACAGCAGCCGGGGCGTCTACGACATGCTCCAGATGAAGCCTGTGTTCTACTACCTGAAGCTCATGCCTCCTTCCTACTTCAGGATGTTGGAGCCCATGCTGAACAGCGACCTCTCTACTTGGGTCATGAGCAAGATGTATTTCGACCTGAAGAAGCAGGAAAATGTCGACTGCTGCGCGGGCATGTCCGCGCTGGCCAAGGTCGCAGGAACGGACATCGGCATGAAGAACTGCCAGCTGGCCATGGACCTCATGGGCGAGGCCGGCCTGCTCCAGGCCAACGGCATGGAGAAGCGCCTGCGTGACGCCAAGCTGCTACAGATCTACGAGGGCTCAAACCAGATGAACCGGCTCATCACCTTCAAGGGCCTCATCGCACCGTCAGTGCCTCAGGCACGGCTATTCGAACAGTGAAAGGGGGTCGAGACATGATGATTTCTTTGATGAATGACGATACAAAGTCCTTCGAGGATCTTGCCCTGAGCTTCGCGGGCAAGGAACTGGCACACCGCAGGGAATCGAGCGACCGTTATCCATTCGGATCCTTTGACAATACGATCCTGGCCAAGGCCCATGAGCTCGGGTTCTTGAATATAACTCTGCCCGAAGACCTAGGCGGCATCGGCCAGGGTATCAGCACCCTGTGCGTGGTCCTGGAAAGCATCTGCCGGACAGACGCTAGCCTGGGTGCCGTCATATTCACCAACACGCTCGCCCAGAAGATCATCCTCCGGTCCGGGTCCGTCGACCTGCTCAGCGACACGGTATCCCAGGGCCACCTCATCGCATGTTCCGCCTACAGCGATCCCGGGGAGCATAAGGATCTCCCCCGGGCGGAAAAGGGCAGGAAGGGATACACGCTGACGGGATCGGCCTGTTACGTCGTTCTGGCACCCATAGCGGCGTATGCCCTGCTGCCGGCGAAGGTTGCCGGGCAGGAAGGATATTCATTCTTCCTGGTGGGCTTGTCCCACCCAGGGGTGAAGACCAGCGAGCCCGTCTTCAGTCTCGGGGTCCATGCATGCCCGGTAGGGGACCTGACCCTGGACAGGGCTGAGGCCGAGCTGGCGGGCCAGGAAGGCAAGGGGGCGGCCTACTTCGGTGAGGCCTCGGGCGTGATGTCCGCCGCCGCTGCAGCCATATCGCTGGGCATCATGAGGGGATCGTTCGACTATGCGCTCAGCTACAGCAACGAACGGGAGCAGGGTGGATGGCCCATCGTCAACTGGTCCATGATCAAGACCATCCTGGCGGACATGGCTGTCCAGACGAGGATCGGCGACATGTCCGTGAGCGGGGCCTGCAGCGCCATGGAGAACAGGCTGCCGGGATGGGACATCTGTGTGAAAACCGCAGCTCTGCATGTCCAGGATGCCGCCTGCCAGGTGACCACTGAGGGCATCCAGGTCCTCGGGGGATACGGCTACATGAAGGACTACGGCCAGGAAAAGAGGTTCCGCGACGCCCAGCAGATGAAAACGCTACTCGGCATGGCGCCGCTAAGAAAGGTCGAGCTCCTCGACCGGATAAACACCAGATAAAAATTGAAAGAATGATCATGGAGGGAAGGATATGAAAAAGTGGGGACTGGACACAGACAATTATTTTCAGGGACTGGACCAGCTGGAGAACCCGGAATACAATGTCCGGCTGCCGATCTTCTATTATGACAATACAGCCATAACCGCCATTTATACTGCATCCACCAGGCAAGTGAAGAAGTATCTTCCCACTTCCGAGATGCACCCGGTGGAGATGTTCCCGGGCAGATGCCTGGTAGCCTTCTCCGCCTTCGAATACCACAGGACCGACATCGACCCGTACAACGAGTTCAGCATTACCGCTATTATCACCTATGGCAGGAGGCAGATACCGGGTCTGACATCCTCATGGAACATGCTGAGGAACTGTTTCTCGGCCTACATCCTCCACCTGCCCGTGACTTCGGAGCGGGCCCGCCGGGGAGGGGTGGAGCTGTGCGGCTATCCGAAGTTCATCGCCGACATCTCCTTCAGCCAGGAGAATAACCATATCACCTGCACGTTGGCAGAGAACGGCCAGAGGATCTTGTCGCTCAGGGGCAAGAAAACCGGGACCTCAAAGGGCAGGCTCGCCAAGTTTATCCTGTACACCATGAAGAACGGCATCCCGCTGAAGGCTAACCTCTATGTGAATCCCCTGCAATTCAGGCAGACCATAGGCCTGGGCACGGCCAGCCTGGATATCGCCGCCGGCCACCGGATCTGTGACGAGCTGAAGGACCTTAGCCTAAGCAGGTGGCCGGTCATGTACCAGTACATGCCGTCCTACGAGGCCATTCTGTTCAACTCGAAAAATCTCATTGATGATTGAGGAGGCGATCATGGCAAAGAAAGACCTGTACGGCAAAAAGGCGGTCATCACCGGGGCGGCGTCGGGCATCGGCCGGGAGCTGGCCGTCGCCCTGGCAAGGGAACGGTGCACTCTGCTCCTCGCCGACATCAATGAGGCAGGACTGAAGCAGACGCTGGAGCTGGTGAAGCTGGCGGGCGGTAGCGGGGAGACCTTTCTCTGCGACGTGTCGAAACTCGATAATGTGACGGCCATTGCTGACCACTGTTTCAATACCTGGGGCAGGGTGGACCTCCTGATCAACAATGCCGGCGTCGCATCTGCCGGTTTCATGGGTGACATTCCCATCGAAGACTGGGAGTGGATCATGTCCATCAACTTCTGGGGAGTCGTGTACGGCTGCCATGCCTTTGTACCCAGGATGAAGAAGCAGGCAGGTGGACATATCGTGAACGTTGCATCCGCTGCAGGCATCCTGTCGTCTCCCGAGATGGCTCCGTACAATGCATCAAAGGCAGCGGTCATCTCCATCTCCGAGACCCTCAAGGGAGAGCTGGCTCCGTATGGCATCGGAGTGACCGTGCTCTGCCCGACCTTTGTAAAAACAAACCTCCTTGACCAGATGCGGTTCACTGACTATTTCCAGAAAAAATGCTCTACTACGGGTATGGTCAATGCGCGTTGGACGCCGCAGAAGGTTGCAGGTCTGGTGGTCGAGGCTGTCAAGAAGGATCGGATGTACCTCGTTCCGCAGCTTACTGCAAAGCTCTTCTGGTACTCCAAACGCTTCTCACCCACTGCCTTTTTTGGCTTCTTCGCATTCATCATGCGCATGGGATGGGGCAGGAAGATGATGTTTCAGCTGGCAAAGCTGGGATTTTAAATGAAATGAAAATCAGGGGCGGTTCTTTGTGAACCATATGCCGTTGATAACTGATGATAATATCATAACGGTTAGGGCAACCGATACTGCAGGATACGCTGCAGAACAGTCCGTCACTGTCAAGTGTCCGTGTCAGGATACAAAATATCTTTATATAACATTAATATGCCTCAATGGTGAGTTTAGCCTTAATTAATACTGACGATCTCTGGCGGTATTTTTTCTAGTCTGTCCGGGAAGAATCTACTTACATACGTTTCATAGCTTGATAAAACTTATGATAATCAGGTGATATCAGTAGTGGGAGGCTTTGCAGCATAAGTAAAGGTTGCGTGAGGATCTGCTTCTAGGAAAAGAATATTATCTCTTTTAGGTCTTATCCGGAGATCATTACTTTTTGTGGCTTAGAAAAGTCCTCATCCATTACAGATATCTCATGGTTAATTGAGGGTCTTCAGTTATCACGGATTTCGGGCTTTGAGTTCTGCACTCACTGTCTTACCCAGCTTTTCTAGTGTGAAAGGCTTTACGAGGCAATTTCCTATACCCAGTTTCTGAGCTTCTTTGACCCGTTCAGTTTCGCAGTATCCGGTTGCAATAATTGCCTTTTGGGCGGGATAAAGTTTAATGATCTCCCGGTACGTATCAAGACCGTCCATTCCTGGATCCATGATCATATCCAACACGATAAGATCTACGGGGTTATCCTGAAGATTCCACTGCCGCTTCACCATTCGGGAGAGCTGTGGCTGTATAGCCCAGTGTTGTTAACAGTGCCACAGCCACCTCTCTTTGCTCCACTACATCATCAATTACAAGTATTGATTCTCCGCTTCCTTTATAATCTTCAATGGGCAGCTCAGTATCCGTATCGATCATTCTTTCCTGGCTTCCAGGAAAATAAATTCTGAACGTGGTTCCTTTTCCCTTTGTGCTCTCAATTTCAATATGGCTTTCATGGTCCTTAACAACCCCCCATACCACTGTCATGCCCAATCCTGTACCGCTTTTTCCCAGGACTTTTTTACTATAAAAAGGCTCAAATACCTTCTCCATCTCTTCCTGGGACATCCCTGTACCGGTATCGATTACTTCTAGAACGGCATATTCACCAGGGGCTATTTCATCATCGTATCCCATGAATGGGCAACTGATGTTAAGATTACGGGTTATTATGGTGAGTTTTCCTTCGCCGGAGATAGCTTCCGCGCCATTGGAGACAAGGTTCATGATTGTCTTCATGATATGGACAGGAGATCCATTAACATTCCATAAGGTTTCATCTAAGAAGGTCTCCACTGCTACATGAGGATGGTATGACCTCAAATTATCAAACTCAGGACTATTCAGGTATTCAGAGATGAGAAGATTTATATTTGTTATTTTCTTGGTGACGATCCCTCTCCGCACCATGGTAAGCAAGTCGCTCACAATGGCCGCTGCCTTCAACCCGGATTTTTTCACTTTTTCCAGAGGAATCTTTAATGGGCTGTCTGGAGGAAGCTGCATGCATAAAAGGTCTGGATAACTCACCGCACCTGCCAGGACGTTATTGAGGTCATGGGCTACCCCTCCAGCGACACTGGCAACAACCTCCATCTTTTGTGCCCGCTGAAGTTTGTTCAGGAGTTCCATTTTCTCCTTGGACAGTCTTTCTCTCTCCTGAATTTCCTCCTCCAGCTTTTTGTTTGCCTTCATCAGCTCACAATTCCTGTGGTCAAGATTTCTGATCAACTTAAGTATCTGGTTATTCATGGTTCCCAGTGCAATAACGATAAGACCGGCGGATAAAATAATCGAGATTACCGCCGCAGCCCATGCACTCAAGGAATTCAGGTAGAGGCTTGGGTCAAATTGCAGGGAAAGAAGTTGTTGATTAAATGCCATACCGATGATGCCCGTGCAGATGACACTTATTGTGGCAGAAGCAATTCCGCCTGCTTGCCGAATCCGATTGTGCATAGGATGCAGCACATGATCAATGAAATGGTACCAAAGCCGGTGAGGCCCCAGGATATCAGACCCGCAACTCCCTGGATAAACACGATTCCAATAAGTATCCATGCTCGTATGAGAAAAGAAAGATACTGATCCAGGATAGCCGTAACCACGATCACCAGATATAAACCTATGTGCAGGGCCATGATATTTTGCCACCCCACAACAAAGGCCCTTGAAAGGGAAATGGCAACAGCAAAAAAACCCACGAAAGCTAAGGCACGAAACCCCCATGTCAGCTGTCTGTCGTGTATCTTATGAATCTCATCATGATTATCTTTCATTACAAGCACCTCCGATTCTTAGGTGAAAAATATAAAAATATATATGGGCTTCGGATTAAGGCTGAACCTGTAATCCTGGAGACATTGTATAATTCCTTGGGATCCATCTTTGCCCGCATTGGATTCAACTCTACATAACTGCCACATGCAAGTAATGCTTTTGTATCTGTGCTGACAGAAATGCGCTGTATGAATATATTTTCACTTATAATGCCAGGCATATGCAAGGTTAATCTGCTTCATTATCTCAGATAAACATCCGCGCTGGCATCAGCATTCATGAAGGCTTACTCAGTGCTTTGAGGGGGAATGGTGACTAACGATATCAGACCTCCTCTTATTCATTGCTCTCATCAAGAAATGTCCAGTACAAACCCAAGCTGCAGAACATTAACCAATTATTATGATATCATTTATGAGGATGAGTCCATAAGATGTAATATGATCTCTGTTTTTGATCATGTACTATGATTGTACCCTGATACTTCTGATCTCATGATAAGGTCAGAATATGTGACTACCTCTTCTTTGCAAAGGTATTCTCAGGATGTGCCCATAAATTTGAGCCTATCGAGTTTCCAGATAGCGTGAGGTTATCACAAGGTGGACCGTATTGAAGATATCATCTGGAAACCTCTACTTTTAGGGCTGATTTGAAAGCGTTAATTTATCGAAGTACTCTACACTATGGGCAAAGCAATGATCTTGGGACGAACTTTATCATTTGGGGCATTTGAAAAAAGTGATGATCATATGATCTAAGCTTCTAATTAGGGCTCAATCTATGCGTCTCAATCCAATGAAGGGCATCATGCGGTGCATCGAATTCCTTATCAATGCTCTCCACTTTCCCGTTTCTATAAATTGAGGCCTGATAATTATCTCCTGTCAAACCCTTCTGTCTTTGGATATAGCCTATAAGTCTGTCATCGTCGTAAACCTGGAAGGTTGAACCGTCACTTGTTTTAGATTTCAGCGCAATCATGATATTCTCTCCTTATGAACGAGGAACAGATTCATATCCTACTGCCCTGAGAATAACAACTCCTTTGGCGATCGATGATGTGGCTCTAAATGACCAACCATACACCCATGTACAATCAATAGTATGAAGACCCTCTATTGCATTGAATAGATCTGCGACTTCTTCTCGGGGTGAAGATGCTCGAAAACTGATGATCTCGGATGAGCTTGTTGAAAAACCCAAGGGATCATAGGTAAGAGAAAAAACGAGCTCACAGAATGCACGTTGTTGGAAAAAGAAACCTCTCCACGGGATCGCTAGGGGATGTTTTTGAGATCGTAGAATACAGGATGAGTGGATACTAGACTTTTGCCATTCATTCTTCCGATATGCTCAAACAAGGAAAATAAGGGTATTCTTGAGCCACTGGTGACGATCTTAAAGTTAAGGCCCACTGGATATATGGTTGTCAGATTCCTGTGCCTCATTCATACAGTCTGGACATATATCTCGAACCTTTGTGATAAGTTCCTTTCGAGGAGAAGCCTCAGAATCAATGCTCAAAATCTGACCAATGAATTCGATGGATTCCTGGCCCTCAGATTTTGTATTTCAGAACCCCGACCAAAAAGGGTGGTAAAGCTAGAGTCTCCTATTTCCGTATCCCTATGCACGTTTGAACCAGAAAAATTTTTAATCCCTATCGCACTAAAAACCCTGTCAGTGCCATAATGATACTGTAGCTCTTGTTTGCAAAGCTATGAATGGGCTTCCGAAATAGGGACTGAATTGTTATCGCAGTAATGTGCACTAGGGCAAAGCGATGATTATGGTCGAAAACATTCAGTAATCAGAAACCACTGTGAATCGTATGAAATCTTCAGTCATTGTAAATCTCAAGATACCTTTAAATAAATATTCCGTATCGGCGGGGCATTGACAAACAACTTTCACTCAGATACATGTCAAATACTGTTTCGGGGATGGAGTCCCCCCTCACAACCGCCCTCAAGGGCTGATGGCTCCTGACGTATTGCCGATACATGTAAGGAGCTTTCTGAATTTATCTTAAGAAAGAAGTTATCCTTGCCGGGTATAAGCAAAAAACATCATGACGGAGGTGCTGATTTATGCTGGCTGTTCACAAGCTGGACAATCCCTCCCGCATCAAGGGTATTATACAGGACTCTCATTTTGAGTCCTGGCAGGCGGTCACGGACTATGTAAACAGCTCTCATCTTGATGTTGATAAACTCGCCGATGATTTGCATGTAGCCGATCCGGCTGCGGGCGCAACCACCTTGAATGGACTCATCTGGGGAACAGCACTTGCCTTGAAGATAAAGACATTTGATCCGTGCACCGCAGCCGTCTGGATTGCACGGGGATTAGGTGACTTTACTCTTCCCGGCAGCCCTGCATGTGAGGCCCGGTTTGCGGATGGACTCGGCAGACTCTCGTCAGTGCTGCTCCGAAGAGGACTCTATACAATGGCCATTGTCGGAGGTCGAATTCCGGACGGCTTCGTTGAAATGTTTTCAA
>Ga0326727_10022030_pt1 | contig 12372 bp, 11 predicted proteins | sample MB2enrmetagenome_FD_207643 | JGI IMG/M metagenome (GOLD analysis project Ga0326727, IMG submission 207643) | Lab enriched peat soil microbial communities from McLean, Ithaca, NY, United States - MB29MY | ecosystem: Environmental > Terrestrial > Soil > Wetlands > Peat | place: USA: New York...
CGCCTACACCTACCTGCTCAAGCACGTCCCCGTCACCAAGGTCTCCACCTACGCCTTCGTCAACCCCGTCATCGCTGTGCTCATCGGCGCCGTCCTATTCCGCGAGCGCCTCGTACCCGCCGAACTCGCCGGAACCGTCCTCATCCTCTTCGCCGTCGCCACCGTCATTCTCTCCCGCACCCGCACCTTCTCGCCCCCATCCGACCCCATGCAGGAGTTCCCCATCGAGGAGTGACAAGCCGCTCTGCCATCAACTCCCAACCTGCAACTCCCAACTCACTTCCGCTTCCACCGCACTCCATCCTTCGAGTCCTCAATCACCACGCCCTTTGCCAGCAGTTCCGCCCGGATCGCGTCCGCGCGCGCAAAGTTCCGTGTCTTCTTGGCCTGTGTCCGCTCCGCCACCAGAGCCTCAATCGCCTCATCGCTCAACGCCAGCTTCGCCACCAGCTCTGGCGCGGCATCCTTCATCCGACCCTCCTCCTCAGCCCACGCCAGCGCCGCCCGAGTGCGCTCCTCGTCCCTGTCCTCCAGCACCGCGAAGATCTCATCGAAGAGCGCCAGCACGCGCAGCACCTCTGCCGCATTTTCCGCGCCCAGCGTCCCTGCGTCCGCAGCCGAGTTCGCCGCCCGCACCATCTCACTGATTGCCGCCGCAGCCTCCGCCGTATTCAGATCGTTGGCCAGCGCCGCCGTGAACTCGCTCGCCGCCTTCGCCGCCGCAGCCGATACCTCCGCATTCGCCGCAGCCGTAAACCCGCCGCGCAGCATCCGTTGATGAAACGTCCGCAGCCGCTCAATCGCATTGGTCGCCGCCGCCAGAGCCTCAAACGTAAAGTTCATCTGGTGGCGATACGGCACGCTCAGCAGCAGATACCGTATCGCCGACGCCTTGTGCCCCTTCAGCAACAAGTCGCGCAGGGTATAAAAGTTCCCCAGCGACTTCGACATCTTCTTCCCCTCCACCAGCAGGAAGCGCACATGCATCCAGTGCCGGGCGAAGGTTTTTCCACTCGACGACTCCGACTGCGCAATCTCGTTCTCGTGGTGCGGAAACATCAGATCCTCGCCGCCCGCATGCAGGTCGAAGCTCTCGCCCAATATCCCCGTCGCCATCGCCGAGCACTCAATGTGCCATCCCGGCCTTCCCGCGCCCAGCGCCGTCTGCCAGCTCGGTTCTGGCTGGCCATCGGCCCCGGCGGTCTTCGCCGCCTTCCACAGCGCAAAGTCGCGCACCACTTCCTTCTCGTACTCGTCCGCGTCCACCCGCGCGCCGTCCTCCATCCCCTCCAAATCTTTTTTAGAGAGCTTCCCATAATCCGGGAACCGGGCAATCCGGAAGTACCAGCTCCCATCCTCCGCCTGATATGCGATTCCCCTCGCCGCCAGTTGCTCAATCAGCGTCACCATCTCCGGAATATGTTCCGTCGCGCGCGGCACATGCTCCGGCCGCTCGATCCCCAGCGCCTCCATGTCCTCGAAGAACGCCTTCTCAAATCGCGCCGTGTACTCACCGATCGGCTGTTTCGCGGCCAGTGCGTTGCGGATGATTTTGTCGTCCACGTCCGTTATGTTCATTGCGTACGTCACAGCCATCCCCTGTTGGCGCAAAAACCGCCGCAGCACGTCCACATGCAGAAACGTCCGGAAGTTCCCAATGTGCTGGTAGTTGTACACCGTCGGCCCGCAGGCATACATCCGCAGCGACGGCGCGCCCACCGGCTCCAGCCGCTCCACCTTACCGCTCATTGTGTTGAAAAGTTCCAACGCCGTCACTGCGCTCTCTCGTCCGCCGCATCCGGGCATCAACCGCGGTGCAGTCTGCTCTTCCTATGGGATTGATTCCTCTAAGATTCTACAGGCCCACCTCAAAATGGGGTGCCCCATTCATCGCGTTGATTGCGATGAGTGGTCGTTCGCGCGGTAGCGTGAACCGTCTTCTCACCCCAGCTTCAACTGCGGCGTAGCCACCAACCCCTCCTTGGCAAACTCCCCCGCGCAAAGCTTCCCCCACGCCGCCGCCGCAATCATCGCCGCGTTGTCGGTCGACATCGCCATCGTCGGAAACGCCACCCGCAGACCGCGCCGCGCCGCCTCCTCGGTAAACCGCCGCCGCAGCTCGCTGTTGGCAGACACGCCGCCTGACACCACAATCCCTCGCGCCCCAAGCGCCTCCGCCGCCGCAAACGTCTGCCGCATCAGATTCCCCACCACGGCATATTGAAAGCTCGCAATCAGGTCCAGCGTCTGCTGGTCGAAGACCTCCGGCATCTCCCGCAACGCCTCCGCAGGCCGCAGCGCCGGATTCGCCCGCAGCGCGTCAGCCAGCGCCCGCCGCCTCGCTTCCACCACCGCCCCCATCCCATGCGTCTGGATATACCGCCGCACCGCCGTCTTGATCCCGCTGAACGAGAAGTCAAAGTGCTGTCCGTCCCCCGTCTTTTTGTTTGTCATTCCGCAGCGCAGCGGAGGAATCTGCTTCTCGTCCACGCTGGGTGCCCCATTCACGGCGGTCTTATCGTCGTGGGTGGGATTTTCAGTCCTCTGTCCCCTCCGCGCCTTAATCTGCTGAAACCGAAACTCCACCGCCCGCGGATTCCCTTTCTTCGCCAGCGCATCCATCCACGGCCCTCCGGGATACCCCAGTCCAAGCAGCTTGGCCACCTTGTCGAACGCCTCACCCGCCGCATCGTCCACCGTCCGCCCTACATTCCGGTACCGCCACAAATTCGGGTGCCCCGTCCAAGCTCCGCTTGGGCGGGATGCGGGCGCCCCCATCTTCCGTTCGTCATTCTGACCCTGAGCTTTGCTCAGGGTCAGAATCTCCGTCGTTCGCCTCTCTTCCTCATCGAACTCCGCAAGATACAGATGCGTATGTCCCCCGCTCACCACCAGAGCCAGCATCGGCATCTCCATCGCCTCATCTCTCTGCTGAGTCTCCATCAGCACCGCATGGATGTGCCCCTCCAGATGGTTCACCGCGATCAGGGGTTTACCCAGCGCCAGCGCCAGGGCCTTCGCATAAGTAATCCCCACCAGCAGGGCGCCTGCCAGCCCCGGCCCCTCGGTCACGGCAATCGCATCTAAATCCGCAAACTCCAGCCGCGCCTCAGCCATCGCCGCCCGCACCACCGGGACAATGTTCCTCAGATGTTCGCGGCTGGCCAGCTCCGGAACCACCCCGCCGTAGTTCGCGTGAAGCGCCATCTGCGACGCCACCACATTGGCCAGCACCTCGCCGCCCGCGCGCACCACCGCCGCAGCCGTCTCGTCGCACGAGCTCTCAATCCCCAAAATCAACCCGCTTCCACGGCGCATCTCTCTATCATAAGGACATGCAGGGCGACATCACCTCCAACCCGCACTATCGCGCCGCTCTCGCCATCGCCCGCCGACTGCGCGAGGCCGGCCATCAGGCCTTCTTCGCCGGCGGCTGTGTGCGCGACCTCCTGCTCGGCCTCGCCCCCAAGGACTTCGACGTCGCCACCTCCGCCACCCCCGATCAGATCGTTGCGCTCTTCCCCAAAACCTTCTCCGTCGGCGCGCACTTTGGCGTCATCCTGGTCTGCACCGCGCAGCAGGATGAACCGGACATTGCCACCGAATCCGGGGCCCTCGGCGAGCGGTCTCGGCTCGCTGGGGTGGTCGAGGTTGCCACTTTCCGCTCGGACGGCGCCTACTCCGATGGCCGCCGGCCGGATGCGGTGCGTTACACCACCGACCCGCGCGAAGACGTCCTGCGCCGCGACTTCACCATCAACGGTCTTCTGCTCGACCCTCTCGCCACCGGCGACGCCGCATCCGCCACGCTCGACTTCGTCCACGGCCGCGAAGATCTCGCTCGCGGCCTCATCCGCGCCATCGGCGACCCCTCCCTGCGCTTCGCCGAGGACAAGCTGCGCATGTTGCGCGCCGTCCGCTTCGCCGCCCGCCTCAACTTCCAGATCGACCCCGTCACCTCCGCCGCCATCCGCCGCCACGCCGTCGAGATCGCCCACGTCAGCGCCGAACGCATCCGCGATGAGCTCACCCGCATCCTCACCGAGGGTGGTGCGCGCCGCGGCTTCGAATTGCTCTTCGATCACGGCCTCCTCGCCCAGGTCCTGCCCGAAGCCGTCCGCATGCGCGGCGTCTCTCAGCCGCCCGAGTTCCACCCCGAGGGAGACGTCTGGACGCACACTATGTTGATGCTGGAAAAACTCCCTGCTGGATCTAGCGCAACCCTCGCCTGGGGAGCGCTGCTGCACGACATCGGCAAGCCCGCCACCTATCAGCCGCACGACCCCGCAGTTCCCAATTCCCGGATTCATTTCTACGGCCACGTCGAGGCCGGAGTGCGCATCGCCGAAACCGTCCTCGCGCGCCTGCGCTTCTCCAACGACGACACCGCTCAGATCGTCTCTCTGGTCCGGAACCACATGCGCTTCGGCGACGTCCTCCAGATGAAGCAGTCCACCCTCAAGCGCTTCCTCCGCCTGCCGCGATTTGAAGAACACCTCGCACTGCACCGCCTCGACGCCCTTTCCGCCCACGGCGATCTCACCTGCTACGACTTCGCCCGCGCCCACTTCGAGGCCGAACCCGCCCCCAACCTCCGCACCGCTCCGCTGCTCACCGGGCGCGACCTCATCGCCGCCGGCTACCGCCCCTCCCCACAGTTCAAGCCCATGCTAGCGCTCGCCGAGGACGTTCAACTCGAAGGCTCCATTACAACCCGCGAAGATGCCCTCGCCCTGGTCCAGGCAACCTATCCGCGCCCATCCACCTCACCCAACCCCACCCCGCGCAAGTAACAAATTTGCAGCTCCGCCGTTCCCCTCTCCTCACCGCTCGAAGACCACACTATGCCGTCGCAGCCACCAGCACGCTCCGCTGCCCGCCTGGGGAAAGATGGAGCGGCTGCACCTCACATCGATCGTGCCTCCCCAGTCGTACTCTTCCTTGTTGTTCTTCAGCGGCAGTACCACAATGTTGCTCACCACCACAGAACCCATCCCACCGCCTGTCGCCACCCGCACCCGCCACACCGCCCAGTCGCACACATACAGCATCATGAGCGCCGCGATCAGCCCTGCCACCGTACTGCCCAGAATCCGTTTCACGCAGACTTTAACTCTCGTTCGGCGCGCAGCCAGTCCTGCCAGTCCTGTCCATTCTGTCCGCCGCGCTCCTTCCAGTAGCGATACGCCAGGTTTGCAATAGCTTCGCGGGATGGCGTCTTCGCGGTCTCAGGTTTGCCAACCGCTGACGTCTTGGTCTTTGTCTTCTTGGCCGAAGTCACCGTCATTCGTGGCTTTGCTGGTGCCTTTGCTTTCTTCACTTTCTCTGCCATACAAGTCCTCCTTCAGACCCATTCCCGCTCACTGCGCGGGACCATCTTTTACAGAATACCGGATTTCAGTCAACTGCGTTTCGCTATGGGTTGAAATGAGGTCTAGTTCTCTGAATCAATCTGGTTCACCCAATCGCTGTGTCTTGATCTCCCTTCCCCATCCTGTCTCACCTTCAAACCAACTTGCGGGCCATCTGTACCGGGCCCATGCTAGACTCGAAGTTTTCCGCCTTCCGCACGCGGCGCGACTGCGCGTAGGGCGCGGGTACTATTATTCGGGAGGGCTCGCCATGCATCCGGATCTCGCCAAGCTCGTTGTCTTGCAGGAGTTCGACATCGAGGCAAAACGTCTGCGCGACCAGATCGCGGCGCTTCCCCGCCAGCTTGCCACGCTCGAGCTCAAGTCCGCCGCCGCCGAGGGCCAGCGCGCCATTGTGCTCGATCTCATCGCCAAGGAAGACGCCCTCCGCCGCCGCCTGGAGTCCGACATCGCCGACCAGCGCCAGAAGCTCGCGCGCACCCAGAAAAAAATCGACGTTGCCACCAACACCGTCCAGGTCACCGCGCTGGAACATGAGGCCGCCTTCGCCCGCGCCGAGATCAACCGCATGGAAGACTCTGAACTGGAGAGCATGGAGCGCGGCGAAGCCCTCGACGCGCAGCAGGCCCGCGCCGTCCAGGCCATCGCCGAGGCCGCCCAGACGCTCCAGCAGGAGCGCGCCCGCACCGAGGACCTGCTCGTCCGCGACCGCGCCGCCCTCGCCGAGATCGACGCCAAACGCGTCGCCCTGCGTGCCGAGATCGCCCATAGCCCCACCGGCGACGACTCGCTCTCCACCTACGACCGCATCAGTCGCTCCAAGGGCACCGCCGTCTCCCAGGCGCTCAACCAGAAGTGCTCCGCATGCCAGATGATGGTCCGTCCCCAGCACTGGAACGATCTGCGCGACAACACCCCCGGCTCCACCTCCAGCCAGACCCTCATGACCTGCGAGAACTGCGGCCACCTCCTCTACTACGATCCCGCACGCGACACGCCCCAGCCCAAACCCGTTCGCTCCGAATCCATCGCCGCCCAGATCGTCCGCTCCCTCTGAAGCCAATCGCCGGCCACAAAACCTGGGTGTGCCCATCCATGTGTTTTGTCTTCTGCGATGGGTGGGGTTCTTGTCTTTCCGGAGGGAGCAGGGGCCTTCAGGCCCCTGAAGGATGGCCTATGGAAAGATGGGCTTCAGCCCCGGGCCTCCGCCCCCGCGTTACACTCAAACGAGACACATCCCACCGCATCCACCCCGGGAGAGCGCAGACGAGCTTGAAGATCGATCCGCCGAACATCGCAGCATGACCATCCCGCGCATCCACATCGGGCGTCCGCAACGTCTTGCCGCGCTTCTGTTGCTGGCCTTACTCGCCCAGTGCCTTTGGGTCGTCGGCCACCAGGAGCTCTCCACCGCCGACTATCGCTTTGCCCGCTGCGGCCGCGAGATGTGGGAACGGCCCTCGCCGCTGGAGGGTTACTTCACCACCTGCGGCAACCTCCACGGCGACGGCACATTCGCCTATCGCGCCGCCGGCCTTCCCCTCACCCTCCAGCGCCTCACCCTGCTTGTGGTCGATCACTTTCGCTCGCCCGCCAACCGCCTCTATCCCGGCGGCTCGCTCAACGGCTCCACCTGGGAGTCGCGCCACCAGCTCGCGTTCGTCCTCTATCTCATTCACCTGCCCTCTGTGCTGTTCGCCCTCTGGCTGGGCAGCGGACTGTGGTGGGTGGCGCGCAGACTCTACGGCAACGAGGGCGGCTTTCTTGCACTCGGCCTCTACTGCTTCTGCCCCGCCATCGTCCGCATGGCGGTCGTGCCCAACAACGACGTCCTCGCCATGTGGGGACTCTACGGCCTTATCTACACCGCCATCGGCGTCGCCCACGCCATGCAGGGTCCGCGCCGCCGGTGGCGTCCGCGCATCGCGCTGCTCACCATCGCACTGGGCTTCACTGCCGCCGCCCATCTTCTGGCCGCAATCTTTGGCTTCTTCGCCGCCCTGGCCTTCATGCTCTACCTCGCCGAGCGGCGCCGTGGCTACGTCTTTCAGGTTCTTCTCGTCTCCGCGATCGGCGCGTTTGCAATTCTCTTCGCGTTCTATGGATTTCACCTGGCTGCGTTCAGTTACGTCTTCACCGGAGGCGCGGCCCGCTTCTGGTTCTCTCTCGCGGGCGTTCGCAGCTTCGTATTTGACCGCGGCTTCGCCGGCAGCCTGGCGAACTTCCCCATCCTCATCGCAGCCTGCGTGGCGGCTCTACTCTACTGCGCCGTGCGCCGCAGCCGTTACTTCGGCAACACCGCGCCGCTTCTGGTCCTGCTCGCGCTAGCTCCGCTCATCACCACGCAGACCGTCAGCGCGCCCTGGCTCTGGGCGCTGCCCTTCTTCTTCACCTTCATCGGCGGGGTCTTTGCCGACGCGCTGGAAACGCGCATTCGCAAGCTCTTCCTTGTGCTCACCGGCGCGATACTGGCGACACAGGCCGCGATGTGCCTCCTCGCCCTGCCGCTGATCGCGAGTAGCTAGCTACGGATCGAATGAATATTCCCTGAGATGCCCGCCTGGCAACGCCTCCAACCTTAAGCCAGGCCCGTTACGGATGCTGCACAGCCTTCTTCGCAGGAGCCTTCTTCGCAGGGCTCGTCTTCACCGGACTCGGCTCTGCCTTGACCTTCGCCATCAACTCGTCGATGGTCGTGTAGAGATCGCTGATTTCCGTCACATGCACCCATTCGTGCTGCGTAACCACCGTGATCGACGGCGTGTACACCACTCCCAGCCTATTGCCCAACGTCTTGTCCGCTTCGACTTCCTTCTTGAACTGACCCGTAGGATCGGGCACGAACGGCTGTTGAAGCCCGTGCGTCTGGAAGAACTTCCGGGTAAATTTCTGCATGTCGTCCTGGCTCGCAATGCCGGCCTGCGCTCGGAAAACCGAACCACGATACTCGTCTGCCATCTTCGGCGATACCTTGTCCTGCAAATACCGCGCCCACACCGCCGCGTCGAAGCTCCAGATGTGCGACGGCAGAGGGAAGTCCCTGCGCACAATCGGAATATTGTAGTGGGCAGCCGCCTGGTGCTCGATGGGGTATGCTTGCGCGCAAGCCGGGCACTCCAGGTCTTCGAATACGCAGATCGCGATCTTGGCTCCCGCCGGCGGCTTCAGCATCGACGTGTCCTTGAACGTCTCGTTCTCATTGGGCTGCGGCACATATCGCTGCGCCCTCAGTGGCGCTTCTGCCAACAGAAAAAACATCGCAATCGCAACAGCGGCAACCATAAGACGTAGGTGTTTCATCTCATTCATGCGTATTTAATCCTCAGTTCCATCCTATCGCAATCCCTCGCCGTGCAAGCTGCGGCCCCCGCAAGCTCGTACAATAATTTAGACGCAGCAACTCGCGGAATCCCGCGGCACGGAGACTTGCAATGAGCATCGCAGAGAAACTCGGCACCGACATCATCGCCGCCATGAAGGCCCACCAGGAGCACCGTCTCACCACCCTGCGCATGGTGAAGTCCGCCCTGCGTTCCAAGGAGATCGACAAGCGCCAGCCGCTCACCGATGCCGAGCAGACCCAGGTCCTCGCCACGCTCATCAAGCAGCGCCGCGACTCGGTCGAGAGCTTCACCAAGGGCAATCGCCCCGAGCTTGCCGCCAAAGAGCAGGCCGAGATCGCCATGATTGAAAGCTACATGCCCCAGGCAGCCAGTGAGGATCAGCTCCGCGCCATCGTCCAGGCAGCCGTCGCGCAACTTGCCGAAAGCACAGGCCAAAAGCCCACTCCGCGCGATATGGGCGCCGTCATGAAGCTCGCCCAGCAGAGCATCCAGGCCGCCAGCCTGCGCGCCGATGGCAAGCTCGTCTCCGAACTGGTCAAAGCCGAACTGGCCAAGTAGAAAAGAGCCATGCAGCCAAGCTGTCCTCTTATGGTTGCATTGCAGTTTCGGCGCTCCATTACAATAAACCCATGATCCTCAAGACACGTCTCTTCACACCCGGCCCAACTCCCCTGCTTCCTGCCGCCCAGTTCGCCATGGCCGCGGCCGATATTCACCACCGCACCGCCGAGTTCCGCGCCATCTACAGTCGCGTGCTCGCGCAACTGAAGGACTTCGTCGGCACCAAAAACGACGTCATCGTCCTCTCCAGTTCGGGGACCGGCGCCATGGAGTCCTCCGTCTCCAACCTCACCTCGCCCGGCGATCGCGTCCTCGTCCTCAGCGCCGGCAAGTTCGGCGAGCGATGGGCAGGCCTTGCCAAGGCCTTTGGCTGCGAGGTCGATCTCGTCTCCGCGCCCTACGGCGAGACCTTCTCGCTCGATGCCGTCAAGGCCGCGCTCAAGCTCGAAACCCGCGTCGTCTTCATGCAGGCCACTGAGACCTCCACCGGCGCGCGCCACTGTCTCGGCGCCGTCGCTCGTCTGCTCAAGGAGGCCAACTCCGAAGCGCTGCTCGTCGTCGACGCCATCACTGGTCTCGGTACCACCCACATCGACATGGACAAGCTCGGCATCGATGTTCTCATCGGCGGCTCGCAGAAGGCTGTCATGATTCCGCCCGGCCTCAGCTATCTCGCCGTCAGCCAGCGTGCCTGGGACCGCATGGAGTCCAGCTACAATCCGCGCTACTACTTCGACCTGCGCAAGGAGCGCAAGAACGCCAAGCTTGGCGAGAGCGCATACACCCCCGCCGTCGCGTTGATCGCCGCCCTCGGCGCAGCCCTCGACTACATCGCACACCAGGCCTCCACGCCCGAGAACCCCGCAGGTGACCTCGTCGCCGGGCGCAAGAAGCTCATCGAGAACGCCGAGACCATCGCCGCCATGACCCGCGCCGCCGTCACCGCACTGGGCATGAAGCTCTTCGCGCCCACCTGTCCCGCCGCCGCCGCCACCGCCGTCCTCGCTCCCGAGGGCGTCGATTCCAGCGTCGTCGTCAAGGATCTCAAATCGCGCTTCGGCTCCATCATCGCCAACGGCCAGGGCGAGATGAAGGGCAAGATCTTCCGCATCGCCCACCTCGGCTTCTTCGATTATTTGGACGCCATCGCGCTCATCGGCGCGCTGGAACAGGTCATCGCAAAGTCCTTCCCGTCGCCCGACTTCGCCTTCGGCAACGGCCTCATCGCCGCCCAGAAGGTCTTCGCAGAGCGCTCCCCCACTGCCGCCGAAGACGCCTGCTGCTGCGCCAAATAACATTCGCGTCATCCCGACAATTTCCCCGACAGTTCATCTTCGCCTCACTCACATCCGCGTCCGGCAGTTACACTGAAACCATGAAGATCGTTCTCGCAGAAAAAGTCTCGCCCGCTACCCTCGCCGTCCTCAAGGAAGAGCCGGATTGGAATGTTGTCACCGCCGACCAGATCGCCAAGCTCGGTCCCGGCGGGCTTGAATCCGAACTCGCCGACGCCGACGCCCTTGTGGTTCGCTCCGCTGTGCAGGTTGACGCCAAGCTGCTGGAGTCCGCACCCAAGCTGCGCGCCATCGGCCGCGCCGGCGTGGGTGTAGACAACATCGACATCGATGCCGCAACCCACTCCGGCATCGTCGTGATGAACACGCCCGGAGCCAACGCAGTCGCGGTCGCCGAGCTTGCGATTGGACTCATGATCTCCATGGCGCGCAGCATCCCCCGCGCCAATACCACCATGCATGCCGCCCAGTGGGAGAAAAAAAACCTGCAAGGTTCGGAACTGCGCGGAAAAAAGCTCGGTATAGTCGGCCTCGGCCGCATCGGCCTCGAGGTTGCCCGCCGAGCGCGCAGCTTCGGCATGGAGCTGATCGGCTACGACCCATTCATCGCTCCGGTCATCGCACGCGAGAACCAGGTCGCACTGCTGCCGCTCGAGGAGATATTCAAGCAATCCGACTACCTCACCCTGCACGTTGGCCTCACCAGCCAGACCGAGGGCATGATCAACGCGGCATCCATTAAGCTGATGAAACCCGGCATCCGCATCGTCAACTGCGCGCGCGGCGAACTGATCGTCGACGAGGCGCTCGCCGACGCCATCCGTTCCGGCCACATCGCGGGAGCGGCGCTCGACGTCTTCCGCAAGGAGCCGCTCAAGGACTCAGCCTACTTCGGCCTCGACAACGTCCTTCTCTCGCCCCACGTCGCCGGCTCCACCGACGAGGCCCAGGAGGCCATCGGCATTCAGCTCGCAAAGCAGGTGCGCGACTACCTCAAGCTCGGCGTAGTGCAGAACGCCGTCAACCTGCCCTCGCTCACCCACGAGGAGTATGTGGAGATCGCGCCCTATATCGACATGGCCGAACGCCTCGGACTCTTCCTCTCCCACGCCACGCCGGGCAACCTGGAGAGCATCCAGATCACCTACGCCGGACGCATCGCCCACGGCAAGACCGACCTTATCCGCAATGCCGCCCTCTGCGGCATCCTCGCCAACACCGAAGGCGACTCCGAGCAAAGTACCATGGCCAACCGCATTAACGCGGCGGCCCTCGCAGAGGAGCGCGGCATCCGCGTCCAGGAGGAGAAGAAGGAGGCCACCAACGGTGGCTCGGGAAGCATCCTGAAGCTGGTGCTGCACTCCTCCGACGGAGAAGCCAGCGCGTCGGCAACCGTGCTCCACGGCAACTCCCCCCGCCTGCTCACCTACGATGACATCGACATCGAAGCTGCGCTGCAAGGGACCATGCTGGTCTTCCGCAACCACGACGTTCCAGGTGTCATCGGACGAATCGGGACCATCCTGGGGGAACACTTGCTGAACATTGCGAACTTCGCGCTGGGTCGCTCTGTGCGCTCGCAACGCATCCCCCAGGGACAGGCGTTGGCCTTGGTCCAGATCGATGTCGAGAGCCCAAGCGACGCCAACCCAGCTATCGAAGCGCTGCGCAAGGTCGAGGCCATCGTCAGCGTGCGCCTGGTCGATCTGGGAAAACTGTAGCTTGTTCCGTATAAGTAATACTGATAGTTACATATACTTATTCGGATTTCAACAACTGAAACTTTAGATGTTACATATT
>Ga0326727_10022031_pt1 | contig 12372 bp, 11 predicted proteins | sample MB2enrmetagenome_FD_207643 | JGI IMG/M metagenome (GOLD analysis project Ga0326727, IMG submission 207643) | Lab enriched peat soil microbial communities from McLean, Ithaca, NY, United States - MB29MY | ecosystem: Environmental > Terrestrial > Soil > Wetlands > Peat | place: USA: New York...
CACCTTGCGTTCTCCTGGAGCCGCCTCCTTCGAAGACATACCCGGCATAGACCTATTCGAAGCGGACGGGTTGCTCGTCTGTTCCGCGGGCGATGCTGTCTCTTCCGCATATTGCGGGACAAGGTCCATACCATCCGGAGCCTTGCCCGGCCGGTTGTAGTGGTGTTCCGGACTCATCGCGTCGTACCAATAGATCGGCTCGCCTTTTCCACTCTGGGATACGGTTCCATGGTTTCCGCGCAAGCCGTACCAATGGTGCGTTGCAGCCGCATAAACAAGCCCAAGCGTCAATACAATCAAAATACCGGGAATGATCTTTTTGGCGGACATCACTCTCCTCCTTTTGCGGCTTGAGAATCCGATGCTGGCGCCGCGGGGACCGGCGAGCCGGTCACATCCACGCCGGCAAGACTCTCAATTCGAGCCAGAGCCGTTTGGTAGTCGGCCAACTGCCGGTAATAGTCCGTTTCATAATTCAGAAGTGTTGTGAAGTTCGCAATCAGCGAAAGAAAATCCACATTACCAACTTCGTAGGAAGCCATCGATGATTCGAGAGCGAGAGATGACTGCGGAACTACGCCCTTGGAGTAGAGCGTAAGTAGCCGTTCCGATGCCTTGGCGGCAAGATAGTCCTGCTTCAGTTCAAATCTGACCTCATTCAAGCGGTTGTCGCGCATCTTCTCGGCGCTCACCAGTTCTTCACTGGCTTCGGCGACACCCTGACGCTGCTTGCTTTTGTAGAAAACGGGAATGTTCACGCTGACCGTGACGCCGTTCATATCCGGCAGGGCCGAACGCTGCTGGAACATATAACTCACTCCAATGTCGGGCCGATACTCTCTCTGCGCCAATGCAACGCTGAGGTGGCCGCGTTCGACCATTCTCTGATTTCTTAGAACGGCAGCATCATTCTCAGCCGCAAGCGCGTATAGTTCGTCAAGTGAACGCGTAATCGGCGTCGGTTCCACATCCGCGGCAGGCGGAAGAGAAGACTCGGGAGAGCGAACCATGAACGCATTGATTCTGGCCTGCGCGGTTGCGCGCTGCTGTTCGAGCGTGGTGAGCTTTTCGAGGAGCATCGAAATCTCAACCTGCGAACGCAGCACATCCTGCTGCATGGCCTTTCCAACGCGATAGCGTGCTTCGGCGATCTTCGATAGCTTTTCGAGAAGCTCTTTGTTGCGATTCGTGGTTTGAATAGCCCGGTCGAGGTAAAAGTACTCAAAGTAAGCAGTCTTGACTTCCAGGGTTATGCCGCGCCGGATCGCCTCATAATCGGCCTGCGCTGCGTCAGCTTCCTTGCTCGCAATCTCGCCGCGAAGCTTCAATTTTCCCCGATAAGGAAACTGCTCGGAGATGGTCACGCCGCGGTAGCTGGAATTGTCTCCGCGCATCACGCTGAACGGAGCGGCGTTGCCCGCCCATCCTACGGCGACTGTTGGATCGGGCAGAGCCTTTGCCTGCGGAACACGCAGTTGCAAAGCACGAATTGCGTGCAGTGCGCTTTGGGCTTCTGGACTCTTTTCCAACGCTTCCCGGACAACATCGTCCAGCACCAGCAACTGTGAAACAGATTCCTGATTGGCCTGCGCACTGTCGCTCGCTGTCTGCGCCGCTCCCTGACTGTCTAGCGCTGACAAAATGAAAGCCGGCAAGAGCAGCAGGATCGCGAAGATCCTTGTAGTTTTCATGGAATTCTCCCCTGGTCTCGAAAAACGCGCACTGCGGACCGTATGGTCCGAGGGATTTTAGACGTAGGGGTGCTTTAGACGAGGAAGGTGCAAAGGAGAGCGTGAAGCGAGGAGTGTTGCAGCTTCTCCGGTCGCGGAGAACCGCGCCCCGAGAAGAGCGTCGCCGCCGGAAGTTCGCCAGCGATGCCGCTTATTGGGCGAAGGACTCGAGCGCTGTGGCTGGAACCAGTCGACAAGGGAAGGTTCTGGAGCGGCGTTGAATCGACCGGCAAAACCGTGCAGGAGCATGGGTTCCCCGGCTGCACGGAGGCCATGCCGCAGTGCGATTCCGCCGCCTGCTTATGCCCCCTGCAGCAGGCATGAGCTTGCGAGCTCATGGGCTGCGCGCAAAGAAGGGACGCATCGCTCGTCGCTCCTGCCAGGATCAGCAGCAGCGAAAGCAGCATGGCTTTGGATAAACGTCCCATGGTCACACTATATATTATGTATGCCTTTTTGAGAAAAGAATGGTGACGCGAATCACAAACCGCAGGCTGGAGCGCTACCCAGTTTCGCCCAAGCATACGAAAAGAGTTCTCCGTTTTCTCGAACATGGAACCGGCAACTGAAATAGTCCACAACCTGCCGGGACCACAGATTCCGCAACAATAAAAACGCGGCAAGGGCGAGCCGCCCGGAGTTACAACGCCGCCAGAGCCTCCGCCTGGGTTGCGAACAGGCCGGCGTATCTGGTGATGCCCACCATGGTGAAGACCTTGGTGAAGTGCGCCGAGAGGCCGAAGGCATACACTTTCTGGCCGGAATTCGAGGCCTCAATCATCATTTGAATCACCAGCGCAATGCCGCTGGAGTTGATGTAGTCCACCTTGCTAAAGTCCAGCAGTACCAATTTTGCGGTCTCTTTGGGGAGTGCCTGATAAGTGCCCAGAACAGCGTCCTTTGAGGTGCTGGCGATATCGCCCTCGAAGCGCAAAACGCTCACCGCGTGGCCGGCCGGGGAAGTAAGATTTTCAACGTGTGCCTTGGTTTCGCTCTGCACGATCGGTTGTCTCCGTATCCTGTTCGATTATGCCGCATCTTTATCCAGCCGGATGACCAGCCGGACATAACTGCTCTTGCCTTCTGAGCCGGCCACCCACTCCGCCTCGTCCACCAGCGCCTGAATCAGAAACATTCCCATGCCGCGGGGATCTTCCTCGCCGTGCATCTTGCGGTCAATGTCCGGCTTGATCACCTTGCCCGGCGGGGTCTTCAGGCCTTTGCCGTCGTCAATCACTTTCACTTCCAGCGAATCGGCGCTGGCCGATAAAACCACGCCCACGCTGAGTTTTTCGTTCAGCCGGTTTCCGTGTTCAATCGCGTTGATGCAAGCCTCAGCCACGGCCGTCTTCAGGTCTTCGATGCGCTCTTCGCGGAAGCCCATCAGCTTGGCCACCGATGACGCAGTGCTCATGGCCACTTTCTCAAAGCCCATGCGCGAGGGCATCCGGACTTCAACGTTTGCGGTTTTGAACTCGCTCATTCCGCCATCTCCGTCCCGCTCGTTGCACGGCACAGCGCCAACGCGGTCATGTCGTCGGCCTGCGGGCCGCCTTCGGAAAATTCCTCAATGGCCGCCCACAATGCATCGAGAATACCATCGGCCTTGTGCGCCGGGCAGTTTAAAAACTCATGCAGAAGCCTTACGGGACCAAATTCCTCATCGCCCTTGAAGACCTCCGTTAGCCCGTCCGTGTAAAACAACAGCCGTGCTCCCGGTGTAAACCCGCATCGCTCGCTCAAGTAGCGCATCCCCGGCAAAAGTCCCAGCGGCGTGCCCCCGGCATCAAACTGGCGCGGCGGCGCACCGGGCTGCACGAGAAAACCCGGATTGTGGCCCGCGTTCACCACCTCGATCTCGCCCGCTTCCGGGTGCAGACGAAGGAAGATGGCGGTCACGTAGCGCCGGCGCGCCTCCTCACCCTCCGCCCAATGGTACTGGTTCATGCGCGTGGCCAGCTCGTCCAGCGGCGGCCCGCTTGCCGCCATCGCCCGGAAGGCCGAGCGGAAACTCACCGACACAATCGCCGAAGCCATCCCTTTGCCGGCCACGTCGGCCACCGCGATCAGCAGGCTTCCATCCGGCTGTTCGACAATATCGAGATAATCGCCGCCCACTTCGTAGCAGGTTGCCGAGCGAAAGGCCAGCGAGTAGCCGGGGATCGAGGGCAGATCATGCGGCAACAGTGACCGCTGGATGGCGCGGGCCGCGTCCAGGTCCTGCTGCACGCGCACATACTCCAGGTTGCGTTTGTGGTTGCGCGCGTTTTCCAGGGCAACCGCGGCCTGCAGCGCCAGCCCTTCAATGAAGTCAGTTTCGTAGAGCGTCAGCTCCCGCCCGTCAGGAGTGGCAACCACCAGTTCAGTCATTCGATTGCCGTCGCGATCGTCCAGCGAATAACTCGTCAGGGAAGCTCCGCTCACACCAGCCGCGCCGTCAGGAAGCGCATCGCCGTAGGCCAGTCCAGTGCCCGGAAAAGCGGCCCCGGCCATCTCCAGTTCGCGCACCACAATGCGCAGCACCTGCTCCAGCACCTCTTCCTCGTGGATAGTCGAGTGCACCTGCCGCGATACTTCAAGCAGCGCCTGCAACCGCGACACCTGCTGCTGCAAATCGATGGTCTCGCCACTGCCGGGAAGCTGAATTCCAGCCGCCATTGCGCACACCCTCCGTGGAATCCCACTCTAGCACGAAGTCGCCTGAGCAGGCGCAAAGCTCATGCCATCTCCCAGCTTATGGGAGACAAGCGAGCGAGCCTGCTCTCAAAATGGAAAAAAGCCGCGGACAACTCTGCCCGCCTGTGCCGGCCAGCGAGCAGAGATTGAGTTCTTACTTCCGCTTCTTTCTCGCCACTTTCCCGGCCTTTTTCGCGGGTTTAGTTTTTTGGGCAGAAGAAGCTTTCTTCTTGGCGGCAGTTTTTTTGCTCGCACTCGCCGGCGCCAGCAGCGGAATCAGTTTGCTGGCAATGGGCGAACCAAGCCCGGTGCAGGCGTCCCACCCCGGCCCCGCCGAAAAAGCCCCATTGTTGCCCTGGGTAATGTCGTTGAATGCCGAGGCAGCCTTTGCCGCGTAGATAGCCGGCTGAATGAATCCCACCTGCGTGCCGAGCTGCTGGTTGGCTACGGCCACCAGTCCAGCCCAAAGCGGAGCAACCGCGCTGGTACCGCCGATTACTGTTGAGCTGCCGTCAATGCGAACCTGGTAGCCAGTGGTTGGGTCGGCATCGCCGGCCACATCCGGCACGCCGCGCCCGCCTGTTTTGACGCTCGGTTTGGGAACGCCTGCGTTCGCCTGCCAACTGGGCAGGGCAAACACGTTGCTCACGCCGCCGCCGGTCGCGCCCTCCTTGTTGGCCAGTTCGTTCCACACCACCTCGGAGACAATCGTCGCTCCGCTGGCATCTAGCTTTGTACCTCCGCACGCCAACACATGCGGACTCGACGCCGGGAAGTCTACATTGTTGCCCTTCGCGCCGTCGGTTGAACCGTCGTCGCCGGCCGCAACGGTAATGGTGACACCCAGCGCGGCCGCAGACTGGCAAGCAGCATCGAGCGCCGTCATCGACTGTTGCGTCCAGGTCGATTCCGGCCCGCCCCAACTAATGGAAATCACACTTGGCTTGTTGGTTTCGTCGTGCACCGCGGTTGTGATGGCGTCGATAAACCCCTGGTCCGTGTTGGGCGTAAAGTAAACCGCGATCTTCGCCCCCGGAGCCACTGCCGCGGCAACTTCAATGTCCAGCATCACCTCGCCATCGGCGCTGTTGGCGTTCGTTGGAGCGTTCTTGCCTCCATCCACCAGCACGGCGGTCATGGACGGCGCGGGGAGACCGAGCGTTTTGAAGTAGGCGGTAAGATCGGCCTGCCTGTACCCGCCGCCGAGCTCGATGATCCCGATGGTCTGCCCTGCGCCGCTGGCTTTTGCGGGGAACTTGTACGCCGTGGCGATCTGGGGCGGGGTGTAGCTGCTGGGAGCCGCAGGGCCCCGCTTGTGAACGCGAAAGTGCGGCTGTGCCTGGGGACGGTTATCCAACCCCAGCACAGCCTCCACCACGTCCTTTAGCGATGCCGGCAGATGAATTCCGCCTTCGCGCACACGGCGCTCAACTCCATCCACTGTTTTCTGTTCGAGGACCACGCCAAAGGCCTTCTGGATGTCAGCGGCCGTGCCGGTAAGCTGAACAGTCCGGCGCGCCGAAGCCGTGGGATCGGGCTCGACCTTCAGGTGGAACTCTTTGGCAAACGCCTTGATCTGCTTGATCGCCGAGGGGTCTGCTGCGTGGTGTTTCTTGAACCAGGCGGGGCTGATGCGAGCTGGCCCGTTTGCCCTGCCGCCCCGCTGGTTGATCTTCAGCTCCTCTTTGCGCTTCACGATGACAGAGACAGTCACCTTCGCTTTGGGCGGCGTAGCCTTCAGCCGGACCGCATCGGGAGCCGCGGCTTTCTCGCTTCCGGCAAGGACGACGCGCTTCTGCGCTCCAAATTGTGGAGGCTTGACCGATTTTGCCTGCGGGGGTTTCACTGTCCGCGAAGGACGGACGAAATTTGCCTGAGGAGGTTTGACCGACATGGCCCGAAGGCCCTTGCCAGACCCTTCCGTTTGCGGAGGCTTGACCGGCATAAGCTGCGGAGCCCTGACCGCCATCGCCTGTGGAGGCTTGACGGAACGGGGCTTGATGCGTGGGGAATTCTTCATAACTAACCTCGCTTTTTCTCGTCCAGGCCTCGTTCTCCGAGTCTTGGACCGGATGACTCCGAATGATAGCGTGTATTGATGCAATGGGATACAGCAATTTTCGTCAGACGAAGTTTTTTTGCTAACTCCGCCCTGTCTGGAGACTCCTTTTCTAGCTTCCGCAACCCATCGCTCCGGCCTTCATCCAGTCCCGAATGCCCCTGCATCAATGGCCGCGCGGCTTCCGCTGCACTTGCGAGCGAACGTCCTTCGGGCCAGAGTCGAGTGGTCTTTGCTTTCTGCCCCTGCTTTTCCCCGTTACAATCAAATGAAGATGATTCGTTTCTCAACAGCCGGGGAATCGCACGGAGAGGCGCTGATTGCGCTGGTCTCAGGACTGCCGGCCGGCATTCCTGTCGATCTCGAATTTGTGAACCGCGAGTTATGGCGGCGTCAGCAGGGCTATGGCCGAGGCGGGCGAATGAAGATCGAAACCGACAAGGCACACGTGCTCTCCGGGGTGCGCCACGGCAAGACCATCGGCTCGCCAGTCGCCATCGAAATCGTCAACCGCGATTGGAAGAACTGGGAAGAGAGGCTGCCTGTCGAAGCCGGCAACCCCGCGCTGCACCAGGCGGTAGCCTCGCCGCGGCCCGGCCACGCTGACTTGGCCGGCGCTCTCAAGTTCAACTTTCCCGATGCCCGCTACGTGCTGGAACGCGCTTCAGCCCGCGAGTCCACCTCGCGCGTGGCAGCCGGAGCCTTTGCCCGGCTGATGCTGCGCACGCTGGGAATTGAAATCGCCAGCCACGTCGTCCGCGTGGGCCGCGTGGCGCTTGATCGCGCCGCCACGTGGGAAGAGATTGGCGCCGTCGCATCCAAAGATGAGATTGTCCTCGGCTGTGTTGACGAAGCAATCGAAGCGCGCATGAAAGAAGAGGTCGAAGAAGCTGCCCGCACCGGCGATACCGTGGGCGGTGTCTTCGAGGTAGTGGCTCATGGCGTTCCAGCAGGCCTGGGCTCTTACGCCAACTGGGACGAGCGCCTCGACGGCCAGCTTGCCGAGGCGGTGATGAGCGTCCAGGCAGTCAAGGCCGTCGAAATCGGTCGCGGCATGGAAGCTGCCGAGTCTTTCGGCTCTCGCGTCCACGACCCCATCAACTACGCGGCAGAAGACAACGGCAAGCCCACTCGTTTCACCCGTCCGCAAAACAATGCCGGCGGCATCGAGGGCGGTGTTTCCAACGGCGAAGACATTATTGTTCGCGGGTATCTGAAGCCCATCTCGACTCTCCGCAAGCCGCTGGCGTCGGTGCGGTTTGACACGCGCGGGCCAACCAGCGCAAGCTACGAGCGCTCGGATATTTGTGTTGTCCCCGCGGCTGGAGTCATCGGCGAGGCCATGGTGGCGCTCACCATCGCCCGCCTGGCTCAGGAAAAATTCGGCGGGGATTCTGCCTCGGAGTTGCAACGGAATTTTCTCGGTTACATCCAACAAATACGGAGCTATTAGCAGACTGATGATTCTGAAGATTGTTAAATATCCTGATCCGATACTCTCGCGCCCCGGCGAGCCGGTCACCGAGTTCGATGCAGATCTGCGCAAGCTTGTTGCCGACATGTTTGAGACCACTTATGCCGAGCAAGGCATCGGCCTGGCCGCTCCGCAGGTGGGCGTTTCAAAACGCCTGACTACCATCGATTTGAGCATGGGGAAAAACCCCAAAGACAAGTTAGTGCTCATCAATCCCGAGATCATCTTTCGCGATGGCAAGCAATACGAAGAGGAAGGCTGCCTGAGCTTCCCCGAGATCCGCGAGAAGGTGGTGCGTGCGGCCAAGGTGCGCATCCGCGCCCAGGACGAGGGGGGCAAGTGGTTTGAGATGGACGGCGACGATCTACTCGCGCGCTGCTTCCAGCATGAAATCGACCACGTGGACGGCATGTTGTTCATCTTCCGCATGAGCGCCCTCAAGCGCGACCTGTCTCTGCGCAAGATTCGCAAGATGCAGCGCGAAGGCGAGTGGTAGAGGAATGAAACTCGTCTTCTGCGGCACTCCGCAGTTTGCCGTGCCCACACTCAAGGCATTGCTCGCAGCGGACCACGAAATCGCATTGGTTGTCTCTCAGCCTGACCGTCCTGTAGGCCGCGACCGTCAACTCACCGCTCCGCCCGTCAAGCTGGCCGCACTCGCCGCCGGACTTCCAATCGCGCAGCCCGAGAAGATTCGCAGCAATCCGGAGTTTCGCGCGCAGATCGAAGCCATCGCGCCCGACGCCATAGTCGTCGTCGCCTACGGGCGACTCATTCCTCCCTGGATGCTTGCGCAGCCCCGGCTGGGTTGCATTAATCTGCACGCTTCTTTGCTTCCCCGTTACCGAGGCGCCGCGCCTATTCAATGGGCTGTGGCCATGGGCGACACTGTCACCGGCAACACCACCATGCTCCTCGAAGAGGGTCTCGACACTGGCCCCATTCTGCTGCAGCAGGCCATGGTTATCGCGCCCCATCAGACCGCTGCGGACCTGTTCGATTTGCTGGCCGAAGGCGGCGCGCCGCTGGTGGTCAAGACCCTGGCCGGCCTGGACAATGGAACCATCGGACCTAAGCCGCAGAATCACGCAGGAGCTACCTTTGCCCCGATGCTCACCCGCGAAGACGGCCGCATGGAGTTTGCCGCGCGCACGGCCGCGGAACTCAAGAATCGCTGGCGCGGCTTTCAACCCTGGCCCGGCGCATTCACCGCGCTCGACGGCAAAAAGCTGATCGTTCATAGCATGGAAGTCGCGGAAGCGCCCGATTCTCAGGAATCGAGCACAGCCAGTTCCGCTTCCGCCGAATCCGCCTCCATCTTCCCCGGCCAGACTCGCATCCAGGACCACCGTCTGCTGGTCTCGTGCGCCGGGAACACCTGGCTCGAGCTCGTCGAAGTTCAGCTCGAAGGCAAGAAGCGCCTCGCAGCGGCCGAGTTCTTGCGCGGAATCACGCTTCCCGCCAACGCATGGCTCGGCTAATGCCAATGGCCAAAATCTCCTCAGCGCGCAAAGCCGCCTTCCAGATTCTGATGTCCGTCGAGCGCGGCCAATCCCACTCCGACGATCTGCTGCGCGCGAAAGCCGTCAACGCACTCTCCGCGCCCGACCGCAATCTGGCCACGGCGCTGGTTCTGGGCGTGCTTCGCTGGCAGATTCAACTCGACCATCAATGCCAGGCCTTGCTGACCCGGCCCAACGCCAAACTCGACCCTGAAATTCGCATTGCTCTCCGCCTGGGCGCATTCCAGTTGCTCCACATGGACCGCATTCCCGCCCGCGCCGCAATTGACGAAAGCGTGGAACTGGCCCAGCAGATGGGCCACCATTTTGCCTCCGGCATGGTCAACGCTGTCCTGCACAAAATGGTCCGGTATAAGCAGACCTTGGACAGCCTCTCAGCGCCTGCGGAAGCGTTCGATTCGATGAAGGGCACGGACATTAACCCGCACGCTATTGAATCTCTCGATCCGGAGGGAGGCGGGGGTTTCAACCCCCGCATAAAGCCAGCAGAAAAAACGGGGGCTTCACAGGCTGCGGAAAAACTCGTTGAACTTGCTTCAAATGGCTGCTTTGTGTCAGGGCACGACTTTAGTCGTGCCGTAAATGCCACAAAATCAGCGGGGGCTTTAGCCCCTGAGAGAATGCGCTCTGAAGAATCCGCGGCAGACCTGGCCCTCGCACAAGCCCATCCGGCCTGGATGGTCGAACGCTGGATCAACTTCTACGGCCTCGATGCGGCCCGCGCAATCTGCATCCACGGCCAGAGCCAGCCTGTCCTCACGCTGCGCCTTGCCAGCCCCGCAGCCGAAGTTGAACTCGCCGCTGCCGGCATCCTCTTCGAACCCGGCGAACTGCTCACCGCCGCCCGCACCGTCGTCTCCGGCGATGCAACCGCGACCGAAGCCTTTCGCGGTGGCCGCGTACGCCTGCAGGACGAAGGCTCGCAATTGGTAGCCGAACTGGCCGGATTTTTCAGCAAATCAGAAAACAATCCCGGCCAAAAACAGAGAAAAATTCTCGACTGCTGCGCCGCTCCCGGCGGAAAGACGCTCATTCTGGCCGAGCGCAACCTAGAAGCCCACATCGTCGCCTGTGAATCCAGCGCGGCGCGGCTTGAGCAGCTCCGCAAACGCCTCGCCGCACATGAAACCCACATCGAGTGCCGACTGGCCGACGCTAGCGCGCTGACAGAGGAGTCGGCCTTCGATCTTGCGCTGGCCGACGTGCCCTGCTGCGGAACCGGAACGCTGGGCCGTAACCCGGAGATTCGCCATCGCCTGCGCCCGGAAGACCTCCCGCGCCAAGCCGAGCGCCAGCGTGCAATTCTCGCTGCCGCATTGCGCGCGGTTCGTCCCGGCGACCGCGTTGTCTATTCCACCTGTTCACTTGAGCCGGAAGAGAACGAGCAGGTCGTCGCTGCGGTGCTGGCCGCAAATCCAAACGCCCGCCCGGTTTCGCTCGAAGCCCGCATCGGCGAAATGCGCGACAATGGCATTCTCACATCCACCGGCGCCGAGCGCCTTTGTGGTTCGCTCACCGGCGAAGGTTTCCTCCGCCTTCTCCCCGGCACATTTCACACGGACGGATTTTTCATCTGCATGATCGAGCGAATGGCGTAAAAGATAAATCCCCAGCTCAGTTTCAGTCGAGCAGGAGCCACGATTTTTGGCCGCTCGAGACACACATAACCGCGAATGCACGAATCCAGGGTGTATTAAGAATCGTGCACGCCATCGCCTCACGGGATGGCCGACTCAGTTCTGCTTCGTGGCTCGTGTCTTTTGGCCTATCATGGCTATGTTCGAGGACTCTCTATGTCTGAACATCAAATTGGCTGTTGTGGCGCATTCTGCGGAGGCTGCCGGGCATGCCCAGGTTGCACGGCGGGTTACGAGACAGGTGATAGAGACATTGCCAAAGCAAGATGCAGAATAAAAATTTGTTGCATCAGCAAGCTGGGAAGCACTTGCACTTGCGCGGACTGCCCGGATTTCCCGCGCTGTAACATCCTTCAGGATTTTTACGGAAAGACTGGCTACAAATACAAGAAGTACAGAGAATCGCTGGAGTTCATCAGCACCAATGGCCGCGCTGCCTTCCTGAAAATCGCAAAGGAATGGAAACGACCTTACGGCAGACTAGTGGATTGATCCGGCCTCAAGCGATTGAGGCAAAACTGGGGGGCCATCCACACTCCCGGTCCTATTCCGCCGCCAACCGAAAATCCGCGTAGTCGCGTCCCAACTCGGCGCACAGCGCTTCCACCACCAGTTCGTGATCGGCGCGCTGCGGAAGACCGGAGACGGTTACGCTGCCCGCCACACCGGCTTGAGCCACTGCCAGCGGAAACGATCCGCCATGCGCGGCATAGTCCGCCACCGGCAAGCCATATTTTTCAAGCAGCGTTTCGTTCTTCGCCTTCAGGCTCAATCCCACGCCATAGGAACTGCGATGAAAGCGCGCCACCACGTTGCTCTTCTTCCGCATCCACTCCGCATTGTCCGGAGTGGTGCCATCCAGCGCCGCATAAAACAGAGGCTGCCCGAAGCGCCGCACATCGATCACCACCGCCAAACCGCGTCGCTCGGCCAGTGTCCGCAGCCGGACTCCCAGCTTCCACGCAATCTGCGCGTCCAGTCGTGGCAACACAAGTTCATGCTCCTGCAACGCCACCCGCTCCAGATCTTCGCTCAACACCATTTTGCTCTCGCCTCCATCCGCTCCACATCGCAACCTTGCCGTCCTGACCCCTGATCCCTGACCTCTGATCCCTGTTCACTTCGCCACCGTCAGCTTCACCAGCACGCTCTGCTCCACGCGCATACCGGCCGCGGGTTGCTGCACCAACACCGCGCCCGGTTTCACGGGAGGCGCGGGCGCGGCATCTCCGCTGCCCACTGGCGTCACCGGCACATCCACAAACTGGGGTTT
>Ga0326727_10022033_pt1 | contig 12371 bp, 8 predicted proteins | sample MB2enrmetagenome_FD_207643 | JGI IMG/M metagenome (GOLD analysis project Ga0326727, IMG submission 207643) | Lab enriched peat soil microbial communities from McLean, Ithaca, NY, United States - MB29MY | ecosystem: Environmental > Terrestrial > Soil > Wetlands > Peat | place: USA: New York...
GGACTTGGCCTCCAATTGCTGCAGTCGATATTTAACCCAGGGGGCGTAGTGGCGTTCTGTGGTCACGACACTGGTGTGGGTCAACAGTTTGGATACATCTTCGAGGGGTACGCCAATCTTGAGCAACTCGACGGCGTAGGTGTCGCGCAGCATATGCGAATGGAAGTTCATCGGCTGGCCGTCCTCGTCTTTGAAGTCCAGGTAGGAGTTCATGGCGGTGATCACATTGATCCATTCGGTGGATAGTTTCTCCCACTTGATACCCCGCTGCCAAAGAAAATGTGTTGACTTGAACGCAGGCCTATCCGGGGACAAGTCGTTGAGCGCGGCCACCACATCGTCAGGGATCACTCGACCTTCAACCTTGGCGTGTGTCTTTTTCGTAAAGAGGCTGATTCTGTTGTCCACCAATCCAGTGCGGGGAAGCATGAGACAGTCGAGGATGCGCAACCCGGCCCATCGCTGTAAAAGGAATAGTGCCCTCAACTCTTTTGCATAGGTCCGGTACTCCGGATTGACAGTGCCCTTGGTGAACGGCTCAATCTTGGTGAGTAGTTCATCAAACTGTTCCGGTGTGAGTGGCTTCGTCCTGACTTTGCTGAGGTGGATTGCCTTAAGCAGCACGGCGGGATTGTAGTCGATCTGACGAGTACCGAGACACCACACGAAGAAACTCTTGAGGCGGTTCTGGAAATGTGCAGATGATGTCTGGCCGAGGCGGTTATACCGCTCCTCGGCGTCCTTGCCCCACTTGCTCCTCCACAGGTCGAGCATATCGGGAGTGACCTCGCGGACGGTATCGATGCCTTGATCCTTCGCCCATACCTTGATGCGCCATGCGGCGCGCGCACGAACTACATCAGTTTTCTGACTCTCCTTTGTAAGCGAGAGCAGCCAGCGGTCAACTGCATCTGTGACACTGATGCCAGCACCCTTGACTGGTGCCGATTTCTTCGTCTCTTCAACCTCAATTTCCTTGAGCCGTATCTTCACAGGATCACGCTTGTCACGCTCCTGCTGTGCGAGTCGTTCGGCTTGCTCCCATGAGCGAGTCCTGGCGGAGACGAAGCTCACTTTACCATTCTCATAAATGTACAGTGATTTCCGGCAATTGCATCGCTTCCAATATCGGTTCTGTTTCTTGGGGCAATCGTCGTTGTGGCGCGTAAAGACTGTGACGGTTGTGGTCGTTGGACCGGCTTCAGTAAATCGCTCTACATCGTCTAACTCATTTGCCATGATTCATCGTATTACTTTTGCATTTTTTAAGCAATTCATGTTTTATGGCGTGTAAGTCCTTTAGAACGATAGGTAGTTCATCAACATGATTCACTAAGCGCGAAGCGGGGCGGTCTTCGGGCCGCCCCGATACAAATAACGCATGGGGCTTAGGAATAAAAGACCCTCAGAGCGGGTTGTGGCTCGCTAAATTCTGATCTGCTGTTGAATCAAGCAGATAAATGGCTTATCCAATTTGGTCTGCTGCATGTAAAACTGTCCGATGCAGTGTCTTCTATGGGATTTGGACGCCGCATCAGCCGCACAAGTATATATACTCCTGGTTTTAGTGATCATCCACCGATTCACCGTGCATAAGAATCTGATAGCGCTGGGCATATTCAGCCTTGTAGTCCTTAACTGCACGGTCGTAGCTCAAGTTAGGAGCGTTGGGTTTAAGGGTCCAGTGAATATGGATCTCCCTTGTGCTCGGAGAAACAGACAATGCACCGTTAGCAGCCTGTACTTCTTTACCGTCGGCGGAGGCGGAGTTCAGGTCGACGAACCATGGCAGGTGGACAACAATCTGCCGCGGCGGTCTGGTGAAGGCACAGTTCAGATGAAGCACCGCTTCGTTTGCCGTCAGCTGATCGAGGGTAAACGCGACGGCGCCGAAGTTTGAGGGGGCCTGTCGCACGGAGATTTGTTTGTCTGCGCCAATCCACGCCGGGGAAACGACCGAGAGCAGGTGGAGCTGATTGCCGTCTTCACGGAGCAGCATAGTGCGCAGAAGAGTCCGGTACTCGGCGGCAAACCATCCGTGCGGGGAGAGATTGTCTTCAAAGTTGCGATTGCCCCAGGGGTAAATCTTGTATTCGAATCCAGCATTGGTGGAGCTGGTGTGAAGCAGGAGCGCGTAAAACTCATGAAGGGCCTGCTCCTGATCGCCGCGGATGGTCTCCGTCATGGTGTTTTTGATCGTCAGGTAATGGTGGAGGAACTCGCCGTTGGCATAGGTCATGATGCCCTCGGCGTATTTGGCCTGCGTCACCTTGAGGGTCGCGGTTACGCGGGGATCATGGGAATCGAGTATTGGCTCGGGAACCACGGCCAGCAGATTGCCCCAGTCGTAACCGCCCTTCTGTCCGTCGAGCGCCGGCGGAATATAGCCATTGTTCGCACGGGCGCGCTCTTCCAGCACCTTGAAGAACGCCTGGTGAAAGTCGTCGTACTCCGTCTGCCAGCTCTGGGCCAGGTTCGCGTGGCCGGTCTCGCCGGCCATCTCGATGGCCAGCTTGAGTCCGCTCAACGCCAGGAAGTTATAGCCGGTCAGGTGGCCCGGTACGTACTCGTTGTCGCGCACATTGCTCTCCGGCATGATGTGGAGCGAATCGGCGGCGCGGGCTCTCTTGATCCAGTCGACGGCGCGGCTGATTTGCGGCAGCGCCCACTCGGCAAAGGCTTTGTCCTGCGTGATGCGGAAGTGCTGGGAGTAGCCCCAAACGGCCTCGCCCCAGCCGTCATACTGCTGCGGCTGGGAGAGAAAGTTACCGTCGGGTTTTTGCGATTTGGCGAAAAATTCGAGGACCTGCCGGGCAATCTCCTGGTAACCAGTCACGTCGTAACTGTGCGCGATGTCGGCGCCGTCGCGTAGATAGAACGAGTGATAGTGGAGCTTATTGACCGTCTGGATGTAGTCGGCTCCGATGTGATCGCGGGCGATGAGGTCGTAGATCAGGCTGGTGTAGAAGGTATCCACAGGCTTCTGCTCCGGCAGGCTGATCTTCATGCCCTGATCGAGGATACCGGTCCAGAAAGCGGTCACTTGTGTCTTCGCCGTATCGAAGGCGGCTTGCTCGATGGCCGTCATCTCTGCCGGGTCCGAGGTTGGAACCACGGGCATCTTGAAGTCGATGACGCGCTCTTCTCCGGCTTGGAGAAGCGCTGAGTAGGTGACGACGCCCTCCGCGGCATTCGGCCCCACATCGAGTTTGGCGGGTTTGCTCACATTATGAGGATGGTTAAAGTTATATGCATCATGAAGCGTGAAACCACGGGAAGAAAAGCCGGCGGGGAAGGTGTAGAGCAGTCGGCCATCGCGAAGGAAACGATTGCCGTCGAAGGAGTAGACCCAAAAGCGGCTGAAGGACTCGCCGAGCTGGCGATAGTCGCCGGGGAACAAGCCCTGGACAGGGCGCTCGAAGCGGTTGTCCCCATGCCGGTCGCCGGTGGTGTTAGGGGCGTCGTAGCGGATGCCCGTGGCAACAATTGCGCGATTGGGCTGGCTAAATTGGTTCTTCATGGTGATGCGGATGAAGTTCACCAGCTTCCCTTCAGGCTTTCCGTTCAGCGTAGCGGCAAAGAGGGTAAAGCGATACGCCACACCCTCGCGCTCAAATTCGTAGTGAACGATGGGCAAGCGCCCCTCTTCGAGGGTGCGGATGCGCACGCTGGTGGGCACTAGCTCCGGCCCGGCGAAGAAGATCATCTCGCCGTAGCCGGTGCGCAGGTACCCCTCCGGAGTGATCTCGGTAGCAGCCTCGGCATCCATCATGCCGATCTCGTCCGTGGGCCTGGAGAAGTAGGAAAATGGCTGGTCCGGCCGGTCAATCGAAGGGGACACCATCTGGGCGTGGAGGAAGGCTGCGAAAACGGCAGTGAAAAAGAGCCCGGTGGGCAGAAGGATTGGATTGCATCTTTTCATCATGACGACCACACCTTACACCTTGATGAAGATCTTTTTGCGGTAGAGCGCCCACACCGGAATAAAGAATAACGTCAGGGCCGAAGCCGAGTAAGCAAACGCGGCCCAGCCAGGGCAGGGAATGTGCGCAAAGACGTGGTTGAAGACCCAGGCCAGCACGTTGGTTCGTCGCCCGCCAGCCATGAAACGAATGTTAGAGAGAGCGCTGGGGACCAGTTCGCTGATGATGTAGGCCGTAATGGCGTTTGATCCCAACACCAGCCAGGGCCAAGTCCAGCGTTTGCGCCAGCCGCGCACGTCAGCCGCACAGAAGATCAACGTAAGCACGGCCAGCGACCAGCCGGCGGCAACCAGCACATAGGAACTGGTCCACAGATTTTTGTTGAGCGGGAACCAGATGGACCAGAGGTAGCCCGTGGCCAGGCAGGCCAGGGCCCCCGCGGCCAACCCCAGCGCCTTGACGGGAAGCGGCTTGCTTGCGCGCAGCCAGAGACCGGTTAACAGCCCCAGCAGCGCAGTGCCAAGAGCGGGCAGAGAACTGAGCAGTCCCTCAGGGTCGCGCAGGTTGTACTCCGGCGCTTGCAGATAGAGGTGATAGGGCATGACATGGCGGTCGATCCAGGAGACCAGGTTCTGGCTTTGATCCATGAAGGGAATATCTCGGCCCGGCATCCCGGCGCCAGGCACGGGAACCCAGCGGAGCAGAATCCAGTAGCCAACCAGCGCCGCCACCAGCGCAGCAACTTTTGTGCTAATGCGCTTGTCCCATAGATAGAAGAGGCCGACGAGCAGATAGCAGAGGGCTATTCGCTGCAGGACGCCATAGATGCGCAGGTGGGCCAGTGCGAAAAATGGAAAGCCATTGACCACGATACCGAGCAGAAAGAGTGTCGCTGCCCGTTGCACTGTGTGTCGAGCTAACTGAGCGCGCGTGGCGCCGCGGGCAAGACGGGCTTCAAAGGCATAGGTGATCGAAGCTCCCACTACAAACACAAAGGAAGGAAAGACCAGGTCCGTGGGCGTAAGGCCGTTCCATATGGCGTGATTCATGAAGCCCCACGAGCCGGAGCCGCCGTTGTTGTTCACCATAATCATGAAGGCGATGGTGACGCCGCGCAGCACGTCCAGCGATAGCAGGCGCTGGAAGTGGTCCGGTGCAAGCGAGGGGCTGCTCATGGCGTCTTGTATTCTCCGGCTCCTGGAGCGTGTTTCAAAATCGACTCTGGTTCTTCAACTCACGGTGCAACTTAATATGTGTTGATGCTATCAGGGATACAACCGTTGCGATAACATTCGGCAGCATGGAGTTCGTCTCTCAGCAAGCGATAGTTGGCAATCAGCCGAACCCATACCGGTATGAACCCGATCTGGTTGCCGGATGCTTTGGCTATGACATAGGCTTGCGCGCATTTCTCATATAGCTCGGTGTTAAAAAGAACGCGGTCACAGGTCATTCCAAGGCATAACAACCGCTCGCCAAGCAGTGCGGCATTCGTTCCTCGTTTGAATGTCTTCCTGACCATGTTGCCGCGCACACTTTCCTCGTCCGGCAGCGGTGAAGCGTTTGAACCGATATGCCGCACCTGTTCGTCAAAGAGAGGAGGCAACAGGCCGCCAAACCTGGCAAGGAGACGCGCGCCCTTTGGGCTTGAAATTGCCACAGCGCCGGCGTCGGCCCGCTCCCGATAGATGGATGCATGAAGTCCGCATAAACCTTCTTTGGAAAAAAGGGAAGCAGTATGGAGATCGGCGATCCCAATTCGTAGCCAATCGAACTGTCCGGACACCAGGATCATTTCCATCTTCCCCGGAATCCGCATGGAAAAACTGTCTGCCGGGGAGTTGAAGAATCCCTTACCGGCAAGACGGCGGCATCCTTCCAGTAATAGCGTTTCAATCTGCATCTGTTGCACGATAGCACCTGACTTAAACGAGTTTCAGCACGTCCTCGAAGTGATTCAGCGCATCGTCGATCACCACATCAGTATCGGCAAGCCCGGTATAGATGCGACTGCCCGCGATAGTGATCATTCCATGCGCGCTGAAAGCCGCCCCCATTTCTTCCATCATGTGTTTGCGGGGCCCGGCTTCGCGCATCACCTTGAACGGGTTGCGCATGCTCATGAGCATGACACCCGAGGTTTGCAGGTGGACGATCGGGCCAAGGTTGTAGGTAACATACGGCAAACCCAGTCGGTGAATAATTTCGCTGAGCCCCTTGCGCAAGCGGTCTCCCGCGCGCCCAGCCTTCACAGCGGCATTCGTACGCTGCATCTCTTGAATGGCAAAATAGCCGGCCGCACAGGAGAGTGGATTGGCCGATAGAGTCCCCCCCACAAAAGCGCGTTTCGAGGTGGTCCCGATGCCGCCGGCCAGCAACATCATCACATCGCGCCGTCCTCCGATACCGCCCGCCATCGGGTAACCGCCGGTCAGGCATTTTCCCAGCACGGTAATGTCCGGAATAACTCCAAAATAGCCCTGTGCGCCTCCCATTCCAATGCGAAAGCCGGTAACAACCTCGTCGAAGATCAGCAGTGCGCCGAATTCGTCGCAGAGTTTTCTCAACCCGCGGTTAAAGTTTCGCTGGACGGGACGGGTGCCGCTCTCCGGCCCTAACGGCTCAACGATAATGGCGGCGGTTCCGCCCCTCAATCGATTGAGCCACAGAGTCCGGCGCAAAGAGTTCAGATCGTTGGGAAATCGCTCCTGGATATAGGCGGTTGACGCGCGTGGTATGCCGATAGCCTCTCTGCGGCCAGTGCCGGGAATGCGCATTCCATACACCATCTGATCGCTCCAGCCGTGATACGCGCCGCCGATCTTAATCACAAAGTTTCGGCCCGTATACGCGCGAGCCAGGCGAATCGCCGCCATCACAGCTTCCGTTCCCGACCCAAGCATGCGGAACATCTCGATGGCAGGCATAGCCTCGCAGACTAACTCGGCCAGCTTGACTTCATACTCATGCAAAAGGCCGGTGAGCGGGCCGCAAGAATCCAGCAGCGCATGGATTTGTTTCCGGACATTCTCGTCGTTAGAGCCAAGCAGCGTCGGACCTCCGGCTTTGAGAAAGTCGATATAGCGGTTGCCGTCGACATCGGTGAGCCAGGCCCCGTTGGCCGCGGCCATTGCCAGCGGAAAGGGATAGTTGAAAGCAAGGTTATGCTGAATGCCGCCGGGAATGGTTCGCTCCGCCTGTTGCGCGAGAAGCCGGGACCGATTGCATTTCTGCTGGAAATATTTCAGGACGGTCTTCATGTTTTCACGGCGGATGGGGCGTATCGGCTGCTTAACAAGCGCCGCGAGACGCGCGTAGATATCGTCCGTATCGGGCCATTCCGATATGCCATACACAGGCTCTAGCGTGTTGTCGAGTTTGGGCAGGGTAGCGCCTGATGGGTTCATTGCACAGACTCCTTGTCTTCAGAATTGACCAGCAGGGTAATAACTTCGGACAAAAACGGCATGCAGTCCGAGACTGCCCGATGGTTGATTGCATCGCGAAAGAAGTTGGCGCAGGCCGACTCCAGAGCTTCGACCCTAGCCACCGTCTCATCGAGCGTCGGACCGCAGCAAAGCACACCGTGGTTACGCATCAGGTAAGCATTGATCTCTGGCTTGAGCGCTTTCCGTAATTTCGATGCAAGCCAGTTTGTGCCTGAAGGGGCATAGCCCACGAATGCAGCCTTCTGCCCCAGTGTGATTCGATGAAGCGGATGATGAATTTCCAGTGCGCGCCTCAGCAGGGTATATGCGCTGGCTATCGGCTGATGCGTGTGAATACTGGCGCGGCAGTCTCGCCGGACACGCAGAACATGAGCATGCAGTCTGTGCTCGATAGAAGGCCGGCGATCCCCCGCGACCTGTACAAGATCGAACAAGCGGAGCACGCAAATATCTTCCGGCCTCATCGCGTAATAGTCTGTTGCCGTGGGAGTAACCGCAAAATGCTCATCGTCGATTCGGCAGGCGACATTCCCTCCTGTTCCCGCAAGATATCCACTCTCGGCGAGTTCCAGGCAGGTCTCAATGACCTCACAACGGGCTTGATCGAAATTCATGATTGCATTTTCCTCGGGGAATTTATCCGCCGATACAAAGGCGCCAAGCGCCGGTATGCAAGCTTGAAGGTTTCGAAGAGTTCGTCGTAGATGGCCTTCCTCCCGAAATCGGGCAGATAGGTGTGACGGATGCTTGTCAGACTGGGAATATCGTCGTAAGAGAGAGCGCCGATCCCCACGGAACCGATGAACGCAGCTCCCACGGCGTTTGCCTGAATGGGAGACTTCACTTGCCGAACAGGAATGCCGAGGATGTCCGCGAAAATCTGGCACCAGACATTCGAGGTTGCACCGCCGCCAACCATGGTGACTTGTTCGAGCCGTTTGCCGAGAAAACGATTGAACGGCGTAACCATCCAGCGGGTGTTCAGTGCAACCCCTTCCAGGACCGCGCGAATCACGTCTTCGCGAGAATGCTGTAAGGACATATTCAGCAACCCTGCCCGCAAATTTGGATCATCGACTGGACTGCGCTCTGCGAAGATCCAGGGCGTATAAAGCAAGCCTCGTGCTCCAGGCGGAACGGATACTGCGATTTTCTCCAGAATGGAATACACATCGGCAGGCTGTTCCATGCCAAACTCATCCTGATGGAAAAGAATCTTGTCACATAAAAACGAAAGATTGGAACCAGCCGAGGACTGAAGGGCAACTGCCAGATAGCGCCCGTTTACGGCACAAGGCACTGTTGCAATCTGCGCAAACACATCGGTCTTCTTGATAGGAACATGCGCTCCGATCCAGGACGACGTGCCGATATAGAGGTGAGCCTCATTATCCCGAATAGCTCCCGATCCTATCGCCGCCGCGGAGTTATCCACGGCGCCCGCCACCACCAAAGTTTCCCGCGCCAGGCCGAGTTCCTCGGCCGCCGCAGAGCACAGGGAACCGAGTACATCCGTGCAGCGCACAATCTCCGGCAGCTTTTCCAGATCGATGCCCGATTGGGAAATTAATTTTCGGTCGTAATGGATGTTATTGGCGTCGCGATTGTCGGTGACCCATGAGGTCAGGATGGAGTCCACCGTGGCGACGAATCGGCCAGTGAGGCGCAGGTTCATGTAGTCAAGGGCATTGAGAAATTTGTATGTCTGATCATAAATTGCAGGCCATGCTTCCTGAATAAAGGCCATGTGCCCCGCGGAATCTTTTCCCGAGAGCGCCGGAGCGCCGCCGGTGCGCTTGATCCAGCGCCATAACTTGACAGGGTCGTAACCTGCGACGGAAAAGATCCGGTTTCCGGTTCGGCGGCGAATGACCTCAGCGCCGCGCATGTCCATCCATAACAGCGCGCGATGTAACGGCCGGCCTTCCCGGTCAACGGGAACCGTGCATTCTCCCTGGCAGGAGCAGCAAATTGCGGCAATTTCTCTTCTTGCCTCCGGTAGTGTTCCCAATAGTTCCCGCGAGGCGCCGATAAATGCGTTCCACCAATCTTCAGGCGCCTGCTCTGCGCCAACCTGATCCACGATATAAAAAGGAACAGGACGGAAGGCCCACTTCAGGACAACTCCGTCAAGCCCTACCAAGGCACATTTGCAGCCCGATGTTCCCAGATCGACGGCGAGAATCAGTCGGTTGTAACGCGCAGCCATTTGGTCTCTCCAGCCTCATGTATCAACATGCAGCGATGCTCGTGCTGAACGTGACGGCATAAGCCAACCGCCGCTTTAGACAGATGCGTCTCCATTACCCTGCACGCATTCTACGAACAAACCCTGTGGGAGCAGCAAAAACTTTTTGTAAGCAAATCCGGGCTTGCCTGCCAACTTCGAAAATAATATGAGCAATAGTCACATTTGTCAATAGGAGTTTGTCCGCTGGCCTAGTGTTTGGCATTCCTTCCCGGGATTTATGCTCCAATGGGAAATTAGGGCGAGTCTAAGCCAAGTGAAGCAGCGTGTAAAACTCCCAGGTCTCTCTGCCATTTGCCGCTTCACTTGCCGCCAACGGATGATATAAGATCAAATTTAATGAGCAACGCACGGGTTTAATGCAGGAAATGCGTTAATTCGATGCTCTCCGCGGTTCGGATCGGGAGCCATTTGTTTGTGTAGAATGCAGAACAACTTAGTGCTGTTGACGGTTTGGTTTGCCAAGGAACGGATTTGTCCATTCGGGACACTATCTGTGAGGGAATGATGTTTGAGATTGAGAACAGAACGCAAATCAAGCGGAAGCCGCGTCAGGAACGCAGCCAGGCTCGTTTTGAAAGCGTATTGGAGACTGCTCTGCGCCTGTTCGCGGCGCGTGGATATGAAAGCGTCTCCATGCGTGAAATCGCCCGCGAGGCGAAGATGCCAATCGCCTCGGTGTACCAGTATTTCCCGATGAAACTGGCGATCGTGCGCGAGATGTGGAGCCGCTACACTTCCGCAATTTCAAAGACTTTGGCGGCGGGGATTCCTCGCTCCATCCGCCAAGGCCGTAATGAGGCGAACCATCTGATTGGAATCATCATCGACCGGATGGCTGAATTACAGGCTTCTAACCCAGCCTTTATCGAGATATGGAGCTGTGTGGCCGCATCGATCGAACTGCGTGCGCTCAATGTCGAGGACACACTGCAAAATGCGCGCGTCATCGCCGATGCATTGCAGAAACTGCATCCCGATTCCGACCCGACCGCACTCTACGACCGCTCATTGATCGCCATCGAAATGGCCAGCGCCACTACCCGATTCGCTCTTACTCTACCCGAGCCACACCGCGCTCGCGTCTTGCTTTCCTTAAAGGCGGCGATTTCTCTGCTGATTGATCCAGTGACTCTCGGCGGCAATGAATCTTTGCGACTTGCAGAGAAAAAGTCGCTCCGCGCCAGAGCAGTTGGAAAAGCAAAACGCAGCAAGAAAGCAACTGCGGCAAAAGCCCGCGCTTATTCCCGGTGAAGTTTGGGAAATGCATGACGAAATCGTCTTCGGCGTTAGGCTCCAGCGGCAGCCGCACACGGATAATGCATGGTTATGTTCGTGATGCAGATGTGAGCAGCTTGTCAGTCTCGCATAATTTGATCGTGTAAAAAAGCCCCAGTGCCGCGCCATTCAACGCGAGAACAAATATGCCAACAGCAGGCGCGCCAAAGATGCCGCTCAGGCTCGCCGACAAGCCAGGCCCCAAGCCATTGCCGAGTGTTACCAGGGCAGCGCTCACGGCAACCAACCGTCCAAAGCGATCGAGGCTCGCCGACAAACCAAGTTGGTAGATCACGGACGAGAGGTTGGTGAGCGACTGGAGGACATTTGCCGCGACATATACCCAATGGACAGCAATCGTGCTTACGAGAAGAATCGAGAGCGCATTGACCGCGATCAGAATGAGCAGTGGGGTGTAATGACCGAACCGATTACCTGCCCAAGCGGCCCCTACAGCGCCAAGTAACAAGAGAAGTGTAACAATCGATAGGATCGTTCCGATTGCATGGCTACTGAAACCCGCGTTGCCGCCGTAGCTTACTTCCATGCTCCAAAACGCGCCCTGTCCCAGTTGTGTCAGGAAGACGGCCATAACGACAAGTACCGCGGACAGAGCAAAAGGGGAGTGCAATGCCGGCCGGGTGGTGTTCTGCCGGATGGTGAGCGACGGCAGGCGCATCAGCAGATAAGTGCCACTCAGGCAGATAAGCAGAAGGCAGGCATAAGGCGCCCGGTATCCGAATCTGTCGATCAGATAGGGCAATACGGCGAGCCAAAACGCGGCGTTAACAATGGAAATAATTGTCAACATTGCAATCAGCCGTTCCCGATTGACTCCGCGTGACAGGACACTCGTCGCTTCGGCGCCTACAACGCCCGCTCCAACCCCGGCCAGAAACCGGGTGGCAAAAAGCGCCGGAAGCGCTGGAGAGATGAGCGTGAGCGCTGTACCTACAATTGCAAGAAGGCCGCCGGCCAATGCCCAGTGACGCGCTGAATGCTTGCGAGCCCACGCAGACAGACATAAGGTAGTGAGGGCGCACACGGCCAGTTCCATGCTCAATAAGTACCCAGCGGCCCTACCCGACAGTCCCGCGTAAGCCTCAAGCGTGCCAATCAAGAGCGGCATAAGGAAAAGGCTGGTCGTGACAATGAGCTGCGATCCGATCACCGGGAGCAGAATCATCCTGTCCCGCCTGTGCGGAAATACCTTGTTCAACACAAATCCACCCATCTGGCAAACCGGAAACAGGCGTATCCGCGCATGAGTCGCAGACGCAAGCTAAAGATCGCCTCTAGCAAAAGTTGACCGATAATTGTCTATTGAAGGGGCATTTTATTGCTCTGTCAATTAAAAAATGCCGTCTTTGTGTAATATGAGCATAGAACATGTTCCATGGAGAAAGGAATCTCCGATGCAGATGTCCAGGTTCGCTGTTGCCATGGTTGGAATCTCTATGATCGCAACGTGCG
>Ga0326727_10022034_pt1 | contig 12371 bp, 9 predicted proteins | sample MB2enrmetagenome_FD_207643 | JGI IMG/M metagenome (GOLD analysis project Ga0326727, IMG submission 207643) | Lab enriched peat soil microbial communities from McLean, Ithaca, NY, United States - MB29MY | ecosystem: Environmental > Terrestrial > Soil > Wetlands > Peat | place: USA: New York...
GCGGCATCGCACCCACCTCCCGCCGCAGCAGATCCCAGGCCTCCTCATACGCGCCGACAACACGTTCCGCCTGCAACACAACAACCGCGGTATCCGGCAGCAGATTAAGCGTCGTCGGCCGCTCCGGCGCCGACGGCAGCATCAGCGTCCCGGTCTCCGCGATCGCGGCAAACGCCTGCTGCACACTCACCGCATCGCTCGCCACCGCCCGCCCCTCGCGCAGCCGCAGCAGCGGCCGATCCCCCCACGGCATCGCGCGCAGCGCCGGATGCGGCGCGATCGCAATGTCACTCGGCAGGTTCTGCGCCGCGAGATAAACCGCGACCGCCTCCGGCACCGCCGCCGCGCCATCCACCCGTGCGACCGAACCGAATTCCCGTTCCACATTCGCGATGAACAAATCGATCTGCGCCAGGTGTGAAACCTGGCTGCGAGCCGGAATCAACTGCCGCGGATGCGCCGCCATGCGCGCCCGCAACAGCGTCGCCTGATCGGCCGGCAGCTCCCCCCGCCGCAACCCGCGCCGTATCGCGCCAAGCACCACGGCCCGCCCACTCATGCGCGCCCACCCCGCTGCGCCCGCGCATAGCGGGCAAAGAACGTGTCGCCCTGCGGCGCCGGCAGGTCGCGCCCCGCCGTCCAACCGCCCGCCAACGGCAACGACGCAAACCGCCCGCGCTTGCGCCCCAACCACCCCAGCGTCACCGCACCAACCCGCGTCACCAGCCGATACAGCGCCGGCCGCCGCGCGAGGAACCCCCACACCGCCAGCCCCCGCCGCGCCGCCGCCGGCGTCAGATGTCGCTCGAACTCGCGCTCCCGCCAGTGCCGCATCAATTTCGGTAGCGGAATTTTCACCGGGCACACGCTCTCGCACTTGCCGCAGAACGTCGAGGCATTCGGCAGGTGCCCCGCCTGGTCCACGCCGATCAATCCCGGCGTCAGCACCGCCCCCATCGGCCCCGGATACACCCAGCCATACGCATGCCCGCCGACCGCGCCATACACCGGACAATGGTTCATACAGGCCGCGCAACGAATGCACCGCAGCATGTCCTGGAACTCGCCGCCCAGCATCGCCGAGCGCCCATTGTCCAGCACCACGACATGGTATTCGTCCGGCCCATCCAGATCGTCCGGCCGCCGCGCCCCGGTCGAGAACGTCGTGTAAACCGAGAACTCCTGCCCCGTCGCCGAACGCGCCAGCACCCGCAACAGCGAACAGCAATCCTCCAGCGTCGGCACCATTTTCTCGATGCTCGCCAGCACGATATGCACCCGCGGCAGCGTCTGCGTCAGGTCGCCGTTGCCCTCGTTGGTGACAATTACGCTCGACCCGGTCTCGGCGATCAGGAAGTTCGCCCCGGTGATCCCCACATCCGCCGCCAGGAACCGTTCACGCAGCTTCGTGCGTGCCTCGGTCAGAATATCCCGCCGCTCATGGAACACCCGATCCGCCGGCAGATCGGTGTGCGATTTGCGAAACTGCGCCTCCCAGTCCTCCAGATTCAGATGAAACGCAGGTGCAATGATGTGGCTCGGCAGTTCATGCCGCAACTGGATGATATACTCACCAAGGTCGGTCTCCACCGGCGTGATCCCGGCGCGCTCCAGGTGGTCGTTGATCGCGATCTCCTCGCCGATCATCGACTTGCCCTTGGTCACTGTCCGCGCGCCCGCCGCCTCGCAGATCTCCAGCACCGTCTTGCGCGCATCCTCCGCCGTCGGGCACCAGTGCACGTTGCCGCCGGCCGCCAACACCTTCGCCTCCCACGCCTCCAGATAGAAATCCAGGTTGGCCAGCGTGTGGTTCTTGATGTCGCGCGCGGTGTCGCGCAGCGCCTCGAACTCCGGCAATGCCGCGACCGCCCGCCCACGCCGCGCCATGAACTGCGGCCGCGAATTGGCCAGCGCCTTCTGCAACGAAACATCCGCGATGGCGCGCGAGGCGTTGCGCTTGAACTCAGGACTGGTGGCGATGTGCATGCGTGGCGAACCCTCCGGCGCCGACTCTACCGAGATACCGCCCTCTGGTCAGCCCCATCCTCGATCAGCCGCGCATAATGTTCAGCCAGCAGATGAAAGCCCAGTTTCTTTGTCGCCTTGTCCTCGGCGATCAGCCCCTTGCGGTTATAGCCGCGCTGAAACCGCGTCTGCCGGCGCTCGGTGCGAAAATCATACAGCAGCCAGGGAATATAGCCGCGCACATACGGCACAAGATCGAGGATCGCCAGTTGCTGGCGATGGATATCCGCCTGCTTCTCCTCGGTGAACAGCTCGGTCACCGGTCCGTGATGGCCCGCCAGCGCGTCGCCGCCGGTCTCGCTGATCACCACCGGCTTGCCCGGCCGCGAGTTCGTCAGCAACCGTTCAAGTAACGACATGTCGGGCTCGTACCAGCCGAAGTATTCGTTCAGTCCCACGATATCCAGGCAGTCCGCCAGCCGATCCTCGATCCGGAACGTCTGGCGGTTGATCAGGCAGGCCGCGCTGACCAGCCGGGTCGGGTCCGCCCGCCGCGCCGCCTCGGCCAGCCGCGACATGAAGAAGAACCGAGCATTGGTGTCGGCATTTTCGTTACCAACGCCCCAGATAATCACCGAGGCCCGGTTGCGGTCGCGCGCGATCAGCTCCAGCAACTGGTTCTCGGCGTCGGCGTAGGTCGCCGGGTTGGTGAAGTCGATCGCCCAATAGACCGGGATCTCCTCCCACAGCAGCAGACCGACCTCGTCGGCGATCTCCGCCATGCGCTCGTGATGCGGGTAATGCGCAAGCCGCAACAGATTGCAGCCGAGCTCTTTCGCATGTGCCACCCGCCGCCGCAAATCGGCCTCCGAGGTGGATTTCCCCAACGCCACATCGTCCTCATGCACGCAGACGCCGCGCAGATAGATCGAAGTGCCATTCAGCAGAATTTCCTCACCGCGCACCACGATGTCGCGGAAGCCGACGCGGTCCGTAACACGATCGTCGCCGCATTCAACGATCACGTCGTACAGATGCGGCGTCTCCGGCGACCACAGATCGGGCTGCGCCGCGATCATCGCCGCGCCACGCCCGTTCGCGACCGCAACATCCTGCGCAATGCCCAGCGCCGGAATGGTGACCCGCGCCGTCGCGGCAACCGGATCCGACAGCGTCACCTCCACCGCGATCGCCGCATCGCGCCAGCCAATGCGCACATCGCGCAGAAACACCGCGGGCAACGCCAGCAGATCGACCTCGCGATACAGCCCGCCGTAATTGAACCAGTCGAAGTGATGCATCGGCACCCGATCCGGCCGCCGCCGATTTTCCACCTGGATCAGCAGATGGTTTTCACCGCGCCGAACCTGCGCCGTCAGCTCCACGAAAAACGGCGTCGACCCACCCAGATGCAGCGTCAGGAAGCGTCCGTTCAGGAACACCCGCGCCGCGTAGTTGGCTGCCCCAACGCGCAGGAACAATCGCGGCGCCGCCGCCTGCCAATCAAACCGGCGCGCATACCACCCCGCCCCCTCGAACATCAGCCATTCCGGATGCGCCATATTCCAGCAGCCGGGAACCGCGATCTCCTCGGCCGCCCATTCGTCGAAATCGCGCGGCTTGCGCCAGTCCGAGGGCGGCGTCGGGGGATCGGCGAACAGCTTCTGGCGCAGCCCCTCGTCGAACAAATCACGGGTGAAATGCCAGGCGCCATGCAACGACATCCGCGCCCGTCCGCCCATCGCGATCAGCCCACGATAATCCGCGCGCGGCGATTCATAACCGTCCGCATAGGCCTCGTCATGCAGATGCGCAAACGGATCGAGTTCATCGGTCATGCCGTGCGCTCCAGCCGATAGCCGATGCCCACCATGCGGCGAAAGTGCCACGTGCGCCACCCAGGCCACAGCAGATCGGCGATCATCGCGATGGCGATCCAACGGAACCAGGTAGAAAACGTATTGGACAGACCTTGCGGTTCTTCGTAACCGCGCACCCAGCCGTCCTGCCGCCGGACACCGGCAAGTTCATCGGCGAACCCGCCATCGACACCCTGAAAATCCAGCAAAGCCTCCAGCTTCGCGCGCAACCACGTCGCGATCTCATTTCGCCGATGATCGATCAGCCCATGCGCATGCACCAGCAGATCGACCAGATCGACATCGATGCAGGCGCTGTCGATACCGGTCGGCTGCGTAAGCGCATAATCCACCGCCTTGTCCTGATACGGCAACGACCGCCCCGTCGCATACCACAGATGGAAATTATGCATCGACCCCGCCATCGCGTGCAGTGCCGCGCGCGGGTCGGACAATTGCCCGACGCCCCAGAACCCGGTTGCCGGCTCCTGCAACCGCTCATGCCAGGCGAACATCACCGCCATCGCCGCATCGACACGCGCCGCATCCGCCCATCCGAACCGCCGCAGCAACAGAAAAAAGCTGCCGAGATTGACGATGTTGTTGCCCTCCTGCCAAGGATCGCGCAGGTCGCGCTCAGCCAGCCACGCCTTGAGCACCATCGGATCCAGCAACGGCCGGACAAAATCCAGCACCGGCACGCGCCGCGCATCCAGCGCCTCGATCGCGCCCAGCGCGTAATTGGTGACGTGGAAATCGATGTAGCGCCAAGTCTCCACCGGGTCGGGCTTCTTGAACACCGCGTTGTCCCGCATCCCCGGCACCCGGAACACGCCGTCAGCGCGGCGATGCGATTCCAGCCACGCGATCACCGCCACCGCATCAACATCATCCAGCGCATCCAGCAACCACCGGCACAACACGCCGTTATACGTCCCCGGCAGCAACATCCCCGGCCACGCCGCCACATCCTGCGCTGCACTGATCCGCGTCACGCCGCGCGGCAGCCCCGCCGCCTGCATCGCGTCCAGCCACGCCAGCGTCGCCGCTCGCGCCGCCACGATCCGCCCCTGCAACGCCGCGTCACTCACCCCTTGATCGCCCCCTCGGTCATGCCACCCATCACCTGGCGCTGCGCCAGCAAAAACAACAGCGCCGGCGGCACCGTGGTGATCACCGCCAACGCCATGATGCCCTGGAAATTGGTGCCCAGCTCGCCATTCATGTTCAACAACGCCACCGGCAACGTATACGTATCCGGTGACGCCGAGATCACCAGCACCGGAAACCACTGCGCCCAATTCAACAGAAACGTAATGATCGCCACCGTCGCCACCACCCCGCGCGCCATCGGCAGGATGATATACCACAGCACCTGCACTTCGTTGGCGCCATCGACCGAGGCCGCCTCGATCATCGCCTCAGGGATGCTGCGGAAGAACTGCTCGAACAGGAAGAACTGGATCGGCCCCAGCGCCAGGAACAGCACGATCCCCAGATAGCCACCCAGCAACCCCAGATGGTACATCACCAGATAGACCGGAATGACCAGCAGCATGTAAGGATACATCATGCTGAGCAAAAATCCGCCCCGCAGCAGCCGAAACGCCAGCGCCTCGGGCCGCCGCCTGATCGCATAGGCACCCAGCGCCGCCACCGCCACGGCAACCACACTCGATGCGACCGTAATGACCACCGAGTTCACCAGGCACCGCAGCAGCGACACCCCCCCGACATCGGCGATCGAGCCGAACCCGGACAGATCGAAATGTTCCGGCCACAGATGCAGCGGTGCCGCCAGGATGTCCCGGGTCGAGCGGAACGCGCCCGACAGCATCCACAGATACGGATACACGAACACCAGGCTCACCACGCCGACGACGACCTGCGCCAACACCCGCCAGAGCCCCCGCGCCCGCATCACGCCCGCCCCCGCTCGGCCAGCACATAGGCCGCCGTCGCCACCAGCATCACCAGCGCGAACAGGATCGTCGCCATCGCCGTCGCCTCGCCATAGCGCGCCTCGTCGAACAACCGATAGGCGGCGTAACTGACGAAATTCGTCAGTCCATTCGGACCGCCCTTCGTCATCACCACCACCACGGTGAATGTCTTCAGGAACTGGATCAGCGCGTATACCACGTTGATGGTGATCGCCGGGCGCAACTGCGGCAGCACCACATACCACAGGCGTTGCCACCCGCTCGCGCCGTCGATCGACGCTGCCTCCAGCAACGCGCGGTCGACAATCGCAAGATTGGCCAGAAAGATCACCACGTAAAACCCGGCATGGTGCCAAAGCTCCGCCAACAGCACCGCCAGCAGCGCCGTCGAGGTCGATGCAATGCCGCCAAATCCCGGCAGTCCCAACAGCGCCAGCGCCGCATTCACCGCGCCAAAACTCTGATCGTACAGCCAGCGCCACACCACGTAGCCCGCGATCTCCGGCGTCACCACCGGCAGGAACACCAGCAGCTTGGCAACCGTCCGCATCCGCCCGATCAACGGCGAATCCAGCAGCAGCGCGTAGAACAGCGCGAAGCCAACGTTCGCCGCCACCGCCAGCGCGGTGTACAGCAGCGTCCGCCACAGGGAATCCAGGAACGCCGGATCGCCCAGCACCGATGCATAGTTAGCCCAGCCAACGAAATCAGGCACCGCCGCCAGCGCGCTGGCCGAATCGGCAAACGAGACTTCGATACCCAAGCCGATCGGCCACAACCCGAACAGCAGCGTCAACGCCGCGAACGGCAACGCAAACAGATAGAACACCGCCTCCCGGTGCAGCCAGTGTCGCACCGGCCGTGCTACCCGCCCTTCGCCGCCAGCGCCTTCGCCTCCACCCGCATCTCCGCCGCGGTCTGCCTGATGAACGCCTGCCAATCCGCCGGCGGCGAGGCGATCGCGGCCATCAGTTTCTTATGGAACGATGCCTCCAGCTGCGGATACCACGGATGCACCGACTCCGGAAAATCATAGGCAATCAAATTCCAGCTCGGCCGCGCGAACTGCTGCGACTGCGGCGGCAACCCGCTCACGTCCAGGTCCTTGCGCACCGCGGCGCCAACGAAATTCAACGACGCCTGCTGCGCCGCCTTGCCCAGCAGGAACGCGGCAAACTGTTCGGCCAGCGCCTTGTGCGGCGAGTTCTCCGGCACTGCCACCCCGCGCATCCCGCCGATCACCACCGCGCTCTTCCGGTCAGCGAAAAACTGCGGCCACGGCCCCACGACAAAGTCGCCCATCGGCCCCTGCTTCACCCATTTGCCAACGTTCCAGTCGCCAACACGGAACATGCCCGCGCGGCCGCCCTCGATCACCTGGTACATCTCATTGAACGAGTAATTCACCGTGTCCGGCGGCACCATTTTGTAAGTGGTGAAAACCTTCAGAAATTCCTCCAGCACCTTGGCGTGCTGCCGCTCATCGATCACAACGGCCCCGGCATCATCGATCAGCGTATGGCGCAGCCCGGCGCCGAACGTGAACAGGTCCAGCATATGGATCAGGTCGCGCGGGTTCGCCGCCTCCAGCGCGAACGCGAACACCGGCGCGGTGCCGCCATCCGGATGCTCGGTCTGGAACTTGCGCCCCACACGCAGCGTGTCATCCCAGGTCACCGGCGGCGTCTCGCCCACCTTGTCGAGCCAGCTCTTGCGCACGCCGAACGCCATCTGAACCCGTTGCACCGGCAGGATGATCATGTGCCCGGCATAGGTCGCAACGCGCAGGTCGTCGGCCGACAGAAACCCCTTGTCGGCGATCCCGCCCAGCACCGGCTGCATGTCCATGATCTTGTGCGTCTGCGCCGCGACGCGGATCACCCGCTCATAATTGTTGTAGATCAGGTCAGGCGAGGTGCCCGTGTTGATCGCGCCGATGCAGCGGCCGAACCATTGCTCGGTCGGGTAGCTGATCGCCCGCAGCGTCACGCCAGGGTGGGTCTTGGCAAACGCCTCCCCGGCCGCCGCAAACCACTTCGTGCCGTTATCGCCCAGGTCGTGCCAGATCGTCAGCTCCTGCGCCCGCGCCACGCCGCCGCCGAGCAACATGAACCCCACCAACCACGCCAACCATCGCCGCCTCGGGACCATGCGTCCGCGGACCATAAGCTTCTCTCCCCAGTTCAACTTCTTGTCAGGTCAGCATGACCCCCGTACCGCAGGCGACCCGCCGCAGCAAGACGCGCCGCCCTTTCCCGCCGCCGCCAAATCGGCCACAACCCAAGCGCCGTCTGTCCCGGGGAGCCCATCATTCCATGACCGTTCATATCACCCGCCGCGCCGCGCTCGGCACCTCGCTCGCCGCCGCCGTCGCCCCGTGGCCGTCACGCGCGCAACAAACCAGCACCATCCGCATCGGCATCCTGACCGACCTGAACGGCCCGAACGCGGCGAGCAACGGCCATGGCTCTGTCGTCGGCACCACGCTGGCGACGGAAGACTTCATGCAGGCCCATCCCGGCATCAAGGTCGAGGTGCAGGTCGCCGACTATCAATCCAAGCCCGACATCGCCGCCTCCATCGCGCGCGACTGGATCGACCGCCAGGGCGTCGACATCATCTCCCAGGTCAACAACTCCGCCGCGGCACTGGCGATCTGCAGCCTGGTGCAGGAGAAGGACAAGGTCGCGCTGCTGACCGGCCCGGCCAGCTCGGCAATCACCGGCAAGGCCTGCACGCCGAACCACGTGCACTGGACGTACGACACCTGGGCGCTCGGCAAATCCACCGGTGGCGCAGTCGTCGCGTCGGGTGGCGATTCCTGGTATTTCATCGGTGCCGACTACACCTTTGGCCATCAGCTTGCCGGCGACACGGCCAATTTCGTCAGCCACGCCGGCGGCAGGGTGCTCGGCACGGTCTATACACCGTTCCCCGAAACGACCGATTTCTCCGCTTTCCTGCTGCAGGCGGCCGCATCGGGCTGCAAGGTCATCGGACTCGCCAACAGCGGCATCGACACGGTGAACTGCGTCAAGCAGGCGCACGAGTTCGGCCTCACCCAGAAGACCAAGCTGGCCGCGCTGCTGATGATGCTGCCCGACCTGCACGGCGTCGGCCTGGCCACCGCGCAGGGCCTGCTGCTCAGCGAGGCGTTCTACTGGGACATGAACGACAACACCCGCGCTTACGGCAAACGTTTCGCTGCGCGGATGAACGGCTGGATGCCGTCGATGATCCAGGCCGGCGACTACGCCGCAAGCTGGCACTGCCTGAAGGCGATGGCTGCGCTGGGCGTCGACAAGGCGAAGGCCAGCGGGCGCGCGACCGTTACGCAGATGAAGGCAATGCCCACCGACGACACGCTGTTCGGCAAGGGCAGCGTGCGTCCGGATGGTCGCGTGCTGCATCCGATGTACTTGTTCGAGGTGAAATCGCCAGCCGAAAGCAAATACGACTGGGATTACTACAAGCTGGTAAAGTCCACGCCGGCCGACCAGGCCTTCCGTCCATTAAGCGAGGGCGGCTGCGCGTTGCTGCACGCGTAGGTTTCATGATGCGAATAAGCGCCGCACGCGCATGATCGACAAACTCGAAATGCTCCTCGCGCTGGCCCGCGAGCAACATTTCGGCCGCGCCGCCGAGGCCTGCGGCGTCACCCAACCCACGCTGTCGGCGGGCCTCAAACAGCTCGAGGAAACCCTCGGCATCCTGCTGGTCAATCGCCAGTCGCGCTTCATCGGCTTCACCCCCGAGGGCCTGCGCGTGCTCGATTGGGCCCGCCGCATCGTCGGTGACGCCCGCGCCATGCGCCAGGAGATCGGTGCGCTCAAGCATGGCCTGTCCGGCCACCTCCGCATCGCCGCCATCCCTACCGCGCTGCCGATCGTCGCCTCACTGACCACACCATTCCGTACCCGGCACAAGGAAGTCGATTTCACCATCCTGTCGCGCAACTCGCTCGAGGTCCTGGCGATGCTGGAGAACCTGGAGATCGATGCCGGCCTGACCTATCTCGACAACGAACCGCTCGGCCGCGTCCGCGCCGTCCCGCTGTATCATGAGCATTATCGGCTGATCACCGCCGCCGACAGTTCACTCGGCGATCGCACCTCGGTCACCTGGGATGAGGTCGGCCGCATCCCGCTGTGCCTGCTGACGCCGGACATGCAGAACCGCCGCATCATCGACCGCCGCCTGCGCGATGCGGGCGTAGAGCCGCGGCCGACCCTGCAATCCAACTCCATGCTGGTGCTGTTCAGCCATGTGCGCACCGGCGCCTGGGCCAGCGTGATGCCGTCGCAGGTCGCGCAGACACTCGGCCTCACCGACCCGATCCGCGCCATCCCGATCCTCGAGACGGCGCCGCCCCAGGTCGGCCTGGTCTACCCGCAACGCGAGCCGATGGGGCCGTTGACCACGGCCCTGGTCGCCGAGGCGAAGCGTCTCGGCAAGGCCTGGTCCGGGTCGCCGCCGCCAGATTGAGCACCCCGCTCTCAACGCCCCGGTGATCCCTGGGCGCGGGACGGTGGCCGCTGCCCGGTGGCCAGCAGAAAATCCTGCCTTATGTCTCCACGCTTCACCTTGCCGGTTTCCGTGCGTGGCATGCGCGGCAAAACCAGCACCTTGAACAGCGGATAGCAGGGCAGGAGGATGGGGCTGATGCGTGTCACGAGATCGGGGGGCGGCACGCCATTCTCCGCCTCGATCGCCACCAACAGCATGTCGACGCCGTCCGGATCCTCCACCGACACCAGCGCCGCCTCCGTGACACCGTCAATCGTCCTGAGCTGCTCCTCGAGGGGCACTGGCGCGAGTTTGATGCTGCCAACATTGAGCACATCGTCCGCCCGTCCGACGACAACCAGGCGATCGGGTGCCGGCATACAGCCAAGATCGCCGGTGAGGAACCAGCCATCGACGAACTTCGCCACAGTCAGGGCAGGATCCTGGTGGTAGCCCTCCACCATTGTTCCGGTTCTGGCATGAATGAGACCGGTCTCCCCATATGGCAGAACGCGCCCCGTCTCGTCGACGATCCGGACATCGACGCCGGGATACAGTGTTCCCACCCCTTCATCGTCGACGCATGCGATCCGACCCGTTTCATTGGTCAAATAATTCACCACCAACTGTGCATTCATGCGGTGCCGGATCTGACGGCGCAGAAGCGGCCCCACGGCGGCGCCGATCACACCGACGTGCAGCTTGTGTCCCGGCCGGTCCGGTCCGGCCTGATGGATCATTTGCTGGATTTCACCCAGTGCGAATATCACACAATCCGCCTTGCCTGCGCCGATCAGGGCGACCACATCCTCGCCCGACACGAACAGCACGGTGCCGCCATGTTGCAGGCACTCCTGGGTATGGCTGTGCGCGGCCCGCCAGGTCACATGATGCTGACACAGGAAGCGCGGTCGGGACGGCAGGCCACGCAGGCTCGATGCTGCGTGGTTGGCGATGATTGCCTGCATGCGCGCGTGCGACAGGGTCATCCATTTGGGATCGCCGGTGGTTCCCGAGGTGCGCAGCAACCGCACGATCTGCTCGCCCGGGATCGCACGGTCCAGTATTGCAAGATCCCCCGGCGCCACCGCCCGCGCGGCCACTTCCGCCAGCCAGTCAGTCGACAGGCGCCGTGTCTTGTGGCGGTGCTCGGGCGGGGGCGCGGCGGCGGCCAGCAGCCAATCGCAGTCACCCGCCATTGGATGGCCGTCCCCCAGGTCCGGGGGCAGCAGGGACACGGTTGCCGCGCCGATGATCTCGCATGCCAGCAGCAATTGCAGGTGCAGGTAGCGGACGCCGGCTTCCACACCGACCAGCATGCCCCGCGCAATGGGCAGAGCTTGCAGCGCGCGCACATAGCGCACGAGATCGGCCGCCAGGGCGGCGTAGGTGACCTCGACGCCCGCTTCGGTGATGGCAATCGCATCCGGTGTATGGCGCGCATACCAGGCGAGATATTGCGTCGTGCACGCCAGTTCCGGTCGTTGGGTCGACGGGAAACCCGGGCTGTTCATGACCTCCTCCGCGGGTTGCAGCACCCCTTCCTGCGCTGCCGTGCCAGTGATGCGTTCATCGCGCGCCTTCGTCCGACGCGCAAGGCGGTCATGATAGATTTTCTCTATCGCAGCACGGAGCGGCTTTCTTGCATTACCGCCTTATTTTCCCACTTACTGATGGGAATTACGGATCGCATGCGCGGCCGGAGGGACGGAATTTGGCCGAAGACGAACTCTGGAACCGGCAGCGTGCTGCCGACATTATCGCCGCGGAGGCCGGCTGCGAGGGCGCCGCACTGCCAATCCTGCACGCGCTCCAGGCGGAATTCGGCTACATCCCAAAGGACTCCATCCCGATGATCGCCGCGGCGCTGAACATCAGCCGCGCCGAGATGCACGGGATTGTCACCTTCTATCATGACTTCCGCGGCCACCCGCCCGGCCGCCACGTGCTGCGATTGTGCCGGGCGGAGGCATGCCAATCGCTGGGCGCGGACGCCCTCGCCGCCCAGACCTGCGCGCATCTCGGCATCGACTGGCACGAAACCACCCCTGACGGCGCCGTCACGCTGGAACCGGTGTTCTGCCTGGGCCTGTGCGCC
>Ga0326727_10022035_pt1 | contig 12371 bp, 9 predicted proteins | sample MB2enrmetagenome_FD_207643 | JGI IMG/M metagenome (GOLD analysis project Ga0326727, IMG submission 207643) | Lab enriched peat soil microbial communities from McLean, Ithaca, NY, United States - MB29MY | ecosystem: Environmental > Terrestrial > Soil > Wetlands > Peat | place: USA: New York...
GGTATCGGATGACACATCGGAATCAGTTCCCAGGTACGCTTGGCCGCCTGGATACCGGCGATACGGGCCACTTCCAGAGGATCGCCCTTGGGGTTCTGCGGCAAGGCTTGCAGGACTGCCGGCGATAGCTCCACGAAGGCGGCTGCCTCGGCCGTGCGGACCGAAGTTCGCTTGCCGCTGACGTCCACCATGCGCGACTTGCCGGCGCGGTCGTAATGAGAGAGCTTTTTGGGCATGGCTTCCTGCAGAAGGATTATACGTTGCCCACCTCGCGAGGGCCGGTATCGGCTCGGCGCTTCCGGCGCGGCACGCATGAGAAAAACCGCTTTTACGATGTCACCCTGAACGGAGCGGCCAGCTCTCCACCCCCGCGCGCAAAGGAGCGTGCGGGGGGTCCGGCCCTGGGCCGCGGAGCGAAGGGTCCCTATCGTACCGACATTTCATGGGCACAATAGAGATGCTTCGCTCCGCACGCCCAAAAACAGGGCGTGCTCCGCTCAGCATGACAGACGCGCTGGGTTCCATGACTCGATTTTTTCTCACGCACGGCATGTGGCAACCACGCCGCGGAAGTCACCATGTCCGGCTTGCGCTCCTCTTCCGCTTCTCTTCCGCTCCTTGGTCCCGCTCAGGTCTTGAGAAGAATCGGCACCATCTCGCCTGCTGCCAGGCAATCGCGGTCGGGTAGGACTACCAGGTAGCAGTCGGCACGCGCTCCCGCGCCGACGTCGCCGGAACCCTGCCACCGCACCGGCTCCACCTCAGCCTGCTGAAACTCTCCCCCAAGCACTGCGGGCAAGAAACGGGTGAGGCCGGTCTTGACCCGGACTTCCGATTTGAGCTTCGCCTGGACAAACCGGAGCGGCCGCGGGCTGGCGCCGCTCAGGGCTTCCAGCAGCGGCCGGACCAGGAGATCGAAGGTCACCATGGTGGAGAGCGGATTGCCTGGCAGACCAAAGAAAAACCGCAAGGGCGCATCCGCACCACGCGGGAGAGTTCCAGCATTGAACTCAGGCGCGAGCGGCCCGCCCGGACATTGTCCGAAAACGACTGGCTTGCCGGGCTGAATCAAGACTCCCGTGAAGAAAAACTCCGCCTTGAACTCCTCCAGCACTTGCTCCACCAGATCGTACTTGCCCAGGGAAACACCCCCGGTCAGCAGCAGCAGATCACAACCCAAACCCCGGCGGATTGAAGCCCGCAACTGGCCGACCTCGTCGCGGGCCACCGGCAAGACCAGGGGGCAAGCCCCGGCCTTGGCAACTTGCATGGCGAGCGAATAACTGTTGGAGTTGCGGATTTCGTTCGGACCGGGTTCCCGGCCGACCTCCACCAGTTCATCGCCCGTCGCCAGGATGGCGACCTCCGGCTGGCGATAAACTTTGACGCTTGCCTTGCCCACACTCGCGGCCAAGGCAGCCACCGCTTCGTCGATCCGTACTCCGCCCGCGAGAATCTGGTCTCCCGCTCGCGCCTCGGCGCCCTGAGGCACGAAGTTTTCGCCCGGCTCAGTGGAACGCTTGACCGTGAGGAGATCCCCCTCCCGGGAGGTATACTCCACCATCACGATCGAATCGGCGCCGGGGGGAACGGGAGCGCCCGTCATGATCTCGATCGTTTCGCCCGAGCGCACCCCCTGGACCGGCGTCTGCGGCGGAGCGCCGGCCTTAATCTCGCCTGTAACCCGCAGGCAAACCGGCAGTTCGGCCAAGTCCGTCGACCGCACGGCATAACCGTCGCGTACGGCGCGGGCGAAAGGCGGGAAATCGCGGTCGGCCACCAGCGGCTCCGCCAGCACTCGGCCCCGTGCCTGCAGCAGGTCCACCGGTTCCAGTTCCGGGGAAGTCGCGCGCCGGGCTTGCCGTTCAACCATGTGCCGGGCTTCGGCAAAAGTAACTACACTCATGAGCGGATCGATCAGTTCGAGTATTTCACCGTCGGGCCAGCGGGCCAAGTACCAAGAAAATGGGCTTTAGCCCCTAAGCCCTTGCATCAGAGGGGCTAAAGCCCAAGGACCTGTCATGCCGATCGGGTTGGCTACTTCTTCTTCGTATTCGTACTCGTAGCTTTCGGGGGGACGTAGCCGGTCTCGACCTTCTCGCCCAAGCTGGCAATCAACTGCTTGGCCGCTTCCGCATTGGGGCCGGTGGGCGAAAGTTCGAGGTACTTGTTCAGGTCGGCGGCAACTTCGGGCGGAGCGTTTATCGCGCCGGTCTTATCGTCAACCTTCGCCTTACCCACCAGATTCACGCCTTTCTGAAAATAAGCTTCGGCGTAGTTGGGATCGGCCGCAATCGCTTTGTCGAAGGCATCATTGGCCTGGTCGGGATGGCCCATGTTGGTCAGCAGGGCGCCAAGATTGAAGTAGTACTTAGCGGCTTCGGTGGGCTCAGTCTCGGCCGCCGTCTGGTATTCCTGGATGGCTTCCTGAGTTTTGCCCATTCGGGCCAACGCTTCACCCAGATTGTTGTGGTAGCCCGCGACGGACTTGATGGCAATTGCCTTTTGGTACGCCTCAGTCGATTGTTGAAAATCTTCCGTGGCGGTGGCTTTATCGCTGGCATGCTTGCCGGCGCCCAGATAGGCTTCCCCCAGTTGCGCCCAGAGCACATCGTGGGTGGTGTCGGTGGCGGTGAGCTCTTTCATGGCCCGGATCGCTTCATCGTAGTTCCCCCCCCGGGACGCGGCGCGGGCGCCGGCCAGCGCTGCATTGAGGCCCGCGCCCGCGGCCGCGTACCGCGCCCTGGCCGCATCGAGATTGGCCTTCTCCTCGGCGCTCAAACCGGGGGCCTCTCCCTTCCCGATCCTGGCCAGATCGAAGTCCAGGACGTTTTCATACTTGTCCGCGCTCACGGCAAAGTTCTGCACCGAAGCTCCTGCGACCGGCTGGCCATCCTTGCTCACGGTAACGTTGTACGTCCCGCCCGCGATACCGGTGGAAAAGTACTCGCCTTTGTCGTTGGTTTTCGCAACGTACTTGTGGGAGGAGCCGGTGCCCACCCATTCCACCGTGGCGCCGGCAATCGGTTTGCCCGCCGCGTCGATAACTTTGCCGCTCACCGAAGTCAGTTGCCCCCAAGCCGGCATAGCACACAGCGCCGCTGTCAAAATGGCCAGCATGGCCAGAAAGATCGATTTCTTCATCTCCGTCCCTCTCGGAAAAACGACTGCGTCATGGACCCGCCGCTATGCCGATTGCGTTGGCTACTTCTTCTTGGTAGTCGCCTTCGTAGTGCCATAGCTGGTCTCGACCTTCTCGCCCAAGCTGGCGATGAGCTGCTTGGCCGCGTCCGCATTGGGGCCGTTGGGCGACAGTTCGAGGTACTTGTTCAGGTTGGCGGCGACCTCGGGCGGAGCGGTTATGGCGCCGGTCTTATCGTCAACCTTCGCCTTACCCATCAGATTCACGCCTTTCTGAAAATAAGCTTCGGCGTAATTGGGATCGGCGGCAATCACTTTGTCGAAGGCGTCGTTGGCCTCGTCGGGATGGCCGCTGTTGGTCAGCAGGGCGCCAAGATTGAAGTAGTACTTGGCGGCCAGGGTGGGTTCAGCCTGGACGGCCGCCTGGTATTCCTGGATGGCTTCCTGAGTCTTGCCCGTTCGGGCGTAAGCTTCACCCAAGTTGTTGTGGTAGGGGCCGGTGGCCTTGATGGCAATTGCCTTCTCGTACGCATCCGCCGCCTGGCGAAAGTACTCCGTGGCGGCGGCTTTGTCGCTGGCGTGCCTGGCGGCGCCCAGGTAGGCCGCTCCCAGTTGCGCCCAGAGCAAGTCGCGATTAGGATCTGCGGTGGTGGCCTCTTTCATGATCCGGATGGCCTCATCATAGTTGCCGGTCTGAGACGCGGCGCGGGCGCTGGCCAGCGCGTCATTGAGATTCTTTACTTTGGCCTGCTCCTGTTTGGCCGATTCGAGTTTGGCCTTGTCGTCGGCGTTCAAATTGGAGGCGACTTCCTTCTGGAGCTTGGCCAGATCGAAGTTCAGGACGTTTTCATCCTTGCTCGCGCTTACGGCAAAGCTTAGCGCCGAAGCTCCTTCGACCGGCTTGCCATCCTTGCTTACGGTAACGTTGTACGTCCCGCCCACGACACCGACGGAAAAGTATTCGCCTTTGTCGTTGGTCTTCATGGAGTACTTATGGGGGGTGCTGACGCCCACCCATTCCACCGTGGCGCCAGCGATCGGTTTGCCCGCCGTGTCGGTGACTTTGCCGCTCACTTTGGTCAATTGCCCCCACGCCGGCATGGCACACAGCATGGCTGTCAGTACGGCCAGCATGGCCAGAAAGCTTGATTTCTTCATCTCCGTCCCTCTCGGAAAAATGATCGCGTCATGGACTCACAAATGCGGCGTCGCGGATGCGTAACTTAGACACCACAACTGGGATTTCAGCACTAGTTTTGCGCACATCGAACGACAAATGCAACCAAATCCGTGCAACTGGCTACTCGAAATAGGTGGCGGCGCTGGTATCGGTCTCCCACAGCTTAACCCGCCGGATACGCACCCGATCCTGGGTGGAGGCATGGACCAGACGCCCAACCTCCCGGTAAAAATACCGGGCGATATTTTCCGCCGATGGATTGGCTTGACGGAATGGTTCCAGCTCATTCAGGAACTGGTGGTCCAGGCGTTCGATCACGCCATTCAGCGCCCCCTTGATCTCCTTGAAGTCGACGAGAAGCCCGGTATCGTCCAGGTTTTCGCCTGCCAAGGTGATGCGCACCCGGTAATTGTGACCGTGGGTGTTCTCGCACTTGCCGCGATAGCCACGCAAGGCATGCCCGGCCGCGAACGTTTCTTCTACACTGACTTCAAACATATATTTTCATTCTAACCGAAGTGCGCCGTGCCTCAGCTCGCAAAAAAGCGCTCCACCTCGCTCAGATCGCCGGTTCTGCGATAGGGGGGGAGGCTATTGAAGAACATGCGGCCGTAAGGCTTCTTGAGGATGCGATTGTCCAGCAGAACCAGTGCTCCACGGTCGTTGAGGGAACGGACGAGACGGCCGAACCCTTGTTTCAGGGCAATCACCGCGCCCGGCACCTGATATTCGTAAAAGGCGCTACCGCCTTCCTCCTGAATCGCCCGCACCCGCGCGGCCACCACCGGATCGCTGGGCACCGCAAAAGGCAAGCGGTCGATAATGACGCAGCTCAGTTGTTCCCCTTGCACATCCACGCCCTGCCAAAAGGACGAGGTAGCAAACAGCACGCAATGCGGGGTGGAGCGAAATTCCTCCAACAGGGCGCTTCGCGGCGCCTGCCCTTGCAGCAGCAAAGGAAACGGGAGCTCGCCCTCCAGGCGGTCATAAACCGCGTGCATCTGCCCATAGCTGGTGAACAGGCAAAAGGCCCGTCCCCGGGTGATTTGGAGAATGCGGCGGATGGTTTCCGCGGCGCGGCCGGTAAACTCCGGCAGACGGGGATCGGGCAGCTCCGGGGAAATATAGAGCAGGGCCTGGCCGGCATAGTCGAAATGCGAGGGCACCACCAGTTCACGGGCGCGATCCACGCCCAGGCGCCGCTTCACATACTCATAACCGCCATTGACCGCTAGCGTCGCCGAAGCCAGAACCACGGTTTCAAAGGACTCGAACAGAGCCTGGCGCAGAATCTGGGAGACATCGATCGGGGTGGCCTGCAGGAAAACGAAGCGACTGGAGCGCCCCGCGGCGTCCCCGCTCTTCCGGCGCGGGCTGGCGGACTCCCCACGACGCTCGATCCAAAAGACGGTGTTGCGGTCCTCGCTTTCCAGGATGAACGACAACTGCACCTGCAGTTCGCCGGCCCGCCGGGCGAAATTGTGAGCCTCGTCGGGCTTGTCCTCCATGGCATTCAGTTCGGCGCGCAGCCTTTCCAGAGCGCGCTGCACTTCCAGGTACTCGGCGCCGTGCTCTTCCAGGAACTGGCGGCGATGGGCAAATTCGTAGCGGCCTTCCCCCGGCGGCAGCAGCGAAAAAAGCGTCTGCGCCCGATCGCGCAAGGCATGGCCGGCCGCCAGCAGACGGCGCCCATCCAGCCGTTTCTGGCGCAGGCACGCTTCGATGTCGCGCAGCAGATCTTCGATACGCAGATTGCTCAGCGAAATTCCAAAGTAGCCGGTAGCCACGTCCTCCAGTTCGTGGGCCTCATCGAAAACCACCGCCCCGCAGTCCGGCAATACACCCACGTCCGGCACGTCGTCCTCGGCCGCCTGTTTGATGGCCAAGTCGGCGAAAAACAGATGATGGTTCACGATGATGACGTCGCTTTCAGCGGCGCGACGGCGCATCTCGGTGATGAAGCAGTGCTGAAACTCGCTGCACTTCTGGCCGATACAGGCTTCGGTGCGCGCATCCAGCTTTTCCCAAAGCCGGCTGGTTTCCGGCAAACCTGCCAGCTCGGCACGGTCCCCAGTCTCGGTGGTCTTCTCCCAACTGGAAACCGCGCGGAATTCTTCGATCTCCTCCATTCCCGTCAGCACCGGCTGGCGGGTCAAGTCGTAAAGCTTCTTCCGGCACAAATAGTTGTTGCGCCCTTTCATGTAGCAAACCTGCAACGTACGTTCCCCGCCGGGGAAAATGGCCGCTTGCAGAAAGGGCACGTCCTTATAGAAGAGTTGTTCCTGGAGCGCCTTGGTAGCCGTCGAGATGATGACCCGCCGGCCGGAACGCAAAGCGGGGACGAGGTAGGCCAGAGTCTTTCCCGTCCCGGTTCCGGCCTCCACGATCAGATGGCGCTTCTCTTGCAGCGCTTGCTCCACCGCTTGCGCCATTTGCAATTGTCCCCGGCGGAACTCGTAAGCGGGATGGGAGCGGGAGAGCAATCCCCCGGGACCGAAGAATTGATAGAGCGATTGTTGTAAGCCGGGCGGAGCCGCCCCTGGGCCGGCGTTAGAGCCGGCCCCCAATTCCAGCTCGACGCCACTCCCTAGCGAGGAACCACTGGTCCCTGGTTCCACATCTCGCCGCGAGGGGGGAGACGCGCCGGATTTAGAGGCGGACTTCATCCTGTTCCTCCAGCTTAACTTCCAGCGGAACAAAAATCACGAACTCCGAGTGCAAACTGTAAACTGTAGATTGCCGTTCAAGCCTGGAGGCCGTAATTCCGACGCGCAATTCACCCTACGAGCGGGACGCCAGTCCCGACGATACCAGCCACCACCCCACGATTGTCATTGTGGGGCGTCCTAACGTGGGCAAGTCCACTCTTTTCAACCGCCTGATTGGGAGCCGGCGCGCCATTGTCGGCGACGAACCGGGCATCACGCGCGATCGCATTTACGGGACGGCAGAATGGCGGGGGAGGAGCCTGCGGGTGATCGACACCGGAGGCATCGTCCCCGAGGACAAGGCCCTCATCCCGGTCGCGATTTTCGATCAGGCCAAAGTTGCCCTGGAGCAAGCCGCCGCCATCGTTCTGGTGGTGGATGGGCGCAGCGAGTTGGCGGCCCCCGACCTGGACTTGGCCCAGCGGCTACGACGCCTCGGGAAACCCTTGTTTCTGGCGGTGAATAAGGTGGATGCCCCGCAACTCGAGGCCGCCGCCAGCGAGTTTCACCGCTTGGGCATCCGGGACTTGTATCCCATTTCCGCCGAACACGGAACCGGCGTGGCGGAATTGCTCGATGGCGTTCTGCCGGTGGTTCCAGCGGATCCGTCGGTGGCAGCGGAGGTTCCAGAGGAGAACGATACGGAGGAGGAAAGCCCGGCCCCCGCGGCTGCACCCCAATCGCAGGAGAGCCGGATTGCCATTATCGGGCGGCCCAATGTGGGCAAGTCCACTCTGCTGAATGCGTTGAGTGGCACCGCGCGCGCGATTGTTTCTCCCATTCCCGGCACCACTCGCGACGCGGTGGATGAACTCGTCGAACGGCAAGGCGTTCGCTTTCGCTTCATCGATACGGCCGGAATTCGCCGCAAGGGCAAGACCAAACTGATGGCCGAAAAGCTCTCGGTGATCATGGCGCGCAAGCACCTGGAAGCGGCCGACATTGCCCTGGTAGTGATCGACGCAACCGAGGGAGTCACCGCCCTGGACGCCAATATCGCGGGGTACGCCCATGAGAGCGGCCGGTCCTCGATTATCGTAGTCAATAAATGGGATCTGGCCGGTTCCGCGCAACCTGGTGACCGGGCGTCTCATGAATGGCCGGCGGATCGTAACCTCTACGAGCAGCGGCTACGGGAATCTCTCAAGTTTCTGGGCTACGCCCCGGTACTGTTCGTGTCGGCCCTCAGCGGCAAGAACACGGAGCGGATCTTCTCCCAACTGGAGTTGGTTGCCCGGGAGCGGCGTAAACGGGTTTCTACCGGCGAGATGAATCGCTTCCTGAAGACGATCGACATGGAGCGGGCCAGGGTTCCGGCGGCCCGCCAGGTTAAGATCTATTACTTGACCCAAGCTGGAGTCTCCCCTCCCACCTTCATTCTGTTCACCGACCGCAAAGTCAAACTGCACTTCGCCTACGAGCGTTTTCTGGAAAATCAGATCCGCCGGGCCTTCGGGTTTGCCGGCAGCCCCATTCGCATCAAAGTCCGGGCCAGCAAGTGAGGCTACTGGCGCAGCCCAATCCAGTCTTCCGCCACGACGATAGAATTGGCCGGGTTTTGGGGATCGTACTTGACGGAAGCGGGCAAGCCCAATTGGCAGGCCTGCACGTCAAAGGGACGCCGCAGGGCGCTCACGTCCTGGGAGCATTCATAACTGACTCCGCCCACGTCATAGCTGTAAATCAGCAGCCGCATGGGGGAAGAATTATCCTCTCCGACCTCCCGGAAGTCCACCACGGTTCCGTCGGTGATCCGGCCCATGTTGCTCAAGCGCTGCCGCCGCTGGTACTCCCGTTGCTCAGGAGTTGGGCGCCGGCTGCGAACCCAGTACCATGCCGCCGAGCCCACGACGAGCACCACGCCGCCCAGCAGCGAGGAGTAAAAGCGAAGCGCACTCATGATCCTAACCAACCTTGCTGCTACCCTGCCGTCAGGGCACCGATGGCCCGAAGCCGTTGCCCTCAGCTCTCGGCCACCCCGCTTCCAAGGTACCGCAGGCCGCCCGAATATGCCACCGCACGGAAAACGCCGTCGCCCTCAGGCAACGTTGTCGTCGGTGACGGGATTCGACAGCGTTCCTATGCCTCCGATGCTGACTTCGACCACGTCGCCCGCACTTAGAGCACCCACTCCGTCCGGGGTGCCGGTAGCGATTACGTCGCCGGGATAGAGGGTCATGATCCGCGAAACATAGCGCAACACGACGTCCAAGGAAAAGATAAAGTCCCGGGTATTCCCGTGTTGCCGAACTTCACCGTTGACCCGGCATTCCACTTCCACTCCCGTCCAAGGGTCCAACTCGTCATTGACCACCGGGCCTAGCGGGCAGAAGGTATCGAAGCCTTTGGCGCGCGTCCACTGGCCGTCTTTGGCTTGCAGGTCGCGAGCGGTGACGTCGTTCAAACAGGTGTAACCCCGGACGTATTCCTTCACCTCCTCGTCCTCGCGCACATGGTGGCACCGCTTGCCAATAATCACCGCCAGCTCCGCTTCATGGTCGACCCGTTCGGAATCTCGCGGACGGCGGATCGGCTTGCCCGGCCCAATCACCGCGGAAGGCGGTTTCAAGAAAAGCAGGGGCGAGGCCGGCACCTCGCTCCCCATCTCCCGCGCGTGGGCCAGATAGTTGCGTCCCAGGCAGACGATCTTGCTGGGCAGGGTAGGCGCCAGAAGTTTCGCCTCCGCCACCGCGAGATGCTCGATCTTACGGGTGGGCAGTTCGTCCATCGGCGCCTCGGAGCCTGGGGCAACCAGGACCAGACGCGTGATCGTCTCCCGCCCGCCGAGGGACTCAATGAGCCCGTAATGGTGTTCATTGTTCAGCTCAAAACGGCAGTATTTCATATCCACAACCCTTCCATGCCCGCTCTACCCCAGCACGTGCAAAAGCGGCGCGTACTGGGGACCCCGCGTGCGGCATCGCCGGACTCACGGAACACGCTCCGAGGCGGGCTGACTGCGAGCGCTCTCGTTGCCTCTCAGGTCGACGGCCGAGACCGCGTAAGTATAGGTACGCCCAGCCGGCGTCGGTTCGTCGCGAAACGCGGAGGTGGTCGCCAGCCCGGAATTCAGTTTCCGCCAGGATACGCCGTCCGGCTCCTGCCGGTACACGTTATATCCCGCCAAGTCGGCCTCCGTGTCTGGAATCCAGGTCAAATCCACAAACGGTTTCTGCCCCACTCCTGAGGCGACCGCCTGCAACCCCGCCGGCACCCGGGGTGGAAACACATCGTGGGCAACCACCACTTTCGGTGGGGAGTCGTCCCCTTCGACTTCCGCGATCTTTCGGCCGTTCTGCCAGACCTGGGTAACCGGAGTAACCCAATAAGTGTAAGTGGTTTCCCAGGCAAAGGTACGGTCCACCACCTCGCACCGGTTCTCCCCGCCAGCCGCGTCGGGATTGCACGGACCAAACCCGCGGACCACGTCCTGAATGGCAGTGGCCGCGCCGTCGCTGGGTTTTCGGTACAGACGGCAGTAGTAGGACAGAGCCGGCAGCGGCGGTATCGGGCCCGAGCAGTCGAAAGTGACGACGATGGCGTCGGGAGTCAACTTGGCATCCACCACCCCAGGCGGAGGAGGCAGAACCGGCGCCAGCGGCACCCGCACTTGATTGGAAAGCCCCGCCGTACGCCAGCGCCAATTCATGGCTTGGACCGCATAGGTGGCAAAACCGGTCGGATATATCTGTTGCAAATCGGTGGGCAGGGTATCCGTGTACTCAACCCGCGGCGCCGGTGGCGCTTGCTTTTGGCCATTCGCCGGCAGCGGCGGCATTGCCGGGGGGCTCTGGCCTACGATATGACACTGCGCCATCGGAAACTCGTTCACCCCCCGGCAGATGAGGGCGGGCCCCAGTTTTTTCAGCCGGACATTCTGGCCATCGGTCGTATGCGACGAGGGCGTCCAGGATAAGGTAACCTTGTTCCCCTTCCGCGTCAGCGCCAAGTCTTGCGGGGCGCGGGGCAATTCCGCCGACGGCGGCATGGGCGCGCCCGGGTTCCCACAAGCCGTCATTGCCGCCAAGGCAAGAAGGGCCAGGATCGGGTTGCGCCGTGCTTTCATGAAGGGTAATCAGAGTATCAAATCCGGCGGAGAATATGGGCGAAATTGTTGGCCAAGCCGAGCCGGCTTAACCACGAAAAACACGGGCTACGCGGAAACTGCAAAGCAGAAGACCGGGGATGTTGGCGTTCCGTATGCCGTCCGCCATCCGGGTATTCCGGGAGTAAGGCCCTTGCTCAGAGGCTGTAACTTTGTTGCATTGGCGGACGTCCATAGCGATTTGTCATTCCGAGCGAAGCGCGGGATCTGCTGTTTTCGTGTTCCTCACATGTCATTAAGGGCGCAGGAGAAAGCAGATCTCTCGCTTCGCTCGGGATGACAAAGTCGTCAGAATAAGCCAAGTGCCAAGAACCGGCGCTACGGGAAAAAAGTCGCAGGCTCTCAGTACGGCCGCGGCGTCCGGCTCCTACAGGATGTAGCGGCTCAAATCCTGATTTTTCACGATGTCGGTGAGCATCTTGCGGACATAGTCGCCATCGACGGTGAACTGCTTTTCTTTCATGTCGGGAGCGCCAAAGCTGATCTCGTCGAGCACGCGCTCCATGATGGTGTGCAGACGGCGCGCGCCGATATTCTCCGTGCCTTCGTTCACCCGAAAGGCAAAGCGGGCCACTTCCTCCAGCGACTCGTGGGTGAACTCCAGCTTCAGGCCCTCGGTCTCCAGCAGGGCCGTATATTGTTTGACCAAGGACGACTTGGGTTCGGTCAGAATCTTGATGAAGTCTTCCATGGTGAGCGATTCCAATTCCACCCGAATGGGGAAGCGGCCCTGCAATTCGGGAATCAGGTCGCTGGGCTTGGAAACGTGGAAGGCCCCGGCCGCGATGAACAGGATGTGGTCGGTGCGCACCATGCCATAACGGGTGTTGACGGTGGTTCCTTCCACGATGGGCAAAATGTCGCGTTGCACCCCCTCGCGGGAGACATCCGGGCCGTGGCCGCTCTCCCGGCCGGCAATCTTGTCGATCTCGTCGAGAAAGATGATGCCCGACTGCTCCACCCGTTCCACGGCAATGCGCTGCACCTGATCCATGTCGACAAGGCGCTGCTCCTCTTCCTGGATCAGGTATTCAAAGGCTTCGCTGACCTTCATCTTCCGCTTCTTGGTGCGCTGGCCGAAGATGTTGGGCAGCATGTCCTTCATGTTGATGTCCATCTCCTCGATACCCTGGTTGGAGATGATCTCGAAGGCGGGGAAGGACTTTTCGCGCACCTCGAGCTCCACCAGCCGGTCGTCGAGTTTGCCCTCGCGCAACTGCTGGCGCAACTTCTCGCG
>Ga0326727_10022039_pt1 | contig 12369 bp, 4 predicted proteins | sample MB2enrmetagenome_FD_207643 | JGI IMG/M metagenome (GOLD analysis project Ga0326727, IMG submission 207643) | Lab enriched peat soil microbial communities from McLean, Ithaca, NY, United States - MB29MY | ecosystem: Environmental > Terrestrial > Soil > Wetlands > Peat | place: USA: New York...
CGGTGGCGGCATGTTGCATCTCCGCCACCGCCTTCTCGCAGGCCTGCAGGCGCGCCGCCACGCGGCTTTCGAGTTGCACCATTTCGGCGCGCAGGCCGGCGGCGTCGCCTGGTTCGCGGCGGACGGGTGCGGGCGCTCCGGCCCGGTGCCCTAACACCGCCAGCAGCTTGAGCTCCATCTGAATCTTGCGCATCTGCTGCCAGCGCGCGGCCGGGTCTTTAGCCAGACAATTGCTAACCAGGCGGTCTACGGCCGGGATGCCGCAGGACGGCGGCATGGAGTTGTTGATCGCCGCGGAAAGCGCGGCCGGACCGTAGCCTTCGAAGGCCCGGCGGCCGCTGAACATCTCATACACGACGGCGCCGAATGCGAACAAATCGCTGCGCGAGTCGGGGGCATGGCCTTCCAGCAATTCCGGCGCGGTATAGGGTGTGATGTTGCCTTCCATGTGCGGGGCGCGGCCCAGCTCCAATCCCGAGCCGATCAGCACAATCGAAGTCGGCGAGACGCCGCCGTGCGCCTGCCCGGCGTCGTGCATCTTGCGGAGGGCTTCAGCCAGAATCGTGGCGTAGCGCGCCGCTTCCGGCGCGGGTATCTTCCCTTGCGCCAGACGCTGGGCTAGAGTTCGTGGTTCGTTGGTGGGTGCTGTTGCGTTTGTAGTCATCGTGATCCGGTGCCGGTGAGGCCGGCCAAGCCAGGCCCCGTTATCCTGAGTTAATCAGTTTCCGGAGGCGCCGCGCAAGTCCCAGCGTGGAAAACGGGTTCCAGTCCAGTACCAACTGTACACCGCCGAAGGCTAGCGGCGATTCTTCCCAGTCTTTATGCCAGTGCGTTCTTGCAGAACGCGACGCATTTCGCCAGCTCGGTCACCAGGTCCGAGCCTTGCGGAATCGGGTACTCCATCTCGATCACCCCCGGGAATGGATACTTCTCCTTCTGCATCAGTTTCAGGGTTTCCTTGATGGGCGTGTCGCCTTCGCCCCACGGGACGTTGGGCCCGTTATGCATCTTGCGGTCCTTGAGGTGAATGTGGGTGACGCGGTCGTGGTATTTCTGCAGAAAAGGAATCGGCGAAACGCTGTTCCCGGCGATGAAGTGACCGATATCCAGGTTGATGCCGTTGTATTTGGAATAGCTCATGGCGGTCTCCCAGCTCTCCGGCCGCCCGAAAGCCTCGGGGCTGGTGACGTTGGTGTGGCCGTGGTAGCCAATCATCATCTTGTGCTTTTCGCCGAACGTACCTAACCGCTTGGTGTGGCTCAGCGGGATTTCGCAGGAGATGGCATGTGCGCCCGCGGTCCTGGCCAGTCCGAACATGTAATCGATTTCCTCGTCGGAGAAGGTGTCGATGGCGTCCACTTTGACGATATCGATCTTGACCCCGGCGTCCTCGTACTTCTTGCGGAAGGCTTTGACCTTGTCCATAGATGCCGCCAGGCGCCAATTGCGCAATTCTTCGGCCGCAGCCTTGCGGGCCGCTTCCTGCTCGGGCGACGGGGCGCGCCCGCCGCCGGCGCCCCTGGCCGTCCCCGGAGCCGCGCCTTCCCCGGCCGCCGCCGCCTGACCCTCTCCGCCCGGACCCTTTCGCTGTCCACCGCCGCGGTTTCCGCCCGGCCGGACCGCCGGATAGGCCACCAGGTTGGCCGGCGCTCCCATGAACTGCTCAATGGGTTGCGCGCGCAGCTCCACCGAGCTGAGGTTGAGTTTGACCATGACGTCCAGGCACTCGTCACCGCTGTTATACAAGCCGTGGAAGCTATAGGGCGCGTTGATGCCGATCTGCACGCCGCCAAATTTGGAATTCGTTTTCGCCGGCAGGCGGGAGGCTGGCAGCGCAGCCAGCGCCAGTTTGCCGAGGTCGCGTCGAGTTAGATTCATGACTGCTCCTTTGTTGCTTCAAGATTCGGTCTTGGGATGTTGCACGATCATGGCTGTCGAATGGGGCTCTTCCCCTCCAACTGTGTCAACCGGGCACGCAAGGTGGCGGCCAGCGGCGCGTTTCCCTGCTGGCTGGCGAGGTCGGTGGCGCGTTTCTCCAATTCCACCGCCCTGTCGAAATCACCGGTTTCGGCGTAGGCTGCGGCCAGCGTGGCGAGCAGCACCGGGTCGCGTCCGGAGGTGAGCTGTACGGCGTGCCCGGCCAGACTGACGGCCTCTGTTCCGTTGCGCAGGGCGGCGTCCGCGCAGGTCGCCAGCACCCAGGCGGTGTCGTTGAGCACGCGTGGATTGTCCGGCTCCTGGCGCAGCGCTTGCCGCCATTGCGCGAGGGCCTGCGCTATCTGGCCGTTTTTCATGAGCGCCGCGCCCAGATAGTAGCGCGCCTCCATCAGATCGGGAGAGATTTCGAGCGCCCGCTCCAAATGCGGAATGGCTTCGGTGACGCGGCTCCCGTTGGCCAGCGCAAGCCCAAGCTGGCTGTGCAATTCCGCCGAACCGGGATTCCGCTCCAGCGCTTTCTCGAAGTGCGGGATGGCCTGGTCAAACCGCTGTCCGGCGGCATAGGCGCGTCCCAGGTTGGCGTGCGCAGCCCAATTGGCGGGGTCCAGCGCGACCGCCTTCTCGAAGTGTGGAATCGCTTCGTCCGGCCGGCCCCTCTCGCCCAGGGCCATCCCCAGGTTGTTGTGGAGGTCCGCTGTTTCCGGACCGGCGGAGAGGGCTTTCTCCAGATGCGGAATGGCCTCGTCGAACTTGCCCTGGGCCAGCAGCGCGGACCCCAGATTGCCCTCCGCTTGGGCGCCGCCGGGGTTCAATTCGAGCGCCTTGCGGAAATGCATGATGGCTTCGTCGGTCTTGCCCTGCCGCGCCAGCGCCGCGCCCAGGTTGTTGTGGGCGTCGGTGTACGCGGGATCGATCTCGATGGCTTTCCGGTAGTGGGCGGCGGCCTCGTCCAGACGGCCTTCCGCGGCCAGGGCGATGGCCAGATTATTGTGCGCCGTGGCGTAATCCGGGCTGATGGCGAGCGCGGCCTCGAACTGCCCCACGGCGTCGGCCAGACGCCCTTGTTCCGTCAGCGCCGTGCCCAGGTTGTTGTGGGCTTGAGCGGAGCCGGGGTCGATCTCCAGCGCCTGCCGGTAATGACCGATGGCTTCGTCCATATGGCCTGCGCGGGCCAGCGCGTTCCCCAGGTTGTTGTGCGCTTCGGGGTAATTGGGCTTGATCGCCAGCGCTTGCTGGTACTGCGCAATGGCTTCCTCGATCCTGCCCACTCCCGCCAGGCTCGCGCCGAAGTCGTTTCGGGCGCGCGCATCGTCGGTGCCCATTGCCAGGGCTTTGGTCCACTCCTCAATGGCGGCGGCGTGCTCGCCTTTCTTCGTCAGGGCCGCGGCCACGTCAAACTGGCGGTAGAAATCGGCCGCCGGAACTGCGATGCGTTCCATGCCGCTGGGCGGAATGTTCACAAACTCGGGGATGTTGACAGCGCGATTGGCGGCCGTGGAGTTCTCGATCAGGATGGCAGGGGAGTCGCGCCCCTCCGCGTCGATGTGAGTGAGGAACATCTGGGTATAGGGCGAGCGGCTCTTGGAGGAGAACACCAGCCAGCGGCCGTTGGGGGAGAAACTGTGCCAGGAGTTCATCAAAGGCGTGTTGCAGCGCATGCGGCGCGCCGGCCCGCCCGCCGCCGGAACGATGTAGAGTTGGCTGTCGGGGCGCATCAACAGCCCGTTGCGGGCCTCCACGAAGACTATCCAGCGTCCGTCCGGAGAGATCTTCGGGAAACTGTTGCTCATGCCGTTGCGGGAGGCGCCGGCGATGGGCTCGGCCTTGCCGCCTTTGCCGTCATTAAAGGGGATGCGGTACAGATCGTACTGAATCTGGACTTCCGCGGGGTCGTTGGCGTAGGCCGCCATTTTTCCGTCGGCCGGGTATGGGTTCTTCGCCTCCGCGCGCGCGAACACCAGGTACTTGCCGTCGGGGCTCCAGACGGCGTTGGTGTGCACGTAGCGCGGGTCGTCGGCGCCGGGCAGTTGTTGCAGTTTGCGGGCGTCGCGGTCATACCAGACCAGGATGCCGCGCGTGGGATAAAAGACCTGGAGAAAGCGGTAGTCCTCAAAATTGGCGACGTAGTAGAAGTGAGGGCCTGGGGTGCCAGGCGGCTTGATGGTGGTCACCACGCGGCGGCCATCGGGTGAGACCTGGGACATGAAGCCTTCGCGAAGCTGGTTGCCCAATTCTCTGCGGAAGGAGGTCCACGAAATCACGTCCTCGTTGCGGATGGTGGTCTTCTGTTGCACGGACACCAGCGTATACAGGCTCTTGTCGTTTTCGGGACCGTCGAGGTCCATCCCCAGAGTCTGGCCATCGCGGGAGAAGGAGTGGCAGTTGGCGCAGGTATGCATGTCTTCCAGCAGCACACGGCTCTGGGTTTCAGCGACGTTGCGCAGGCGCCACGCGATCAGGGGGACGGCGCGGGTGTCTAGAGGTTTGATGACGCCTTTTTCCGTTTTCGACGGCATGAGCGGCACGTCGCGGTAGAAGATGGGCGCGCCGACCGAGTCCGCTGAAGCATTGAGCAGCATGTGTCCGCGCGATACCGGCTGGCGGGGATTCCCGGCGGCGAAACCGCTGATGGTGACGGTGGCGGCGCCGGCAACCGAATGCTTCTTCACCGCGGCCCAGGTGGCCGGATCGGGTATCCAGGTGCGGGCGGCGGCCTGCTGCGGCGTCAGTTTGGGGGGCTGATTGGTGGGCGCCACGCAGCGCGGGTCGATCTCGCCGATGTGCATCCGCTCGCCCTTAGCAGCCACATGGATGGCAGCCGAGCCATCGGCGAACGATACGTCGATCTGCCAGGAGACGGCGCCCGCGGCGGGGTCGCGCCAGAGGAATGTAGGGGCGGCCATGTCGGGCGGAAAGACCGACCCGTCAGCCGGATAATCGATCACGATGGGGGCGGTCCCGTTCTGCGCACAGGCAGACGCCATCCCCAACCCGGCCAGAAGGAGTGCCCGAAGTAGAGGCCACTGCACCATGGGCTCGGCTATCAGGGTATCACAGCCTTTCCATGTACTGGGGCTCTGAGCCTTGTCTGCCGCTGCAAAATGCACAGTGCATAGTTACAACTGGGATTAACGGCCGAATTTCTTTGATTGCAGAGCGCTTAGCTGAGATTTGGTCCGGATGGATTTAGCCGGTTACTTCCCGTTACTTGGTGGACCGCTTTCTTGACTCCGGTGACTTCCCGTTACTTGATCGACTGCCTCCTTGACTCCGGTATTTTCAGGTGCTATTGTCCCCAACATGAAACTGAATAGTCTCGTGTGCATTCTCTTTGCGTTGGCGCTCGGTTGCGCCAGCCTGTTTGGACAAACCGTCACCAGCTCAGTTGTGGGGACGGTTGTCGATCCCGCGGACGCGGCTGTTGCGGGCGCAGAGGTCACGCTGATCAACACCGGTACCGGCGCGGTTCGTACGGGAACCACGGACAACTACGGTACTTTCCGGTTCGTCGAACTGGATCCGGGTACTTACAACCTGACGGTCAAAGCAACCGGGTTCAAGAGTGAAACGCAGACCGGCATTGAGGTGGTCATTCAGGAAACCCATAACGCCGGCAGGATGGTTCTCCAGATTGGTAATCTGGCGGAATCGATTTCCGTCACCGCGGACGCGGCGCAGGTGCAGTTGGCGAGTTCCGAGAAGTCCCAGACCGTGGACGCCGGCGCTCTGAAAGATTTAACGCTGAAGGGCCGCGATCTGTTCGGCTATCCCAGGCTGGTTCCGGGTGTGATCGACACTGCGGCCAGCCGCGACGTGACCAGCCACGGCGCCATCAGCGGCATGAGCATCAACGGAGCCCCGGCCTCGACGGTGTACTTTAGCGTCGACGGAATCGCCGATATGGATGTCGGATCGTCGACTTCACTTCAGGTTGAGCCAAACCTCGACGCCATTCAGGAGTTGAAGGTTCTGACTTCGAATTACGCCGCCGAATTCGGGCGCAACTCCGGCGGAATGATCACGGTCGTGACCAAGAGCGGGACACAGCAGTTCCATGGCAGCGCCGCGTGGAACCACCGGCACGAAGAATTCAACGCCGATACCTGGGTGAACGACCACACCATCAAGAATGGCGCTGCTACTCCGCGAGTGCCGTATCGGTATAACGTCGAGACCTACAGCATAGGCGGTCCCGCGTATATCCCCAAGCATTTCAACACAGCCAAGACGAAGCTATTCTTCTTTTGGTCCCAGGAGTATACCGGCCAGTTCGTAAGCGGCGGCTCGCAGAGTATGTACACACCCACGGCGCTCGAGCGCGCGGGCAACTTCTCCAAGAGCTTTAATAACAACGGTAGTCTGATCAGCGTCCTCGATCCGGCCAACAACAACATTGCGTTCCCCGGCAACATCATACCCGCGTCGCGCATCAATCCGGTGGGCCAGGAGTTGCTCAACTTCTTCCCGGCGCCCAACTATACTCCGACTCTGGCCGCTCAGATGAATGTCGTGAACTACTTCGAGCAGGCCAGCGGCAGCCACCCGCGCCGCAACGACATTCTTCGCATCGATGGCAGTATCACGTCGAAAATCAACGCCACCTTCCGCTGGATGCGCGATTACGACACCTCGGTTACCCTGTACGATGGGGTCCAGTTCACTTCCGACGTAGGCGGTACTCTGGGCCAGCAGGGAATTGCCCCCATCAACCATCCGAACGGCGGGCAAGGCTATCTGGGTTCGATCACTTACACGATCACGCCGACGATGGTCAATGAGGCTTCCATCGCCGTGAACTGGGATATGTATAACTATCTCACAGCGGATGACTACAAGAGTGAAGACCGTTCGCTGGTGCCTGGCCTGCCGGAGCTCTTTCCCGTGCCTGCCACTTCGCAAAGCGGTTCCCAAGGCCCTGTCAACGGTTACCAGAACATCCTCCCCACCTTCAGCTTTGGCGGCACGCCCAGCAACGCCATGTCCTACGGCCGCACTGGTGCTTCGGCCGGACAGGAGATCTGCATCAACCCCACCTGGTACTTTACGGACAACCTCAGCAAGATCGCGGGCCGTCACTCGCTCAAAGCTGGATTCTACCTGGAATACAACGAGAAATATCAGCCGGCCATGCGGAACTACGCGGGGGCCTTCAGTTTTGCCTCCTCCACCTCGGTTCCGCTGCTCAACACGAATGACGGTTTCGCCAACGCTCTGCTCGGCAACGTCAGCAGTTACAGCCAATACAATGGAACCACGAGCTTCAACGTCAACTATTGGAACGTGGAGTTTTATGCGCAGGACAACTGGAAAGTGAACCGCCGGCTGACTCTCAATCTTGGGGTGCGATTCTATCACCAGACGCCTCAACAGGATTACTTCGATACTTTTGTGAACTTCAATCCGTCACTGTATTCAAAATCCTCGATGTCGCGGATTTACGTTCCGGCTTGCTCGAATGGCGCTGCGACATGCACCTCGAACAACGGTCTGGTGGCCAAAGATCCTCTTACGGGCGCCACCGTCAGTAGCGGATTCATCGGGGATTATGTCCCCAATTCGGGTGATCCCACGTCGGGAATGCAGTTGCTCGGGGTCAACGGCGTGCCGCTTGCTCCTTACAATCAGAGGCCTCTTGTAGCAGCGCCGCGTATCGGTTTTGCCTACGACGTCATGGGCGATGGAAAGACCGCCATCCGCGGTGGCTGGGGACTGTTCTTCAACCGGCTCGACGGCAATGAGTATTACAACGGCTCGACGAACCTGTCCGGACAGCCGCCCATCGCCTATCAGCAGACGGTCAGCAACCTCAGCTTCGCGCAGATCGCGGCGCAAAACACGGGCGCCCCGCCGAGCCTGAGTAGTCTGAGCGTCGCTCCCACCGCTCCGACCCAGTGGCCTGCCCATGTTCCGTGGGACGCGGTCATGAACGCCAGCATTGGCCTTCAGCGAAGCCTCGGCAGCAACTTTGTGTTCGATGTCGGCTACACCTGGAGCTACAGCTACAACCAACATGTTACTTACGACGCGAATTGGATTCCCATCGGTGCGGGCTGGCCGTTCACGCCGTCGCGCCTGAATCCGACCACGGCGGGCAATACCAGCGCCGACATTGGCTCTATTTTCGAGCGAACCATATACCCGGGGTACGGCACAGTTACTGATGCTGCGATGATTGGGCACGATAACTTCAATGCTCTCACCGCCACCATGCAGAAGCGCTTGTCGCACGGCTTGGTAGTTGGCCTGTCGTACACTTTTTCCAAAGCATTGGGCACGACCAGTTACAACCTCGCCGTTCCTGACAACGAGGCTTGGAATTACGGCCGGCTGAGCACAGACCGGCGCAACAACCTGCAGATCAACTACTACTACGATCTTCCCAATGTCGCGAAAAAGTATGGGATTAAGGTATTGGGGGCGGTGACCGACCACTGGACTTTCTCGGGAATCACTTCCATCCAGAGCGGCGCGCCGTTTAATCCAAGTTGCGGCCTCACTTCAGGCTCGGCATCCGTCTCGGGTGGTTACACTGGCACGCCGGACGTCACGCAGCGCTGCGAGGTGATCGGCAATCCGCTGGCCAACGTCCCCGCGGGTACGTACTTCAATCCGGCGGCATATGCCATGCCCGCCTTGGCTACCGGCCCGGACAACTCGATTGTCGGGCCGCCCGCTCTGGGTGACCAGGGCGGTGGCGCCGGAGCTCTCACATATCCGCGTGTGACGAACTTCGACCTGACCATGACCAAGAACATTCCGCTGGGCACCGAAAAGCGCATCCTGAGGATTCAGGTTCAGGCGTACAACGCGTTCAACCACCCGCAGTTCAACGCGATGAATACCGGGATCCAGTTCAATCCAACTACCAACGCGGTATCCAATGCGACGGCCGTGGGCCTCCCAACCGGCACCTTCCCGGCCCGCGTAATGGCGTTCTCGGCGCGGCTTCAGTTCTGAATATGGCAACCGCGCCCTAACGGTCGCGGCTCAGTATGGTGCCTCATTCCGAGCCGCGACTGTTAGGGTGCGGTTGCGCAGTCGGAACCGACTGGCACCGATCTAAGCGTGGAGAAATGTGAAATGAGAGACAAGATGCGGCACGCCAGATACGCCGTGCTTCTGGCGACGCTCGCCACAGCCTGCGCACAACCGTCCCAGTTGACCTCGCTCAACGGGACCTGGGATTTCGCGTTTGCCGCCGACGCGGCCGCGGCGGATCGCCTGGCCGGGTTCTACCAGGACGGCTTTCAAGGCGGAGGCTTTCGTCCCATCCGGGTACCCTCGAACTGGGCCCTCGAAGGGTTCGAGGAACCCATCTACGCGCGGACTAGGCGGGGCGGCGAGGGTTTCTACGTGCTTCGCTTTCAGGCGCCAGCCGCTCTGACGGGCAAGCGGGTGCTGCTTCATTTTGGCGGGGTGTGGGATTCAGCCGAGGTCTGGCTGAATGCTGCGCCGCTGGGGCGCCACGACAGTGGTTTCACCGGGTTCGCATACGACGTGACCCCCAACCTCAAGGTCGGGGCCGAGAACCGGCTGGCGGTCCGAGTCCGCCAGTACACCAAGGACTCCGCGTTCGATACCAACGACGACTGGGCGCTCGGCGGCATCTACCGTGACGTGTGGCTGGAAGCCATGCCGGCGGCGACTTACATCGACCGAGTCGAGACATCCACCACCTTCGACGCCCAGTTCCGCGACGCCGATCTGAACTTGCGCGTGCTGGTCTCCGGCGGCCGCGGTTTTGGCGGCGGCGGTCGGGGCGGCGCACAGGCTGGCGGGGGACGCGGCGCGATCCCCGCGCCGGACTCAGGCTACGATTTGCGGGCGATCCTGACCGGGCCCGACGGCCAAGAAGTTCAACGGACTGTTCTGGCTATTCCGGCTCATCGCGGCACGGCGCGCGACACGCTCCTCACCATGCACGTGAACGCGCCTCAGCACTGGACCGCTGAAACTCCCAGCTTGTACCAGCTCACGGTGGAGTTGGTGCAGAGCGGCGCTGTCACACATTCGCGGACATCGGCCGTGGGCTTCCGCCAGATCTCGACGGCCGGGGGCGTGCTGCGCATCAACGGCCAGGCCGTGAAACTGCGGGGCGTATGCCGCCACGACGAAAACCCGGACGTGGGCCGGGCCACCCGCCGGGAAGACTGGCTGCAAGACCTGCGCCTGATGAAGGCCGCGAATATCAACATGGTTCGGACATCCCACTATCCGCCGGCCGAGGGTTTCATCGAGCTCTGCGATGCGATGGGCATGTACGTGCTCGACGAGGTTCCCATGGGCTTCGGCGGCGGATCTGGCGACGACCCGTCGTTCATGGCATCCGGCCTGCTGCGCGCACAGGAGACCATCGCCCGCGACCGCAATCATCCCTCCGTGATCGTCTGGGATATCGGCAACGAAAATCCCTTCACTGCCTTGCACCTGGCCATGATCCGCCTGGTGAAGGGATCGGACCCCACGCGGCCGGTGCTGATGCCGCAGCGCATCGACGAATTCCTCCCGCCGGAGATCGATATCCTGGCTCCGCACTACCGCCCGCCTTCCGCCCTGGATCAGCTCGCGGCGCACTCGAGCCGCGTCATCATCACCACGGAGTATACGCACGCCTACGCGGAGGATGGGTTCGGCGGGCTGGCGGAATCCTGGCGCGCGCTGACACAGCACCCCAGCGGCGCGGGTGGATCCATCTGGATGTGGCAGGATCAGGGCCTGACCAGGACGCGCACCGGCGCCAACGGCCAGCCCGAAAAGTACATTCAGATTGTCACCGACGGCTGGGACGGCATTGTAAGAGCCGACCGCACGCCCCAGAGGGATTACTGGGAAGCGAGGGCCGTGTATGCGCCGGTGACCCTTCCCGCCGACGCGGTGCATTTCTGGCCCGGCCAAGCGCAGGTGCGGGTCCCCATCCGGAACGATTACGATTTCACCGAGCTTTCCACCGTCGGGGTCCGTTGGAGCCTCATGGCCGATGACCGCGAGCTGGCCAAGGGAGAAGCCAAGGTGAATGCCGCGCCCCACGCCACAGGTTATCTGGGGCTGCCCGTAGACGCCATCAAGAGCGTGCAGCCGGGCGTGGCGTACTACGCGCATCTGGCGTTTCTTCGTGCGGATGGCTCGGAGATCGTCGAGCGCGCGGTCGAATTGCTGGCGGACGGCCCAGCGCCGGAGCCGGCCCGGTCCGTTCCATCCCAGGTGCGCGTGCGTAACGGGAAGACCGTTGCGGTCACGGCCGGGTCCGCCTCGTATGAATTCGATCCAGCCACCGCCCGGCTGATGTCGGCATCGGCTGGGACCGCCAAGGTCGTCTCCGGCTCGCGCTTCACCATCTGGCGGCCCTTGGGGGCTAACGATGTGCTCACGCTGCGTACGCCGCCCGACGCTGTGCCGGACCTGAACAAGTATTCGGTAGCGGTGAAAAGTTGGAAGGTAACCCAGGAAGATTCGGGCGTCCGCATCGACGCCGAAGCCGAACACACGGTCAACGAGAAAAACTCGTTCTCGGTGGCGTACACTTACCGGGTTGGCCGCGATGGCATACTGCGCGTGGAGTATACGGTACGACCACACGTGGAGTTCCCGTGGCTGCCCGAGATCGGCATGGAGTTCGAAACCGCCGCCGGATTGGATAACCTGCGCTGGCTGGGATTGGGCCCGCTGGATGCCTACCCCAACGAGAGGACCGCGCCGATCCTCGGAGTGTACGCGGGCCGAACGGACAGCGAGACGGCGAAGGGCACCAAAGCCACCCGGTGGGCCGAGTTGACTTCCGGAGAGGGCTCTGGCTTGCGCGTGGAAGGCGCGCCCTACATCCGGTTGGAAGGGCGCAATCTGCGGGTGCTGCCCTCGGTGGTTGGCCGCTCCGAGAAAGGTCGCCGCCCGGAAGCGCCCGAGTACCGTCTCGATACCGGCTCTTCGGCTGTATTTCAGGGCGCCTTTTCCTTGATTCCGATAGCGCCAGGGCGAAAGTGAAGGGTCTGAACCTCCCTCCTGACACCGGAGCTTTATCGATATTTTCGGCTCCATTTTCGATGTTTTCGCTTGACACCGGGTGTTTTTAGGTTCATATTTTCAGGGGAGAAGGTCTAAGAGTATGAAATTGAAGGGTGTCGTGTGCATTGCTTTTGCGTTGGCTCTCTGTTGCGCCAGCCTGTTTGGGCAAACTGTGGCCAGCTCCGTCGAGGGAACAGTTGTCGATCCGGCGGATGCGGTTGTTGCGGGCGCTCCGGTCACCCTGACCAGCGTTGAAACCGGCGCGGTTCGTACGGGAACTACGGACAGCTACGGTACATACCGGTTCCTGAACCTGCTACCCGGTACTTACAGTGTGACGGTCAAAGCACCCGGGTTCAGGACTGCCACCCGGGACGGTATCGTAGTGGCCGCCGAGGAAAACCACAACGTGGGTAGGATCATCCTCGAGCT
>Ga0326727_10022040_pt1 | contig 12369 bp, 16 predicted proteins | sample MB2enrmetagenome_FD_207643 | JGI IMG/M metagenome (GOLD analysis project Ga0326727, IMG submission 207643) | Lab enriched peat soil microbial communities from McLean, Ithaca, NY, United States - MB29MY | ecosystem: Environmental > Terrestrial > Soil > Wetlands > Peat | place: USA: New York...
TCGCTTTGGGAAGTTTATCCACGTACTGGGGTTTGCTGCTGACCCTGAGTTTTTTTTCACTCATCTTCTGGAAGTAATCTTGAAGGCTTGACCCTCGATAGTACTGGATAATCTCAGGCCAATCAGGCGGATTATCGTATTTGCCAAGGTTGGGTTTGATTTCGCCTGAAAAAACCTTCAGAGTAGTGGTTTTGCCGATGCCGTTTTGCCCAATCAAACCCAGCACCGTTCCAGGTGAAGGCATGGGTAAACGGAAAAGTTTGAAGCTGTTTTCGCTGAAGCGGTGACTGCAATCTTTCTCCAGCTCGTCTGGCAGGTTGACTATGCTGATGGCTTTGAAGGGACATTTTTTGACGCATATTCCGCAGCCGCTGCAGAGAGTTTCGGATATGACGGCTTTGTTTCCTTCAACTCTTATGGCTTCCACTCTGCTTCGAACCATAGGGCAGAAGCTAACGCAGACCTGGTTGCATTTTTTTACTTTGCATTTATCTTGGTTAAGTACAGCGATTCGTGTCATGGCTAACGCCATAATGAATTAAACTAGTAAGTTATAAATTTAAAACCCAAAAAGAAGGGATTACATGTAATCCTTAAGGTGTAGCACTCTAAAATGCTATTTTGCTTTTTCGTAAAGCTTTGTATCAAAGTTTGTCTAACGGAAAACAGTGAGGGAACAAATTTTTTCATCGGTTTTTCAAAAAGTTAACCTCAAAAATCAGACTAAATTTAACTTAAAAGAAAAATTAAAATTTTAGTTTAAGGGTTCGTGTTTACCATTCTTCTTCTTCCCATTCTTCATCTTCGCCTTCTTCCCATTCGTCTTCTTCTTCGAATATCATGTCTCTTTTTCACCTCGCATAAGACGTTTAAAACTACCCTATCCCTGCTGCAGTTTAAACATTTAGATTCGTCAAATGTCGTTAATCACGAGCAATGTACCAAGAATCAAACATGAAGCCTGCACCTTTTTTGTACTAATCTTTTATGCACAATAGCTAGTTCACCTACCATTGTGCAGCTCGGACCTAAAATTTTGGAACCTAAAACTATTGTAAGTTCCGATGATAAGAAGCAAGCAGAAATTCGTGGCGGACTCTAACAAAATAGATAAATTCTCCAAAGACCCATTTAAATCTCGGGATGATGTGAGGCGACGGCTTCGAGCCCTAAGCTGTGAGAAATCGTCAAATATCGCTGACCCACAAGGACCAGCAATTTCTCCAGCCTTAATTTTTATTTGCGGTCATAAGGTAAAGCAGAAATAACCTGCCTGCATCTTCCCTTCTGGGAGAACTTGGTATGATTAATGGCTTTAACCTTTTAGCTACAACTTCACGTGGCAACGAGCGGCCTATGTGCAATGAACTGCTCTATCTGCTTAAAGAGGAGTTAGCTGATGCCCAAGCAGAAACCAGCAAAACCAAAATCAGAGGCTTAATCGTTGCCAAAACCTCATTGGATCCATGTGCCGTGATAGAAAAATTCCGCGCTATCCTCAAAGAGCGCCCATATGAGTTCCGCTACGCCCTGAGAATTTTGCCCATCGAAAGGGTTGTGCCAACGGATTTGGAAGAAATTAAACGTGCAACTGCTGAGTTAGCCGCCAGAATCGGCGAGAACGAGACCTTCAGGGTTACGGTTGAAAAACGCTTCACTACGCTTCACTCAAAAGACCTCATCGAGGCAGCGGCATCGGATATCAAGCGTAAAGCAGACCTTGAGAACCCTGACCGAATATTGCTTATTGAGGTTCTTGGAGCTTTAACGGGTGTGTCACTGCTTAAACCCAGCGATATTTTGGCGGTTGTTAAAGAGAAGATGCTTTAACTCAGAGCTGAGTCGCCAGCAGGGCTACTCGCTCGATAACCAAGTTAACCACTGCCTCTTCACGATTTCCGTTTTTCATGACTGTCTTTAGCTCTTCGTCTGTAATCTGAAATGCTTCGATAATTTTATGTTCCTTAAATTTCGAGATTTCCAGTACTTTCTCGTCAGGTTCCACACTAACGCAGGTGCTGATTGCCTGAAGCGTGGTTTTGATTTGGGATGGGTCTTCGCCGATTATTATAACTCCCATATTTGTGGTTTCAGGCTTGATGCCGCAGCGTTGGATAGCTTTTTGTATTTGCCGTTGCGCGGAAGCATAAAGCATTGTTTCCATGGCTAAACTCTTAGAAATATTGGTTTTGTTATGGAAAGCTTGCAACGCGTTTAGGGCTGCAAAGTACAGGTGCTCTTGTGTAGCGATTAAGTGCGCATCGAAAAATTGTACATCAACGTTTTCTTGGGTTTCTTTTCGGTTAGCCTTCAGGAACGCTTCTGCCCTGGCGAATTTTATGTTCCTGTACCCTGTTACCTCAGCGTATTCACCGTATTCTTTTAGGTAATACAGCATTATTGGCTCCTGTTGCATTCTTTGAGCAATTTTTCAGCCAACTGTTTTGGCAAGCCTGCTTTCACAAGGTTTGTGATTTCCTTGCTCGTAGCTCGTTTGCCTTCTGTTTTCTGCATTATTCTCGCCATCGTTTCTTTAGCTTCCCACGGAAAAACTATCCAGTGACTTGTTTCTTTCTCAAAATAATCCGGCATAGTTATGGTCCCGGGTTTGCAGTATATAGTGGCTATCCTGATTTCCTTCGCACCCTGTTCTTGTAAATGTTTTTTCGCAAGCTGCAAGCTCCTGCCACCGTCAGAAACATCATCTACCAACAGAACTTTTTTGTCCGGCAGCTGAGTGTGGAGGCATTGCTTTAAAACTGGCTCTTTGCTTTTCTGGGCGATGCCAACGTAATATTCTATGGTGATTATTGCGAAATCCCTGGTTTCCAGTAGGTCTGCCAAGATACGTGATGGAACTAACCCGCCTCGGGCTATGCCGACGATAATGTCGGGTTTGTAGCCGTCGCTTTGGATTTTTTGGGCTTGAGCAAGCAGCATGTCGTATATTTGATTCCATGTTGGGACTTCATATTGGATGTTGGCAGCCACTTTTTAGCCTCTTTTAAATTGGTGATTTGTCAACTTTATAGTTAAGTTAGTTTGTTAAGTCTTTTGTTTTCAAAAACGTAAAAACGGCTTTAAAGTGGGTTGTTAGAAAAGCTTTTAATTTTATTTGCCCCGCTTTAATTTTTAAAGAATTGTATAGCATTATTGATTTTAAAAGCATTTTTAAGGCATATTGCTTATTTTTCCAACCTTTTTATTGCAGGCGCGGTATTATTTATAAAGGAGTTGTTAATAATTGATTTCGGGAGATAGGCGTCTGCAGATATGTTTCGTGATTCGTAATATGGTTTAAAAGCTTAGACGTCAACTTTGGTTAACAACAAAAGAAAGGTGTTTAAAAATGGCAAAGAATAACGACGAGAAGATTAAGCATGTGCTAACTGACCCAAAATTATCCGCTATCAAAGCGATGCTTGAGAAAGATCACGCTATTGACTGCCTGCTACTGCTTCATGCAGGCCGGGGCAAATGGAAAGATGCCAAAGATTTTATGCACAAAAACAAACTTACACTAAGCGACGGCACCTTCAGGGCTAGGATGATCGAGATTGAATCTTTAGGTTTGGCTAAAAGCGAACGCATCGATCCGCTCAAGAAATACTACGTCAAAACCGAAGCCGGCGAAAAACTGGCAAAGCTTCTTCTCGACCTCTTCGACCAGCTTGAAGCTTAAAAACTCTTTCCAACAGTTTTTTTATCTTAACTTCTTTATCTTTTAATTCGTATTTGATTTGGACGTTTTGAATTATTGATTGAATTATATTCGGTTATGTCTTGTTGTAGTTGTGTTGAACAGATATATAATACTGTGTATTAAGTCATAATATTTATTAAGCTAAAAAAGGGAAATACATTCAGTAAACCAAAATGGAGTATAAAAAAATGAACGTATCCAAAAAATTTAGGAAATTTAAGAAGAACGCAAAAGCCCTAAGCCCCGTAATCGCAACCATCATACTCATCGCAGTCACAGTCGCAGTCAGTGTCGTCGTAGCCGCATGGATGGGAGCACTCACCCTAGGATTCATGGGAAACGCAGAACAAGCATCAATAACAAACACAGCATACGTCAGTAACTCAACGGTAAGCCTTACAGTTCAGAACACTGGCAGTGCTACAGTGACAATAACCAGTGCAACCATCGATGGAAACGCTGCTACAATGTATAGTGGAGGTACAGCAGTAACATCATTTAGTATTACCAAAGGACAGACTAGTACCTTTAACGTCGGATTTACTAATGCCGCATTATATTTCACAATCACTGCTCAATATACGATAAAGCTGCAAACTGCTAAAGGCAACACGATAACCACTACCTACACATACACAGGCCAACCAACCGCTTAAATTCCACAATCTTTAGACTTTGAATTCGGGGGTAAGGCGAAACGAACCATCAATCTTCCCTTTCTCTTATTTCCTCTTTTGGAGGTGCAAAATCATGGTAACACAATTAAAAGAATACACGTCAGCACAGGCAATAGCTGACGATCTGGACAAGGATTTATCCGAAACCAAAAGCTTGCTGGGTGAATATCTGCGTCGTTTGGATGAAATCCGCACTTTAGCGGAAAAATCAAAAAAAGTCCGCGAAGTTATAATGAAGCTGGCAGGAAAAAAAACCAGCTCAGCAGAGAGCCCAGGCGAAATAACAGTTGGTACACTAAACATCATCTTGGACGCTAACGCGTTCCATGAGTTAACTGCCATAGAAGCTGTCGTGCGGAGCCATCAAGAACGGCTGTTGGTCTTACAGAAAGTGCGCGACGCATTAAAATGGCTAGATCAACTTGGCGACACCGAAGGCCTCAAGTACTTAGTGCTGGAAGACGAAGGCATTCCACAGCGCATCCTATTCAAGATATCCTAAACCGCCGAGCTGGCAGGACCAAAAAGTGACTGAAAACTATTCAACTGCACTGCAAACAATCATAAATGAATTCAAAAACATAACCCCAGAAATAACCAACACTTTTATATTCAAAAAGAACGGCGAAATCGTAGCCAGTACCGAAACCACCGCTGAAGACCAAAACAAAAAACTGATCACCGCGTTCAATGACCTGACTGATCAAGCTGAAACCATCGGCGGCATAGAAGCCTTAAGCATCCAGGGCGCAGATGGCCAACTAAGCATTACATCAATGAACAATCGTTACTTAGTAAATGTTTCTTCACGTGCGGCAGACGAAAAAATGGTTAAAATGTTAACCAGCGTTATTGTTCCAACTGTTGTGAAGCTTGTAGATCAAATTTCTGAATTATCATGCAGCGAGTCACCTCAAGCCAAAGAGCCTGAAGTTAAACCAGTTGAAGAAATAGTTCTGCCAGATAAGCAAACAACGCAAAGTGAATCAATCCCCGACATGTCGACATCGTTCAGTTCTGAACCGATGCTTCCGGAACCGCCCGTGAACCAGTTCATGATAGAAAAAATCGGAGGCTTATTGGTTCCCTCTGACCTTGTGCGTATAGATGGCGAAGTAATCGCAAAATGGCACGATATCTACGGTGACAAGGAAATCACGCAGGTACATATCGAAACCTTAGAGGGCAAAGCAATCATATGTGGATTCAAACCCATAAAAGAAACAAACCATAACGCCAAAGGCATAATACAATTTCCAGAAAAAGTACTTCAAGCCCTGCAAACCAGCAAAGGAAAACTCGTAATAGTTAAACCAGTAATCACAAGCCAAGGAGAAAAAAGTGATGCAAAAAACAAGCGCAAACGCAGCTGAAACCACATTAACCGACCCAGGTGACATAACAGCCATTGATGGTGAAAACTCTGCTTTCGCAAGCCTAACCGCAAGCCTTGCTGAAATACGTAAACTTAAAGGCGTCATAGGCTACATTCTTAGAAGCAACGCCTCAGCTACACTAGACTTTTCCGAACCCGACAAAATCACTGAAAATGCTATTCTATCGTCTCAAATACATGATTCTTGCCAGGAAATCGGAAAACAATTCAATCTTGGCGAAATAGAAAGCGTGCTTGTTGAAGGCGAAAAATTTAAAGTGCTTTGCATGAGCATTGGCGAAAATAATATAAGCGTATTCATGGAAAAAAGCGCCACTCACTCAGGGATAATTAAAAGAATTTTAATGTAAAAAAAGCTCAGCTTGAATAGTTTTCAAGCTACCCGTTCTCTACTAGCCCCTCACTCGGACTAGTGAAGATATAAAAATTACTATGTTGTTATGTTCATAAAGCTGCAGTGAACTCTGACGAAACTTAACAAAAAAACGTTCTAAGAAACGAAGATTCTCGATTAAGTTCGTCCATAACGTTGCAGCTAAAAAACGGTTTCTCAAAGAAAGGAGAAAAACCATTTTGCAGAGGACGCAAATCCTTCCAAGTTTGTTTCTAATCTTTATGGGCTCCATGGATTGCTTAACTACGGTTATAGGAAGCCTATACTATGGCACACGGGAACTCAACCCCGTATTGGCGGGCTTAGTCAGCTCAAACCTTCCAGCTTTTGTAACTGTAAAATTAACAGCAACCGTTGCCGTGGGCTTGATTTTTATTTTAGCACAAAAAACACTCATGAGAACTCCAAACAAAAATTCGGCATCATTCAAAATGGCGTTTCAAATACTAAGAATTGCTTATTTTAGCATAATATTATTCCTTGCCATAGTCGTGACAAACAACCTCTTAGTCCTAATCAACAGTTTACTGTAAAAATTTTTATGGCTTGAACAGATTAGTTGGAAAGTGCTTTAAGGAAAGCTCGCATAGCACTAAACTGTGACCGTCTTGCCTAGAGAGTTTATCTTGTTCTCACGTTTGGGAAAAACCAACTCAGCGTTCAGCAACCTGCATGACGCAGGAAGATTAGACATCGTCTACGAATGTGTAGTTACCAGCCTTTTCCTTTCACATGGCCTACGCAGAGACGTAACTTTCCATGCCATATTGAACGGTCCGCCAAATCCGCCCTTACACATACAAATCGACGGCAGCAGCCTCTATGACGTGCGAACGGACGTGGATACATGGCAGCAAATTCTGAAAAAAGTAATCGCCGGCAAGTCCCACCCTGGCATCAGCGTTGACAAGACAAGTTTTGAAGCATTACTTAAAAACCAAGCCCAAAGCCACAGCGTGTACGTTTTGGAAGAAGGCGGAAAAAACATAGCTGAAACAGAACTTGCTGAGAACGCTATCTTTGTGCTCGGTGACCATGTGGGTTTGCCTAAAAAAGCAGAAGTGTTCGCTCTTAGGTATGGCGAAAAAATCAGTTTAGGCAAACAACCCTACTTAGCGGCTTCATGCATAACAATAATCAATTACTTGCTGGACGGCCAAGCTAAATCTTACTCTTAAAGTGCTCCCAACCGCGAGCTTCAATGACACGTTTCTTTCCATCAACATCCAAAAGCATCTGCGTATCCTTTGTGACTTTTCCAATGGGCAAAATGCGTCCGCCGACCGCTTCAACCGCGGCTTCGGCATCAAACCACCCTTTAGACTTAATTGTTACCACAAGTTCGTATTCTTCCCCGCCGTAAAGCGCCAACTCCAAAGGGTCAAGATGATTAAACTCGGCAAATCGTCTAACTTCATCAGCAACAGGAACACTGTTAACTAGGAAGCCGACGCCACTCATTTTCCCAATCTCATGCAGACTCCAAGCTAAACCGTCACTGGAATCGATGGAAGCCGACACCGCGCCTGAGCGGCTGAGCGCTAAGCCTTCCTTTAGCCTAGCTTTAGGCATGCAAACTGCACCCGACAACACGTCACGCAGGTCCGCTGAAGCTGAATAGTTATCCAAAAGCAAGCGTAAGCCAGTAGTGGATTTGCCGAAGAAACCTGTAACAGCCAAGATATCGCCTGGCTTAGCTCCATTACGCAGCATCAGTGCTGCTTTTTCGGCCGTGCCGTATAGCGAAACTGAAATGATAAAGTCTGAGGCTTCACCTGTGTCGCCTCCAATAACGTAAGCGCCGTATTCTCGTGCTCCCGCATTAAGGCCACGGGCAATTTCTTCGATGTCTTTTCGCATAAGACCTCTGGGTAACCCAAGCGATACAAGAGCTGCTGTGGGCTGGACGCCTTTAGAAGCAAAATCGCTTATGTTCATAACTATCGCTTTGCGCGCGGCTTGCCATAGGCTCATGTTTGGAGGTACGTCGGTTTTGCCTACCAGCATATCTGTTTTCAATACTGCAACTTGTTTTTCATCCAAGTTAACAGCGGCAACGTCGTCTCCGAAAGGCACGGGTGAATTAGGCATAACTTCAAGGTGGCGGGCGATGATTTCGATTATTTTTCTTTCACCTATATCCGTGCTTGTTTTGTTCGGATAGCCGCCTGTTTTATCGTTACCCATACAGTCATCTCTCCGCTAAAACTTCAGGTTAAAACATTAGGTTGCTTAAGCCTTTTAAAACTGACGCTTGTGCGTGTGCACAACCCTACCTCCCGGTCTACTTGATGCTTCAAATAGGTTCCAAATATGATTCAACATAGCGCTGCATGGAATTGAGGTGCGCACTTTTGCATGCAGAATCGTTAAAATTACGTGCAGAAACAGCAAGCAAATTTCTTAACTTAACATTTAAAAACTTGGGTTTCACTGATTAGCAAATGGATGCCCCGATGGCTCAGCCTGGTAGAGCGGCTGCCTCGTAAGCAGCAGGCCGCGGGATCAAAGCCCGCTCGAGGCTCCATCCTGCTTTTAAATTTGGGATTTCTGGCTGACATCTCTTAAAAATTATGCTTTTTCTGAATGCATTTTGCCGACGTAAAACAACTCCTTTTTCTCCTGCACCCATAATGTGATGTTGACAAATTTGCCGTTTTTTCTTCTTTTAAATGTGATTTGGAAACTGTTGTCATCTGTATACTTGCGTTCGCTTGTTGGGCAGTTTAGGATTATGCCGATTATGGCTTCTTCGGAAAACGAATCGGTGTCTTTGTAGCCATCTGTAGGCTGCTGGGCTAATCAGCACTGCCTTGGTCATAGTTGGAGCTTATGGGTTTTGGTTGTTAATTTGATAATCGTTTGGAAGCTTCTAAACGCTTATTAGCAACTTTACGCATTTATTCCACAGGAAAGCGATCAAATTAAACAAACTCTCAGGAGCACCCATCGTAATGCACAAGAAGGGGCAATCGACTGACGCCGCAGTCCTTGAACAAATCATAAACAAGCCAGGCATCACAATTTCAGAAATTGCCCAGAACCTTTCATGTACAAACGGAAAAATAGATGGAAGCGTTAACCGCTTAACAGCAGAAGGCAAAGTCGCAATAAGACATAATTTGAAGAAGGGTATGCTAATCAAAACAGTTTATCCAAAAGAATTTGAGAAACGATTAACAAACCAGATTCAGATACCGCAAGAAATGGCGAACTTGGATCTTTGGGGTGAAAAAGCCTTCGTTTACGCCTTATCAAGGTCAACAATCGGGATTGCGCCTCAAGAAACGGATGAGTGGAATGAGAAAGCATTTTCGAGGCAGACGGTACCCATAATTAAAAGCAGTGAAAGCGTTGTTTTGAAGATTCCTGACCGACTTGCTAATTTCTATCAACTTTCAAATTCGGAAACCAGCTTATCAGCAATAGGCGATTTGATTTTTGTAACTGTTGAGTCGATCTTGCCAGTTAAAGTTTCAGCCAATCACTTGGAGAAAAATACGCAAGAACTTAGTTTTCACGCCGCGTCTCTTTGACGTCCTCTACCCACTCCTCCACGGTGACATGCATTGAGCTTTTCAGCGTCTCTGCACGCTTCTGGGCTTTAGCTTTTCTCTCAGCCATGGATTCCTTGGCAAACTTTCTGCCCTTGATTTTCGCCATAAAGTTCACCTACAATAAAGTTTGTTCTAAATTATTTAAGTTTGTCACCTGTGAAAAATTAACAGCGACGCATGATAGCCCAAGTTGCTACTCAATATTTTTGGTTTAAAAAAAGGAGGGAATGAATCCTCTTCAAGAAAAAACTTTGGGAGATTTGCCCGAGGCGGGGTTTTTAAAGACTTTTTGTTTGGTCATCTCCAACTTGTTTGGTTTGAGTTTTGGTTAGCTACGTTTTCTTTGATGAATTTTCGGTATTTTGTATTATAGTGCAGGAAGGCTGCAGTCAACGAGCTTGTGCTTAGCACAAATATGGGTATGCTTGTTTCTGCAATCATTTTTCTGTCACCTATACATGCGGGAAATACAGGATTTCTCCTTTTGGAGTTGTTTTCTTTGGGGAAGTTTTTTCCATTTTTTTCCACCGTTCTTTTTTCGTTATTAATGGTTTAGCCATGAATGGATATAAGGGTGTTTGAGATTTGTTCATAATTATTATGAAAAGCTAAGTGAATAACATATTTTAGCTGATAAAAGTGTGTGAACGTGTGGATATTTTCTTATTGTGTGAACATTTAGCGAATTTGCCTTGTTGGCTTTTTGTTGTAGTTGCGTTGTGCGATTGTGCAGAGCACGGTTTTGTGCGGAAAGGTTTATTAAATATTGCTACACTCGATTATAACAAATATGGGAGGCGACTGAAACATGCAGCTCTTCCACGTACATAACGAAGATAAACTCAAGTGCCCTTACAAGGGATGCGAAAAACAATTCGATAAACCAACCGTTATTACCGACACATCCGTGATTCCCAGACAAACCCATTACGCCTGCCCCTTCTGCATGTCAAAACTCGAAATAGCCACCCTAAACGAAAAAATAATCAGCGTCAAACCAACCGAATACCCCATAGTCTTCGATTCACCAGCCAAATGCGCCCACTTCAGCGGACTCCTACATGCACCAGGAGAGACCATGCTGACACAAGAAGAATGCCTAATCTGCCCAAAAGTACTTCAATGCGACAAACGCAAAAAATAAGCGTCAAAATTCATATGAGGGAGATTGCTTCTCCGTAACTTCCACGTGTTCTATCACAATCACCGCTCCAATAATTATCCGGTGATCAACATCGCCAGTTATTGAGACTCCAAGTTGATCTCTTACAGATCCCCATTTCTTGTGGACAGAAGCAACCGCAACCCCAGCCACCTCCATCTGATACTCATGCTCTGCGAAGTTTCCGTAGATGCGCATGAACTCTTCGCCGTTTTTTTCCACCCAAAATTCTTCCCCAAGCAACTTGACTATCTTCCTTATTGTTCCCAGCACCTCACCGGCTGAGTCGTAAAAAGCAAACTCATTATGCTGCGAGAACTCTCTCCCCTGCAAATACATAACCTCAAAGCCATAGTTATCCTTGATGTCAAACTTGGGCGGAAGCTGAACAAGGTTGCCGTCTGCTTCGCCCAGCTTGTTGCCCTGCAAATCAGAGAAGTCGTAGTGTTCGTGCATGGAGAGGATTTTCTTCTGCATGATAAAATCGGCTGTTTCAAGCAGACTCATACAGGTCACTAAATAGAACATGCAGGGTTTACGCTAAAAAGTCTTTGCAACTCGCTAAAAGCAGCTTATCAATATTCTGAAAAAGCAATAAGACTATTTAGCAAGTGATTCTCTAAAATTTTTGCGGATTAAGATGACATCTGAAATTGTCGTTGGAAAGAGAGGTCGAATCACTATTCCCGTTTGGGTTCGCAAAAAATACGACGTAGAAGGCAGGGTTAAAATTATAGAAACCGAGGAAGGTATAATGATGCTTCCTAAAACGTCGTTATGGGAGTTATTTTGGGACATGATAGAGTCAAACTCGGAACCTGTTGCTGGAGACAATAGATAAGTTAACTAGAGGAGCTCAGGGATAAAGAGGAAGATGAATAAAACAGTAAGTATTTGGGCTCCAAAGTGTTGGGGAGAAAACGGCAGAAGATACAAGGAACGGAACCAGCCTGCAAATGCTGCAAGCACTAAATCAAAAAAGCAACCCAAAACAAGCCCTGCCCCATAAACCGCCTACCAGTAGACCTAACCTACTATTCGTGACAAAAACCAGCCACAAAAAGCATGCAGAAGCAACAAGCCTCCCCTCCCTACTATTAACACCCTTTCCCAACAAGTAAAAAGCACACATCAACCAAACCCTCTAACAACCGCCCATGAAGCAAAGCAAAACCACCCAAATTCTAAGCTAAATGTTTATATTTCCGTGCGTTTTTTGCTTATTTCCGAAAATAAAATAAAGTTCTAGTAAAGTAGGGATAACATATGGCGTATTTAACAACAACAGGTTCAGGACAGCCGGTGTTGATTCTTAAAGAAGGAACAACCCGAAGCAGGGGCAAAGAAGCCCAAAGAAACAACATAATGGCCGCACAAGTAATCGGCGAAGTACTCAAAACCACACTAGGCCCAAGAGGCATGGACAAAATGCTCGTCGACAGCCTAGGCGACATAACAATAACAAACGACGGTGCAGCAA
>Ga0326727_10022041_pt1 | contig 12369 bp, 11 predicted proteins | sample MB2enrmetagenome_FD_207643 | JGI IMG/M metagenome (GOLD analysis project Ga0326727, IMG submission 207643) | Lab enriched peat soil microbial communities from McLean, Ithaca, NY, United States - MB29MY | ecosystem: Environmental > Terrestrial > Soil > Wetlands > Peat | place: USA: New York...
CGGCGCACGTCATCGAGGAGCGTGGTCCTGGTCAGGATGCCGCGGAGTTTCCCGTCCGGCGATACAACACACGCTGCCCGGAATGTGGAACCTGCGACGACCTGCCGGGCCTTTGTGATCGTCTCGGTGCAGGCAAGGACCGGGACATTGGTCTCCATCATTGCCCGGGCAGGAAGCGCGAGGTTGATCATCTTGCCTACCCCGAACGCGTCGAGTTTTGTGGTCAGAACCGAGACCCCGTGGTGCTGAGCGGCTGCAATCACCCGGCTCCCCACCGGCGCCCCTTCCGCAATAATGAGCGCCGCGATCCCGGCCGAGACAAGCGCGAGCTGGGCCGGCTCATTGTCCCCGACAACCGCGATATCCTTCTCGGTCATCTTTGCAAGCGTGACATGCAGTGCATCGATCGCAATGTACACCCGGCCCTCAAGCGTTGCATGGGCACTGACCGGGACTTCTGCGGAAAGGATCCGGGCAAGCGTCTCAATCGGGACCGGTGTCACCGCGAGGGTAGCGAGATGGAGGGTATCGATGTAGGCATTGGCCAGCGCGTGCTCCCCGATCATGCCGGCCGGTTTTCCCTCAGCGTCCGTGATAACCACGTTTCGCAACTCCTCCTTTGCCATGAGGGCTGCAACGTACACGGCCGGGACGTCCTCGGAAAGGGCAAAGACCGGCTTGTAGGTGATATCGGCAAGGGTGGGCTCGACCGTGGGAATAAATGCCGGGGCGGCAACGCCGTAGCGTTCGAGCATGAATTTTGACTCGCTGTTGAGATCCCCGCACCGCGCCGGGACGTACCGGCCCGGCTCAGAACGGTTTTTGAAATCCGCGTACCCGAGCACACTTGCAATGCTGTCCGTGTCTGGCTGGCGGTGGCCAAAGCAGTAAATCTGGGTCATAAGATATTCCTTTTATGCCTTGAGGGTAATGCTGCTCTATCATTTGCCTGTCCCGGTTCATAAGGTACGGGCCCGGCGGCACTCCTGCCCGATCCGGAATGTTTATCTTTTGTTCCCTCCCAACCATAATAGTACGAAATCGAACTATTTCGGAACCGAACGATCATACCCATGACCAGTCTCTTACAGTTTGCAACAAAAAAAAGTGAGCGGGCAAGGAGCCTGCTTGCCCTCTATGTGATCCACTCGCTTTCAAAGGGGGATAAATCCGGGTACGACATCCTCAAAGAACTCGGTGAACTCACGGAGGGAAACTGGATCCCGAGCAAAGGGACACTCTATCCCTTGCTCCACCAGCTTGAAAAGGAGGGGCAGATCGTTTCCGTCCCAGAGACCACCGGCTCCCGGGCCCGGGCCGTCTTTTGTCTTACACCCCTTGGAAAGGAGACGCTTAAACGGATCCGGGCTCACAGCGGGGAGCACCACAAAAAAATGGCGCAATACCGCCAGGTTATTATCGCGATATTTGGTGATACCATTCTCCCTTGGATGAGCCTGCTCTTTGAGATAAAGGCGCTCATTGACGAAATGCCAAAAGAAAAAGGACCCGAGGCCACGAAGATCCTCCGGCGATGCCGCGACGAACTTAAAAAGAGTGTGAACCGGACATGACCATAGCGGTCGAAGTAAACGAACTAACCAAATCATTTGGGTCCCTTGTTGCCGCGGACCGGGTCAGCTTTGTCATCGAACAGGGCGAGATCTTCGGTTTGCTCGGCCCAAACGGCGCAGGAAAGACGACCACGCTCTCGATGCTCTCGACTATCCTTGAACCAACCTCGGGATCGGCTTCGGTCATGGGGATAGATATCAGAAAAGACCAGGACGGCGTGCGAAAGGCAATCGGGATCGTATTCCAGGACCAGAGCCTGGACGAGGAGCTGACAGCGTGGGAGAACATGGACTTTCACGGACGGCTTTACCGGATCCCAAAAGAGGTTCGCGAGCAGCGCACCGAGGAGCTCCTCAAACTTGTGGAGCTCTATGACCGGCGAAACGATATTGTCAAGACGTTCTCCGGCGGGATGCGGCGGCGCCTGGAGATCGCCCGGGGCCTTTTGCACCACCCGCAGGTTCTCTTCCTGGATGAACCCACGCTCGGCCTTGACCCGCAGACGCGCAACCTGCTCTGGAAGTACATAGAGACACTCGCAAAGGAGAAGAACATCACGATCATTCTCACCACCCACTACATGGAGGAGGCCGACCGGCTCTGCAACCGGATCGCGATCATCGACCACGGGAAGATCATTGCCATGGACACGCCGGCCCGGCTCAAGGACACGATCGGGGGCGACGTGGTGACCATCCGCTCGCCGGACACGGCAAAGATCCCTGCCACGCTCCCCGTCCCCTGGGTGAAAAGGCAGGAGACCCGCGAGGGCGAGGTGATCCTGACGCTTGAAAATGCCGAGCAGCACTTAAGCGAGATCGTGACCCGCTTAAACGCGGAGCATATCGAGATTACCTCGATCTCGGTGCACAAGCCAACGCTCGAGGACGTCTTCCTTTCCTATACGGGAAAAACCATCCGTGAAGAGGATGTCAGCCGCAAGGATGCGATGCGGATGCATTTCCGTATGATGAGGCACTAAACCATGGACATCGTATACACCATCTGGCTCCGGAGCATGAAGCGGTACATCCGCTCAAGGAGTCGTATTGTGGGCAGCATCGCAATGCCGCTCTTCCTGTTGGTCTTTTTAGGCTTTGGCCTCAACTCGGTGGTGAGCACCGCGTCGCTCGGGCAGGACTACGTGATGTTCCTGGTGCCCGGCATGGTGGCAATGAGTGTGCTCTTTACCTCCGTCTTCTCCGGCATCCAGATCATCTGGGACAAGCAGTTTGGTTTTTTAAAAGAGACCCTTGTGGCGCCAGTCTCCCGGCTCGAGATCATGTTCGGCCAGACCGTGGGGGGCGCGAGCACCGCGGTCTTCCAGGGGATCATTCTGATGGTATTTGCCGTATTCATCGGCCTGCGGATCACCAGTCCCCTGAATTTTCTTATCGCGCTCGGCTTCATGATCCTTGTGGGGATCGCGTTTACCGCATTCGGGATCGCGGTTGCCTCGCGGATGGAGGACATGACCGGCTTCCAGCTGATCATGAACTTTGTCGTCTTCCCGCTTTTTGGGCTGTCAGGAGCGCTCTTCCCCATCAGCTCCCTGCCCGCGTGGCTTGAACCGATCACCTTGATCGACCCACTCACGTACGGTGTGGAAGGGATCCGGTACGGCCTGACCGGGGTCTCACCGATCAACCCGCTGGTCTGCCTTGCGGTGGTTGCCGGGTTTGCAGCGGCGATGACATACATCGGGGCTTACCTCTTCCGGAAAGTCTCGGTGTAAAAAAGCCGGGATACCATTCGGATTTTTTTTTCTCTGTAAAAAATATTTTTTTCAAATATCCAGCTCCCCCTTACGCCAGCCCTGCCTCGCATCAGGGACGGAGGCGTATCCGGTGCATCAGAATTACCGGTAAGCAAACATGCAAGCGAATCTGAGTAGAAGTAGTACGGTATCAATAGCAAACGGGATACCCAAGTGGCCGGGGCGGCAGACCTAAAGGAGCGTTATTTATTATTTTGGCATTTCTGCAGAGCAGTTTTTTTTGGAAATGAATGACTTTTTGACATTTCCCACCATACATCGGATCCGGTGAAATTTATGGGCACTGAGGTTATTGTTGTCAGCACACCGTACCTGCCGGGCCATAAGATCACAAAGACCCTTGGCTTTACCTGGGGCCTGATTGTCCGGAGCCGGGGGCTGGGCCGGAACATCACCGCGGGTCTGCGCTCGCTTGCGGGAGGAGAGATCCATGAATACACGCAGCTTTTGAACCAGTCACGCCAGGAGGCGCTCGACCGGCTCAAGGAGCACGCGGCAACGCTTGGCGCAAATGCCGTGATCGGGGTCTCGTTTGACTCATCCGAAACCGGCGGGGTCATGACCGAGGTACTGGCCTATGGCACCGCGGTGGTGGTCGAGCCGGAGACCGGTGCGGCAAGCCCGGTCCGGCTCGGGTAACGGCCGGGAATTTTCTTTTTCCCTACAGGATCCGGATAAATTTCTTTGCAAACACCGAACAGACCGGGCACCTTGACGGCGGCTGGCCAATTGCAATGGAGCCGCAGATCGGGCAGAGGTATACAGAAGCGGGGGTCAGGTCATGGCCCTCTGCTACCGCAGCAAGCGCCTTTGAAAAGAGTGCCACGTGCTCCTCATCTGCCTTGATGCTGTAGGAAAAAACGATCCAGGCTTCGGCCTTCTTTTCTTTATGTGCAATCCTGAGATACGCAGGATAGGTCACTGCAGCTTCCTGTGTCTTGGCATGGATACCGGCCTCGAGATTTTTTTTGGTGGACCTGACCTCCCCGAGGATTGCGAGAAGGTGCTGTGCATGGATGGCTTCTGCTTCCGCGATCGCCTTAAAGAGCGTGGCGATGACCGGGTAATGGGCTTCAACGGCTTTTTCTGAAAATACGCTATACCGTATATGTGCCTGTGACTCACCGGCAAACGCCGCGAGTGCGTTCTCCCGCGTTGCCATGGCAAAATCATGGTGCCGGGACATGAATAAACATTCTGCTTATGGCAAAGCATGTGCGGAAGCGGGCGTGTCTGTGTCCTTCAGGACATGGCCTCACCCCTCTCCCTAATCCGGGCTTAAATTGAACCCGGATCCCCCCTTTCCTATCTGGCCCCCTCCCGGAAAAGCCCGTAAAAGGCCCCTTTTGGTTTCGCATGGAAAAGAGTCCTGAAAATAGCCCCGTTTGCCGAAATTCGCCCGCTTTCAATGTCAGATAATGGCCCTTAATGGCCTTACAATTGAGGATCGTTCTGCCCCGCAGTTTACTTCCGGCACCCGGATCGGCCAAAAGAACGCGAATATGTCGATCTTTTTCTGGAGTGAGATCTTCGCAATAGCGCCCGTTTTTGCCCATGCCCCCTACTTCAGCACGTCCGGAAAACCGGGCCGAAAGAAAGCCCGCTATATTGCAGGTTTAAGTGGCCATTTTTTTGGCCGGTTTTAAAAAAGAATGTCAAATCGCCGTTTTCTCCGTGGGCGTGGACATCATTTCCTGTGGAACCGGAAAACGGGGTCTTCGGAATGGCAATCCGGGCTCAATTTTGGCCCGGAAAAGAGTGGCCCGGATCAGGGTCCCAAAGCCCCACCCCGCACACCCCGGTCCCGGGAAGTACGATCTCCCATGGAAAAATACGCCCAAATCAGGCCCGGATTCCCCTTTTTGGATCCGGCCTCCTCCCGGTTACACCCCGGTATCGAGCTGTGCCTGAATTTTTTCCGCAACAGGTTCCGATGATGCATCGAGAGGAACAAGACGAATCTGATCCGCGGATGATACACCTATTCCAAGCTCGGAGGCACGGGCGATCTGCTCCAGAGAGAAAATTGTTCCCTCGTTCACATCGTGGGAAGTGCCAAAGGAGCGGAGCAGTGCAACTCCGGTTGCATCGATTGCAACCCGATCCCGCCCTCCGATAATTACCTTGGGGCGAATAAGTTTCCCTTTGTCCGGCCCGCCTGTTGCAAATCCCTCGGTCGCATCCATGAGCACGAGATCGGTGGAATAAAATTTGTTGATCTCGGCAATCATCTTTCGCTGGTGGGGCGAGCTGTGCAGTTCACCCATGAAATTGTAATCAAGGCCGGGGATCCGTTTTGCGACTAGGCCAACGGAATTTTTTAACGACATCGTGAAATGTCCCCCGTACCGGTGTGTCTTGAGGCAGCAGGTTTGTATGACGCGGTCTGCCCGGGCAAAGACATTGGCAATAAAAAAACCCCGTTGCCAGTGAAGCCCCGGCGCCTGAATCTCCTGCCAGCCGTTCCGTTCAATCTCATCCAGTACGATGACCGAAAACCCGAGCTCTTGTGCAAGAGAGAATACGCCACGGTTTTCCAGCACAACCCTTGTCTCTCCCATTCCGCTGCGTTCAGCAAGCGTGAGATGTGCCGGCCCCTCGTTCATTATGGAATCAGCAATCCCCCGCAGCATATCGATATGTGTCGAAGCAGGGAACGGGTCGTCACTGTTGAAATTTGCCTTGAGAGCCACTGCAGATCCTGACAATACTGAGAGATCAAACTCCGCAAGGATCGCGTGAAGCCCGCTTATACGGTCAGTTGCATCCACGATGAAAATGTCTGTCTGACCTTGCCCGGTCATAATTTCACCGGTGAATCCTTATTGCGCGGGAGGAGATGAATGCTCGCTATTGCAGATCCTGATAAGGTAACAAAGACGTTATCGGGAAAATCGGAGAAATCGCCATTTTCACGATACAAATGTTGTGCATGAATTATCCCGCGTCCCGGAACGTTTTCAGGATCTTTTAAGATCGGTATTCGAGTTAACCAGAAGAATTACAGGTCATCTGCACCAGCCCACGATATTATAAAAAAAGAATCCGCGGACCGACCCTGAACCACCAGTACTTCCCGTACTTCTTCACAGCCTCAATCAGCGCACTGACATTTTCCGGGCGGGCCTCGCCCGGGATCCCGCCGTCCGCACCCGGGTAGATCGTCCTGCCAGTCATCAAGCATCGACTTCATGTAATCCTCCACATTCTGAGGCGTGCGGCCAATGAGAAACGAGTTTAGCGGGCCGGCCCCGGCGATAGGGTAGTTTATGCGCTCATGGCAGCTTCGCCAGGATGACCAAAAAAAGATTACTGGTTGATGTGGAAGACTTTTGCCGGGGGAAACCCGTTAAAGTACGTTGACGAGGCAATGGAGTACGCCCCGATATTTACCGAGTACACGAGATCGCCGATATCGAGTTCAGGGAGCTCGGCCGAGAGTGTGATCGTATCGAACGCGTCGCAGGTCGGCCCGAAGACCGCCGAGATCTGGCGCGGCCCTTCCTTAAAGGCAAGCACCGGGTAGGTGCAGTGGTCAAAAACTTGGCCCGAGTAGGTGTGGTACACGCCGTCGTTGATGTAGTAGCAGGGCTTGCCATCACGGTAAGCCTTTCCAACAACCTTTGCCACGAGCGTGCAGGCATTGGCAACCAGGAACCGCCCGGGTTCTGCAAGGATCTCCATGTCGTCCGGGAAGAGCCGGGCGATCTCCGCGTTGAGCTTGACCGCGAGCTCCTCGATGGACCGGACCTCGGGGTTATACTTCACAGGGAACCCGCCGCCGATATCCAGGATCCGGATCTTCTTTCCCAGCCGGTGTTCGGTCTCCTCGATGATGTCCGATGAAATCTGGAGGGCCACTACGTAGTTCTCGAAGTTGGTGCACTGACTTCCTACATGGAAGCTGAGGCCCTCGACTATGAGGCCGAGGTCAAAGGCAGCCTTGATGAGGTCGACTGCCTCGCCCGGGTCGGCGCCAAACTTCGAGGAGAGCTCGACCATGGAGCCGGTGTTTGGGACCCGAAGCCGGAGCACAAGGCCAGCCTGCGGCGCATGCTGCCGGATCTTCCTGAGCTCCTCAATGTTATCGAAGGTCACGAGCGGCTTGTACTGGTTGAGTTCCTCCAGAGTCTCGATGGGCTTGATCGTGTTTGCGTAGATGATCCGGTCCCAGATAAAATCCTGCCGTTCTTTGTCCGGCATATCCTTGATGAAATTGTGCACGATCATGAATTCGGGCATCGAGGCGACATCGAAACTCGCGCCCAGATCCATGAGGGTTTTTACAATACCGGGGTTCGAGTTCGCCTTGACGGCAAAATAGGCTTGGATTTTTGGAAAATTTTTCTTGAACTCGTGATAGTTCTCCCGGATCTTTGCATGGTCGATCACAAAAAGGGGAGTTCCCTCTCTCTTTGCCAGAGTCTGAAACATCTCGCTACTTCCGCGGTCCATGTGCGAGACCGTATTATTGTCCTGCCTGCATGCGTTTTCTGTTGTGGTCACATCAGTTCCTCAAACGTGTATACTGTCCGTACGTACAGAGTGATTCATCTTACAAATAAGAAGTTTTTGAATTGCCAGACATCTTCCTTGTCGAAATCGTTCTCCGGGTTCTCCCGGAAATAGACCGTCCGGTTCTTCAAGGGCGTCCAGTCAGAGGGCCCGGACCAGAATTCGCCAAGGTAAGGCTTTGCAATGTCCAGAACGAACTCATGGGGCAGGTCGTCGGGCAGGCAGAAACCTTTTTTCGGGTTCTCAATCATCCACATCACCGCGGAGACCACCCCGAGCGCAACCTGGATAGTGGTTGCGTTCTGTCCCGGTGCCAGTTTCCTTGATTCGTCAATGGAGAGGATGCTTCCTGTCCACCACGAGTGGTACGGGTGGCCCATCAGGAGCGCGCCAAGGATGTCCGAGCCAACCGAGATCTCCCGGTCGTTCATGATCCGGAGCCTGGACTGGAGCTCGTAGTTCCTCCCTCGCAGCTCGTGGAGCGATGCGATTGTCGCATCGCAGGGCATGTAGGCATAGTTCACGGTCGGGCGGTAGATCGCTTTGCCGTCCTTCCAGACCGTCCATCGGTCAGAGATCCCGAACGCCTCGCCGTGCCGGATCACCATGCCCACGATTTCCTGCTCAGGCACCCACGACCGGACCCACGTGTTGATCCCCATGTGGTGGATCATGATCGCATTCTTGGGGCCGGCAGAGGGGACATGGGCTCCGGGCGGCAGTTTCTTCTCGTGGGTGCCCCACCCGATCTCGGCCGGGGCTGTTCCCTCCTCGAGCAGCCCCTCAATGCACCAGGTGCCGACGAACTCGTTCACTTTCTTTGGCGACCGTGAGATCTGGGTGTCGCGCTCGGAGCAGTGGATCACCTTGATCCCGACCTCCATGGCAAGCTCGTTGAACTTCTGCTCAGAGATGAGGCGTTTGAAGCGTGCAGGATCCTCTGCGAGCCCATCCTCGATCATCTTGTGGGCGATGTCAACAAGGCCCTGCTTGGTCATGTGCGATATGAGCCCCGGGTTTGCCCCATGGTCGACAACACAGGTGGTGGAATCTGCCCACTCCCGTGTAAGCTCTCTGAGTTTCATCTGCCGGTAATAGAGCGATTTCTCGACCGGGCTTGCCGTATAGCGCTCGCCCAGCGGATCCCATGCCTCAACGGACGTGTTCACGTACAGCACGTTGTGGTCATGGCACCACTGGACGATCTCGCCGGCATCGATGTTCCAGGCAAGGTCGACAAGGAGACCTCCCTCACCAAGGGTTTCTGTAAGTATTGATGTAAGGTTTTCCGGGGTGATCTTCCGTTTGAGGAAACGGAGACCCCGGGTCGTATAGGCCTTGAGGTCCTGGGATTTATCTTTAAAATCGACAATCGTGATATTTTCAAGGGGAATATTGACATGGCGGAGCAGGATCGGGATCGTGCACTTGGAAACAGCGCCGTACCCGATGATCAGTACTTTGTTTTTGAAATCCATTCAAGACCTCCTGGGCTAAACGCATTTACCCGCTCTATTTTACGTGCTCTGACGTAATAAAATCATGATAAAATTGCAGCAATATCACAAACGCTTCCGCTCCTCTTAAAAAAAGCGGTTTCATAAATGGGGCAGTGCAATATATCACCCGGGTATATTCCATGTCGAAACGGGCCGTTGACCTGATCTTTTCCGCAACTTATCTTCTTACCGATCTCCGCATGATCCTGCGCGAGACCGCGCCCACGCATGAACTCGACGAGAGCCAGCGGGCCGAGGCAGCCCGGCTGCTCGAAAACCTGGAGCGCCAGGTTGGTTCCCTCAAACAGGAGATGCTCAAATGAAGTGCGGGAACGGGATCGAGGCACGGCAGGTAAACGAACTCTTCATCAACGTGGATCCGATCCAGGCAGGAGGGCGCCTGACCGGCGATGCGATCAAGGCGATCATCGCGTACGGGGACGGGTACTCGGTCTGCGACAACTGCAGGAAACCCAACCGCCTGGATTGTATCTCAAAGCCCCCGATCGCGGAGTTCCACAAGGAAGTTGCAGCATGGCTCAACATGGACGCTGCCCGGATGCTGCCCGGTGCCCGGCGGGGTTTCCAGGCAGTGGCCCATACGTACGTAAACAAGGGCGACCCGGTGCTCCTCACCTCGCTCTCGCACTATACCGAATTCCTCGCGGTTGAGGGCGCGGGGGGGATTGCCTGCGAGATCCCGGCCGACGGCAATCACCTTGTCACCCCGGATGCGGCGGCGGCAAAGATCGAGGAGGTAAAACAAAAATTCGGGAAAGCCCCGGTCCTTGCCCTGATCGACCACGTGGACTACCAGTACGGGAACCTGCATGATGTGGCCGGCATTACAAAGGTGGCGCACCAGTACGATATCCCGGTTCTCTATAACGGCGCGTACACGGTCGGGATCATGCCGGTGGACGGGAAAGCCATCGGCGCGGATTTTATTGTCGGTTCGGGCCACAAGAGCATGGCCTCGCCCGCCCCCTCGGGAGTCCTTGCCACGACAGCGGAACGGGCAAAGGAGGTCTTTCGCACCACCGGGATCACGGGAGATGTGACGGGAAGGAAATTCGGGATCAAGGAGCCGGAGCTGATGGGCTGCACGCTCATGGGCGCAACCCTCGTGGGCATGATGGCCTCGTTTCCCCATGTAAAGGAGCGGGTGAAGCATTTCGATAAGGAGCTTGTGAACAACCAGATCGTAATGGAGGCGCTCCTCTCCATCGACGGGACAAAGATCCTCTCCGAGTACCCGCGGAAGCACACGCTCACCCGGGTCGATACCACGGGTTCGTTCGACCGGGTTGCAGAAACCCACAAGAAGAAGGGCTTTTATTTCTCGTCCGCTCTCAACGACAATGGGATCTTCGGTCTCATTCCGGGCGCAACCCGGGTATGGAAGTTCAACACCTACGGGATGACAGAAAAGCAGGCCCGGTACCTTGCCGATGCATTTGTTGTGGTGGCACGGGAGAACGGGCTTCCGGTGCATTAATTTTTTTCGCGGCTGACAGACTTTTCCGGCCCGCGGCCAGCGCCTGTTGCACATTTTGTCGTGTTACCACTGCTTTTATCTGAACGCTCGCCAAAAAAAGGAGTGCCTGTACCCGGATCATGCGGTGAAAAGACGGCAGGCGAGGCCCGGCCATGCTCAAAAATGTCATCCACCCGAAAAACCGGATCAATGAAAAAACCTTTGCCCGCACCTTATCTCCTCTCCAGGAACACCTGGGCATACTCCAGCGGGCCCTGCGCGATGCCTGCATCCCGGTCATCATCGTGATGGAAGGCTGGGACGCAGCAGGGATCACCCGCTCCACCCAGATGGTGATCCAGTCCCTGGACCCCCGGGGGTTTACCCTGCACACGATCGAGCAGCCCACGGATAACGAGAGGGTGCGGCCCTTCATGTGGCGGTTCTGGATCCGGCTGCCGCCCCGGGGCCGGATTGCAATCTTTGCGCGGAGCTGGTACAGCCGTGCGATCTCCGCTGAGATGCAGAGGCCCAGCTGGACCAAGTCCCTTACAGGGCGGATCATTGCGATCAACAATTTCGAGCGCCAGCTTACCGAAGACGGGGCGGTCATTCTCAAGTTCTTTTTACACATCGATAAAGACGAGCAACAGCGGCGTTTTGAGGCCCGGGAAAGCGATCCCCTCAAAGCCTGGCTGGTGACTCCCGCACTCTGGGACCTCCACAAACACTACGAAAACTCGCTCCCGGTGATCGAAGACCTCCTCAAAAAGACCGATACCGCATCCGCGCCCTGGCATATCCTGGATGCAACCGATGAGAATTATGCGGTCCTCGAAATATACCATTCCCTGATCGCAATGCTGGAAAAGACCATTCAACACCGGGCAAAGGAAAAACCAAAAAAGCCCGGCAATCCTCTCCTTCCGGAAAAACGCCCGATCAGGCGCAGCCAGATCTTAAAGCCCGGGGAAACGACCTGCACAAAGGAGGAGTGCCAACCCACCCTTGACCGGCTCCAGGAAGAGATGCCCCGGCTCCAGGCGCTGCTGTATAAGCGCAAGATCCCGCTCATCATCCTGTATGAGGGATGGGATGCCGCAGGGAAGGGAGGGAACATCACCCGGCTTGCGCGGTACATGAACCCCCGCGGTTATGATGTGATACCGGTCTCCGCGCCTGACGCAACGGAGCAGAGCCATCATTATCTCTGGAGGTTTGTCAGGAATTTCCCCCGGGCCGGCCACATCGCGATTTTCGACCGGAGCTGGTACGGCCGCGTGCTCGTGGAGCGCGTGGAAAACTATTGCACGAAATACGAGTGGCAGCGGGCGTACCACGAGATCAACGAGATGGAAGAGGACTTTGTCTATTCCACGGGCGGGGGGATCATCAAGTTATGGCTCGAGATCAGCAGGGATGAGCAGCTCAGGCGCTTTGAACAGCGGACAAACGACCCGCTTAAGCAGTGGAAGATCACCGAAGAGGACTGGAGGAACCGGGAAAATTGGGACCGGTACGACGTG
>Ga0326727_10022042_pt1 | contig 12369 bp, 11 predicted proteins | sample MB2enrmetagenome_FD_207643 | JGI IMG/M metagenome (GOLD analysis project Ga0326727, IMG submission 207643) | Lab enriched peat soil microbial communities from McLean, Ithaca, NY, United States - MB29MY | ecosystem: Environmental > Terrestrial > Soil > Wetlands > Peat | place: USA: New York...
GCCCTCCTCGATCGGCCCCTGGAAATCATCCACGCCGGCGCGGATTCGCCCGAGAACGTGGAACGCTTTTCAAAGGCGTTCGCCGAAATGGCGTTTACCGGCCCCATCCATTGGCGGCAGGCCGAGCGTCCCTCGGCCGCCATCATCCAGGCGGTGCAGGAATGCGGGATCGGCCTGCTCGTCGCCGGCGCGATGGAGCGCGGCGATAGCCAGGGCCGTCTCTTCCTGGGAAAAGTCTCGCGGCTGCTCGTGCGCGAGGCCCCTTGCTCCCTCCTGCTGCTCGCCAGCCCCGGCAGCGAGCCCGCCCCGTTCCGGAAGATCGCCGTGATCGTCGATTACTCCGACGCATCCCGCCATGCCTTGCAAGCCACGCTCGAACTCGCCGCCCGCTCGAACGCGGAGGCCGTGCACGTCTTGCGCGTATTCACCGTCTTCGCGCAAATCCTCGCGGAACCGCAGGAATACGTCGAGGGCCATGAGAAAAGCGCGCTCGGCGCCGAAGAGGCAAAGCTCGATGCTTTCGTGGAGGAGTTCGACATCGACGCCATCCCCGTCATCACTCGCTGCATCGAAGGCACCACGGGCTTCGCGGCAGCTGACTTCGTCCAATCAATCGAAGCAGACCTGCTCGTCATCGGCAGCGACGCCACGTCCGGCCAGGGCCATTTCCCGCCAGGGCTCGAATGGCTCGAAAACGTGATCCCCGCCAATCTCCTCGTGATCCGCCCCCCGGCCGCCCCGCAATAGATTCGGCCCCTCCCGCGCCCCGCTTCCCTCACGATCCCGGCGGCCGGACAACCTTCCCCACAAACTTCCTGTAGAAATCCAGCGCCGACCGCGTGAACGTAAAATCTCCCGTCTCCGGCGCCATCACCGCCGGCGCGCCGACCCAGCTCTCGATCACGTATTGATCCGGCTTTGCCCCGGTCGACGCGAAGCTATAACCCTGCGCCATCACGCCGTTATACCAGGTCGAATCGTCCGCCATCCCGTGCTTCTGCCAGTAACCGTAGCCGGAGCTCCAGTAAATCAGGCTGAACGGCAACTTGACGCTGTGGCAGTAATCCTCGAGCTGCTTCACCTCGAGCCACGAGCCGTTATTCTTCAGCGCGCTGAACCTTATCCAATCCACATCGACACGGTACGCGGCGAGCGGGTTCAGCTTCCGCTCCGCGAGCTTCTTCTGCAACGCATCGATCCACTTCTTATGGTCCGCGAGGGAAACGGCACCGGGGTAAGGCTCGACTTCGACGATCTTGATATCCGGATAATTCTGTTGAACCTGCGCGATGAAATTCGCGGTCTCATCGATGGCGTATTGATCCGGCTTTTTCAGGTTGCGCCGTACGCAGCAAAGAGGTTCGTCCATCGCGATCGATGCGATGTGCCCCCCCAGGCTCTGGATGCGATCCCACATCTTCCTCTCTCCCTTGAATGTCCCCTCGCCCGTCACGCCCCACGGTTTGATCGCGCCGACCTCCAGTTCCAGCTTGATGTTATTCGCCTGCAACATCGCGAACCACTTCTTTAAATCGCCGTCGCTGTACATCGCAAAACGATGATCGGAGCAAAGGATCTCGTTTGTCACGGCGCGCGTCGCCTTCCACTCATCCGGATGCGCGCAAACATCCCCAAACCCGGGCAGCCCGGCCCGGTTCGGCGGCCCTATGACAAACACGGGCAGCGCCGCCGGCGCGCCGTGGGATTGCGCGGGAAGCAACGTCGCGCCCAGGCAGATCGCCAGAACGATCTCCGCCAATTTGGCATGACTGGACGCGCTAATCATTCAGGCCGGTTGATAAGCCGCTGTTATTTCGTCAGGAATGAGACGATCTGCGGATCATTCAGCATCGCGGCCACGACCTTCATGAGCGCCGTGTCCATTTCACTGCGCGGATTGCCGACCATCGCGGAAAAGTCGTTGCCGTCATAGGTCGCGGTATAGCCGTTGCTCGCGCGAACCGTCATAAGGACATCGGAGTTGATCATAACCCATCCTACTTTTGTCTTCGCGCCGGTAATCGACATGGTGAGCGACTTGGTTGCATCCGGCTTCACAGTTAGTCCGCGCTTTGTCAGTTCACGGTTGGCGATCTGGATTGCGAGATCCGTCCAGTGATTGAGATCGGCATAATACTTCCGGAAAAAGAATTCCTGTTCGTTCGATGGCTGGCCATTGATCAGGTTAATGGAATTCTTCGATGAGAACTCCTTGATGGGATCGAATGTCTGCGAGATATCGGGGGTATATTCGGTGGCGCATCCGGCAAAAAGCAGAACGGCAATTCCGGCGAGAAACAGGTTTTTGGTTTTCATTGGGAGGACAGCTTGTTTAACCCGAATTCCGATGTTGGAGGGGATGAGATGGCGCAAGATGCTGAGCCGAGATGCCTTGAGGAAGACTTCTGCGTATTTAATAATACGCAGGAGTCTGACGAATGGCACTCGCGGCCGGCAGATTGCGTCAGATCGCCCCGAGCAACTTCGGATTTCGGGTTTAACCCGCGACTGACTTATATTGACGCCGGAGTGTCAAGAGCCAATGACTTACCCCCGCCGAATTTTACCGCTGCTCGTCCGCCTCAGTTCGGAGACGAACTGAAATTCCACCGGCACCTTGTAGCGCGCCAGGACCCTGCGGCAATGCTCGGTGAGACAGGCCGCGCTCGGAGCAGGTTCGCTCGCAACGATGTCCGCCACCGGCACCGCGCCATAGTGCGGATGTTCACGGGCGTAAACGCACGCCGCCCGCACACCCGGATGCGCCTGGAGCACCGCCTCGACTTCCTCGGGAAAGCATTTCATCCCCGCCACGTTGATCACCGACTTCGTCCTCCCAACCAGTTGGATGAAACCCTCCGCATCCCGCACCGCAAGATCGCCTGTCCGGAACCAGCCGCCTTCGGCGAGGATCCCGCTACGCGGCTGCCATGGATTCAGATACGCATCCAGCATCCCCTCCGCCCGCAGCAGCAACTCCCCCACTTCGCCGTTCGCCACCCCCTCTCCGCTCTCCGGATCGCGCAATGTCACCCCGATGTCTTCGAGCGGCCGCCCGACCGATCCCGGTTTCTTCCGGGCCGCCGCCGTGTTCAGCAGTGGCAGCCCGATCTCGATAATCCCGAACCCCTGGGATAGCGGAACGCCGTACCGGGCGTCAAATTCCCGCGCCGTCGCAAGCGGCAGCGCCGCCGCCGTGGAAACAGCCAGCCGCAGCGTCGGCCACGGACGCCCCGAGGATTCCTTCGCAAGCAGCGCATGATGAAACGGAGCGCCATAAATGACCGTGCCCCCGTGACGGATCGCCGCGTCCAGCACATCCTCCGCGAGCCGTCCTTCCACGATGATGGTCGTCGCTCCGTTCAGCAGATAGAGCATGATCGAAACGGCAAAATGGTGCGCCATCGGCAGAATCCAGACCACCCGGTCGCGAGGCGTGATCTCCAGCCGCCGGTTGGCCGTTTCAATCCGGGCCAGCAACGACGCATGGGAGAGCACCACACCCTTCGCCTTTCCCGTCGTTCCGGAGCTGAACCGGATAAAGGCCGGATCAAGCGCCGCAAAGGCCTCTTCGTCAAATCCCAGTTCCGTCCCCGAACGCCGCGGCTCGAGAAAAAGCCACGCGCACAGCTCCGGCAACTCAACGGCCTGTTCCCGCCGCGCCAGCCGTTCCGGCCACGCCATTCCTCCCGCCACCACCAGCGCATGGAGGCCCATCGATTGGATCAACGCCTCCCGCTCCGGCGCAGCCAGTTCGCCGGCAACCGGCACCAGGCACGCGCCCGCCCGCAATACCGCCAGCGCGAGGATCACATGCTCCAGGCCGTTCGGGCAGGCCAGCCCGACTCGCGGCACGAAGCCCTCCTCCCGCCGCGGCAACCCCGCCCGCAAGAGCGCCACAACCGCCCGCTCCACCGCATCCGCGAGGCCGCCGTATGTCAAAGTCGCTCCCTCGGACACCAACGCCACCCCCGCTTGATCCCGATCCGCAAAAACCAGATCGGCGATGTTCATTGAACATCCGTTTGCACCGCCCCGCGTCCAATCCGTTTCATCACCAGCCGCCGGATCATTACCAGCGCGCCGAGCAGCGCCACTACCCCTACCCCCGATAGTATCTTCACGATCGGCGAGCTGTTCACATCGCCAATCCGCCGCCCGGTCGCCCCCAGGAATACAAACACGATTTCCCCCGGCAGCATCCCGACCGCCGTCGCGACGAGGTAATGCCAGAACGGGATGCTCGTCAGCCCGTAGGCGTAATTGGACGGCCCGAATGGCAGCGGGCACATCCGCAGCAGCATCACGATTTTCCACCCCTCCTGCCGAATCGACTGGTCGATCGAAGAAAACGTTGCGTTCCGGTTCAGGCGCGCCGCGATCCGGTCGCGCGCGACGTACCGGCTGCACAGGAATCCCGCCGTCGCACCCAGCGTCGATCCCGCAAGCACCTCGGCGAATCCGCCCACCATCCCAAACAAAATCCCCCCGGCCACCGCAAACGGAATCAACGGAAACCCGAGCATGCTGAAACCCGCGAAGGATAGGATGAATACGACGGCGCCCATCGGGCCCATCGCGCCCAGACTGTTGAGATAAGATTCGAGCCAGGTCATGCGGCAAATGCCCCGGTTGGGGGGAGCGCATACCGGTAACCCATCGCCTCCAATTCCACCAACACCTTTTCAAAGCACTCCAGCGCCGGGTAACTCCCGTCCGGCGCGCGCCACTCCGGGTGCAGGACGATCACCGCCCCCGGCCGCACCGCCCTCAACACCCGCTGCACCGCCTCATCGCAATCCGCTTTCCCGGTGTCCCGAGCCCAGGCCGACCACCCCAGCACCCGCAGGTTCCGCTTCTGCACCACGGAGTGGACGAATGGATTGGTGAACCCCACCGGCGCGCGAAACCACCGCACCGGCGCCGATGCCGCGCTCGCGATCGCCTCCGAGCACGCATCTACTTCCCGCGATACGCCGCCCCAGCCGAGCACCCAGAAATGCCGCTCCCGGTGCGATTCCGTATGGTTGGCCAGCTCATGTCCCTGCGCCGCGATGTCCCGCACCAGCGCGGGAAATTTCCGCGCCTTCTCTCCCACCACGAAAAAACACCCCTTCGCCTGGTGCGCGGCCATCAGTTCCAGCACCCGCGGCGTCGCCACCGGGTCCGGCCCGTCGTCCAGCGTCAGGAACACCTCCTTCTTCTCCGCCTTGAACCGCCTCATTACCGGCCCGTACACCGACGCGTTCGGGATGAACGTCGGGGCGAAAAGCAATCCGTGCAGAATGAGCGTGCATCCGATGACCTGATGCGGCACGTGGCCGACCATCGCGATGGCAATAAATGGAATAAGGATGAGATACCAGCCGGCAAACCCCCGGAACCATTCTCGCAAGTAAAATTGCACCCCTTTTGTAATGCCTTGAATCATTCACTAACGCCATACGAATATTGCCCGCATATAGCTATTTCTTGTTACTTATAACAGCCTGTCAAAAGACCCGCCAAAATGGACGTTTTTGATTGCCTGTTACATAACATCCCTCTAGCTAGAACCCACTAATTGACACGGGCCTGCGCCTGTTCCTCCCAAGGTGAGAACTTACGACTATATTGTAGCCGGAAGCGGGGTCAGCGGTATGACTTCGGCCCTGCTATTGGCGGAGACCGGTAAGAGCGTCCTGCTTTTGGAAAAGGCCGCCGCCATGGGCGGTTCCCTCCTCCGCTTTTACCGCAACGGCATCCCCTTCGATACCGGCTTTCATTTCACCGGCGGCTTCGGCGGTCAGGGGCTTCTTACAAAGATGCTCGATATGCTCGGCCTGCGCGACGCGATCATCCCGATTTTCCTCTCCGAGCAGCACGCACAGCGCATCGTCTTCGAGCCTTCCGGCGCCGCCTACGAGATCCCCAGCGGCATCGATGCCGTTCGCGAGCGCATCACTCACTATTTTCCCAACGAAGCGACCGCAATTAATAGTTACTTCAACAAACTCGCCGAGGTTTACGAGGCCAGCGCCGAACTCGTCTTTCAGGAGGGCAACCACTTCCCCGCCGGCCTCTGCCCGGAGGACGCCGTCAGCCTCCGGACCGTTCTCGACCGCCTCACCTCGAACGCAGATCTCAAGGCGCTGCTCAGCATCTTCTGCATGTGCTACGGCACACGGCCCAATGAGGTCTCCTTCGCCGCTCACAGCCGCGTCTGCTACAATCTCTTCGAGTCCCTCGCGCGCGTGGAGAACGGCGGCGAGGCGTTCATCCGCGCGTTCCGCTCCCGGTTCAATGCGCTCGGCGTCGAGGTCTGCTGCAACACCCACATCGTCCGTTGCGGCGATATCGCGCAGAAAACCGTCCGCACCCTCCACCTTAGCGACGGCGAGGAAGTCGCCTTCGGTTCCGCCGTGCTGACCATGCACCCCCGCGAGATTCTCCGTATTCTCCCGCGCGAATTGCTCACCCCCGCGTTCGTCCGCCGCGTCGGCGAATTCGAGGAATCCGTCGGCTTCTTCACCATCTTCGCCACGCTCGATATGCCCGGGGACCAGGCCGATTCCACCATCACCTCGCTCCTTCCCTCGCCGGATCTCGATGCGCTCCTGACGCCCAACGGCGGTCACGACTCCGCCCTCGTGATCGTCCGCGGCCGCGAGCGGGCCCGCGGTCGCGTCGTCCAGACCCTCACCGCCTTCGAGCCTTCCTTCCCCGAGGAAACCGCGCGCTGGTCCGATACCAACACCGGCGAACGCCCCGCCGATTACCAGGCCTACAAGGATCGCCGCGCCGCGCGCATCCTCGAGCGCATCTACCGCGCTTATCCCGACTATCGTGGCCGGCTCAGCCTCCTCGATACCGCTTCCACCCTCACCTACCGCGACTGGCTTCATTCCCCCACCGGTGCCGCCTACGGCATCAAGCAGAAGACCAACCAGATGAACCTCGTCGGCCGTCTCCCCCTCGCCAATCTCTACGCCGCCGGCCAGAGCGCCATCCTCCCCGGCGTCGTCGGCGCCATGATGTCCGCATTCGTCGTATGCCGCGGTCTCCTCGGCATCTCCTCCTACCAGCAGCCGGCATGCAGCTAAATCGCGTCGTCATCACTGGCCTGGGCGCGGTTACCCCGTTTGGCGACGGGTACGAGGCCCTTCGCGCCGGCCTTGTGGAAAAGCGCAGCGCCATCGTCTCGATGCGCGCCCATTGGCAGCACTTCATCAATCTCCGCAGCATGGTCGCCGGCCCCGCGCCCGACCCGAATGAAAAGGAAGTCCCGCGCCAGGACCGCCGCTCGATGAGCCGCATGAGCTTTTACGGCCACAACGCCGCGCGCCAGGCGCTCACCGACGCTTTTGGCAACGTTCGGGCCGCCCTCGCCGGTTTCCCCGCCGGACGTCTCGGCTGCATCGTCGGCTCCACCACCGGCAGTCCCATCGCTCTCAATGAGACGTTCGAGATCATGCTCCCCGACCGCGACCTCGGGAAACTGAACGGCGTGAAATTTTTCCAGTGCGTCTCCCACACCGCCGCGATGAATGTCGCGCAATGCCTCGGCCTCACCGGCACGGTGCTTGCCACCAATGCCGCGTGCGCCTCCGGTCTCCAGGCCGTCGGGGCCGCGTATGACTTGATCCGGCTCGGGAGCCAGGACGCCGTCCTTTGCGGCGGCGCGGAGGAGCTGCACGCCTCGGTCACCGGCTCGTTCGACGCCCTGTTCGCCGCCTCCTGCCGTTACAACGATACCCCGTCGGAAACTCCCCGCCCGTTCGACCGCGACCGCGACGGCATCGTCTGCGGCGAAGGCGCCGGCATCCTCCTGCTCGAGGACCGCGAGCACGCCCTCGCCCGCGGCGCCCGGATTTATGCCGAGGTCATCGGCTACCACACCTGCGCCAGCGGCGAGCACATCAGCCAGTCGAATCGCCCCGCCCTCATCCATTGCCTCCGCCAGGCCCTCGCCAGCGCTGGCGCCGCTCCCGAGGAGATCGATTACGTCAACGCCCACGCCGCCGGCACTCCGCAGGGCGATACCGAGGAAGCTGCCGCCATTCGCGAAATCTTCGGCGACCGCGTCCCGGTCAGCAGCCTCAAGGGCAACATTGGCCACACCCTCGGCGCCTCCGGCCCCATCGAGCTCATCGCCACACTCCTGATGATGCGCGACCAGGTCATCCACCCCACGCTCAATCTCCGCAACCCGGCCCCCGATTGCGACGGCATCCGCCACGTCACCACCCCTCTCTCCCAACCCCTCGCCACCATCGTCAAGAACAGCTTCGCCTTCGGCGGCATCAACGCGGCCCTCGTCTGCCGCAACGCCGGCCCCACCTAACCCCCGCCACCATGGACAAACAGCAACTCGCAGCGCGCATCACCGGCATCTTCGAGACCGAATTCGAAATCGCCCCGGAGAAGCTCACCCCCGATGTGAACCTCTTCCAGGATCTCGGCCTCGACAGCCTCGACATGGTCGAACTCATGTTCGTCCTTCAAAAGGAGTTCACCATCCAGGTCCGCGACAGCGAGGAAGCCCGCGCCATCCGCACCTTGAACGATGTCTGCGACTTCGTCCTCGCCGAGATTGCAAAGAACGCCGCCTGCTCCGATTCCCCTCCCCCGGCCGTGGCCTCGCCCCAATGAAACGCCTCGCGCAAAGCGTCGTTTTTTACACCAGCTACCTCCTCTTCAGCCTGGTGTATATCCCGGTGGCCCTCCTGCTGGGGACTCCGGTCGCTTTGTGCATGACCCACCGCGCCGCGCTCAGGATGACGCGCCGCCTCATCCGCGCCTACGGCGCCATCACCATTCGCCTCGCGCGCCCGTGGATTCGTGTCCGCGTGGAAAACCGCTCCGGCATTGCCCCAGGCCAGGGCTGCCTCTTCATCTCGAATCACCAATCCATCGGCGACCCCTACCTCATCAGCGCCTTCCCGAACGAGATCATCTTCATATCAAATCACTGGCCCTTCCGCATTCCCGTCCTCGGCGCGTTCGCCCGGCTCGCCGGTTTTCTCAACGCGCAATCCCTCTCCCCCGAGGCCCTTTACGACAAGGCGGCCAGGCTCCTCGCCGACGGCGTCGCGCTCTTTTGTTTCCCGGAAGGCACCCGCACCCGCACCGGTGCGCTCGGCCCGTTTCACACCACCATCTTTCGCCTCGCCCTGCAAACGCGCGTTCCCATCATCCCCATCTGCATCGCCGGCGTTTACCGCGTCATCCCGCATGGCAATGCCCTCCTCCGCCCCGGCACCGTCCACGTCCACGCGCTTCCAGCGCTCCACCCCCGCGACTTCGAGCGCCTGACTCCGCACCAGCTCAAGCAGGAAGTCCGCAACCTCATCGCCGCCGAGCTCGCCGTCCTGGAAGGGAGCAATTCGTGAAGCTCAACGCCTCCCGCAACGCATGGCATTCCGCCCAGCACATCGCGGACACCCAGCAGCAACTCCTGCGCGACCACCTCGCCCATTGCCGGGCCCATTCCCCCTACTACCGGGCCGTTCTCGCCGGCATCATCCCGGACGAGATCACGCTCGATTCCCTCGCCCGCCTCCCGTTCACCGACAAGACCCTCTTCTCCGAGCACACCGCCGAATTCCTCGCCGTTCCGCCCGATCAGATCGTCGATATCGTCGTCTCCTCCGGCACCACCGGCACGCCCAGCACGGTGATGTACACGGAGCGCGATCTCCAGCGCCTCGCCCACAACGAAGCCCTCTCCTTCGCCGCGTGCGGCGTGACGCGCAAGGACGTCGTCCTCCTCACCTGCACCCTCGACCGCTGCTTCATCGCCGGGTTCGCCTACCAGATGGGCTTGCGCCGCCTCGGCGCCGCCGTGATCCGCAATGGCGCCAGCACGCTCCAGAGCCATTGCGACCTCGTCTGCCGCATGAAGCCCACCGTCCTCGTCGGCGTCCCCACTTTCCTCCGCAAGCTCGGCCTTTATCTCCGGGAAAAGGGCGTCGATCCCGCCGCCACCTCCGTCCGCGCTCTCGTCTGCATCGGCGAGCCCCTCCGCGAGGCCGATCTCTCCCCGCTCCAGCTCAGTACCGATCTCGAGTCCCTCTGGCAGGCCGCCGCCTACTCGACCTACGCCTCCTCGGAAACCGTCAGCACTTTCTGCGAATGCGCCGCGCGCCGCGGCGGCCATCTCCAACCGGATCTCGTCATCGTGGAAATCGTCGACCCCGCCGGCAATCGCCTCCCCGCCGGCGGGCACGGCGAAGTCGTCCTGACCCCGCTCCAATGCGAAGGCATGCCGCTCGTCCGCTTCAAGACCGGCGACATCAGTTTCCTCATCGAGGAGCCCTGCTCATGCGGTCGCGTCACCCCGCGCCTCGGCCCCATCCTCGGCCGCCTCAGCCAGATGATCAAAACCAAGGGCACCACCGTTTACCCCCTTTCCATTCTCGCCGCCCTCAGCAGCATCCCAGGCATTTCCGATTACTACGTCGTCGCCACCAGCGAGGATCGCCTCTCGGATCAACTCACCGTGCATGCCGCCATCTCCGCGGGCCACGACTGCTCGCGCGATTCCATCGCCGCGCAGTTGCAGGCGCGTCTCCGCGTCAAAGCCGATCTCGTCATCGAACCGGAGGCCGCCATCGCTCGCGAGGTCTTCGCCTCCGGTTCCCGCAAAGCCGTTCGTTTCATCGATAGGAGGAATCACCCATGAGCTGCTCGGTCCGTCTGGAAGGTTTTGGCTTCACCCACGAGGAGGTCCTCGATGCCGTCAAGAACCGGCGCCTCCTCTCGATGGAGCTCGAGTTCGGCCGCGAATGCAATTTCCGCTGCCCCTATTGCTACGTCGCCGATCCGGCCGCCGTTCACGAGGAATTGTCCCCCGACGAAATGCGCAACGCCATCGATCAGGCGCACGATCTCGGCGCGCGCCGCCTCATCATGCTCGGCGGCGAGCCGATGCTCTATCCCCAGCTCCGCGAGATGGTTCAGTACATCTCCGCCAAGGGAATGGAGATCGAGATCTTCACCAACGGCACCAATGTCACCCCGGAGATGGCCCGCTTTTTCTTCGAGCACAATGTGATGGTGGTCGTGAAGCTGAACAGCTTCGACCCGGTCATCCACATCCAGCTCACCGGTCGCAAATGGGCCCACGAGTGCATCCACGCCGCCCTCGATAACCTCATCGCCGCCGGCTACCCCACCCGCGAGAAGCGCATCGCCGCCAGCACCATCATCTGCCGCCAGAACGTCGGCGAGCTCAAGGATCTCTGGTGCTGGCTTCGCGATCGCAACATCGATCCCTACTTCGAAATGATCACCCCGCAGGGCCGCGGCAGCCGCAACCAATGGCTCTACCCCGATCCCGCCGAGACGGAGGCCCTCTTCTTCGACATCGCAAGGCTCGACCGTGAAAAATATGGCCGCGTCTGGGAGCCGCAGCCGCCGCTCGTCGGCAACAAGTGCCTCCGCAACCAGTTCTCCTGCCTCGTCGACGCCTACGGCAACGTGATGCCCTGCGTCGGCATCACCATTCCCGCCGGCAATATCCGCGACCGCTCCCTCAAGAGCATCCTCGCCGACAGCCTCATGTTCGATCACCTCCGCACCTACAAGGGCCGCATCAAGGGCCCCTGCGCTGAGTGCGTCCAGGCCCCCGAGTGCTACGGCTGCCGCGGCGCCGCCTTCCAGCTCACCGGCGACTACCTCGCCTCCGATCCCCTTTGCTGGCAGAACAAGCATCGTCTCGACGAGATCATCCACCTCCCCGCCGACGCAGCCCCGTTCGCTCCGCAGGATCTCCCAATGCTCCTCGTCGATACCCTCGTCACGGTCGGCGATGGCGATGCCGTGGCCGAAACCACGGTGCGCCCCGGCACTCCCTTTGTCGATGCCTCGGACCGCCTCGATAACGCCGCTTACCTCGAAATGATGGCCCAGACGGTCGCGATCTATCACGGCTTCCAGCGCCACGGCCTCGTCAGTTCCGCCCCGTGCGGCATGCTCCTCAGCGCCCGCGACCTCAATCTCCGCGGCGAGGCCCGCGTCGGCGATCTCCTCCACATCCAGATCCACCACGAAACCTCTTTCGGCCCCTACCGCGTCCTTTCCGGCTCGATCAGCCGCGACGGCATCCTCCTCGCCGGCGGCGAAATCAAAGTCTGGGAGAAGCCCCAGGAATCCTGACCGGCCCTCACCTCTCCCAACCTCTCCCATGAAGCCCGCCCTCCTCGCCGCCGCGTTTTGCCTTGTTCTCGGCCTCCCGGTTTTCGCCGCCGAGCCCGAGGTCGCCCCGGGCGTTGCGGAGCGGCTCGCGCAGTTGGAATCCCGCCTCTCCTCGGTCCACACCCTCAAGGGAAATTTTGTCCAGGAAAAGCAAATGGCCATCCTGGAAAACAAGCTCGTCCTCAAGGGCCG
>Ga0326727_10022043_pt1 | contig 12369 bp, 18 predicted proteins | sample MB2enrmetagenome_FD_207643 | JGI IMG/M metagenome (GOLD analysis project Ga0326727, IMG submission 207643) | Lab enriched peat soil microbial communities from McLean, Ithaca, NY, United States - MB29MY | ecosystem: Environmental > Terrestrial > Soil > Wetlands > Peat | place: USA: New York...
CGGGCCCTGAAGAAACCTCTCGGCGTGATGCTGCTTTCGCAAAAGCAGCAAAACCCGCGGAACAAACCAAAAAGAAAGCGGAGGATTTAACCGCCGAGTTAAAATCCAACAAGGAAAAATTCTATCGTAGTCTCGCGGCACATGAAGTTTGGTTGGGATATAAGACGGGGTCTGAATACCCAGCGCAAATAATCGGTGCGTTGAAAAAACCAAATATCTTCAAACGCCCCCTCGACACGATTGTTTCTGACTTTATCAAAAGCATCAAGGCTTTTAACTCGGAAATGGTCGGCAAGATCAAAGAAACCGATCCGGCTGATTTCAAGAAGCATGCCGATGAAGAGTTCTTGAAAATAGCCGACACGTTTAAAAACGAGACGGGTGTGGAACTAACCGGTAATTTCGCAGAGACGACCTCTCCATTCGGAGATATTAATGCGTTGCTGAACTATACGGGACCAAAAACCGAATTCAACAACACCGAAGAACTTCTGGTAAATCTCGAAGCTCTTGGCTCGAAACTTCCGCACCCGGGGGATTTTCCGATCTCTGACCACCTCAAGACAAATCTTGAGGAACTTCAGGATAGTCTTCATGCGTTGTCGAAACACATCGACGAGGATATCGCCGGGGACTTGTACGAAAATTCACCGAATACTCGGTCCAGTCAAATGTGGGTCAAAAACCTTATTCAAAGGGAGAATGATTACATTCTGCGGATCGTGGTGTTCCTTCGGCATGTCATTCTCACGCATCACGAGTGCAGCCGTATTTATCTCGGTGCGATTCGAATCACGATGAAAGTGCTCGAGTGGCAAATTCGTGATTGCAATGCTGTCCTCAGGGATAAATCTGATCTTCCTCCTGAGAGAGTTACCGAAGTCGAAAACATCAAAGCAGGGTCTTCCGAAGGCATTAAAGGCTTGAAAGAGGTCTTTGCACGTAAACGCCGGGGAGTCTTTTCTTAATGGACACCTCACTCAAACAGGATTGGGATACGGTACTGGTTCTTGAGTCAGAGATCACCCACTTGGTTGAGTTGTCAAAAGAAATCAAAGGGGACAGCGGTTTGACGCAAGAGATCGCGTTTGAATCCGAAGTCCTCTTTGGTGACAACTCACTTCTCAACACGTATTTCTCTTCTGTACCGTCCTCAGTGAAACAGCAAGCCGCACTGGAGGCGCTCGGGAAAGGTGTCTGGACCGCTATCATTGCTGGGTTGGTCGCCCTCGTAGCGATCTTCACAAAGCTCTGGAAATGGATACGCGGGGATTCGCAAGATTCTCCTGGATCGCATTTCCTATCGGAAACCGCCATCAAAGAACTGGAAAAAGAATCGAATGACATCGCCATGCACTCGGTTCCTCTCTCGGACTTGATGCGGGAACCAAATGATTCGATAGGAGCGGCTGCTCACGCCATGATTCAGAAAGGAGAACATGATGGTGTTCTCTTGAAGCCTTCTCCTGAACATGGCGACTTCATGATCAATGGCCCGTACTTTGTTGCACACCATCAGGCGATTGCGACACTCAGAACGCTCAAGTTATCGAGGACGTTGTCTGATTGCGTACAGCTGGTGGACACGTGGGACAGTCGGACAGTCAACCATAATCAGGAGGCGCTCGAGAAAGAGTATGCGATGTTAGCTTCACATGCATCGGCTATCGATGGTCACGTGGAAACACTACACTCGAGTATCGTCCAAGCCCTGGCAAAGGCAGAATCGACCCTCGTGACACCGGAAACGATTGATGAAATGGTTCATCGTGCCAATGTCAATCTCACAGCTCTCAATATCGGTGACATCGGTAAAGAGAAAGGTGACATTCGGGATAAACTCGGGATCGTAACGGAGCGCCTTTCCAAGAAAGTTGGATCGCTGGATTCAGCGGCCAAACTGGAAGCCGGTAAGATGTTTGAAGATGGTGCTGAAGCGGATAGCGTGTTACGCGCTAAGCACTATCACGCTGCCGTCGCTAAGGTAGCCTCCACCTCGACAAAGATGCTGCATCTCTTTAACGAACTGGATCGTTACTTCTTATCGGGTATTGCAGCGATCGTAGAACTCCACCAACATCGTATCAAGTGGGCAGAGTCAGCGATCAGTGAATCCGGTGCTGATGCACAGGCGCAAGCCAAAGCCAGAAAGAAATGGGCAGCGTACAAGGCGCAGTTGGCGACATTCAAGAAGAATATCGTTGACAATACCGGCGACAATGCCAAGAAAAAAAGAAAGTAGCCATAGCCCCAGAGAGCCTAGGCTCTCTGGGGCGTATGACGCTATTAGTTCAAGATATCGTAGAAAAGAACATCGATCACCATGGCGCGGCCGCGATGATCAGTGACCGGTATGGCGACCGCGTTGGCCTCAAGGCGGACTCTGTTATAAAAACTACTGTCGGGACGAAAAGTGATGTTATCGCTGAAAGCAACATCACCGATATCCGAACTTGTTGGGATACGCGTAAGTCCGAGGTCGAGGAGCTCGTCATAAACGGCATCGCTGATCATAGCGCAGAAATGACTCTCCGACGGAAGACCAGCCGGAATCTTCGGGTTTCTCCGATCCAGCAAAATGTCCACCAAATAAGGTGAGTAGATAATCGGCGGTGTATCGCCGCTATCAAGGAAGTTGGAGATGCGTTTGTAGAGTTTGGCAATTTGTTCTTTGGTCATGATAGACAGACTTTCTTGAGTGAGGTCAGTTTTCGAAGACGCGGTAGTTGATGTTGACGTGACCGTAGTACGGGTCGACATGGATATATTTCGTTTTAAAATCATCCGGCCAAGACTCCTCAAAATCCGGCCCCTTCAAAATAGCCAACGCCTTACCGAATATAACGGCGTTGTGAGGTGTTCCGCGGAGGTCGAAAGACTCCTCGATGAACCCCCACTTGAGGAGATCATCGTAGAAACAGGACTTAATCCAGATCGGGAGGACAGAGATGTCCTCTTCGAGAGTTTCGCGCTCGGGGTATGGCGTATTAAGAAGATGAGCTGCTTCCGGGCTGTCAATGACGGAAGCGCAATATCCGTCATCGCGAAGCAGGTTGTGGAGGCGTTGATGCAGTTGGACGACATGTTCGGTTTTCATGGTATTCTTTCATGTGATCATAAAGGGCGGCTCGAAAGCCGTCCGATGTTTGGTTGTCTTAAAACTGAAAGAATCACGGAGCCATCGGGTCGTGGTTCAATCCAGAAAACGGATGCATGGAAGCCGCGCCACTGCATCCGCCCCAAACGGGAGGGAAGTCGATGAATCCCGCTTCATCACCATTGGAATCATCGGAATAGTCAAAGAAGTCGCTTTCCGAAGCCCAGTATTCGGCTTCCTTCTTCAGGAGTTCTTTCTTGGGAGTGATGAAACGATTGGCATTCTGCTTCGCCCATCGCCGGAAGCGTTTCTTGTTGATGCGGTATCGGGGCACTTGACATGTCATGCCCATGAAGTCGGGTATATCCGGCGATGACCTCATCTCGATCGTCACGATGCCGAGCTTTTTCAGCGTTTCCACGATAGCTTCAACGTCCCAGACCAATCCGGGGTTGTTTCGGAAAGTCACCTGTGAAAGATAGGTCTCGACGAAGATTTCCGGGCCACGCACGTAATGAACGTTTCGACTCGGCGTTGAGTGAAACCAAACGACGAATTGTTTCTTACTCTGAGAATAGCGCCGACCATTGTACCGTACAAGACCATAATTCCTCAACAGCGGAATCACATCCCGACGGATATGCTCCCCGACCCGTTTCGGATTGAAGATCGTACCGTCCCCAACAATTTTTTTGACAATGGGCGCGGTGCCGTCCCAGCGGCCAACAAACTCGACAGCGAAGTCCGTATTAACAGCTGAGCCTATCGGGATCGTTTGTTTTTCGGGGGAGTCGGATACCAACAAGTCATCGAAGAGCTGTTCGAGTCCTTTTTCGTCAGCATCGGCCGTGTTCGGGGCTTCACGCCAGATGAAGTCGACAACATAGCTGTCAACACCGTTTGCTGTCACGCCCGCGACGCATCCCAGGAACGGCTCTTGGGGAGAGTGTGTCGGCCCTACATGGAAACGCCAGATATCGCCATGGCGAAAGACTTCAGGCGGGAAAAAGGTTTCTTTGGTCGTCATTTTGATATCTCCTCGTCGAGCTGATCCAGATAGGTGTAATAAAGTTGCATTTCACGAGCACGATCTTCTCGCTCGAGTCTCACCAGTGTGGACTCGGAAACCAGCATTCGGTTGATATTCTGACTCAGCCACTGGTAGAAGCGGGCCTTTTTGGCTTTCGATCCAGACCAGTAAATGTCGTTTGCAAAGAGGCCGGCAGCCTTCGCTTTTTCCGAGAGGCGCTCGAAGTCAATTCTGTGCAGCGTACTGAGCGCATCGAGATCCCGCCGCTTGTGTTTGATAAAGTCCGACACCATCCGCCAGAGCAAGGTTTCCTCGTAATACCAGTAGCTGTCAAAACTTCGAGGGATGCGCGTGGAGTCCTCCAGGAGATACGTTCCGAACGTTTCCGGAGGGAGCTGACGTATCCGAGTGATAAATTTCACGGGGACCGGAAAGTCCAACATGCGACCTACGAAACGGGTCGCCCAACGGATGTTGGTAGTGGTTTGCGACTGCCTCGCCTCGTGGTCGTTTTTGAAATATACAAACCCTTCTTTTCGGTGGTTCTGGGTCCAAAGGAATTGCACGAGATAATTCTCCCGATCAATTCGGATGACTTTATCGACACAGCCCAGAAAGCTACCGATGCTGGTGCCGAAGACAACGAAAGCCCAGACGTCGCCACGTCTGAAGACTTCCGGGGGAAAGCGTCCTTTTGATTTCTTTTGAGGGCGCAGGCGCTGGATAGACATTTGTGTACTCCTTTATTAATGGGGATCATTCTTCAGCCAATAACCCAAGTAGTCGGTTTTGAAGGATTTCGATGACTTCTTTGTCTTCGGGTCGACCCATTACTTGGAGCTGGTGCAGGATCGTCTTGAGCGAGTAGACCCACACATCACACATGGCCCGCTCGTAATCCTCCGACATGATGGCGTTCGGGTGGTATGTCAGATGAAGTCGGATGTCTTTCGAAAATTGAACAACCTTATGGCCGTTATAGTCGGCCAGATCGAACTGGTTCATTTTGAGGATGTGTTCGAACATGCACGGGGCGACCTCAATCTCCAGGCACGTAGCCTCGTTCAAAACACCATGAAAAACGCAGGCGGCTTCGCCACTGACGATAGCGTCCGAGGTCACTTCGATACTCAAGAGAGTGCAGAAACGATCGTAGAGGTTAAGCAATTCAGTTTTGGTCATGGTAAATCCTTTCTTAGAAATGAATGATGCGGATGACTACGCAATGTCATTCCAATTATATATTCTTGAAATATTCTAGGTTACATCGAATACATCCGACCCATGATGTCTGCAAAAGTCTCTTCTTCAACTTTGACAGTCGGTTTGTCAATCATCCGACCGCACTGTGAGATTTCTTTGAGCTTGACTTCCCCGTTCCGAATGAGTGTTCGAAAGTCTACCCATCCTACCGGTGCTGCACCCGAATGCACCGTCACCCGCACGATTCCCTCTTCCCCTGAACGCTTGGCTTCTCGAACGACTTCGATAGAGAAGACGAGAGAATCAAACTTCCCCTCGTTGTAATGCTTCTCCATCAATTCTGCTGTTTCAGCTTTATGCGTCGTGGTTTGATCGAGGACCCAATTACTCTTGGGGGAGTAATGCATCGTGTCCCAGACGATGCTCAGGAAGTGATACTTCATGGCAGTACGCCACACACCAGTGTTGAGAGAAGTCGCTCCCAAAGCCTTCAGGAGGGCGTCTATGGCGATTCTTTTGTCCAATACACGGTTCAGGTATTTCATTTTTGTATACTCCCTGGTCTATCTCCTCTGAAAGGAAATAAAAAATAAATCAATGATGCCCGATTACTTGAAGAGCTTGAAGAAGTCGTCATTCTCTTCTTCAAACGCTTTATTGATCGTGTATTTATACCGGGATGTAAATCGACGTTCACCGCGCGAAGCCCAAGTATGCGGACGAATAACGGTTGCCGGTTCATGGAGCCGGCTGATACAACCAATCTTCAACATGGCGTTGAGATCACTTTGCGCCGTACTGGTCGGTGTCGAAGATTTCATGTAGAACTTTTCACCCAGGAACCGGGCCGTAAAACTCTCGTCGCTGTTCTCTTTCAGGAAAGTATAGAGGGCAAAACGTCGGGCTTGTACTTGTCTGTGCGTACTCATTATTTTCTTTCAGCTGTTATAGAGCTCTGAGGCAAACGCCTCAGAGCTCGTGTGATGTCAAGGTGTCTTTATCGAATACTGATACTTCATTTTTCGAACGTACGGTTTACCTTCCGGGTTCTTGCAATGTTTCACATGAACCGCCGGTGTCCGGACCACGACACCCTGATCAACCATGGCCGATAGGTCGGACCATAATGCAGAAGGGCGATCGTACCCCAAGAACAAACACAGTTCATCAGAAAAGAATTGACGTCCTTTGTTCTTCGAGAGGTACTGCCGTAAAACATCCCTTCTCTGTTCAGCCTTCTTGGCGATTAGGAAAGTCGCCATGCAGACTTAGACCGGGTCAGTGGACTTTTCTTCGGCTTCCGGCGTCGACTCTTGGTCGAACCGATCTTCAGCGTCATCGAGCTTTTTACGCATTTCATCTTCCAGGGCTTGCAGAGCAGCCGCACGGTCTGCACCTTCTTCAGCCGGGATGAAGATTTCCTTGCCGACTTGGAAGTCAGTCGGAACGACGCCGCCGTTGGCCAGGGTTGCACGAATCAGATCTTCGGAGATTTCAGTATCGGTCGGTACCGACACAGCGATTTCGGGGTCATCAATCTTTTCGGCTTTGGCGAAGAGCGGATCGACCGGAAGCTTTTCAGCCGAAGCGAAGGCCTTTTGCATGGCCATGACAGCGATCATGCCGCGCTGAGTCATGCGGGACAGACCAGCACGGGGATTGACAGTGACCGGTGCTTCACCGGCTTCGGTGACCGTTTTCAGAGCAGCAGCTTGTTCTTTGCGATGTTCGAACGAACCGCGGAGTTTGGCTTGACCCATTTTTTTCATTCCTTGATTTGGTGTTACGCGAGTTTGATAAAGGTGTCGAGTATAGCGTCGACTAGCATTCGAACGAGGACGGCGACGAGGGCGTACCCAGCAATAGGAAAGTGCCTCGTGATCAACGCAAGGAAGCCCGCCAGTAACAACATCTTGATGATTTCTGTGCTTTCCCTCACGAAGTCGCCCGTTTTGGTGTTGATGTGAAACCGGCTATTGCGAACTTGAACTTTCCGAACGAAAGCCCGTACCGCAACAAAGCAGATCCAATCACACCGGAGAAAGAGCAATGAACCCAGTGTCAGCACCCAAAGTACAGCACTGACACTGATGTCGATCATGAGCAGGCATCTGACCACTTGATCGATGTACCCGATAACATCAGAAAAGACCATGGTGATCATTCCAGAAGTTTAACAGGCCAACCCGGTTCTTTCCATGTTGCCGGAATGGGCTTGAAGGCCAACGGACTGTAGGCGATAGAGAGCGCGTTCAACGCCGCAATGGAGACACGGGAAAACTGAGCGGCACGCGTAACCATTTGCATACCGATCTTCACCGCTTTCAACTTTTGATAGAAGAAGAGGTCATCGAAAGCCGGATCATCCGGATGTGTTTCCAGGTAGCTGATGTACTTGGTCAGCACCGGCAGAGGTGTGCTGATATGCACAAACCACGCGTGAACCTGTGCTCGCCATTCTTGTTCAGCCGCTGCGATCTGCTTCGGGACGTTGGGATCGTGATCCGGACCGAGAACGAGCCAATCCAGATTCAATTCCAACGGCGTGACGTGGAAGCAGTGTTCATCGATTCGGTTGTCTTTCAGGCCTCGGCCGTTCCAAACGGCTTTGGTCGAATAGACCGGTTTCAGAATCTGACTATCCTTGAGGAATGACGCGATCACGTCAGATCCCTTGTAACGCTCGAGGTCAGCAGATGCCTCCTTGAGTGTTTGCATCGATGGCCAGATCGCCGGTATGAGTTCGCCTGTCGGCAACAACCCCACGATGTGTCCGTACTTCTTCACGAAGCGCCGGCAGCGATTGCAGTTGTGCTGCTGACGGACATCTTCCGGAAGGTTGGCTAAGAACGTATCGAATAGATCGACCGTTTTGTGAGGTTGCCCCTCGCGCGGCAACCATTTCGGGAGTTCGACGTAGTAAAGGCGCCCGCCAGAGAGATGCATGCAGGCGTCGAGCTGCTTCTGCATCTGTTCGCGGAAGAGGTTGAAGATCGGGTCTTCGTTGTGTTTGAAAGGTTTGGCCATGGTCAGTCCTTTTTGAACCGTTCCACGAGCTTGTTCAGCGCCGCCGGCGAAGGAGTGTGATCAACACGCGGTTTCTTCTTGGGTTGATCGATGTCTTTCGCGACGATAGCACGCTGCACGTCCGGACGCTTCATGAGGGTTTCGAACGATTCTTCTTGATTCCGTTGTCCTTCGGACATTCTTACATCCCCTTATTGATGATGAAAAGATACGAGGCGAAAGGGCTACACAAACCATTTCGCCTCGCTGTTTAAATTGGCTTAGCTGAACAACCGATGCAGTTCAGCAAAGTATTCAGCCTTATGCGCTTTGACCAGGTCCAGGTCTTTACGGATGGAGTTGTACGACGAGCGTGCGGCTTGCACCACGTAGTTGATCTCAGCTTCCTCGACCTCTTGATCAGACGGATAGTTTTCACGGCAACTGAGATAGTCGTCAATCTCACGCTCCATTTCTTCTATCGCGTGGTGGATTCGCTCAAACTGTTCGAATAGCCGCATATTCAGTTTGGTAGGGAGAAAGGTCTCGATCTTCAACGCCACTTCATGGTACTTCACCAGGATATCGTGATCACGAGGGAAGAGCATCACCAGCACAGACGCCCAATTGATATCTCGGCTGATCGCGTACCAACCATGTTCGGACTTTGTGCGGGTTTCCCAGGTCCCGAGAGGGCCTCTTTTTTCTTGATGTTTACCGAGGAGTGATTTCTTCGTGATATTGAGAAGAAGAACCGATGTCACCGCAGGCATTGTCAGAAGGTCTTCGAACGCCACTTTGAGAGGACAATCCGTTTCTTTCGAAAGGGCTATTACTGCTTCGACGACTTCCGGTTGGAGCAGGCGGATCAGCAACTTTTCCGTCAGGTTTTCAATCCGGTAGAAGTAATCGATCGGCGCCCCCAAAATAGCTGCCTGAATCGCGTCCTGCCGACCTCTCAGATATCGCTCGAAGTGAGTCAGTTCTTCGATGAGGGACAGGGTCGCCTTGAGGTGCTCAGCGGGCAGGTCTGTCATTCCTGTTTTCCAGTAGGCGACGATGCCTCGTTTATGACGCCGATACCAGCTGAATAGCCAGAGACCCGCCGGACCAGTGTGGATAGGATCCATTTCTTGGTTTCCTTATTTTAATTGGTGTGCCGATGTTCTTATCGGTCGCTGCGACCGTCCGGAAAGAGTTTGATCGTCATTGTTTTCTTTCAGGACAAGAGGAGACTAGTAATATACAGAAAGATCACTGCCGCTACAGAGAGCACTACAGTCAGTAGAAGGCCAATAATAGACGAATACACCCAATCCTTTTGCGGAACTTCCGTTCTTTTGTGGTGGATACACGTAATCACAACGAATGCAAGAATGATCGCGATGTAGATCCCCGCTACGATGTGATTTGAACGGGCGCTATTCGGAACAGGATACAAATAGTTCACACATTCGCTGTACCCTCTCATTTCTTCGACAGACGGCTTTGGATTGTGGTAGTTTGCGATCGTGCTTATACATGCTGCCTTGTGGGCTTTTTCTGCATCGATAGCAGCCTGAGTCGCGATAACAGTGGTTGTTACCGCGATGGCAGTTCCAATAGGCATAACGAATTCCCTAAGTTAGTCGATCTCTGATGCAAGAAAATGGTGATGCCTTGATCGGATGCGATCAGGTCATACTTCGGAAGAGGCTCGTTATGTTTACGAGCACGGGCCTCAACTTCATGGAGTTCTTCCACTACCTTTGTTAAACCAATTCGATCTTCGACCGAAAGCAGCTTCAGAACCACTCGTAGTCGAGCGTTAATGAGGATAGACTGCAACGTAACGACCCCTCTGATGTCAGTGTACTCCGTTACACCAGAGACGCTCCTGAGGGCTTTGCGGTCATCCAGAAAGAATTCAAATTCAGCCAGGACGTCTTGTTCATCTACCGTGTCGTTGATAACGAAGACCTCGAGTACGAGTTTTTTGCCAAAGAGGAGCGACTCTTTGACACGATAGATCCCACGGATCAAATCCCGCTCGTCAATATGACGTGCTTTAACTCGATCATCGCGTGCCACCATGACTTGATGAACCAACCCCGCCAGCACGAATTCATCCAGGTGTGCTTTCAACGGGTAAAACACATCCGGTATACGCACCAATTCCACATTCAGAAATTCCGTATCGATAAACCGCATGATAACCCATCCTTATTAATGAAGTATCGGCTCAGAGGGAGGGGTCAATGACCCCTCCCTCTGATAGGTTTTAGTGTTCAATCAAGTAATGTAGGTTTGAAATATTCTAGACTACCGCTCCGTATGGCTCTTGACAGCGACGGCTGCACTGACACTCAGGATCACACTGGACGATCCTGTTGCACCAGCAGCAAAACCAACGTAGTTGAAGCTCCCAGTCTTCAGGGTGCTATACACCGTCCCGAAGATAAACAATAGTGCGACAGCAATGCAAAACGGATACCCTACGACCCGTGCAGGATCGTAATCCCCATGCATAGTCGTGGCGCAGTCGTTGATGACTTTATACAGGATCATTTTGAAACGATCCGTATCGATACCAAACAATTTCATGTTGATCCTTTCGTCACGAGTTCCCCGATGAAGGCAGCAGGGTCATTTCGATGCTTCATGAATTTGGCTTGCAAGGTGCTTCCAGGGCAGTCTTCAAAAACCGCACCCTCAGGAACAACGCAGCCCGGAAATACCAGATCGATGTAACGACGAATCGCTTCATCATCCAGAGGCAGGATTTCGAACTGATGGTCGCATCGACCATCCCGCAAGATATTGTCAGCGATGATTTCTTTTCGATTGGTGGTGAGAAAGATCACTGTTCGATTGAGTTCTTGGACACCATCCAGCGTATTCAAAATTGTCGTTAACGAAACGCCATCGTCGAATAAGCTCCTGACCGATTCTTTCCCGTAAGGATCGTAGGTCGTGATCGCATCACTATCAGGGTTATGAACAGCTGGAATTTTAACTTGGGCTCCGTTCTTGTGGGTAGCGGGGCAAGAGTCAAAATCTTCAATAGCCACGATACCGCCATACGCCATGGTCATCAGTTTCGGGAACATGGTGTCCGAGCAGGTATTCAGATTGACCGCGTACACGGATCGATCGAAGTGCCCTGCGATACTTTTGATCAACGACGTCTTACCGGTTCCTGGAACACCGTATAAAAGGATGACGAGCTTGTACGGAATCCCCCGAAGCCGATACCAGGATTCACTGGCGTAGAATTCTTCGATCAGCTTGACGATGTCTTCTTTAGTGGTGTCCCGTGTCACAATGGTCGATAGTGGTCGCTTAGGAGCACCGACAGCAGCCGCGAAATTATAGCCTTCATTGGTGTGCACATAGGAGAGATCTTTCGCATATCGCCACCGGAAAGCCTTTGTCAAGTCCTCCATGACTTTCTTCGATCGTGTCAGGCAGTAAATGACACTTTCCATCTTTTCTTTTTCCGTCCCTGTCGAAGCTAGACGTGAATTGACGACCCAGAAGAATCGTTTTTTGTAAAAGAAGAAGTGCGTGCCGTATCCGGGCACCAAGATACCTTCTTCGAGACCATAGTCTCCTTTGAAAAAGAATTCACGACTCAACGCTAGCAACGTTTTGTCTTTGACCCATATGTTGAATTCCTTGAACTCACGTTCAAACTCCGAGGTCGAATTATTGAGCATGATCGTGGACGTACAGGCTTTGAAGATCGTGCGTCCCAGTTGATTCGGTACGCTACGCAGAGCCCAGGTCAAAATACCACCGATCCAGATCCCGATAGCCCCCGATAACATCGGGTTGGATTTAGTGAGTGCGTAGAAGGATTGCATGAAAGAAAGTGGTGTACTCATGTTGCCCCCTTGATGGTTTCATAGAAGAACACCGACAAATAAAAAAAGAAAGAGGCGTCATAGAGGAGACCCGAAGGCCTCCTCTAGACTGAGATCAGGAGTCGTCACTTTCCAGTTTTACGACACTTTTAGGAAAGGGTGGATCACCTTCATTCTTTATTTCGAAT
>Ga0326727_10022047_pt1 | contig 12368 bp, 7 predicted proteins | sample MB2enrmetagenome_FD_207643 | JGI IMG/M metagenome (GOLD analysis project Ga0326727, IMG submission 207643) | Lab enriched peat soil microbial communities from McLean, Ithaca, NY, United States - MB29MY | ecosystem: Environmental > Terrestrial > Soil > Wetlands > Peat | place: USA: New York...
CGGGCTCAAATCCAAGGACCAGCTTCCTGGACTTTTGGCCCGCCTTCATCTGGAGACGGCGACCTCCGGCCTGTTTTTCGATTTCGGCTCCAACCAGGACTATGCCGATGCCTCTCAGGTAATCGCTTTTGCCGCAGCCGGCGGCCTCGGTCTTCCCGATCGCGATTACTACACGAAGACCGATGCGAGATCGGTTGAATTGCGCGAGAAATATCTCCTCCACGTACAGCGCATGCTCGAAATGCTGGGCGACAAGCCGGAGCTGGCGCGGCGCGAAGCGGCCAAAATCATGAAAATCGAAACCGCGCTGGCGGAGGCCTCGCTTACCCGGGTACAACAGCGCGATCCTTACCAGTTGTTCCACAAAGTGGATTTCCAGGGACTGCAAGCACTCACGCCCGGCTTCCGCTGGGCGGCATACCTCACGGCCCTCGGACTCGGGCCGCAGAACACCTTCAATGTGACCGAGCCGGCTTTCTATAAAGAATTAGAACGCCAACTCCAGACGAACGATCTGGGGGACATCAAGAGCTACCTGCGCTGGCACACCGTCCATGCCGCTGCCCCGCTTCTTTCCAAAGCTTTCGTGGACGAAAATTTCGATTTTTTCAGCAAGACGCTGCGCGGAGTGCCGCAGCTCCGCCCACGCTGGCAAAGATGCGTGGCGCTGGTGGATCGCCAGCTAGGCGAGGCCCTGGGAGAGGAATTCGTGAGCCGTGCCTTCAGCCCGGAACTGAAGCAGAAAACGCTGGCCCTGACGCGCCAGATCGAGCATGCGATGCAAGTCGACCTCGACCAGCTCACCTGGATGAGCCCTGCGACCAAGCAAAAGGCGCTGGAGAAGTTGCATGCGGTGGTGAATAAGATCGGCTACCCGGACAAGTGGCGGGACTATAGCTCGGTGGAAATTGATCGCAACGATTTTCTGGGCAATGCCGGGCGGGCCAACCGCTTCGAAGCCAAGCGGCAACTGGCTAAAATCGGCCAGCCGCTGGATCGGGGCGAGTGGAGCATGACGCCGCCGACGGTGAACGCCTATTACGATCCGCAGATGAACGACATTAACTTTCCGGCGGGGGTGCTACAGCCTCCCCTGTACGATCCCAAAATGGATGACGCGCCCAACTATGGCGATACCGGCGGCACCATCGGGCACGAATTGACGCATGGATTCGACGATGAAGGCCGCCAGTTCGATGCCCAGGGAAATTTGCGGGACTGGTGGACCAGCCAGGACGCGGAAAACTTTGCGCACCGCGCGCAATGCATCGTGGACCAATACGCGCAGTACACCGTGGTGGACGACATCAAGATCAACAGCCAGTTGACCGAGGGTGAGGACATCGCCGATCTGGGCGGGCTTATTCTGGCCTGGATGGCCTGGCAGGAACAGCAGTCGTTCCCCGTTACCCATTCCCCGTTACCGGAGGGGTTCCGGCGGGAAGCGGGAAACGGACAACGGATAATGGGTTTGACTCCCGATCAGCGCTTCTTCGTCGGTTACGCCCAGTGGGCCTGCGAGAATGACCGGCCGGAGAACCTGCGCATGAGCGCCATTACCGACCCGCATTCTCCCGGCAAATACCGCGTGAACGGAGTAGTGGCCAACATGCCGGAATTCGAAAAGGCGTTTGCTTGCAAAGCCGGACAGCCAATGGCTCCGCAAAAGCGCTGCCGGGTGTGGTAGGAGAGCGGCAAGCAACAAGCGGCAAGCAACAAGCCAGAACTGCTCATGCTGGGCAAGGCCAAGAACGAAGAAACTTAGAAGAAATTTAGTTGACTTTTTTGTGCGGGCGGCCTTAAGGTCGCAAAAGATGTGCAGTTGCTTTTGGCAATTGAACATCCAGAAGTTGCATGGATCCTCGGTAGGCGAGGCTCCCGCGCGACACAGAAGCCACTGCCCAACGGCGTCCAAAGATGCCGGCGGAGGGTAGAACAGGAACTCCCGGCTTAAGGGTTTTCCTAAGGTGGCTGAGGTTTACGGGCCTCTTACGGTGCGCGGTGCTGAAGCTCGGACGAGTGGGGAAAGATACAGGTTTCGCGGCAACCACCATGCGGTGGCCGCAGTGATTCCTCAGCGGTTCCTTTCTCCCGCTCCGGAGGCAATTCCGCTTCCGGTCCTTCCGCGCTTGCTCTTCCTCGCCTCCAGAAAGCTGTATGAGAGACAAAGGACAAAACGACGTCCAGCTTCCGGGTACCGGTGGCCGAGTTTCTAGTCGCGTGCTGCCGGGACCAGGGGTTGGACCGAATCCAGTGTAGAAGAGCGTCGTGATCCGATAGCATCTGTTCCGCTACCGCCTCACCTCTGCTTCTTCAAGAAAACCAAGACCGAAGACGCAGAGAGTGCGAGGCGGCCCGCCTTTCGGGTTCCCACCTTCGAACTCTCTCTGCATAAAACCAGGGTACCAAAAGACGCGGAGCAATTTTGAATTTTGAATTTTGATTTAGGGCGCGCGATCGGCAGGACCCGCTTTTCAATCAAAATTTAAAATTCACCAATCAAAATTCTCCTTTGCGGCCTCTCTGCCCTATGCGGTGAATGGGGTTTTCGAATTTGCTTCCTGGGCTGGATGTAGAAACAGAAACAAGGATCGAAGGAAAGTTTCGTGAACATTTTCTCCAAACTTTATTACCGGTACAAGAAGGCATGGAAGGTGATCCGGCTGTACCTGATCATCGCCGGTCCCGGCATCATCGTCATGGTGGCGGATAACGATGCGGGTGGCATTACGACCTACACCGCTACCGGGGCGAAATTCGGCTTTCATCTCATCTGGTTTCTGATTCTGCTGGGGCCGGTTGCCTACTACGTCCAGGAAATGACGGTCCGGTTGGGCGCGGTGACGAAGCGTGGACACGCGGAGGCCATCTTCCATGCCTTCGGGTCCTTCTGGGGCTGGTTCTCGTTATTGGACCTGGTGCTGACCGACTGGCTGACCATGATCACCGAGTTTATCGGCATGACCGCGGCGTTAAGCATTTTTGGGGTGCCGCGGATCGTAACGGTTCTGATCAGTTGCACGGTCATGGCAATCATGGTGCTGCAGGGCCGTTTCTGGACCTGGGAGAAAGTGGCCTTGGTCTTCTGCGGGCTCAACCTGATCTACATCCCGGCGGCGTTCATGGTTAACCCGCCAGTGGACGCGATCCTGCACGGAAGTTTTGTCCCGCAGCTTCCACCTGGGGGATTCACCAACGAGCTGTTCTTCTTCCTCATGGCCAACATCGGCACCACCATTGCGCCCTGGATGATCTTTTTCCAGCAAAGCGCGGTGGTCGATAAGGGCATGCAGGAGAAGGACATGGCCTGGGGAAAAGTCGACACCGCCTTCGGAGCGGTGTTGACAGTGGTGGTAGCCGCGGGCTGTATTGTGCTGACCGCCACTCTCCTGTCGGGCCAGGACATCAATGATGCGGCCACGGCCGCGGCCCATTTTATGGGAATCAATAAGTATGTAGGAACGTTCCTGGCGATCGGTCTGTTCGATGCCGGATTCCTGGGCGCGATATGCATTTCCCTGGCGAGTTCCTGGGCCTTCGGCGAGGTCTTTGGCTGGGCCCATTCGCTAAACAACAACCTGCGGGAGGCGCCGTGGTTCTACGCCTACTACTTCTTCACCCTGCTGCTGGCGGGCACGGTGGTGATGATTCCCGGCGCGCCCCTGGTGCTGATCACGCTGTTTGTGCAGGTGATCGCGGTAACCCTGCTGCCGGCGGCGTTGGTCTTTCTCATCCTGTTGCTGAATGACGAGAAGACGATGGGCAAGTACAAGAACACCCGCTTTCAGAACATTGCCAACGTCAGCATCGTGGCAATGATCATCGTGGTTTCCACTTTGTACGGGATCAGCGCCCTGTTCCCCAACATGCTGCAGTGAGGCGAATGCGGAGGTTACGATCATGATCCGGAGATTGGTTAAAAGCACGAGGGACACGGTAAGGGATATCAACGAGAAATATGCCGTTCCGCAGATTCCAATGACCCGGCGCGTCCGGTTCGCGCTCGGACTGCTGCGGGGATATCTGGTGCTTCTGGTGGGACTCATAGCCTACAAGTTCGTGATTACGGCACTTCACCGATAGGGGTAGTTCATGAACCAGCTAAACAGAAGCCTGACAAGGAACGGCCGGAACTCGCTGGAGGAAATGTTCTTCCTCAGTGAGCGTATCGGCGCCCGGGCCTATCTGCGCGATCACAAGATCGGCAAAGTGAAGGATCTGGTTGCGGTAGACCGGGGAAAACTGGCGGAGGTTACCCATGTACAGATCGCGCGGCCGTTCGGCGAGCCCGCGCTCCTGGTCCCGCTGGCCAAGGTCCGCTCGCTTAGTCCTCGCGAGATCGTGCTGGACATCGACGCGCCTGGAAATTATGTCCGAGCACTGTCGGCCGATGAGGTTCTGCTGAGGGACCACCTGGTCGATAAGAAGGTCTTGGACATCGAAGAGCAGGAAGTGGAAGTTGTCTACGACATGCGCCTGGTGCGGATGGGCGACAAGGTTTACGTGAGCGATGTCGATATTAGCCGCTATGGATTGCTGCGCCAGTTGGGGCTGAAAGCTCTGGCGGAGTATTTCTACAAGCGCGCGGCGGAGACCAAGAAGCAACTGATTCCCTGGTCGTACATTGAACCGCTGCCCACCGAACTGAGTACTTTCCAGGGCAACGTCAAATTAAGTGTCTTGAAGGAGAAGCTGGCGGAGATACACCCGGCCGATCTGGCCGACATTCTCGAAGAACTGGACAGCGACCAGCGGGTTACCTTGCTGGAAGGTCTCGATACGGAACACGCTTCCGACACGCTGGAGGAAGTAGACCCGGCGGTCCAGCGCGACATCGTGTTTTCCCTGCGAAAGGAGCGAGTCGCGCAACTGATCAGCGAGATGACTCCGGGACAGGCCGCCGATATTATCTCGGTGCTGCCCGGAGACCAGAGGCGGGCGATTCTGAAGCTCCTGGAGCCGGCCCAAGTCGCCAAAATCGAGGAGATCGTGGAGAAGCAGGACGCCAATATTTTGAACTTCACCACGCATGAGTTCTTCAAATGTCCGCCGGAGATGATCGTAGAGCAGGTACGGACCAAATTCCGCGAATCCGCCCGAGACATGGACGTAGTCATGTACTTCTACGTCGTGGATGACGCCAACAAGCTGCTGGGAGTGATCGATATCAAGGAAGTGTTCATGGCGGAGGACCACGTTTTATTGAAAGACCTGATGGCGGAGAACGTCCTCAGCCTCAACCCGGATAGCACCATGAAAGAGGCGGTGGAGATGTTTCTGCGCTACGGCTTCCGCGCGCTTCCGGTCACGGACGAAAACGACCGGATGTTGGGCGTGGTGCCTTATCGCGATGTCATGCAATTGAAGCATCGGATTCTGGAATAGCGGTACACGTGCTGCCAATGGGTCATACAACCAGCGGTCACGATGAATAACGTTTTTTTGCGATGGCCGCGAAAGGAAAAACACATTGGAGATTCACGCAAACGAAACTGATAAGCCTGGGCCTGCCACGGGGAAGGCGGAGTAGGCGGGCGAGCCCGTTAGCCGGAGTTGTTCTCCAAGTCCCGCATCGCCGATTCGACTCGCTCCTTCTTGCTTTTGCCCGTTCCAGTCCAGACCCAGCCAAATGGAATTCATTGGTGGCCCAGGTGTGCAAATTCAGGCTAGGGAGCCGCGCGGATCTATTTAAATGACGTAGACATACAACTTAATGTTAACTATAGTTAACTAAGAAAAATAAGGCCCGGAGAATGTGCCGATCGGCCTGAACTGGAAAAGTGATCCGCCGCCCTTTAGGAAGGTCACGGCCGGAAGTGATGGGGGTCACGGTTCGAGGCTTGGCCAACGGAGACAATCAGGGCACTCTGAAAATGAATATCATATTCAGCCTATTTCCGCGAGGCGCCATCGTGCAGAACGTCTTGATTCGCTACGTGTCGATTCGCTATGCCTTCTGGTTTGCGGTTGTCGCGCTCATGCTTCTGCCCGGCGAAGTTGTGTTCTTGCATGCTCAGTCTGCTGATCTGGCTCTGGCTCCCGAACAGGGGGCTCTGATACTGGACGGAATAGTGAGCGAAGGCGCACCCAGCGCTGACCCTTCCGCCTACAATGAGCCCAAGCCCCCCGGCCACGCCGGTCTCCCACCCGCTCCGAACGTGGAAAGACCTGCGGAAGGGCAACGGCAGACCTGGAACTGGCACGTTCAAACTACCGTAGTGGGCCAGGGTTACCCCTCCTTCTCTGCCAAGTATTCCGGCGTTAATAGCCTGCCCACCCGCAGTGAAGCCCGGGAAACATGGTCGGTGGACCTGTATGGCGGGTTCCGTTTGTGGAGCGGTGCAGAAGCGCATCTGGACGCATTAATGTGGCAGGGCTTCGGATTGGCCGGTACTTTGGGCATTGAGGACTTTCCCAGTGGGGAAGCCTACAAGGTGGGTACCGCCACGCCGCATGGGACCATTGCACGCGCCTTTATCCGGCAAACCATCGGTCTGGGCGGGGAGCAGGAGAACGTGCTCGACGACCCAATCACGCTGGCCGGCAAACAGGATGTGTCGCGGCTTACCCTTACCATTGGCCGATTCAGCGCGAAGGACATTTTTGACAACAATGCCTATGCCAACGATCCGCGCAAGCAATTCATGAACTGGGCGCTGGTAGCCAATGTCACTTGGGATTATGCGGCAGACGCTCTGGGCTATACGACTGGAGTAGCCATGGAATTGCACCAGCCGAAATGGGCTTTGCGCTATGGATTCTTCCAAGTTCCGCATATCAAGAATAACTTCACCGCGGAAGGCCAATATCTCATCTGGCCGGGTGAAAGTTCCGGGGGCGATGGCGCGGTTTTCCGTGCCTGGGCCATGGCCGCGGAATACGAGCGCCGTTACAGCATCAACGCCCATCCGGGAGCAGTTCGCTTTCTGTCCTGGGTCAACCAGATACGCATGGGCAGCTATCAAGCGGCGCTATCCGTTCCGGGAGTCGATATTGCCCAGACGCGCGCCTATCGCCACGAATACGGCTTTGCGCTGAATGCGGAACAAGAGATCGCCAAGAACATCGGCGTGTTCTCGCGCCTGGGCTGGAACGACGGCCATAACGAGGCATGGTTGTTCACGGACGCAAGTTACTCTGTCTCTCTGGGAGTGAGCGTCAAAGGGGAAAGGTGGCATCGCCCGGATGACACTTTCGGCTTGGCCGGGGTGATGAGCGGGACTTCGAGCGCCAACCAGAAGTACCTGGCGGCCGGCGGAACGGGCATTCTCGATGGAGATGGCGCTCTGAGCTACGGCGCGGAGAAAGTTCTGGAAACCTACTACGACGTCAAAATTTGGAAAAATCTCCGCGCCGCGGCGGATTACCAGCTCGTCGCCAACCCGGCTTTCAACCGTGCGCGTGGTCCGGTCTCGGTTTTCGGCACACGATTGCATTGGGAGTTCTGACGATCCGTTTAGCTCTTGGGCACCTCTGGGCGGTTCCACCATCCGCCGCCAAGTGCTTGAAACAACGCTGCGGAATCGGCATAACGATTGGCTTGGGCCTGTACGAGGTTAATCACGGCCAGCTGGTAGGTTTGTTCCGCGCTTAAAAGGGCCAAGTAGTTAGCGTAGCCGGACCGAAACTGTTTCCTGGCCAGTTCGAGAGTGACGCTGGCGGCATCTTTGGCGGCAGCCGCAGCTTTCAGGGCGTCGGCATCCTGTGCGAGGGCATTCAAGGTGTCGGCCACATTCTGAAAAGCAGTTAGCACGGCGCCGCGATATTGTTCGGACGCCTGAACATAAGCGGCTCTCGCAGCAAGCTCCCGGTGCTTGAGGGTGCCGCCTTGAAAGATGGGTTGCGTCACGCCACCGGCTACATCCCAAAAGCCCGTGCCTCCCGTAAACAGGTGGCTGAAGACCACTGCCATACTGCCGGCATCGGCTGTCAGCGTAAAGCTGGGGAGCCGGTTGGCGACCGCGACACCAATTAGGGCGCTGGCGGAATGCATGTTCTCCTCTGCCTGGCGCACGTCCGGGCGTTGTGCCACCAGTTGCGAAGGAAGGCTTACGGGCAGCTCCTGCGGGAGTTGCAAACTCGCAAGCTCGAACTTCTCGGGCACATCCTGACTGGGAAAGACGCCCGATAGTCGAGCCAGAAGGTCACGCTGTTGCGCTAATTGTTTCATCAGCGGTGGCAAGGTGGCGGCGACTTGGGCAAGCTGTGATTCCTGTGCAGCCACATCCAGCCGGCTCACGTATCCCTTCGCATATTGCTCGCGCAAAACCTTCAGCATATTGGTGTTGATGGTGATAAGTTCGTGGGTTGCATCAACCTGCGCCCGCAACGACGCCTCTTGAATAGCCGCAGCTACCACATTCGAGCTTAGGGTGATGTGCGTCGCGGCCAGGGCAAACCGCGCCCCTTCCTGCTGCGCCTTCAACGACTCCACAGTACGCCGGTTCAGGCCGAAGACATCGGGTACATACGAGACATTGACCTGCGGCGTATAAAGGCTGTAAGTCAAAGCGCTGGTGCTGGTGACCGGCGATAGCTCACTTGAGCTTTTGGCATGAGTGGCGGAAAGCCCGGCTGCTACTGCGGGGTAGTAGGCACCTCGCTGCGCAAGAACGTTTTCCCGCGCAACCAACAACGCTGCCTGCGCGGCCTTAATGTCAGGATTCGCCTTGAGCGCTCGCTCGACCAGTGTGTTGAGCGCCGGGGAGTGAAACAATATCCACCACTCGCCCGCGATATCGCGTCCTTCTACAAAATGTTGCGCCTCTCCGCCGGGGACCTTGGATGTGCTGCTGGTAGTCGATGGAGGAGTGGGTGTGTAGCCGCTAACATCCGGAGGAGCAGGCTTCTTGAAATTAGGCCCCACCGCGCAACCTGCAAGGAGCAGCATGACGGCGGCTGCCAGTAAGCGAGGGAGACGGAACTTGCGCACCCGGATCATACTAGCGAGTCCTTTAAGGCCGGCGGCTCATATGAGTTCCGCTGATCGTCCCGTTGTTCGCTGTTCCTGAGTTTGCCAATCCGCTTATGACCGGTGGGTTGAAACCGCGATGGCGCACATTGCCATTTGACGGTCCCAGGCGCATGAGAGTCGGCGGCTGAGCGGGCAGTGTGCGATCGTTAGGACGTGGATTCACAATCAATCCTGTCCTTGCAGCCGTGCTCGCCCGATTCGGTTCTGGCCGGCGAAGATCATTAGCGTTTCCGCGTGGGGGAAGACCACGGTTGCTGGCAGGCTGTTTAGGGCGATTTATCTTCGTTACGTTGGTGCGGCTGCGCAAATGAGTCACATCAGAAATACGGCCGCCGTTCTGCAGTTGCTGGGAAGGCTTCCCCAGGTCGCGATGGCTCCCTGCATTGGCCGCATCGGTGCTTTCAACATAGTGGGAACCATGACTGCCTTCGTTCCCGGAAGACACTTGTTGGGATGTTGGATTTGACGAGTTGGCATAACTCGTCGCGTCGATCCACAGGATAAACGTAACCATCACGAATGCCAGGCAAATGGCCTTCATTTCCCTTCAACCTCTGGTAGAGAGCCATTTTCATGGCTTAAAAACACCATACGCAACGCGGGCACCACGAGAAGCAGCATGATAGGTCCAATGAACATGCCGCCCACAATAACCGTGGCAAGCGGACGCTGGACCTGGCTTCCGATGCCTGTGGAAATGGCCGCCGGAAGCAAGCCAATGCACGCCGAGAGCGCCGTCATCAGCAGGGGACGCATGCGGGTGGATGCCGCACGAAACATCGCATCGTTTGGCGCTCCGCCGCGGAGCTGCCGCTCCTGGTTGTAGTAAGTGATCATCAGGATGCCGTCCATGACCGACACGCCAAACAGCGACACGAATCCGATAGCAGCCGAGACACTAAAATTGAGACCAGATACGTAAAGCGCTAAAAGACCACCGGCCACCGCAAAGGGAATTCCGGCCAGCGCCATCAGGCAGTCCCGCAAGGAATTGAACATGCTGTAGAGCAGCCCAAGGATGAGCAGCAGACTGATCGGCACGATCACTTCCAGGCGTTTCTTGGCCTCTTGCAGGTCTCCGAACTCGCCGGCCCAAACCAACCGGTATCCGGACGGAAGTTTCACGTTGTTTGCGATGCGCTGCTGCGCCTCCTCGACGGTGCCGCCAAGGTCGCGGCCACGGACGCTGAACTTGACCGGAATGAAACGCTGCACGCTTTCGTGGTAAATCCACGCCGCCCCGGTATCCAAGGTGATGGACGCCAACTCGCTCAAGGGTATATAGGCGTCGGGACCATTGCCGGTTGCATACCCCACTTTGATATTGCGAATTTTGTCGATGCTATTGCGGTATTCGGGCGTGTAACGGACCACCAGATCAAACTGGCGATCTCCCTCCAGCACGGTGGTGGCAACAGTTCCACCCATGGCCGCTTGCACGATGGAGTTGACGTCACCGGCGTTCAAGCCGTAGCGCGCGGCTTTGGCGCGATCTACCGTGATGTTCAAATTTGGCTGGCCGAGCACGGGGAAGATTCCCAAATCGGCGATCCCGCGCACCTGGGCCATCTGGTCTCTGACTTGCTGGGCCAGTTGGGTCAGAGTTTCGAGGTTCGGTCCGACGATCTTGACGGAATTGGCGCCCTTTACACCAGAGATTCCCTCCTCGATATTGTCCTGAATGTATTGCGAGAAGTTGAAAGCTACACCCGGCAGCTCGTTGTCGAATTCTGTCTGCAGCTGCTCGGTCAATTTCTCTTTGGTGACACCCCGTGGCCACTGATCAAAAGGTCTTAGTGGCGCGAACAGCTCCACATTAGAGAATGGAGCGGCGTCGCTGCCATCGTCCGGCCGGCCATGCTGCGAGACAACGGTAATGACTTCGGGAGAATCAGACGCATTTTTCTACTGGCCGCCTCCCCGTCTTCCAGCGAGAGTGTGATGGGCATGGAAGCACGAATCCAGAAATTGCCTTCTTCCAAATGCGGAAGAAACTCGCTGCCGAGCCGCGAGGCCACCAACCCACTGAGTGCAAGAAAACCGATACCGGCCACCACCATGATGGCGCGGTTCGCCAGCGCAAAGCGCAATGCAGGGTTGTACAAGCGGTGTAAGGCGCGAACGATAATCGTCTCTGCTTCCTTCACCCGCTCAGGCAACAGCATGGAGGCGAGCACGGGAGTGATGGTGAAAGTTGCAATTAATGCACCGGCTAGTGCGTATCCGTAGGTCCGGGCCATGGGGCCGAATATTGCCCCCTCGACTCCCTGCATGGTGAACAGCGGCACGAAGCCGGCGACGGTAATCAACGCGGAGAATAGCACCGCCTTGTTTACCTGAACCGCGCTGATCAGAACCAGGCGCAAGCGGTCTGTCCATCCGCGGACTGGGGCTGACGGCGCGAGTTGTGCGGCCTCCTCAGGAGGCCAGGCACGCAAGGTGAGCCCGGTGGGATCAGGCCCCCAGAATCCGCTTGCCAAACGCTGTAGCAAGCCCTGTTTTTCGCCGGGATCCATTTGGAAGTTTCGGAAGACGTTCTCCACCAGGATCACGGCTGAATCCACAATGATCCCGAAATCAACGGCGCCCAGGGACAGCAGATTTGCGCTTTCCCCAAAAATGACCAGCAGAATGATGGCGAAGAATAGCGCAAACGGAATGTTGACCCCAACGATGACCGCGCTGCGCAGATCGCCGAGGAAAATCCACTGAATTAGGAAAACCAGAACACACCCGAAGATGAGATTGTGCAGCACCGTGTGCGTAGTAACCGCAATGAGCGAGGCGCGATCGTAAAAAGGAACGACTTTGACACCCGGCGGCAGGCTGCCGTCCCGGTTCATCTTCGTGATTTCCGCCTGGACTTTGGGAATCATGTCGTGGGCGCGTTCCACGCGGCTCATTACCACGATGGCTGCCACAATGTCGTCGTCCCGGTCCCGGCCACAAATTCCGAGCCTCGGCCTGTAGCCGACCCTCACCTTGCCGAGGTCGTTCACGGTTACGGGTACACCATTGGCCTGAGTCAGTACCACATTCTGAATATCGTTAACGTTGTAACCTTGGATTAAGTCGTCATTGCCCCCATCGTCAATGAGGCCAATGCCGCGGATGTTTATGGATTGTTGCCCAATGCGGATCTCGCGTCCGCCCACGTTGATATTGGCATTGCCCAGCGCGGTCAGAATCTGCGGCACCGTGATGTTAAAGGCTTCGAGTTTGTGCGGCTCAATCTCGACCTCGAACTCCTTGGTCGGTCCGCCCCAACTGTTGACGGCGGCAATGCCGGGAATGGTCAGCAAGCGGCGCGCCACGATCCAATCCTGCACGGTACGCAGATTGGTGACTCCAAAATGGGGTGGGCCGACGACTTGATAGCGGTAGATCTCTCCGG
>Ga0326727_10022048_pt1 | contig 12368 bp, 9 predicted proteins | sample MB2enrmetagenome_FD_207643 | JGI IMG/M metagenome (GOLD analysis project Ga0326727, IMG submission 207643) | Lab enriched peat soil microbial communities from McLean, Ithaca, NY, United States - MB29MY | ecosystem: Environmental > Terrestrial > Soil > Wetlands > Peat | place: USA: New York...
ATGCAACGCTGGAACGGGCCGCGGCGGCTGGCGCGGTGGCTGTCAACGAGCCCAGGCAGGGCTACGGCCGCTGCGTGTGGCGCTGCCTCAGCGAGGCCGCCCGCTTCGACGACACCGAGCTGATCGCGCTATGCGAGGGGGATCGCACCTTCCGGGCCTACGACCTCGAGAAGCTGCTTGCCTATGCACCGCACGCGGACATCGTCAACGGCACGCGGACCGTCGAGCCGTTGCGGCAACGGATCACCCAGCTCAGCACCTTCATGTTCTACGGCAACCTGTTCGTGGGGAAACTGCTGGAGGCGAAGCATCTCGGGCGCGGCACCATCACCGACGTCGGCACCACGTACAAGCTGTGCCGTCGCAGCGCCGTGCTGGACCTGCTGCCGCGCCTGGATCCCGCGATCAACCTGGAATTCAACGCGCACTTGCTGGACGTCGCTCTGCAGGAAGGCTTGCTCGTGCTCGAGTGTCCGATCACATTCCATCCCAGGATCGGGACCAGCAAGGGCGGCAACACGGACAACGGGCGCGCTCTCGCCGTCGGCCTCCGGATGGTCCTCGGGTTGACCTTCGGCTGGAAATGGCTCGCCGCATGAGCGACGGATACCATGCATCGCGATTTGCCGCCGACCCACGGCGGGATGTGCTGTGGCGGGCCCTGTGGCAGTACCATTTCCGCCATCTCGTGCCACCCGACGGGTGCGTGCTCGATCTTGGCTGCGGCTGGGGAAACTTCATCAACCACGTCGTCGCCCGCCGCCGGATCGCGCTTGATTGCTGGGAGGAATTCCCGCGCCACCTGGCGCCGGGCATCGAGGCCGTGCTCGGCAAGGTCACCGACCTTGCAGGCATCGAGGACGGCGCCGTGGATTTCGCCTTCGCCAGCAACCTGTTCGAGCATCTCGCCCAGGACGAATTCGTCGCGGCGCTGGCGGCGCTGCGGCCCAAGCTTTCGGCGCGGGGCACGTTGACGATCCTGCAGCCGAACTGGCGCTATGCGTGGCGGGAGTATTTCGACGACTACACCCATCGGCAGCCTTGGTCGGACATCGGGCTCGCGGACTTCCTGGCGGCGAACGGATGGGAGGTTTTCGACCTCCAGCCGCGGTTCATGCCGCTGACCGTCAAGTCCAGGCTTCCGGTCATGCCGTGGCTCATCCGCCTCTATCTTGCCTCGCCGCTCAAGCCGCTGGGCAAGCAGATGCTGCTGCGTGCCCGACCGCGGCAGGGGGCGCCATGAGCGAGGAAAGCCTGGCCATTGGCAAAGCCACGCGGCGGAGCGACGGGTTTGCCCTCGCTACGGCCATGGCGCTGGCCGTGCTCGGCGTCGTGCTGCTGTGGCGGGGAGCGCAGTTCGTTGCCGACATGGCTAGCGCGGTCGCCTGGCCGCTCAGTCTCGACTACGGCGAGGGCATCGTCTGGCAGCAACTCAGGCTGATGCTGGCGGGCAGGGGCTACGGCGACATCAGCCGCTTTCCCTACATCGTCTTCCATTATCCGCCCGTCTATCACGCGCTGGCGGCGTTGGCCGCATCCGTCACCGGGCAGGACCAACTCGTGGCCGGCCGGCTGCTCTCCGTGCTGGCGACGCTCGCCACGGCGGCGCTTGCCGGTGGGCTCGCCTGGCGTGCGGTCCGCGTCAGGGCGGAGTCGCTGCCGAGCCTGCTCTGCGGCGCCGTCACCGCGCTGGTGACGCTCACCTGGTGGCCGGTCGCGCTCTGGGCCCCGCTCATGCGGGTGGACATGGTCGCCGTCGTCCTGGGGTTCCTCGGCGTTCACCTCGGGCTCTCCGCGTTCGCGCGCCCGCGGCTCGTGCATGCGGCGGCGATCGCTTTCGTGCTGGCGGTGTTCACGAAGCAGACCGCCGTGGCCGCGCCGGCGGCAACTTTCCTGGTGCTCGGCCTGCTGCGGCCGCGGCTTGCTTTGCGCGGCATCGCGACCGGCCTGGCGTTGGGCGCGATTCTGCTGGGGGCGCTCTCGCTGGCAACCGACGGCGGGTTCCTGCGCCACGTGATCCTCTACAACATCAACCGCTTCGAGCCGGCGCGGTTCATGATCATTCCCATCGTGCTGGCTCTGCACCCGATCTATGCCATGCTGGCGGCCATGGCGGGCGCAGCGGGCGCACGACGGCTCTGGCACGGGCGCCATGCCTTCCGCGGCACCGGATGGGATGCGCACGACCGGGTGGTGGCCGTTGTGCTGGCCTGGCTTGCCCTCTCCACCGCGACGCTCCTCACCGTCGGCAAGTCGGGTTCCGACGTCAACTACCTGATCGAGTGGATGTGCGTTGGGGGCGTATTCATCGGCATTCTGTTGCGCGACACCGCGGTTCTCGCCACGCGATGCTGGAGCGTGGGGGCGGAGGCAAGGAGGGATGGGCGGCCGCTGATCGTGGCGTTGGTTCCGGTGTTGCTGGCGCTCCAGGCGGGTGTGGTCCCGGTGGGCCCCTATGCAGGGCTTCCGTCGGATCCGGCACGGATGCGGCAAATCGATGGTCTCGTAGAACGAGTTCGCGAGGCGCAGGCGCCGGTGGTTTCCGACGACATGGTGCTGCTGCTCAGGGCGGGCAAGGAAGTGCCGTGGGAGCCGGCGATATTCGCCGAGTTGGCGAGCACCGGGCTATGGAACGAGGCGCCGCTGGTGGCGATGATCAGGTCGCATGCGTTCGCCTTCTTCGTCACCGTCGGCGACAGAGGCGAGAGGATGTTCGACAGCCGCTACACTCCTGCCGTGGCGGACGCGATGGATGCCGCGTACCCGCGGAGGGAGCGGACGGCCGGCTACGTGCTGCACCTGCGCGAAGCGCCCTAACGAATGGGTTCCAAGGGCCTCTCGGCCCTTGGCGGGTCCAGGGCGGAGCCCTGGCCTTCCTTCTTAGCCCGCCGCCATCACGGCCCGTTTCGCCATCACGCCAACAAGATGCGCCCGATACTCCGCGCTGCCGTGGATGTCGCCGTTCAGGTCGTCGGGCGGCGTGGCGATGCCCTCCAGCGCGCTCGGGGAAAACGATGCCGCCAGCGCCTGCTCCATCGCCGTCTGCCGGAACACGCCGCCCTGCCCTGCCCCGGTCACCGCCACCCTGATCCCCGCGCGACCGTCGGCCACGAACACCCCGACCATGGCGTAGCGGGAGGCCGGGTTGCGGAATTTCATGTACGCCGCCCGCCGCGGGATCGGGAACGCCACCTCGGTGATGATCTCGTCCGGCTCGAGCGCGGTCGTGAACATGCCCTGGAAGTAATCGTCCGCCGCGATCTCGCGCTTCGTGGTGCGGATGCTGGCCGCAGTGGCCAGCACCGCGGCCGGATAATCCGCCGCCGGATCGTTGTTGGCCAGGCTGCCGCCGATGGTGCCGCGGTTGCGCACCTGCTCGTCACCGATCATCGCCGCCAGCTTCGCCAGCGCCGGAAAGGCCCCCGCCACATCGGCAGACTCCGCCACCGCCGCATGCGTGGTCATGGCGCCGATCGTCACCACCCCGCCCTCGACCCGGATGCCGGCGAGCCCGAGCGCCGCGAGGTCCACCACCGTCGAGGGCCGGTTCAGCCGCTGCTTCAGCACCGGGATAAGCGTCTGGCCGCCGGCCAGCGCCTTGGCATCCGCTTCCCCGAGCGCGCGCACCGCCTCGGCAATGCTGGCCGGCTTCACATAGGCGAAATCGTACATTGGCAGGGTCCCCTCTTATTCGGCCGCCGCGCGCGGGCGGTTGGCATGGATGACCGAGATGATCTTCTCGGGCGTCGCCGGCATGTCGAGGTGGCGCACGCCGTACTCCTTGAGCGCATCCACCAGCGCGTTGATCACCGCCGGCGGCGAGCCGATCGCGCCCACCTCGCCGCACCCCTTGGAGCCCAGCGGATTGTGCGTGCACAGCGTGTTCTCGGTCGCCACCGTGAGGTCGGGCAGGTCCTCGGCGCGCGGCATGGTGTAGTCCATGAACGAGGCCGACAGCAGTTGCCCGTTGCGGTCGTAGGCGGCGTTCTCCAGCAGCGCCTGGCCGATGCCCTGGGCGATGCCGCCCTGCACCTGGCCTTCGACGATCATCGGGTTGATCACCCGCCCGACGTCGTCGACCGCGGTGAAATTCACCACTTTCGCTTCCCCGGTCTCGGCATCGACCTCCACCTCGCAGATGTGGCAGCCGCCGGGGAAGGTGAAGTTGGCGGGATCGTAGAACGCGGTTTCGTCAAGCCCCGGCTCGATCTCCTCGATCGGGTAGTTGTGCGGCACGTAGGCGGCGAGCGCGACCTCGGCCAGCGTCTTGCCCCGGTCGGTGCCGGCGACGCTGAATTTGCCGTCCTTGAACTCGATGTCGGCGACCGACGCTTCCAGCAGGTGGGCCGCGATCTTCCTGCCCTTGGCGATCACCTTGTCCATCGCCTTGACCATCGCCGAGCCGCCGACCGCCAGCGAGCGGCTGCCGTAGGTGCCCATGCCGAACGGAATCTTCGCGGTGTCGCCGTGCACGATGTCGATCTGTGCGAGCGGCACGCCAAGCTGGTCGGCGACCAGTTGCGCGAACGTCGTCTCGTGCCCCTGGCCATGGCTGTGCGCGCCGGTGAACACCGATACGCTGCCGGTCGGATGGATGCGCACGTTGGCGACTTCGTACAACCCGGCACGGGCGCCGAGCGAGCCCACCACTTTCGACGGTGCGATGCCGCATGCTTCGAGGTAGGTGGAGACGCCGATGCCGCGCAGCTTGCCCGCCGCCGCCGCGGCCCTTCGCCGCGCCTCGAACCCGGCCCAGTCGGCGACCTTCAGGCAGACGTTGAGCGTCGCGTCGTAATCGCCGCTGTCGTACTGCAGCGCCACCGGAGTCTGGTACGGGAAGGCCGAGCGCGGGATGAAGTTGCGCCGCCGCACCGCGATGCGGTCGAGCCCGGTGTCATGGCACACCGCATCGACCAGGCGCTCCAGCAGGAAGCTCGCCTCCGGCCGGCCGGCACCGCGATAGGCATCCACCGGCACGGTGTTGGTGAACATCGCCTTCACCTCGGCGTAGATCGCTGGCGTCCGGTACACGCCAGCGAGCAGGGTGGCGTACAGGTAGGTCGGCACGCAGGGGGCGAAGGTGGAAAGATAGGCGCCCATGTTGCACAGCGTCTTCACCTTGAGCGCCAGGAAGGTGCCGTCCTTGTCGATCGCCAGCCGCGCGGTGCTGCGGTGGTCGCGCCCGTGGGCATCCGACATGAAGCTCTCGGTGCGGTCGGCGGTCCATTTCACCGGCCGCCGCAGCTTCCCCGCCGCCCAGGTGACGATCGCCTCCTCGGCATAGTGGTAGATCTTGCTGCCGAACCCGCCACCCACGTCGGGCGCCACCACCCGCAGCCGGTGTTCGGGCAGCCCCAGCACGAAGGCACCCATCAGCAGGCGGATCACGTGCGGGTTCTGGCTGGTGGTGTAGAGCGTATAATCGCCGGTGGTGGGATCGTACTCGCCGAGCGCCGCGCGCGGCTCCATGGCGTTCGGGATCAGCCGGTTGTTGACGAGCTCGAGCGTCACCACCCGCTCCGCTCGCGCGAATGCCGCGGCCACCGCGTCGGCGTCGCCGAGGTGCCAGTCGTAGCAAACATTGCCCGTCACATCGTCATGCACGCTCCCCGCACCCGGCGCGATCGCATCCGCCACCGTCGCCACCGCGGGCAGGTCCTTGAGTTCGATCGCGATCAGTTCGGCCCCGTCGCGCGCCTGGTTGCGGGTTTCGGCGATCACCACCGCGATCGGATCGCCGACGTGGCGGACCTTGCCCTCCGCCAGCACCGGGTGCTTCGGCTCGGCCATCGGCGAGCCGTCCTTGTTGTGGATCTGCCACCCGCACGGCAGGCCGCCGATCGGCGCGCCGGCGGCATTCAGCAGGTCGGCGGCGGTGTAGACCGCGACCACCCCCGGTGCGGCCTTCGCCGCCGCGGTGTCGATCGCGATGATCCGCGCGTGCGGCCGGTCGCTGCGCCGGAAGACGGCATGCAACTGGCGCGGCCGGTTGATGTCGTCGACGTAATGGCCACTTCCGCTCAGGAACCTGAGGTCCTCCTTGCGGCGCACGCTCGCGCCGATGCCTTCGAACGGTGCATTCATGGTATCCCCCCCGATATCCGGCGCTTGCCCGGCCGGTTATTCCGCCGCGATGGCCGCCGCCTTGCCGTGCATCAACTGCCATGCGGCGGCGATCGCCTTCACGATGTTGTGGTAGCCCGTGCACCGGCAGAGATTGCCCTCCAGGCCGTGCCGGATCTCGGCTTCGCTCAAGCCCTCCGGATGCCGCGCCACCAGGTCGATGGCGCTCATCACCATCCCCGGCGTGCAGAAGCCGCATTGCAGCGCATGATGCTCGCGAAACATCTCCTGCATCGGGTGCAGCGTGCCGTCGGCCGCCGCCAGGCCCTCGATGGTGGTCACGGCGGCGCCATCGGCCTGCACCGCCAGCATGGTGCAGGATTTCACCGAGCTGCCATCGACATCCACCACGCAGGCGCCGCACTGGCTGGTATCGCAGCCGACGTGCGTGCCGGTCAGCCCCAGCCGCTCGCGCAGCAATTCGACCAGCAGCGTCCGCCCCTCGACCTCAACCGTCTCGCGCCTGCCGTTCACCGTGAGGCTCACCTGCGGCATTGAGCTGTTCCCCTCGTATTTGTCTCGTATTTGTGATGCGTCCGTCGCCGGCGCCGGCCGAAGTGTTGGCATCTGCCCCGGAACCGGTCAAGGCCGGGGGCGGGGGTTCAAGGCGCTTCCGGCCGCTGGATGCGGAACAAGGCAGCGAGGTCGTTGTGGCCCATCGGCACCAGCCGCCCGGGCAGGAAGCGCTCGCGCTCCGCCATGCCGCCGGCGTTCATCACCAGCACGGTGTCGTAGTGCGATGGCCAGTCCGCCAGGTAGGGAAACCGCCGCTCGTCCTCAGGGACGCGCGGCCCGGCCAGCAGGGTGTAGCTCGGCGGTCCCCATTGGGCGGTGAGCGAGGCGGAGTCCCGGTAGGCCGGCAGCACCTCGATCGGCTGCTGGGACGGATCGGTGAACAGCGTCTGCACCAGCGCGCCTCGCTCGATCAGCGCGAGGCAGGGCAGGTTGTCGTCGGTCACGATCCTCCCGTCGAGCATGCGCACCAGCGCGCCGCGCTGCCACCACCCGGGCGCGTCGTCGGAGTACACAGTGGCCACCAGCACCCGGCTTCCCGGGGCGATGCCACCGATCACCGCGCGCATGCTGGCCACATCGGCGGCCTGTTCGCTCCAGGCGAACCCGAGGATGGCCATTCGCACGCCGAACACCGCCGCGAGGCCCGCTCCGGCGATGGCCAGCGAGCGACCCGCCAGGGCGGGGCTCTCCCTGAGGCCGGCAAACGCCAGGTAGCCGAGCATGATGGCGAAGCGCAGGTCGAAGAACGCGCCGCCCTTGATCCGGAATGGCGAGATGAGGAACAGCACCAGCAGGATCAGCCCGGCGATGGCCGTGCTGCGCGGCAGCATCAGCCAGCCCTTCCTGAGCGCCACCACCACCAACAGGACGAAGCCAATTCCGGTGGCGCCATCGACGACGAGGTCGTAGTTCACGAACGGCGCGACGGTAAAGAACAGCTTGTTCCACAGCATCCATCCGGGCGCACCCGCTGCCCGCCCGGTCGAGGAGAACACGAACAGCACGAACACCGGCACGATGCTTCCGATGAGCGCCGGCACGCGGGCAGCCGCGCCCCGCCAGTCGCGAGGCCTGAGGTGCTCCACCTCCTGGCCGGCGATCAGCGCGCCGGCGAGCGCCAGCGCCGTCAGATGGCAAAAGAACACCACCACCATGCCACCCGCAGCGGCGGCGACGGTCAGGCCAGGGCGGCTCTCGCGCCAGCGAATCCACGCCGCCGCGACCGCGAAGGCCACCGCGACGCCGAACAGGAAGTTCAAGAGCCCGGTCAGGAAAGCGCAGTTGTACGCCACCAGCGCGGCGGCCAGCGGCCAGGCCGATCGCGTCCCGAACAGCGCCCTCTGGTACAGAGCCACGCCGCCCAGCGGGGCCAGCAGGGCCGCCAACAGCACCAGCCGGCCGGCCAGGTGGAGCGGCAGCATCCCGATCAGCGCCGGCAGCATCAGGTCGGTCGCCAGGTTGGGAATAATCGCCCAGTGCGGCGCATACATGCGCGCGAGCCCCGGATCGTCGTGGAGGTGCACGAGCAGCCAGCCGCGCGCGAGATGGTTGGGGTAGTCGAGCACCGGCGGGATTTCCACCGCCAGCAGCGGCACCGCCAGGATCGCGGCCAGCAGCACCGCCAACAGCACCAGCACCCAGGCGCGCAACCCGGCCCGATTGCCCGACGTCATCGCGGAGTCATCGCTGTTTCGGCCATCGAGGCGGAGTTCCTCGCACGCCCGGCTGCCTTGCGCAACCGCAAGCAGCCCGCTCTTGCAGCCCGCCCCCCGCGGGGGTATCGATGCGGAACGGCAAGGATCCGCGCTCGCCGAGGAGGAGGGATGACGATGATCAACAGCCCGCGTCGCCTGCACCGCGCACGGAGGCCGCGGCGATGACCGGCCCCTTGGAGCGGACGGCGCCGCTGGCCGGAGCGGACAGCGCCGCCGTCGCCTGGCTCGCCGCCAACCGCGAGCGCCTGTTGGGCCAGTTGCTGGCGCTGCTGAGGCTGCCTTCCATCAGCACCGATCGCGCCTACGCTCCGGCGATGCGCGAGGCAGCCGCCTTCCTGCTCGGCCATGCCAGCCGCATCGGGCTCCACTCCGCGCGCCTGCTGGAGGCCGGCGGCCACCCGGCGGTCTATGCGGAGTGGCTCGGCGCCGGCGCCGCGCCGACCATCCTGCTGTACGGCCACTACGACGTGCAGCCGCCTGATCCGCTGGAGGAATGGCACTCCCCGCCGTTCGAGCCGGCCATCCGCGACGACCGCCTCTACGCGCGCGGCGCCTCGGACAACAAGGGCCCGCTGTGGTGCATGCTGGCGGCCGTGGAAGCGGTGCTGGCCACCGAGGGCGCGCTGCCGGTCAACGTGAAGTTGCTGCTGGAAGGCGAGGAGGAGAGCGGCAGCCGCACGCTCGCGGGGATCCTCGACGCCTGCGCCGACACGCTCCGCGCCGACGTGCTGATCTCGTCGGACGGCAGCTTTTGGCGGCCCGACCTGCTCAGCGTCAACGTCAACAGCCGCGGCATGTGCGCCTTGGAGTTCACCGTCGAGACCGCCCGCGAGGACCTGCATTCCGGCCGCTACGGCGGCGCGGTCGCCAACGCCGCGGCGATCCTCTGCCAACTCGTCGCCACCCTGCACGATGCCCATCGGCGGGTCGCGGTGCGGGGGTTCTTCGACGGCCTGCGCTGGCCAACCGAGGCGGATCGCGTCGCGCTCGCCGCCATCGGCTTCGACGAAGCGGGCTTCCTCGCCGAGATCGGCGCCGCGCCGGGCGCGGTCGAGCGCGGGGTCGGCGTGCTGGAGGCGATGTGGCTGCGGCCCACGCTGGAGATCAACGGCATCGCCTCCGGCTACAGCGGCCCCGGCACCAAGACGGTGCTGCCGCACGCGGCCAGCGCCAAGATCACCTGCCGGCTCGGCATCGGCCAGGAGCCGGCGGCGGTGGCGGCGGCGGTGGAGCGCCACCTTGTCGAGCATTGCCCGCCGTATGCGCGGCTGGCCGTGCACCGCCAGGGGCACGGCGCCCGCGCCTACGCGCTGCCCGCCGACCATCCGGCCCTGCTGGGGGTCGAGCGCATGATGCTCGCCCTGCACGGTGAGCGCCCCGTGCGGGTCGGCGTGGGCGGCACCCTGCCGATCTCCTCGATGATCAAGCAGCATCTCGGCATGGACACCGTCATGCTCTCGTACGCGGTGGCGGATTCCGCGATCCACGCCCCCAACGAGTTCTTCCGCCTTCGTTCCTTCGATCAGGGCATGGCCGCATGGGCGCTGCTGTTCCCGGAACTCGCCCGCACCTACAAGGAGACGCGCACATGATCCGTCCGATCCTCCTTCCCGCCGCCGCCTCGCTGGCGCTGGCGCTCGCCGCCGCGCCCGCGCAGGCGGCCGGCACGCTGGTGGTGTGCACCGAGGCGAGCCCGGCGCTGTTCAACCCGCAGCACTCGATCAGCGCCACCGACTTCGATGTCGGCGCGCAGGTCTACGACGAGCTGGTGGAGACCGAGCGCGGCAGCTCGAAGCTGCTGCCCGCGCTCGCGGAATCCTGGAGCGTGGCCCCCGACGGCCTGTCCGCCACGTTCCACCTCCGGCACAACGTGCCGTTCCACGCGAGCCCGATCTTCAAGCCGACGCGGCCGATGAACGCCAACGACGTGATGTTCAGCTTCGCGCGCCAGATGAACGACAAGGACCCGTACCACGCGGTCGGCGGCGGCGCCTACATCGAGTGGGATTCGCTGCTGCGCGACCGGGTGGCGGGGATCGTCAAGGTCGACGATGACACTGTCCGCTTCGACCTCAAGGAGCCGATCTCCTCGTTGCTCGGCATCCTGTCCATGCAGTCCTTCGCCATCCAGTCGGCCGAGTACGCCGCCGCCATGCTGAAGGCCGGCACGCCCGACAAAGTGGATACCGACCCGATCGGCACCGGCCCGTTCTCCTTCGTCCACTACCAGCGCGATTCCGACGTGCGGTTCCGCGCCTTCCCCGGCACCTGGACGAAGGCGGCCGGCCTCGCCGATCGCGTGGCCGGCGTCGATTCGCTGGTGTTCACCATCGCCCCCGACCCGGCGGTGCGGCTGGCCAAGCTGCGCGTCGGCGAGTGTCAGATCGCCCGCTACCCGAACCCGGCCGATTTCGACGCCATCCGGGCGGATAAGAATCTCAGCCTGGCGAGTGCACCGATGGCCTCGATGGGCTACATCGCCTTCCTGGCCAACCAGCCGCCGTTCGACAAGGTCGAGGTGCGCCAGGCGCTGGCGATGGCGATCGACCTGAAGTCGCTGGTGGCAAGCGTCTTCCAGGGCACCGGCACGCCGACCGCGGCGATGATCTCGCCGGCGCTCTGGGGCCACAACGACCACATCGGGCTCCGCCCCTACGATCCGGCGGCGGCGCGCGCCCTGTTGGCCAAGGCCGGCTACCCGAACGGCTTCCATACCCAGCTGTGGGCGATCCCGGTGATCCGCGCCTATATGCCGAACGGCCGCCGCGCGGCGGAGATGATCCAGGCCGACTGGGCGAAGATCGGGGTTACGGCGGACATCGTGACCTACGAGTGGGGCGAGTACCTGCGCCGGGTGCGCAACAGCGAGGCGCCGGTCGGCATGCTGGGCGGCACCTGGGACTATCCCGATCCGAGCCAGATCGTGTACGGCTACTGGGCCTGCCCGAACGGGGTGCCGCGCCCCGGCGACTGGAGCCGCTGGTGCAACGCCGAATTCACCGACCTGGTGGCCAGGGCCAACGTCATCAGCGACCAGGCACAGCGGAGCGTGCTCTACCAGAAGGCGCAGGAGGTGTTCGCCCGCGAGGTGCCGGCAGTGCTGTTCGCCGACACCCAGGCCTACACCGCGGTGCGCAAGGGCGTCGTCGGCTACAAGGTGCACGTCCTGGGCGGCACACCCTTCGCCGGCGTGAGCGTCGCGCCGTAAAGGCCAGGGGCGCTGCCCCTGGACCCCGCCAGGGGTCGGGCGACCCCTGGACCCGGCTATCTGGAGGGGAGTTGCGGGAGGGGGGTGCGGTGCCGTTGAGGCATCCCCTCTCCCCCTCTCCCAACTCCCCTCCAAAGAGTGGGATCAAAGGGCCTCTCGGCCCTTTGCGGGGTCCAGGGCGGAGTCCTGCTCCCGGCGGCCGGCCACAGGTCTGCCCGTTCAACCAGACTCCCGCCAGCTCTCGGCGGTAAGCCGTTCCAGCGCGGCATAATAGGACTGGTTGGGATCGCCGCCCGTCGAGGGTTGCCGAGTCAGATCCAACATGTGCCCGGCAAGCACCGAGCCGATGGCATGAACGGCGTCGTGCCGATCGAGCCCCTCGTCCATAAGCCGCTGCGCCGTGCGTTGCACCGGGGTCTCGTTGCCAAGCGCAATCTGATTTTCGATGATCACATGCATCACGGCATGCAGCTTGGCGTTCGGCAGACGGACACGCGCGCGGCGGTGATAGTCCTCCACCAACCGAAGGCGCTCTTCTTCGTCGAGGTCGAGCCACTCCTGCGGACCGGGTGTCTCAAACGGATTGTATCGATCGATCATGGAGCCATCCCCTCGAACCGGCTTCGCATTGGCAACGCACATCCTGCCCTTGCCGACGCCGAATAACCGCCAATGACGCCTAGCAGGCTGCTGAAGAAGTCCTCGAAATCCTGATTTGTCAGGATCTGGGCGGCTGGCGGGGCGAGTGTTTGGGCCTGGAGTAGGGAGTTTGTTGGTCTCTGGCGGGGAGGTTTTTGCCCCGCCGG
>Ga0326727_10022049_pt1 | contig 12368 bp, 9 predicted proteins | sample MB2enrmetagenome_FD_207643 | JGI IMG/M metagenome (GOLD analysis project Ga0326727, IMG submission 207643) | Lab enriched peat soil microbial communities from McLean, Ithaca, NY, United States - MB29MY | ecosystem: Environmental > Terrestrial > Soil > Wetlands > Peat | place: USA: New York...
GCAGCCTTGCCTATCTTGATGCAAGGTACACCGAACTGCAGCCGGGCGTGACGGGGATCACTCTGGGTTCTGATCTACCCAAGACTCCCAAGTGGAAGGCATCGCTAAACCCTCAATATACTTTTCCGGTGCTTCGGGGCGAGTTCCGAGCCGCGCTCCAGTACACCTATACCTCCTCGCTATATAACGATACCGAAAATACGCCACTGCTGAGGCGCCCAAGTTCCGACATGCTCAATGGATCGATCAGCTATGTGGCCGATTCGGGGTGGACGCTAACCGCCGGTGGAACGAATTTGCGCAATGACCGATACTTGATTGCGGGCGCCGCGCAGCCGTCGGTTATTGGCACGTTCGGAACCTACAACGAACCTCGCGAATGGTATCTGCAGCTCCGAGTCTCCCTATGAGTTTCATCAGAATAGCTGGGCGGGCTTCGATAGGGTGCGAGCATCCGGACAGCTTGCTTGGCCAGATGAACGATCAGTGAAGGGGTCGTCATCACAAGATATAGCCTATGCTCCAGTGCTCGTGCCGATGCGACTGATCGTCTCGATTCTGTTCGGGTGTCTTCCATTGAACACCCTCAGTGCGCAATCTCGAAGCGGTGCGGAGATCTTTGCCTATGCTTGCGCGGCATGTCACGGTGCTGGCAGCGCCATTGCGGCACCACGCCCCGAAGCGCTGAGGCTAATGTCATCTAAATCGATCGCCTCCGCTTTGCTAACGGGCCGAATGAAAGCACAGGGTGCCTCGCTATCCCAAAATGATCGCGTCGCCGTGGCGCAATACCTCGGACTTCCAGACTCTGCCTTGACCCTCCGAAGTTCCGCCTATTGTCCGGCGTCACTGCCACCGTCGCAGACGGACGCTGGTAGTGCGGAGTGGAACGGCTGGGGTGCGGGTGCCAGCAATCAGCGGTTCCAATCAGAAACTCAGGCGGGTCTGCGCCCAGCAGATATTCCACATTTGAAGTTGAAATGGGCCTTTGGTTTTCCGGGTGTGGCCACTGCCAATGCGCAACCGACATTGCACGCCGGTCGTCTTTATGTGGCGAGCGCCGCCGGCATTGTCTATTCCCTCGACGCAAAAAGCGGCTGCATTCACTGGACCTTTCAGGCCAACGCCGCCGCGCGCGCGACGCCAGCTGGCGAGCTGATCGATATGCAGACGATATGACCTTCATTCAAAATGCATGGTATGTCGCCGCGTGGCAGGAAAACGCCCTGAAGAACGAAGATAAGGTGGTTGTGGAAGAGGATGCTTGCCGACACAGCCGAAGCAGTATTCCTTAGCCGGGTACCCGGCGAAAACTCTGCAGATGACCCCTTAGACTTACCGGAAAATCACACAGCATGGCGACGATTGGCACAGAGCGAGTTCTGACAGTACATCACTGGAACCCGACGGTATTCAGCTTCACTACGACACGCGATCAAAGCCTGCGCTTCGAGAACGGCCATTTTGTTATGCTGGGGCTGATGGTCAACGGCAAGCCATTGATGCGCGCCTACAGTATCGCCAGTGCCAATCACGAAGAACACCTCGAGTTTCTCAGTATCAAGGTCGCCGACGGCCCGCTTACCTCGCGACTGCAACACATCAAGCCCGGCGACGAAGTGCTGGTCAGCCGTAAGCCCACCGGCACGTTATTGCTGCACGACTTGAAACCCGGCAAGTATCTTTACCTGTTGAGTTCCGGTACTGGCCTTGCACCCTTCATGAGCCTTATCAAGGATCCGGAACTTTATGAACGCTTCGATAAGATCGTGCTGATCCACGGCGTACGTTATCGTAGCGAACTCGCGTATCGCGACTTTATCGACTGGGAATTGACCCATCACGAATATTTGGGTGAGCTCGTGAAAAAGCAGCTGATCTATTACCCCACCGTTACACGTGAACGTTTTCGCTACCAGGGACGTGTCACCGAACTCATCGAATACGGCAAGTTGTTCACTGACATTGGTCTGCCACCACTCGATCCCAAGACTGACAAAGCCATGATCTGCGGTAGTCCCGCGATGCTCAACGACCTTTCTGTGTTGCTCGATGCTCGCGGCTTTCATATCTCCCCACATGTGGGCGAGCCCGGCGACTACGTTATCGAACGTGCGTTTGTCGCCAATTAGGGGAACTCTGATTTACCTGTAGTGTCTTAGTGAGCATGCGAGGTCATGCGATGCGTGACGAAAGTTAAAGCGCAGCACAACTTCACCGCCGCTGCCGATCAATTGACCGAGGTCTGCCAGAACTGCTCCGCGAAGTATCGGCCCGAAGCCCCTTCGGACGGTCTCGCCCGTGATCCCCTCTATCCGAAACGAGGGCTAACGAAGTGAAGCCGAACATGCTGACCGGCGCGCTCATGCTGTGTACCGCCTTGCCAGCGGCCGCCGACCCCGCCCCGGCGGCGACGACAGCGAACTCATCCAGCGCGCTCGAAGATATTACCGTGACTGCCGAGCGGCTTCGGCTGATCGGCAACGCCACCACGGCCAGTGAGGGCGTGGTGGTCAATGACGAGCTGGTCCTCTTACCGGCCTACCGCCCCGGCCAATTGATCGAGACCGTTCCCGGTCTGGTAGTCACCGTGCACAGCGGCGAGGGCAAGGCCAGCCAATATCTGATGCGGGGCTACAACTTGGATCACGGCACGAATCTGGCGACCTTCGTCGACGGGTATCCGGTCAATGAGCCGAGCAACGCGCATGGTCAAGGGTACACGGACCTAAACTTCCTGATTCCTGAACTCGCCACCAACATCAGCTATACGAAGGGCACGTACTACGCGGACGAAGGGGACTTCGCGTCGGTCGGTTCCGTCCATATCAATTATCTTGACTCCGTCCCGGATCAGTTCTCCATGACCAGCGGCACTTACGGTTTTCAACGTGTCTTTAGCGCCGAATCAACCCAGTTCGCCGACGGCAACTTGCTCGCAGCGCTGGAATTGCAACATTACGACGGGCCTTGGGTCAATCCCGATGATCAGCGCAAGCTTAACGCGGTGCTCCGCTACAGTGTCGGCGACCAACACGATGGCTACTCGATCACGGGCTCGTTCTTGCACGACTTGTGGAATGCGACGACGGATCAACCGAAACGCGCCATCGCCGAGGGACTCATCAGCCGTTTCGGATCGCTCAATCCGACCGACGGCGGCATCGCACAACGGGCGATTTTGACGGGTCAGTATTACGCCACCATCGGCCCCGGTCAATTCATCGTGAGCGCCTACGCCGCGAGCAACTACATGACGCTGTGGAACGATTTCACGCACTTCCTGGTCGATCCGGTCAATGGTGATCAAGAGGAGCAGCACGAGAACCGCATGACCGTCGGTGGCTCGATCAACTATGAGTTCCCGACCCAATGGTTTGGCCGCGACAACGAACTGCTAGTCGGCTCCCAAGAGCGCTACGATTTCCTGATTCTGGAGCGCATACCAACGGAAGATCGCGTCGCGGTACCGCTCGCCGATAACCCGCTGGGAGCCATGGATAACGATCAAGTACGGCTCGGCAGCGATGCGGTGTACGCGAAAGCGACAACCCATTGGACCGACTGGTTTCGAACCGCGTTTGGGCTTCGAGAAGACTACCAGCGCGGTACTGATGTGGGCACAAATTATGGAACGGACAGCAAGGCGCTGTTCGAGCCCAAGGCCAACCTGATCTTTGAAGCCTCACCCACGAGCGAATACTACATCAGTGCCGGGCGAGGCTTTCACAGCGACGATATCCGCGGCGTCAATCAGGCGAGAAACACTGGCGTTCCGGGTGCCCCGCTCATCGCCTCGCAGACCGGAGAGGAAATTGGCACGCGGCAGGAATTCTACGACCGCAAAATCGCGCTTACCTTCGCGGTGTTCAATCTCGATGCCCAATCGGAGACCACCTACAACCCGGATGTCGGCCAAGACACCGCCGGACCCGCGAGTCGCCGAATCGGTTACGAGATCAATATCACTTACCAGGCAATGCGTTGGCTGGAGTTCTACGGCAGCCTGTCGCAGGATCGGGCCCGATTCAAAACATCCTATGACGACGGCACCGGACACCTTGGCGAGTACTTGCCGAACGCGCCATTTGCGACCGGATCGTTCAACGTCTACGTGAAGAATCTGGGTCCGTGGAGCGGCGGTCTAGAATATCGGTACCTCGGCGCCTTCCCTCTGTCCTCCGGCCCTTGCGTCAATTCCGCCGTCGCGACGGATTTCCCAGGCTTGAAGACGTGCGCCCAGGCACCGACCGCGCAAGGCGAGGTCTATGGGCACGGTTATGGAGAATGGAATGGAGATGTGCACTACTCGTTTCCGGATGGCTGGAGCGCGGGCCTCGGTATTTACAACCTGCTGAACAAGAAAGCGGATGCCATGGAGTATTGGTATGTCGATCGTCTGCCCGGTGAACCGGCGGACGGGGTTGCGAATGTGCATGTGCACCCCCTCGAACCCATCTCGGCTCGCCTGACGCTAGCGAAGCGATTTTGATGCAAGCTTTCATTCGGTGAAGTCCTTGCCGATCAACGCGAGATTTGCGATTTCCAAACGATTCTAGCTCTGATGCCGGGTTAGTCGGCCTCGCCGTACAAATGCTGCAAAAAGTGTACTTTTGATGGCGCGACGCATTAGAAAAGAGTCTGAGTCGATGCAGAACGCGCGGCGCATTCGAGTAAAAAGGGCGCAATGTAGCCAAGTCCGGTGGCGGTCCTTCCATCGGGCGTACTCAATTGCACGAGAACGGCAGCGCTGCGGCTCGGCTCCGCTGAAAAACTGACAGCTCGCTGATGGCGGGCGCGCTCACCTCAGGCGGCATCTGGGTTCGCTCCAGAAATGGCGGGTGCCAACACCGAATCGTCAGGCAAACCGATCGGCGAGTTCGTCATCATGCGTCGTATTACCCAATTTCCGCTCTGCACCGTTCGCGGTAGGGTTGCGCCTTGAAGCGCAACGAGTTCAGTGGCCTGAGATGGCCACCGTGGTAAAGCCTAGCCAGCGGCCACGTATCGAGTCTTGCGTGGGCGAGTGGTAACACCCACTGCGAAGCGTAGACAGAAAAAGTGCAGGCCGGAACGAAAGTGAATGGAAGGATTAACCTCGAAATTGATCGTGATCGAAGCAGCCGACCCTCTCCCTCAATGGGGAAGACAGAAATGCACGGCTTGTTCATGGCGAAAGCCGTGCGTTGCTTCCGGGGTTCTTATCCACGGCATGTACTTGAAGGACTTGTTGGGAACAAGGGAGAGCCTGTGAGTTCAGGCGGAGCCTGTAAGGTTGGCCTTTGCCCCTTATTGGCGCGCGACTTACGAACATGACTGGGGCTACAATTCAGCGTCGATGGGTACTTCCGGTATGTACGTGAAGTCGGGCCTGGTACCAACGTATTTCAGCAACTCGACCGATCACCTGACGCAGTTCCAGATGACCGGGGAGTACTACCGCGACTGCACTTTTGGCGGTTTGGTCAGCTTCGTGCGCACCACCGGCACCGCCGACATTTTCAACGGCGGCACCGGCTCACCGACCAACCAATACGAGACATTTGAACTCGACTACCTGCCCTGGTTTAACGTCAGGTTCATTCTGCAGTACAATGTCTACCATATCGTCAACAACAACCAAAACCCATTACTTTCTCAATAGGTGGCCGAATCCCAAGGCATCGGACAATAACTTTGTTTTGGGCCTATGGATGGACTTCTATGAGAACGCTGCCAATAACCGCGCTCATCGTCGCTGCGATTGCGCTCGCGACCACAACCGTTCGTGATGCACCTGCGGCGCCCATCGTCGCGCCGCCTGATCCATCGGCTTTCGATGCTCAGACACTGGTGAGCAACGAGTGCTCCAAGTGTCATGGTGCTACCGGAGTCAGCATCTGCCGGCTCTTCCCGAACCTCGCAGGGCAGCTGCCCGTCTACATCGAGACTGAACTAAAGCTATTTCGGCAGCATGGCCGCAGCGATCCCGGCGCGCGAGCCTTTATGTGGGGGATAGCTCGGGGTCTTACTAATGAGCAAATCAAAGGGGTCGCACGGCAGTTCTCGAGCCTACCACCGGTGAGAGGCACGGTATCGAGCAATCCCGCGCTAGCTGACAAAGGCAAGTTGCTCTACGAGAACGGGGCGAAGGAGCGTGACGTTCTGGCTTGCATTGTCTGCCACGGTCACAACGGCGAGGGCGTCAACACAAATCCACGGGTCGCCGGGCAGCCTCGAGACTATACCGTAACCGCAATTCTGCAGTTCCGCAGTCGGGTGCGCGAAAACAAACTCATGCAACACGTCACCCAAAAACTGACCGATGATGAGATCGCCGCTTTAGTTGAATATATTTCCACCCAGTAGGCCCATTGAAAGCCGCGGGTGTATCCTTGTGCTTGCAACTCCCGGGGGAATCACGCCATGAAAATCCCAATGCGTTATGGTCTTAGGATTCTCAGCGCTTCGGTCATCAGCGGCGCGTTGCTCCTTGCGCGACCAGTTCTCGCAGATTACACGGTGGAAACCGTCTCAAATGGCGGCACCATCGAGGGAGTTGTAAAGCTCAGTGGTGCGGCGCTCCAAATCGCGCCCATCACGGTCACCAAGAACCAGGACTATTGCGGTCAGTCCATTCCAAGCCCCGTGTACTCAGTCGGCAAGGACGGGGGATTACAGAATGTCGAGGTGTACCTTAAGGGCATCACCAAGGGTAAGGCGCTTTCAACCGACACGATCTCGCTCGTCAATGAGCACTGCATGTTCATTCCGCGGGTGCAGGGAGCGAACGTTGGTCAGCAAATCAAGATCTCCTCCAACGATCCGGTTCTGCACAGTACGCATCCGCAAAACGCGTCAACCAACGCCACCATCTACAATATTGCCCTGCCGTTTAAGGGATTCTCGGTAACCAAGCCGTTGCCCGCAATCCCGGAACTGATCAAAGTCAAATGCGATGCGCACGAATGGATGCACGCGTGGATTTGGGAGCTCGACAATCCCTACTTCGCGACGACCGGGGATGACGGGCACTTCACGATCAAAGACGTGCCGCCAGGCACCTACACACTCGTCGCTTGGCACGAGGCTGCCGGTGAGAAACCGATCTCGGTCACGGTGTCTGCTGGCAAAACGGCGACCGTAGACATCCAACTCGCGGCCACAAAGACCCCCTGAACGATTCGAGGTGCAATGATGTCCAGACGACTGTTTAGGGTAGTAGTGCGCTTTGGCCCGTGCGCGTTGGTCTGAGTCTCGCCTTGTCGGGACCCCGGCGATACCTGCTTTTTCGCGCACAGATGCGGCTTGCATTGCACAACTTGGCATGAATCCTAACTCGAGCTCAACGAGTTGGCGGGACTTTGCGCCCTGATGGTTATTGGTTGCCGCTCGGCATGATTGCAATGTCGACTCGTATCGCGACGCTGCTCCCGGCCCTGATCACGCTGTTGATCATAGCGCGCGTGGTTTTGGCACAGGACGACGTGGGAGACGTGCATCAGGGGAAGGTCGTCTATGAGCAGTATTGCGCCCTCTGCCATGGAGAACAGGGCGACGGCAAGGGTCACTATGACGAAGATACCACCCCAGTGCCGCGCGATTTCCGACAGGGCACATTTAAGTGGCGCAGCACGCCGTCGGGCTCGTTGCCGACCGACGCCGACCTTGAAAAAGTCTTGGTCAATGGTCTGTTTGGCACGTCCATGTCGAGCTTCTCTACTTCGTTGACCCACCGGCAAAGGCTCGATGTCATCGCCTACATCAAGACGTTCTCGCCACGCTTTGCGACCGAGAAGCCCGAGGCGCCGATTACCATTTCGCCTGAGCCTGCGTACACGGCCGAATCCGTAACCCGCGGCAAGGCCGTATACCAAAAGTTCAACTGCGCCCAATGCCATGGTGACGGGGGTCAAGGTGATGGTCCGTCTGCAGATGATCTCAAGGATGATTGGGGCAACGAGATCGTGCCGTATGACTTCACCGAAGGCCACCTCAAATGCGGCAACAACGGATCCGACATTTACCGAGTGTTCGTTGCCGGCCTGAACGGCACACCGATGCCTTCATTCGCCGACTCAATAAGCCCCGCCGAGGCTTGGGATCTGGTGCATTTCATACAGAGCCTGAGTCCGGACTACCCGAAGAACGTGACCGGGACGCTACCTACACCCATCGGCAAAGGCGCACCGTGAAACAGGAAGACCAGCACGAAGACGGCTCAGGCGCTGCGAATTCTTCGGCCGTAGCATAGAGGCCCGGTTGGTTCGAAGCGGAAATGGAATCTGCGTCACAGCTCATTCTAAATAATGTCGTCCGGGTTCGCAGTCCACATAATGATCCAAACCATAACATGACCCATGCCAATTGCAGCCTTATTGATCTTGTGGTCGAGGTATCAATGCGGACTCCGGCATTACGAAGAAGCAGGAGGAAGCGGTGAGCGCTGAGCCGTTGTCTCAGCATAGCGCCGCACCAAGCCCTATCTCCGCGCCGGCTGCGGGCGTTCACGCGCCCATCACGGTCTTGAACCCGCTCGTGGAGAGCGCTTCGCGATCAAGGCATGGTGCGCTTCGAGCCGCTGAAGGAAAGCCGGACAAGCTTCACATGAGTCGCTCAGGGAGCGAGCGTCGCGGCCAGCTGGTCACGGCGGCCATCGGTCTCGCGCTAACTCTCGCGATGGGCCTGGTGCTGCTCTTCGGCTATCGGCTCGTCACGCACATCCGTGCGAGCATCAATGCACTGCAGGCCGCGAGCGCTCTGCAAAGCTACCCCGAGGAGATCTCCGGTCAGCTAAGTGCACTGTGCGACCGTCTCGAGGCTCGCGCCTATTCCGGCCAAGCGCTCGCGGATCTGCAGAACACGGTCAGGCGTTTCGAACTGGATATTGGGCAGCTTTCCGACTCCGGAAACGAATCGCCGCAGCTCGCCCGGGCGCTCTCGCTGTGGCACCAATATCGCTCGGTGATCGATCCGGTCGTCTCTTTCACGGGCCAGCCCTACGTGGATTCCGCTACCGCAGACACCACGTTCTCGCCCGAAGGCCGTGAGCACTATGCCGCGGCGGAGCGCGCGCATCTGTTCGCGGCGGACAACGCCAAGGCATTGCAGACGCAGCTAGTGAATCTCGCCGCGACGCTCCAGCACACCTCCTCGGATGCTGCACTGCGCTTGCGCACCCTACTATTTGGAGGTGTGATTGCAATACTGATGCTGGCCGCGGCCGCGGCTTGGTTCCAGCTCATGCGCTCGCGGCTTCTAAGGGCACAGGCCGAGTTGCAGGAGACTCATCAAGCCCTGATGCGTGCCTCCCGTCAGGCGGGAATGGCTGAAGTTGCCAGCAATGTGCTCCACAACGTCGGCAACGTACTCAACAGCGTGAACGTCTCGGCAAGCCTGATCGCAGAGGGCATCAAGAAATCGAAGTGCGCCGGGCTCGCGCGTGCCGCTGCGCTGCTGAGCGAGCACGCGCACGACCTGGCGACCTTCCTGGCGGGTGCTCAGGGTAAACACCTGCTGCCCTATCTGCAGGAGCTTGCCGCGGAACTCGTCCGCGAGCGTGATACAGCTACCGCGGAATTGTCGGCGCTGCGCAGCAACGTTGAGCACATCAATGAAATCGTCGCGATGCAGCAAAGCTACGCCGGACGCGGTGGCGTAATCGAGACGCTCGACATTCGCGTGCTGGTCGAGGACAGCTTGCGGATGAATGAGGGGGCCTTCAGCCGTCATGGGGTGGTGCTCAGCCGCGACTTCGAGGACGTACCGCCGATCCAGGTCGACAAGCACAAGGTGCTGCAGATCCTGGTGAACGTGATTCGCAACGCCAAATACGCCTGCGACGAAGCGAAGGCCGGCGAAAAGCGCGTGACCGTCCGGGTTCGCGCAGCGAACGAAGCGGCGCTGATCTCCGTCATTGATACGGGAGTCGGAATTCCCAAGGAAAACCTGAACCGAATCTTCAATCATGGCTTCACGACTCGCCCGGACGGCCACGGTTTCGGGCTGCACAGCAGCGCCCTCGCGGCCCAGGCACTGGGCGGCTCGTTGCACGCAGAAAGCGCCGGTCCCGGCCAGGGCGCCACGTTCACCCTAATGCTGCCGTTCGCGTCGCCGGAGTCGCTCGATGCCAAATGAACCCGACCTGCTGACGCATCGCATCCTTGTGATCGACGACAATCCGGCCATTCATCAGGACTACCGCAAGATCCTCGTAGCCGACGGGAAGGCGCTGACGTCGGAGGCCGAAGCGGGGCTGTTCGGCGAGCAGCAATCCGACACCGCGCGCCCGAGATTCGATATGGATTCCGCGATGCAGGGTCGGGATGGCGTCGAGCTCGCGCGTGCGGCTCTCGCCGAGGACCGCCAGTACTCGGTCGCTTTCGTCGACATGCGAATGCCACCGGGTTGGGATGGGCTCGAGACCGTCGAACAGCTGTGGAAGATCGACCCGGACGTACAGGTCGTCATCTGCTCCGCCTACACAGACTACGACTGGCTGGAGCTCATGGCACGACTCGGGCACTCGGATAAGCTCATCTTCGTCAAGAAACCCTTCGAGCCGATCGAGATCCTCCAGTGTGCGAGCGCCTTAAGCCAGAAGTGGCAGAATGCCCGTGCACTCAAGCGCCACGTCGAAAGCCTCGAGCTGGTCGTCACCGATCGCACCAGCGGTCTCGAGGCGGCGAACCGGCAGCTCAGGCATATCGCTTCGCACGACGCGCTCACCGGCCTGCCGAACCGCCTGCTGCTCGATGACCGCATTGGCCAAGCCATTGCCCATTCGCAACGGCACTCACACGAATTCGCGGTCCTCGTCATCGACCTCGACCGATTCAAGCTCATTAACGACTCGCTGGGGCACCGGGCGGGCGATGAGTTGCTGCGGGAGGTGGCGCTGCGGCTAAAGAGCGCCGTTCGCGCCGTCGACACCACGGCGCGTGTGGGGGGCGACGAGTTCGTGGTCCTGCTCGACGGGCCCCTTACGCAGGCGGAGGCGGTCGAAATCGGCACGCGGGCGATCAAGGTAATGGAACCGTCCCTGCGACTGCTCGGTATCGATGTGCACATCTCCGCGAGTATCGGCATCGCGTTCTACCCGCGGGACGGGGCAAGCGTGGACACGCTGCTGGCGCGAGCCGACGCCGCCATGTACAGCGCCAAGGAGCGCGGGCGCAACAATCTGCAGTGCTATGCAGAAGGCATGAGTACGATGACTCAGGACCGCGTGAAGTTCGAAAGCGAGCTGCATGAAGCCCTGCGGAACAGACAGTTTGAATTGCACTACCAGCCGAAGGTCGACACCTTGACCGGTGGGGTCAACAGCGCCGAGGCCCTGATCCGCTGGCGGCATCCGCAGCGCGGCCTTGTGCCGCCAAGCGAGTTCATTTCGATCGCCGACGAGTGTGGCCTGCTCGATGCCATCGGGGAGTGGGTCCTCTTTGAAGCGTGTCGCCAGGCGAAGGCGTGGCAAAGTGAAGGACTGCAGTCCGTACGCGTCGCCGTTAACCTCGCACCCTCGCAGTTCAGACTCGACAACCTGGTGGACCAGATTCGCCGGGCGCTGGAAGCGTCTGGCTTGAATCCGCAGTTGCTCGAGGTCGAACTGACCGAAAGCGCGGTCATGAGCGATGCTGAGGAGTCGATTCAAATACTGGAGACGATCAGCCGCATGGGGGTATTGGTATCGGTCGACGACTTCGGCACCGGTTACTCGAGTATGAGCTACCTGCGCCGCTTTCCAATCGATAAGTTGAAAATTGACCGTTGCTTTGTCGATCAGATGACTCGCCGCCCGGAGGATGCGTCGATCGTGCAGGCGATCATTTCACTGGCACACAGCCTGCACCTCAAAGTGATCGCGGAGGGTGTGGAAACACCAGAGCAGCTCGCCTTGCTGACGGAACTGGGATGCGATCAGTACCAGGGATTTCACTTCAGCCCGGCGTTGGAGCCGACGCAGTTCTTTGCGTTCGTCAAACAAACGAGGGCCGACGCGCGAAGACTCACTGATGACGAGTCGGCGCGAACGCACAGCAAGCTGGCCGTCCTGGCGCACCGCTGAGACCCCGTGGACCGGTTGCAACGCTCATAGCCTTACTATCGCAACCGGGAACGTGAGGGATTTTCAGAGGCCAGGGATCAAGGTGTTTGATCCGTTTGCTGAAGGTTAGTAAGAGCGCATCAGTCAACCGGCGTGTGCCGTTTTGTGCCCCGGCGCATGATCGATCCCCGTACCTCACTGGCGTGTATCGTATCGAGCCAATTCAAGGGGGTGGATCCGGGTAACTCAGCATTTTATGGCAGTATGTAGAGTGTGCAGATGCCATGTTGCTAAGGGCTTTTTGACTCTCGGACGACGCTTCTTCGAACCGGGTGGTCGGACCTGT
>Ga0326727_10022050_pt1 | contig 12367 bp, 9 predicted proteins | sample MB2enrmetagenome_FD_207643 | JGI IMG/M metagenome (GOLD analysis project Ga0326727, IMG submission 207643) | Lab enriched peat soil microbial communities from McLean, Ithaca, NY, United States - MB29MY | ecosystem: Environmental > Terrestrial > Soil > Wetlands > Peat | place: USA: New York...
AACTTGCGGTCGCGCAGCAAGTACGCCTGATAGCTTCGCAGTTCATTCGGCCCCAGCTTGTCCGGTGACCTGCCGAAATGCCGGGCAAAGTCGGCTACAGCCTGCAAGTAGTAGCGGGTCGTCTGGGCTGAGTAATTCCGACGCTGGAGTTCGTCCAGCATCATTTGACGTAGTCGGGTCATAAGAACCTCCTTATGACCCAAAACTACTCCGCATGACAGAGAGTGAGGGTATCACGCTACGCGAAGCGTCCGCCGCGCCAGCGGCTTCGTCCTTGTCGGCTAGCGTTTGCCGATGTCGTTGCGAGATAAGGCCAACCCACCGCAAAAGCCCGATCCAGAACGATAAACGCGCTCCCACGCCAGAATTGACTGTCTCATGAGCCGCACCAGCCTTGTTAGCATTCGCCCGGTGGTGCCTCAGTTGAGGTCGACCGCAATGCGCTTCAGGATGCCAAAATGAGACAGTCAAATGGAGCGGAGTTCCCAGTCTCACGTGTTTTCGGGTACGCCCACGCCCTTATCAACGAGGAATGTCTTCATGATATGCTGCAGGCGGGAGTTCTAAGTTTCGGGCTCATAAGTGAGGCTGGCCATGCAGGGCGAGGGCGGCACACAACTTCATTTATGGCGGCCGCAACCCATAGGTTCATATGCTTGATCTCAAACGCCACCGGGTTACAGTAGGGCTCACGATTGCATTGATCACAACTGGTGCGCTTGCATTGGAGGACCAACTTCCGGCGGCGCGCGACGCTCGGGCATTGCTCGTCGTGCGGCCTCAGGTTTCGAGCCCGAACCCCCAAACCCTATATGAAGTCCGTGCGATCCATGACCCAAACGGGACGGGAAGGTTCTACATGGGTCGAGAGATCGCTCAAGTTATGGGGACGGGTGGCATTGCTTGGCTCGATCGCCCGGAGCGGGAAGACGAAGAGCATCCTGAGGCGGTGATTGACGCCATGGAGCTTCGGGGCGGAGAGGTCGTTGCGGACCTGGGCGCTGGATCAGGCTACTTCACGTTCCGACTTGCGGCAAGGGTCGGCAAGACGGGCAAGGTCCTGGCTGTTGAGATCCAGGACGAGATGATCGAGACCCTCCGACGACGCGCCAAAGCGCTGGGAGTCACCAACGTGGAGGAGGTGAAAGGGGGTGAGACCGATCCCAAACTACCTGCCAGCGGCGTCGATATGGTGCTGATGGTAGATGTCTACCACGAACTCGCCTATCCCTTTGAGGTCATGACTAAAGTCCGCGAAGCGCTGAAGCCAGGCAGTCGTGTGGTCTTCGTCGAGTATCGAAAGGAAGATCCCCGCGTCCCGATCAAAGAAGTACATAAGATGAGCGTGGAGCAGCTTGCGAAAGAAATGAAAGTGGTTGGGCTTGCGCACGTCCGGACCGTGGAGTCGCTACCATCGCAACACATCGTGATTTTCGAGAAACTCGAATAAGACCAGTACTCCCGCCGCCGACTTGTTCATCGCTGGTGACAAGGGTGGGCGAACCGGTTAGAACGCGATGCGAAACCGACTTCTCAGGCCGAATCCGCAACAGAGCCGGAACTATCTAAGTGGCCACAACTTGCAGTGCGACGAGCAAATTCGTCCTTCTGCGACCGTTTGAACGTAATTTCCAAGCACGCGACTAGATGATCTAAGCCTCTGCGGTTGCTGCTAATCCCTGCCTTCTCGCCGCATTTGGACCCTGGTTCATAAGATTGAATTCCGCCGTCTTTGCCTGCCGCTGCGTGCTGCTGACTTAGCGGGGATAAGAAATCTCAAGAAAATGGGTTGCTCAGGGATAGATCGCCCGATTGGTTCCGATGAAGGCGCTGAGTCAATCGATTCGTTTAATGGTCCCTCCATCTAACCCATGGTTCCCACACTTGCGCCACATATATAATGTAGAGGGTACTGTATCCGGGAGCTGGGAACCAATTGAACCTTGTTGTTGGGCGCGAGGTGCTGCGATGAGAGCTGCGCGAATAATTGTCCTGATTCCGTTTTTGTGGGTTCAGGCGCTTTTCGTGGGCTGTAAGAACTCCGCAGAAGGTCCGAATGCCGGCGCCCCGCCACCATTGAAAGTCGAGCATGTGGAGGACATAAGTGTCTTTCCGGTCGATCGTCCCGACAAGTTCCCATTGACCGTCGCCACCGAGCATATTTCTTCCACTGAATTGAGGGTCACCGCAACGGTGAATCCGGACGTTTCGAGAACTGTCCCTGTCGTCACCTTAGCCACCGGCCGGGTGGTGGAGATCAAAGCCCGGCTGGGCGACCAGGTGCAGAAGGGGCAGGTCCTCTTGCGCGTGCAAAGCCCGGACATTTCCGGCGCGTTTTCCGATTACGAGAAGGCGGTCGCGGATGAAAAGCTGGCGCACACGCAGGTCGAACGCGCCCAACTCCTCTTTGGAAAAGGCGCAATCTCTCTCAACGATCTCCAGGTCGCGGAAGATGCGGATTCGAAGGCAAAAGTAGACGTTAGGACGACAGCCGAGAGACTTCGGGTGTTAGGTGTCCCTGAAGCTGACCCACCCTCGGGAGTCGTTGATATTCGCGCGCCGATATCGGGAGTGATCACAGACCAGGAGATCACGAATTCCGGTGGAGTGCAGGGCCTAAGTTCGCCGAATCCCTTTACAATCTCCGACCTCACTCATGTATGGATACTCTGCGACGTCTACGAAAACGATCTTCCCTATGTGCGCATCGGGGACACGGCCGAGATTCGGCTTAACGCCTACCCCGGTAAAATGTTCGCCGGAACCATCAGCAATATAGGCCCGGTGCTGGATCCGAATATGCGGACGGCAAAGGTGCGGATCGAAGTCAATAATCCCGGCCTGATGCGCCCGGGCATGTTTGCGACGGTCACCTTTCATGGCTTCGATCGCAACAAATACGCCGCCGTGCCCGCCACGGCTGTCTTGCATTTGCACGACCGCGATTGGGTTTACTTGCCCGCCGGGGGCAACAAATTCCGGCGGGTGGAAGTGAAAGCAGGCGACATGCTCGGCGGCAACATGCAGGAAATCCGCTCCGGAATTGCCCCGGGCCAGCAGGTGGTGGATAACGCTCTGGAATTTCAGAACTCGGTGGAACAGCAATGATTCAGTCCCTGGTCGATTTCGCTCTCAAGAATCGTTTCGTAGTTCTGGGCATCGCACTGTTACTGCTTGCGCGCGGCGTCGTCTCGTTTAAGAACCTGCCCGTCGAAGCCTACCCGGACGTTGCCAACACCTGGGTTCAGGTGATTACCCAATGGCCCGGACGGGCCGCCGAGGAGGTTGAGCAACAGATCACCATACCCATCGAGATTCAGATGAACGGGATACCGTACCTCCTGCACGTGCGCTCCTCCTCACTGGCGGGACTCTCGGTGGTCAACCTGATTTTCGATGATAATTCCGATAATGATTGGGACCGCCAGAAAGTGCTGGAGCGCCTTTCGCAAGTGACGCTGCCTCCCAATGTTTCAGCGCAAATCGGGCCGGACTTCAGTCCCATCGGGTCGGTCTACTGGTACACGCTGGAGAGCACTAATCCCAACTACGACCTTATGGAGCTTAAATCGCTCGAGGACTGGGTGGTCAGCAAGTATATGAGAGCCGCGCCGGATGTCGTAGACGACTCCGCTTTTGGCGGTATTACCAAGGAGTATCAGATTCGCGTCGATCCGGACAAGTTGGTTTCCTACGGTTTGAGCCTGGCTCAGGTCGAGCAGCAACTCAGCAACGCCAATGCCAACGGAGGGGGCAGCTTTATCGAACAAGGCGCGCAGCAGATCAATGTGCGCGAAGTGGGGTTAGTCCAGCATGTTCCCGACATCGAAAGGACGTTGCTCAAGACGCAGAAGGGGACGGCCATCCGCATCAAGGACATTGCGGTAGTCACGCAGGGGCCGAAGATTCGCCTGGGCCAGATCGGGAAGGCGATTCATAGAGCGGATGGCGTCGTGGTTGACAACAACGACGTGGTGGAAGGAATCGTGTTCATGCGTAAAGCGGCGGTGACGGAGACCACGATGGAGGGCATCCACGCCGCCGTAGACAGGATCAATGACCACATCCTGCCGCCCGGTGTGAAAATCGTCCCCTACCTGGACCGCGACGACCTGGTGCACTACACGACGCACACGGTGTTGCACAATCTGTTTGAGGGAATGATCCTGGTGGTGGTTATTCTCTTCATTTTTCTGGGCGATCTGCGCGGCGCCTTGATCGTCTCCATCACCATACCGTTTTCTTTGCTCTTTGCTTCCATCTGTCTCGATCTCAGACACATCTCCGCCAACTTGCTTTCCCTTGGAGCGCTGGACTTTGGCATGGTTGTAGACGGTGCGGTGGTAATGATCGAGAATATCGTTCGCCATCTGAATCGCCCGGAGACAGACTTACGAACCCCCATGGAAAGGATCCGGGAGGCTGCGCATGAAGTACAGCGGCCCGTCTTCTACGCCATCGCCATCATCATTACCGCCTATATGCCAATCTTTACGTTGCAACGGGTGGAAGGAAAGTTGTTCCGGCCCATGGCGTGGACGGTGGCATTTGCATTGCTCGGCGCATTGATTTTCTCAATGTTGGTGGCTCCTGCCCTCGCCAGTGTGCTATTCCGCTCGGGGGCCAAGGAATGGAAGAATCCCGTGATGGCTTTGCTGACCAACTTCTACAGAAAAAGTGTAACTTGGGCGATCCACCATCGCTCGTTCACGCTGGGGGCCGCCATCGTGATGTTTGCGCTCACGATCTATTTGGCTTTCGGCGGAGTGATTGGTTCGGAATTCCTCCCGCACTTGGACGAGGGCGCCATTTGGGTGCGCGGCACCTTGGCCCCCAGCACCGGCCCCACGGAGAGCGCGCGCGTCGCGCAAAAGGCCCGTGAGGTGCTTTGCTCTTTTCCCGAGGTTCCTCAAGTCGTTAACCAGATCGGCCGCCCTGATGATGGTACAGACACGACTGGCTTCTTCAATATGGAATTCTTCGTCGACCTCCTGCCAAAAGAGAAATGGCGACCCGTTTTTCATCAGGACAAAGATTTGCTGATCGCGGCAATGGACCGCGAATTGGAAAAGATGCCGGGTGTTTTCTGGGGGTTTTCTCAACCGATTTCTGACAACCTGGAAGAGGCCGTGAGCGGCGTCAAGGGCGCCCTCGCTGTGAAGATCTATGGGGACGACCTCAAAACACTGGAAGCGAAAGGCGACGAAATTGTCGCTGCCATGCGCGGCATCCAGGGCGTCGAGGATCTGGGATTGTTTCGGGTCCGAGGCCAACCCAACCTGAATTTCGAGGTCGACCGCGATCAAGCCGCTCGATTTGGGATCAATGTCTCGGACGTACAAGATGCCGTTCAAACTGCCGTGGGAGGCAATGCCCTCAACCAGGTGCTGATTGGTGAGCAGCGGTATGACCTGGTCCTTCGCTATCTGCCGGAGTACCGCGATACCAAGGAGGCCATCGAGAGAGTCCGCATACTTTCCCCCAGCGGTGAGCGGGTTTCGCTGGCGCAATTAACGACGGTGAGCGAGACAGACGGCGGCTCGGAGATTTATCGCGAAGGGAATTCCCGCTACGTGGCGGTTAAGTTCAGCGTGCGGGGCCGCGACCTGGGGAGTACCGTCGAGGAAGCCATAAGAAAGGTCAATGCCTCCGTCAAGTTGCCGGCCGGCTATACGATCGATTGGGCAGGCGAATATGAAAGCCAGCAACGATCGGAACGTCGCCTGATGATCGTGCTGCCGATCACGATATTAGTGATCTTCATGATCCTGTACACGATGTTTACTTCGGTGAAATGGTCGCTGTTGATTCTGACCAACGTGGCGATGGCCCGCCTGGGGGGCCTGCTGGCTTTGCTGGTGACCCATACAAACTTCAGCGTCTCCTCCGGCGTGGGTTTTCTTGCGCTCTTTGGCGTCTCGGTGCAGACCGGAGTGATTATGCTCGAATACATCAACCAGCTTCGAGCCCGGGGTTTCACTATTGAACAGTCCGCGGTGGAAGGGGCAGTGCTGAGGCTGCGTCCCATTATGATGACGATGCTTGTCGCAACGCTGGGCTTGCTTCCCGCTGCGCTCTCCCATGGAATCGGATCCGACTCTCAGCGCCCCTTTGCTATCGTGATCGTTGGCGGCCTGATCTCCGATCTGGTAGTCAGCATCTTCCTCCTGCCGACCCTCTATTCCTGGTTTGCACGTGAGGGTGACCAACTTCCGGAGGCGGATATGGAGAGGGAGGTGTAGCAGCCATGACTAAGAAAGAAATCTGCGCGCGCATCCAGGAAATAGCAATTATCCCCGCAGTATGGGTCTCTTCCAGGGAAGACATAAGTTTTGCCGCCGATTCGCTGGCAGGCGCTGGCATCCCCATATTGGAAGTTAGCGTCGAGTCGCTCGAAACGATTGACTTGATCGCGCACCTCGTCCGCTCCCATGAAGGAATGCTTGTGGGCGCCGGCACGGTATTAGATACGGAAACGGCCAAGCGGGCGTTCGATGCCGGGGCAGGCTTCCTGACGGCGCCGGTGTTCAACTATTCGATTGCGGAATTTGCGACCGACCGAGACATCGCGTTAATTCCGGGCGCACTCACTCCGACGGAAGTGCACACGGCATGGAGACTGGGCGCGGACTTCGTGAAGGTCTTTCCCTGCTCCCAGGTGGGCGGCGACAAGTATATCAAAGCATTGAAGAAGGCGCTCCCGCAGATTCCCCTGGTGGCATCGGGGGGAGTGACTCAACATACGGCAACCGGGTTCATTCTAGCCGGCGCTGCTGCCCTGGGGGTCGGGTTGGACCTGATACCGCCGGATGCCATCGCGCGACGACAAGTGGAGCGAATCCAAGAACTCGCGCACCGCTTCTGTGGGTTCGTTAAAGACGCGCGGACCCGCCTGGCGGCAGGAACAGCAAAGCATCGTGTGGTGAAAAAGTGATTCAGTCCGATTTTATTTTTGAGCGGGTTTTGAAACAAGTCTTAAGGTGCGAATTGAGTTGTGTCACCTAGTGTGAGTGGCAGCCGGCACAGCATCTGAGCGGCCCTCGGTAGGCGAGGCTCCCGCAACGGCGTAGGTTGCACATGCGGCCGGTTAGCCGCGCACTCTAATCCTATCCGGTTATTACGGCTCCCTCGAGCCTTGGAGATTCCAGAAGCCGAGCAGTCAGCCAGTGTCCGCCTGCGGCCCAGGGACGTGGGGTCGGCGTTTGGTCTGGCGCTGTACGACTCAGCGACTTTTTGTACTTGTCCTTTGTTTTCATAGACATTCTCGCTTTGTTCACCCGATTTTGCAGTCGATAAATTGAAACCGACGGCATCGGCACATTCCGTCTTTGGCTCCCATGAGCGCTGCGGCCTGAGGTGTTAAAGGTTACAATTGTCAATGGCTCGTTGACAGTTGAAGGGTAGAATCGTCAACGAAACCGAATGACGATGCTCATCGGTTTCGTTGCGGTAGACTCTTCCCACTTCTCCGTGGCGCTATTTCGAATAGCATATGAGCGAAGATCTGGAAAAAGCGTGCAACGGCAAGAGCGGCGCTGAATCCCTGCGGCAGCAAAATGAGCGGCTGGAGTTGCTACTCAAGCTGACAAATAGCATCACGTCGAACCTCGCACTAGAAGAGGTGCTACATGCTGTCGCGTCGAATGTGCGTGAGGTGATGCACTGCGATGCGGCCAATATTGCGTTGCCTGCGACCGAGCCGGGAACGTTCCGCCTCCGTGCTTTGGATTATCCCGGCAGCAAGGGATTCTTCAATGAAGAGCAGATCTTCACTCCGACTGACGACAGTCCGCCGAAGCGTGCATTGGCTACGTTGAAGCCCGTGAGCGGACGAGTGACTTCTACGCGCGCAGCCGCTGAAGGCCTGAAGACGGTCTGCTTCATTCCGTTGGTGAATCATGGCCGCGCATTGGGGTACATGTCGCTGGCGCGCGCGACGGAGGACGCATTTACCCAAGAGGATGTCGAATTCCTCAGCCAGGCTGCGGGCCAGATCGCGATTGCGATTGAAAATGCGTTGGCGTACCAGCAGATCTCCGAACTCAAAGACAAGCTTGCTCAGGAGAAGGTCTACCTGGAGGATGAAATCCGCAGCGAGATGAACTTCGAGCAGATCGTGGGAAACAGCCCGGCGCTCAAGCATGTCCTGCAACTGGTCGAGACGGTTGCCCCCAGCGATTCCACCGTCTTGCTTTTGGGCGAGACCGGGACCGGCAAAGAATTAATCGCCCGCGCCATCCACGACCGAAGCCGGCGCAAGGAGCGCACGCTTGTGAAGCTCAATTGCGCCGCCATACCGACTGGCCTGCTGGAAAGCGAACTCTTTGGGCATGAAAAGGGCGCGTTTACAGGCGCCATTAGCCAGAAGATTGGCCGCCTCGAACTCGCGGATCAGGGGACGCTGTTTTTGGATGAGGTGGGAGATATTCCCATCGAAATCCAGCCGAAGCTGCTGCGTGCGCTGCAGGAGCGTGAATTCGAACGGCTGGGCAGTACCCACACCCGCAAAGTGAACGTTCGCCTGATTGCGGCAACGAACCGCGATTTGGAGATGATGGTGGCCAACCGCGAATTCCGCAGCGATCTGTTCTACCGATTGAATGTCTTCCCGATTCGCATTCCGCCGCTGCGAGACCGGCGAGAGGACATTCCGCTGCTGGTGAGTTACTTCGCCCAAAAGTTTGCGCGACAAATGCAGAAGAGGATTGACGCAATTCCGGTCGCCGTGATGAAGGGACTAACCGCTTGGGAATGGCCGGGGAACATCCGCGAGCTGGAAAACTTCATCGAGCGTGCCGTGATCCTGACGCGCGGCAAGTCGCTCGAAGCGCCGCTTTCGGAATTGCGCGGACCGGTCATCGATTCCCCGCGTCCGGCGGCCGCACAGGACGACATTGCCCGAATTGTAAGAGAGACGATCAATGCTCTAGGCAGCACAAAAGATCTTGCGGACGAACGATCCAGGAAGCAGCGCGACGAAATCGTACGAGCGCTCACGGAAAGTAAGGGACGGGTTGGGGGCGCGGATGGAGCTGCTGCGCGAATGGGTATCAATCGCACAACCCTGCTCGCCCGAATGAAGAAGCTCGGAATCGACCCGAGACAGTATGGTTGAAATGCCGTTTTTCTTGAGTTTTCGTATCACCCTTTAAAGTCGCCCCTCAATTCGGTCCCTCTCTGAAACTGTCAATTCTGCTTTGACACGGTTGACTCTCGACAGACCTCCTCCGAATCCCGCATTGAAAAGCCATGGGTTTGCAGCCTCGCGCGTTTGGCACGCCGGTTGCCTTTCCTCAAGTGCGAGATAACGGCCCATGTTGAAGCTCTCGATCATCGATTCGGATAAGGAGCGCAGGTTGATTTTAGAAGGCAAACTCATCGCGCCCTGGACCACTGAACTTCAAAGGGCGTGCGACGAAGCGACACAGAGCCTGCGTGGCCGTGAAATCGGTCTTGATTTGAAGAACTTAACCGTCATCAGCCAGGAAGGCGAAAACCTGCTAGCCGCGTTGATGAAAGAAGGGATCAAGGTTCGCGGCTGTTGTGTATTCGCCAGAGAGGTTCTCCGGAAACTGCGTGGCAGAGCCCGTGCGCAGCATCACGAGCCGATATCTCTGAAGGCTAGCTAATTCAATTGAGGAGGTGTGGAAATGCCAACTCTACTTCACATCAGCGTCAGCCTTGGTGGAAAAGATTCAATATCGCGCCGCCTCGGCGACGCCGCCGTCGAGGCGTGGACGGCGAAAAATCCAGGAGGTCGGATCATCGAACGGGACTTGGCAAAAACGCCCCTCACCTTCGTTGATGTCGACTGGATTGCCGGCGCCTTCTCTCCCCCCGAATACCACACGGAAAATCACAAGAAGGCGCTCGCGCTCTCCAACGAACTGGTTTCCGAACTTCTTGATTCCGACGAAATCATTCTCGGAACCCCGATGTACAACTTTTCCATTCCTGCTGCGCTGAAGGCGTGGATCGATCACGTCGTTCGGGCGGGGAAGACTTTCCGGTACGAAGCGGACGGCACACCCGAAGGCTTGCTGGCGGGCACAGGGAAGAAGGTGCTCGTGATCGTCGCCAGCGGAGGCAGCTACCCCGAAGGCTCGCCAATGGCCGCGTTGAATTACGAGATTCCCTACCTGCGATTCATCCTCGGCTTTATGGGCCTTACGGACGGTCGTTTCATCCATGCAGGAGGAACGGCGAGCGTGATGCAAGGCCGAATCTCCCCCGAGGAGTTTCTTGCGCCCTATTTGAACCAAATCGCCGGAATGGTCGGGAACACATCGCACCAGTTCGCTGTCAAGATTTGACGGATGAATGACGCGGTCGTAACTGACATTTCTCACGAAAGGAGAACGAAAATGAATACCGAAGTAACAGTTCATCCAAAGCTGCAGCATTACGGGCTCGTCACCGCAAACCTGGACGCCATGACGGAATGGTACCGGAAGGTGCTGGGCATGACGGTCAATCATCGTTCGAAGATCCCAGTAATAGCGCGCATGACGCATCAAGGGCCGCCGTTTTCCGCTTTTGCGTTCGTCAGCAACGATGAGATGGATCATCGAATCGTGTTCTTCGAAATACCTAAGGCCGTGGTCGATCCGGACAAACGTCAGCACACCGGTCTGCAGCACGTCGCCTTCGAATGCACGATCCTCGATGATTTGTTGGGCACCTTTGTCCGTCTTAAGGATTTAGGAATCACGCCGCTGTGGGCCGCCGACCACGGAGTTGGAACCTCGTTCTACTGGGAAGATCCTGACCAGAACGTGGTCGAAATCTACGTCAACAACTTTGGCAGTCCCTGGACGGCTACGGAATACCTTAAATCGGGCCATGCTGGGATACCCGCTCAGATCGATCCTGAAAAACTGGTTGCGGCGCGCAAAACCGGCGCATCGCCTTGGGAATTGCACGAGCGTGCTATGGCCGGAGAGTTCGCTCCTGCAGAGCCGTTCGATCCGAGGACACACTTCTGAGCCGCTTCGAGCGCCAAACCGGGTGGACGGCCGTTCCGGGTGGACGGCCGTATAAGCTCCAAGCTGGATTGGAAAAAACAGGGGAGTAGAGCGATGAGTTCCGCCGACATAGGCGCGCGGTCGGAAGAACGACCCGAACAGGGGACCGGAGAGCACGGACACTTCGGGCGGGGCCCAGCAGTTGCGGCGGAGAGACCCGGAAGCAGAGGGGCACGGAACGTGCTCCATGTGCTGGGGAGCCGTGAGTTCGCGCTCTTCTGGAGCGGACAGACGATTTCACAGACCGGGACCTGGATGCAGCAGTTCGCCCAGGGCTGGGTCGTCACCACGCTAGCCGGGTCCGCACTCGCGCTGGCGTCCGTCAATTTCGCGGCCTCGATCCCTATGTTGATCCTGATGCCGTTCGGAGGGGTCACGGCGGACCGGATGGAGAGGCGACGGATCCTGCTGGTTACACAGTCGGTTATGGCCGTGCTCGCCGTGCTGCTGGGTGTGCTGATCCAGGCACATCGTCTCCGCCTCTGGCACGTCTGGCTGATAGCCCTCCTGCTTGGCCTCGCCACCGCCTACGACCTGCCGGCGTACCAATCGTTCTATCCGCAACTCGTCGAAACGGAAGACCTGCCCCAGGCGATCGCCCTCAACCAGGCAACCTTCCACGGCTCTCGCATAATCGGCCCGGCCATCGCCTCCTGGTTTGTCGCCCTGTGGGGAATGGCAGCCGCCTTCTTTGCCAACGGCGCCAGCTTCCTCGCCGTGATCGGCAGCCTGGTGCTGATAAAGCCCAGGGCCGCGACCGCTGCCAGTCCAGTGGGCACGCGCCAATTTATGGCGGAGGGAGTGCAGTATGTCCGGGAGCGCCAAAACATCCTGGCTCTGTTCGGGCTCACCGCCATCACCACGATATTCGTGTTCCCGAACGTGGCGGTCCTCATGCCCTTCTACGTGAAGCACGTGCTCCACGTCGGGCCGACCGGCCTCGGCTGGATAATGGCAGTTTCGGGCGTCGGCGCGTTGTTGGGCGCGACGTGTCTGCTCGTCCTCCCGCGCAGCGTTCGCATCGGGTGGATCACGACCGCACTCGTCGTGGTTACCCTCACGCTCGCCGCGCTCGGATGGTCTCGCCACCTGCCTCTGTCTGTAGCAGCGGCGGCGATCGCCTCGTTCGGCGTCGCCAGCTCGCTCGGGTTAGCGTCAATCATGGTTCAGGAGAGTGTCTCCGACTCATTCCGGGGCCGTGTGATGAGTCTTTACGCGCTAGAGCCTTTTTAATTTAAGTGTATACATTTATGTGCGATAATGCCTCTGCCGGTTGAGGAGAGGCAGAGGATGCAATCCTATTCACAAGATTTGCGGGATCGGGTGTTATGGGCATTGGATCG
>Ga0326727_10022051_pt1 | contig 12367 bp, 8 predicted proteins | sample MB2enrmetagenome_FD_207643 | JGI IMG/M metagenome (GOLD analysis project Ga0326727, IMG submission 207643) | Lab enriched peat soil microbial communities from McLean, Ithaca, NY, United States - MB29MY | ecosystem: Environmental > Terrestrial > Soil > Wetlands > Peat | place: USA: New York...
ATCAGGGCTGGATAGATAATGCCAGATTCGACATTCAGGCCGAGCCGCCGGATTCTTCGCAATCCAGCAAGTCGAATCCGGCGTCTCCCAGGTCCCCTCCCAGCGACGAGCAGCGCCAAATGCTGCAATCGCTTTTGATCGACCGATTTCAACTTCAGTTCCATCGCGAGACCAGAGAAGGCCCCGTATACATACTGGCCAAGGGAGTCAAGGCGCTCAAGCTGCAAGCCCCCAAAGAAAAAAGCGCATTTCCCTGGGCAGGGGGCATCGGCGGAGGGCTTCCCGGAGGCTCCGGCCTGCGCGGTGAGAATATCTCGATGCCGCAATTGGCCGACCGCCTGAGCCAGTGGTTGGAGCGTCCCGTGCTGGACCGCACTGGACTGTCGGGATCGTTTGACTTCGAATACAAGAGCGGCGATGAGGACACCTATGCGTCATCTACCGATGTCGAATCTTCTGTCATCAATTCGCTTAAGGGGATCGGTCTCAAGTTAAAGGCGGCCAAAGGTCCCGTAGCGACCATTTTCATCGACCACGCCCAACAGCCTTCGCCAAATTAGCGGTTGGTGGAACCGCCTGCCAGGCCAATGCGTATGAACCAGGCAATGGGAACAAAAAGGCGTCTGTGGGTGTCTAACTGAATGAGGTCCCTTCTCGTTCTACACGCCCAGGCTTGGCTCCATCGCTGGTGCGGAGTTTTGGAGATTGATGCGCATATCTGACCGCAGCAGAAACGTGTTGCCGGGCGCGGCTGGATTGTTGGTCGCGGCTTTGCTGGTTGCCTTTGGCCCGGTGCCGACAGCGCGCGTTCGTGCGCAGTTACTTCATCCGGCCGATGGATCGTCTCCGGCCTTCGATGTGGCCACGATCAGGCCCAGCCGCACCGACGGCGACTTGTTCAACTACCACATCTCAACCGCACGATTCCAGTCAGAGAATGTGCCACTCGCCGCGCTGATCCGGTTTGCGTACGACATCAAGTCAGACGATCAGCTTCCGAAAGACCCGGGCTGGATCAGGTCGGAGAAGTTCGATATCGACGCCAAGGTTGACGACTCTGAAGTCGCGGCGATGGGCAAACTCTCTCCCGATCAGAAGTTTGAACAATACCGGTTGATGATGCAATCGCTGCTTGTTGACCGATTCAAACTGAAGGTCAGCACCCGCATGAAAGAGCTTCCGGTTTATGCATTAGTGGTGGCGAAGAATGGCCCGCATCTAACCCCGGTAAACGTATCGCCGGAAGCAATCATGCGACACATGCCGACGCTGACCGGAGGATCGAGAGGAGAGCTGAAGGCAGGCGCGGTTTCGATGGCCATGTTTACCCGGTGGCTGTCGGGAAGGTCCGAAACAGGTGACCGCGTGGTGATTGACGCAACCGGCCTCAAGGGCAGTTACGACTTCACGCTGAACTGGACGCCGGATGACGTCCACACTGCGCAATTCAACGGAGCCGGCGCGGGTCAGGGCCCGGCAAACACTCCTCCGCCTGATTCTTCAGGGCCTTCGTTTCTTACCGCGCTTCAGGAGCAGCTTGGCTTGAAGCTGGTGCCCAAAAAAGCCCCGGTCGAGGTTCTCATCATCGACCATGTCGAACAGCCTTCGCCAAACTAGCGCTGGGAAAAGAAAAACAGCGCTCTTAGCGGCAACAAAAAAGTAGAAGCCGCGGAAACAAAAGGAAAGCGGGAGCGTCTTACCGGTGTATTCTTCTCAGGATCAAGAGAATCAAGCTGGTTTGCGTCTGAAGGAAACCCGGAAGCCGGCCGCAGAAGAGGATTGTCCGCATGAAAACTGAACATGTTGTGTGCAAATCGAACCGTCGCAGGAAGGTGTTGCTGGGCCTGGCCTGTTTCGCCGCCGGATTGATTCCGGTCGTTTCTTATCCCATCTTAGCCAACGCCCAGGCTACGGCCGCGAGCCAAGCCCCGGCTGTAAGCCAGGTCCCGGCAGCAAACCAGGCCGCGGCCATGAATCCGGCCAAGAAGATTGACGACACCTGGCAGGGAACGCTGCACACGTCGCAGAGAGATTTGCGGCTCGTGGCGAAGATTACCAGGACGGACGCGGGCGCCCTGAAGGTGACGATGTACAGCATCGACCAGGGCGGACAGGGAATCTCGTCCTCGGCGGCGAGCTTTCAGGACGGGGAGCTGAAGTTCTCAATTGACGCGATCAGCGGAACCTATGACGGCAAGATGTCAGGAGACGGCAAGTCAATTGCGGGAACGTGGACGCAGGGTCCGAATCCGCTTTCGCTGCTTCTGGAACGCGCGACGCCGGAGACCGAGTGGACCATTCCGCCGCCGCCACCGCCGGTCAAGCCAATGGCCCTGGACGCCAACCCGTCGTTCGAGGTCGCAACCATCAAGCCCAGCACTCCCAACAGGCCAGGCAAGGGCTTTGGTTTCAGAGGCACTCAGTTCATCACCATCAATACCAATCTGAACGACCTCATCGCCTTTGCGTACGGGCTTCATGCCAAGCAGATCGTGGATGCGCCGGCCTGGTTTGACACCGATCTTTACGACATTGTCGGGGTGCCTGACGTGCCGGGCCAGCCCAATCTGAAGCAGATGGGAGTCATGGTGCAAAAGCTGCTGGCAGACCGCTTCAAACTGCAATTCCATCACGACAAAAGGGAGCTTTCCGTCTACGCCATCAGCGTTGCCGGCGGTGGACCGAAGATGACAAAGAGCACAGCCGCACCCAACGATCCTCAAGGCTTCGGTTTCGTGGCGCTTGGAGATCTGACGGTAAGAAACATGTCCATGGCGGATTTTGCCACATGGATGCAGTCCGGTGTCATGGACCGGCCAGTGGTGGATCAAACCGGACTTACAGACAGGTACGATTTCAAGTTGAAATGGACCCCTGACCAATCTCAATTCGCTCAGTTCAGAACTACCGGCGCGGTTGTGCCGCCCGCGACCGATGACCCCAAAGCCCCGCCCGGCCTTTACACCGCGGTTCAGGAACAACTTGGGCTGAAGATGGAATCGAAGAAGGCCCCCGATGATGTGATCGTCATCGATCACGTCGAGAAGGCTTCGGCAAACTAGCTTGGAGAAAGGACTGTCCGCATGAAAACTGAAGGTGTTTTGTGCAAGCCGAGCCGCCGCAGGAAAGTGCTGGTTGGCCTGGCCTGTTTTGCCGCCGGATTGATTCCGGTTATTTACGGTGCGCACTGCGACGGCCAGGCCCCCGCGCAAGCACCGGCTGCACAACAAGCTTCTGCAGCAACGACGGACCGCGACATCGTTGGCACCTGGCAGGGTACGCTTCATGTTCCCCCGGCGGGCGGACGTCCGGGGATAGACCTGCGGATCGTGAACAAGATCACCAAGGGGGATGACGGCAAGCTTAAGGTCATGGATTACAGCATCGACCAGGGCGGCGGAGGAATGACAGCCTCCTCCGCCAGCTTCCAGGATGGGGTGTTCAAGTACGCCATCCAGGCCATCGACGGCAGCTACGAGGGCAAGATGTCCGGGGACGGCAAGTCCATTGCCGGAAACTGGACGCAGGGCCCGAGCCCGCTCCCGCTGCTCTTGGAGCGGGCCACGCCGGCGACTGAATGGACCATTCCGCCGCCGCCGGTCAGGCTGCCACCAATGGCCGCGGACGCCAACCCGAGTTTTGAAGTGGCCACCATCAAGCCCAGCCAGCCGGACCGTCCCGGCAAGCTGTTCGGAGTGCGCGGGAGCCACTTCAACACCATCAACACGACGCTGAACGATCTGATCACTTTCGCATACGGTGTGCAGCAAAAGCAGATCGTGGGCCAGCCCTCCTGGGTGGATACGGACAAGTGGGATATCGAGGCGCAGCCCGATGTTCCAGGCACGCCGAACCGCGACCAGTTGCGGACCATGGTTCAAAAGCTGCTGGCCGACCGTTTCCAGCTCAAGTTCCACAAGGACACGAAGGAGCTGTCGGCGTATGTGCTGACCGTGTCCAAGACCGGGCAGAAGATGACCAAGAGCGACGCCGACCCGAACCAGCTCCCCGCCCTGTTCTTCCGCGGACTGGGCGTATTGACCGTGCAGAACGCCACCATGACTGATTTCGCTGGGCTGATGCAGTCAGCGGTGCTGGACCGGCCGGTGGTGGATCAGACGGCCCTGACGGGCAAGTGGAACTTTCTGCTGAAGTGGACGCCGGATGAGTCGCAATTCGGCGGCATGGGCATCAAGGTGCCTCCGCCCAGCGACGCACCCGACGCGCCGCCGCCGCTGTTTACCGCCATCCAGGAACAGATAGGGCTCAAGCTGGATGCGGGCAAAGCGCAGGTTGGAGTGCTCGTAATCGACAAGGCCGAAAAACCTTCGGCCAATTAGGCACTTGGTGGAAATCGACTGATGGCGCGGCGCTTCTCCAAAATCTCGCTCCTCTGCGCCTTCGTGAGTCTCTGTGCCTCGATTTCGGCGTGGGCCTCTGAGTATCACGGGCAGGTCTTCTTCAATGGCCTGCCGGTACCCGGCGCGACGGTGACCGCTACGCAGGGCGGCAAGCAGTTCACCACCGTTACCGACAGGCAGGGCCTGTATGAGTTCGCCGACCTTGCCGACGGCCAATGGAAGATCGCGATCGAGATGAGCGGTTTCTCGAAGCTCGACGGCAAGGTAACGGTGGCGCCCGATGTGCCCCAGGGCAGTTGGGAGTTGAAGCTGCTGGGGCTGGACCAACTGCTGGCCCGGGCGCAGGTGAGCAAGCCGCTCAAGACGCGGCCAGCGGCTGAAGCGAAGCCGGCTTCGAATCAGGAAGCGCCAAAGCCCGCGGAGCCGAATACAGCCGAGGCGCCGCAACCTCCCAACGACGACGCCGAGAAATCCGCGGACGGAATGTTGATCAACGGCAGCGAGAACAATGCGGCTACATCGCAGTATTCCCTGCCGGCGGGATTCGGCAATCACCGGCCGGGCCAGAAGGGGCTCTACAACGGCAGCATCGGCGCTATTATTGACAACTCGGCCTTCGATGCGCGGCCCTACTCGCTCACTGGGCAGCAGACGCCGAAGGACTTTTACAGCCGCGTAACGTCGGTGGTCACGCTGGGCGGCCCGCTGCGTATCCACCGCCTTATGCCGATTGGGCCCAACTTTTTTGTCGCCTACCAGTGGACGCGCAATGCGAATGCGGCCATCGAGACCGGGCTGGTGCCGGATGCGGCGGAGAGGGGCGGCAACTTGTCGGGACTGCTGAATGCTCAGGGGCAGCCGCTGACTATCTACAATCCCGCCACCGGCCAGCCGTTTACCTGGACACCTGCGAACAGCATTACAGTTAATCCGCAGGCGGCAGCGCTGCTGAATCTCTATCCGCAACCGAACCTGCAGGGAAGTTCAAGGTATAACTACCAGGCCGAAGTGTTGAACGACACCCACTCCGACGCGCTGCAATCGCGGCTGAACAAGACCTTCGGGCGCCGGGACCAGTTATACGGCGGATTCGGGTTTAGCAGCTCGCGGGCCGACAGCACCAACCTGTTCGGCTTTGTCGATACCGCCAATACGCTGGGCATCGACACCACCGCGAACTGGTCGCACCGGTACCGGCATCAGACCTTTGTGTTGCTGGGCTATCATTTGACGCGGTTGCGCACCGACGTGCGTCCCGCGTTTGAGGGCCGCGAAAATGTGACGGCGCTGGCGGGCATTTACGGCAACGCCACTGACCCTGCCAATCCCCCGGACCCGGCAGATTGGGGTCCGCCGGGTCTCACGTTTTCGAGCGGAATCGCGGGGCTCGGCGACGCCGGGAGCGCCTTCAATCGTAACCGCACTGATGCGCTGTCGGGTGATTTGAAGACCTCCCTGCGGCGTCATAACTTCGACTTCGGCGGCGATTTTCGCAGGCAGGAGTTCAACCAATTAGAGCAGCAGAATCCGCGTGGGACATTTGCGTTCACCGGGGCGGCCACGCAGGCGGGAGGCAGTTCTTCTTCCGGAGGCGCTTCAACTACTACCGGCTCCGACCTGGCCGACTTTCTGCTCGGCATTCCCGACACCAGCGCCATTTCGTACGGCAATCCCGACAAGTACCTCCGGCAGTCGGTCTATGACCTTTACTTTATCGACGACTGGAGAATGCTGCCGGAGCTGACCATCAACGCGGGCATGCGCTGGGACTACGGCGCGCCCCTGACCGAGCTCTTTGGAAGGCTTGCGAATCTTGACGTTGCGCCGGGATTTACATCCGTGGCGCCGGTTCTGGCCACCAGCCCCAAGGGCTCGGTGACCGGCATGTCCTATCCAACTTCGCTGGTGCGCCCTGACAAGCACGGATTTGAGCCGCGGATCGGCATCTCGTGGCGGCCGATACCCGCGTCCACGCTGGTGGTAAGAGCCGGTTACGGAATCTACGACGACACGTCAGTATATTCGTCAGCCACTGAGAGCATGGCGGAGCAGGCGCCGTTTTCTCGCAGCCTGAGCGAGGCCGAAAGCAGTGCATGTTCGCTGACGCTGGCGAACGGATTTCTCCACTGCGCAAGCGCTGCCGCGGACACCTTTGCAATCGATCCAAATCTGCGCGTAGGTTACGCGCAGACCTGGGATCTGATTGCGCAGCGGGATCTGCCCTGGGCCCTGGTGATGACGGCCACTTATCTGGCAACCAAGGGAACGCACGGAATGCAGGAGTTTCTTCCCAATACCTACCCGATCGGCGCGGCGAATCCATGCCTCACGTGTCAATCGGGCTTTGTCTACCGCACCTCGGGCGGCAATTCGACGCGCCAGTCAGGGCAGCTCCAGTTGCGGCGCAGGCTGCGCAGCGGACTCACGGCAAGCGTGGAGTACACCTATGCAAAGTCTCTCGACGATGACGCGCAGGTGGGCGCGCAGGGCCATGTGACCGCCACCTCGGCGGCGAGCACAAACCAGACGGGAGCGGGTCCAGCCGTTGCGCAGAACTGGCTCGATCTGCGCGCCGAGCGCGAGCTCTCGGCCTTCGACCAGCGGCAGTTGCTGAGCGCGCAGCTTCAATACACCACCGGGATGGGAATGGGCGGCCGGACACTGATGAGCGGATGGAGCGGACGCCTGCTGAAGGAATGGACCGTGGCCAGCCAGATCACCGCCGGCACCGGCCTGCCAGAGACGCCGGTCTTTCTTGCCACCGTGCCCGGCACGGGTGTGACCGGCACAATCCGCCCCAGCCTGACCGGCGCTTCGATCTACAGTGCGCCTGCCGGCTACCACCTGAACGCTGCCGCATTCACAGCGCCCGCCGCGGGCGCGTGGGGCACTGCGCGGCGGGATTCGATCGCCGGGCCGGATCAATTTACCTTGAACGGGTCAATGTCACGGACCCTGCGGCTGCGGAACCCCTTCAACCTTGATGTGCGGATCGACGGCGCCAACCTGCTGAATCATGGCGTCTTCACCGGATGGAACACGGTGGTGAACAGCACCACCTTCGGGCTGCCGGCTTCGACCAATCCCATGCGCAGCTTGCAGGTGACGGCGCGGCTGAGGTTTTAACGATGCAAAGGTTAAGAGCATTGCTGGTGCTGATGGCGCTTGGTGCGGCCGCGAGCGGCCGTGCGCAGCAGATTGGCTCCAATACGAAACCTGGGCAAACTGAGACCTTCAAGCTAACCCTGAACTCGCAGTTGGTGGTCGAGCAAGTTGTGGTGAAGGACAAGAAGGGAGACTTCATCGGCGGGCTCACGGCCAAGGACTTTACGGTGACCGAGGACGGCGTGCCGCAGACCATCAAGTTCTGCGAGCACCAGCAATTCTCAGAGGCAGTCGATCCCCTGCCCCCGACGCCGGTAGACGACGAAAATATCACGATCTACAAGAGACTGACCCGCACCCAGATCGCACCGGAGCCTCCGGAGAGCAACAAGTACAAGGATCGCCGCCTGCTCGCGCTCTACTTTGACATGACCGCCATGCAGCCCCAGGACCAGATGCGCGCATTGAGCGCGGCGGAGACTTTCGTGCGCAAGCAGATGACCTCCGCGGACCTGATCTCGATTCTTCAATTCAACGGCGGGTCGGTGGACGTGTTGCAGGACTTCACGGCTGACCGCAACCGTCTGCTGAGCATTCTGCAGACGCTGATTGTGGGCGAGGGCCAGGGCTCAACGGATTCCATCGATGACGCCAGCAGCGCCGACACCGGCGCCGCCTTCGGGCAGGACGACAGCGAGTTCAACATCTTCAATACCGACCGGCAGCTTTCCGCTTTGCAGACCACGGCCAAGATGCTGGAGCAGATGACCGAGAAGAAGTCGCTCATCTACTTCGCCAGCGGCTTGCGCTTGAACGGCGTTGACAACATCGCGCAGTTGCACGCGACCATCGACGCGGCGGTGCGGGCCGGGGTTTCCTTTTGGCCTGTTGACGCGCGGGGGCTGGTGGCAAGCGCGCCGCTCGGAGATGCAAGCCAGGGCAATGCCGGCAACGTGGGCATGTATTCCGGTACGGCGGCGCAGGCTTCCACCGACAGGTTTCAGCAGTCTCAGGACACCATGTATTCGCTGGCCGCCGACACCGGCGGCAAGGCGCTGTTCGACAATAACGATCTGACCCGCGGCATCGTGCAGGCGCAGCGCGCCATCTCGGACTATTACGTTGTCGGCTACTACACCACTGACACCGCGCAAAACGGCCGCTTCCGGCGCGTGAAGATTACTCTCAACTCCCCGCTCGACGCCAGCCTTTCCTACCGGGAGGGCTACTACGCAAACAAGGAGTTCAACAAGTTCACTGAAGTGGACAGGGAGCGCCAACTCGAAGATGCGCTCATGCTCGGCGACCCGATCACCGACCTGACCATCGCCATGGAGATCGATTATTTTCAGCTTAACCGCGCCGAGTACTTCGTGCCCATCATCGTGAAGATTCCCGGCCGGGAGCTGGCGCTGGCCAAGCGATTCGGCGCCGAGCACACGTTGATCGACTTTGTCTGCGAGATCAAGGACGAGGCCGGCGGCTTCACGGTCAGCAATGTGCGAGACAATGTGGACATCAAGTTGACCGATGCGACGGCGCTTGAGTTGACCAAGCGGCCGGTCGAGTACGACTCCGGATTTACTCTGCTCCCCGGCAGGTACTCCATCAAGTTCCTGGCGCGCGACGACGAGACGGGAAGGATCGGAACTTATCAGACGGAGTTCATCATCCCCAATCTTAACAAGGAAACAACGCGCGTTCCCATCAGTTCAGTCGTGTTAAGCAGCCAGCGAGTCGACACCAGGGATGCGCTCTACAATGCAACCAAAGGCAAGCAGCAAACCAAGGACGACGCGAAGAATCCGCTGGTGCAGGAAGGGCTCAAGCTGATCCCCAGCGTAACCCGCGTCTTCTCGATCGCGCGCGAGATGTACGTGTACCTGCAGGCCTATGATGGCGGCTCGGCTGCCACGGCATCGCCTTCCGCTCCCGCAAAGCCCCCTTCACCGCTGCTTGCGTTTGTGAACCTCTATCGGGAAGGCAAAAAGGCATTCGAATCGGCGCCCATCGCCGTAACGCCGGATGCTGGAAGCCGGCTGGGCGTAGTGCCGTTCAGCTTTCAAATCGGCCTTGGCGACCTCGCGCCCGGCGAATATCAGTGCCAGATCAGCGTGCTCGATCCCTCCGGGCATCGGGTCGCGTTCTGGGTGAACCCGATCATGCTGGTGAAGTGACAGCGGCAGCGTCGTAGAAACATCCAGCGTGCCGGGTGTCCCAGGTCGCTGGAGTGAGGTCTCGATTCTGAAACTTGGGATGGTGCAACACTCAATCAACACATATGAATTCGCCAGGCCAGTGAGCTAGCTCAGTTATAGTCTGACGCAGCGAAATCCAATATCGGAGTACGAACTGTCCGGCACATTCTGGGCCCGCGCTCCGACGCGGTAGCGATTGCAGTAAAAGGGATGACAAAGAAACGAGCCGCCCTTCAACACTTTGCTTTGCCCTGCCGAGGGTCCGGCCGGATCCCGCAATGCGGGCCTCGATGAGAATGAGGTCGTGAACCAATCGGCACACCACTCCCACGTGTTGCCGGTGACCGAATAGAGCCCGTATCCATTGGGCGGATAACTGTCCACCGGGCACGTTCCCGCATAACCGTCTTCCCCGGTATCGTGGTAAGGAAACTCGCCCTGCCAGATATTGCACAGGTGTTTGCCGCCCGGAGTCAGCTCATCGCCCCAGGGAAAGAGTTTCTGCTCCAGGCCGCCCCGCGCCGCATACTCCCATTGCGCTTCCGTCGGCAGGCTTTTCCCAGCCCATGATGCGTAGCAGGCAGCATCGTCCCAGGACAAATGGACCACGGGATGCGTCCTCCTGTCCCTGATCTCTGAGCCCGATCCTTCCGGATGCTTCCAACAGGCGCCGCGTACCTTGCACCACCACGGCGTCGCTGCCAATGTGTCTTCAACCAATTCCTCGATGCGGTCCTTAGGTATGTGCGACCAGAATACAAATGACCAGCCGGACTTTTCCGCGTCCGTTTCATATCCTGTTGCGGTTACGAAGGCAACAAAGTCTTCATTTGTAACCGGAAAGGCGTCGATCTCGAATGGAGAGAGAATCACCGGTCGAACAGGCCCCTCGCCATCTGCCGGAAATCCGCCTCGGTAGTCGGTTCCCATCAGGAACCTGCCGCCGGCAAGAGAGATCATAGGCCGCACTGAATCCAGCCGAACGCCGTGTCCCAACGGATGTAGAACTCTGCCGGCGTCCGCGGCAAATGCACCAACGCGGGCCGATTCCGATCCGCGATCTGCGCTTAGAGCGCTGCGCACTTTCGCTAGATCGAATTGCACCTCTTCACCGCGAGGCTTGCCTGCGGATTCCCGGACGTCGACCGTCATTGTTCTGTTTCCTCCCCGCTATTGGCCCGATGTCCCCTGGGATGATTAAGAAAGGCCCTCTTGGGGGGGAGCGGCGACCAGAGGATCATGCTACAACACCGCGAGATTCCCCTCAAGCGATTATTTGCGTCTCCGCTCCTTGAATTGCGCCTCGCTCCAAAGTCCGGCTCGAAGAAATCGGCCTTGAAAAGGAGATTCCGAAGAACAGCCTGTGCTAAAATCGGCGCCGGAGGACGCGGAATGAAGGCAACCCGGCTTTTGATCGTCTGCACAATTCTTTTCGCACCAGGAATTCTCATCGCTTCGGAACACTTCGACGGTACCTGGCACACCAAGGTCACCTGCCCTCCAAAAGGTAACACCGAGGGCTTCACCTGGAAATTCGACAGCGTCATCCAGAACGGCAAACTCCGCGGAGTGCGCGGCACAGAGGGTCAGCCCGCCTCCTTTGTGCTCGAAGGCAAGATCGCGGATGACGGCAGCGCAAAACTCACTGGCGCCGGCGTCATCAACTCCAGAGAGTATGCCCGCGGAGTCTTCGCCCATAAAGGCGAGCAATACACCTGGGACATCAAGGCACAATTCAAAGACACGGATGGCACCGGCCTCAGGAATGAGGGCCTCGGCGTCGTCGGCCGTCCCTGCACCTTCGACTTCGTCAAGCAACAGGCCACAACCCAGCCTGGCGTGCAGTAATTACTCCGGCAAAGCCAGGATCGTTGCGAAGCGCATCCCAAATGAACCTGCGGAGATAGAATGTTGTGCTGGAGCTGCACCATGCGCAGGCATCGAAGAACGTCGCTCCTGCTCACTGGCGCTGTGCTGCTGATTCCATTCAACTGCACGCGGCCGGACTCCTTCGGCCAATTCATCGCTTCCGCCTCCATGACACCTGGTCATCACGAATTGCAAGGAGGTCGTACCATGTCCTTTGCGCTTAAATCAACGGCATTTGCGAACGGCGGCGAGATTCCCAGAAGGTACGCCTGCGATGGCGCTGACCTTTCGCCCGCATTGAACTGGGATAACGTTCCTGCCGGGACGCAATCGCTGGCGCTCATAGCGGATGATCCGGATGCACCCTCGGGCACGTGGACGCATTGGATCGTCTGGAACATCGCTGCCAAAGCTACGATCTTGCCGGAGGGCATGCCACGGGCCGAAGTACTTGACAACGGCGCGCGTCAGGGAAGGAACGACTTCAAGCGCATTGGTTATGGCGGCCCGTGCCCGCCTCCGGGTAAACCCCATCGCTACTTTTTCAAGCTGTACGCGCTCGATGCCAGGCTCGATGTCAAGGCAGGCGCCGGCAGGAATGAACTGGAGTTTGCCATGAAGCCGCACGTGTTGTCGCAGACAGAGTGGATGGGCACATACAGACGATGATTGCGGTCCTTCCCTGTCGGCACGCAGTCTCCAGGACTTCGCAGGGGAAACTCGGGGCCATGCCGCTCCATTGTGCGAGATAGAGACCCCGGGATCCCGCTGCACGTAACACCGGCCCGCTTTCGCTCTATATGAAAAGCGGCTCCAGAACCAACCTCCTAAGCC
>Ga0326727_10022052_pt1 | contig 12367 bp, 9 predicted proteins | sample MB2enrmetagenome_FD_207643 | JGI IMG/M metagenome (GOLD analysis project Ga0326727, IMG submission 207643) | Lab enriched peat soil microbial communities from McLean, Ithaca, NY, United States - MB29MY | ecosystem: Environmental > Terrestrial > Soil > Wetlands > Peat | place: USA: New York...
AACTATCTGACGTTACCGGAAGGTGCTGAGGAACTTGCCGGACAGATTCGCGCCCTGGGCAGAAAAGCGATCCTGTGCCGCGTCGACGTCTCCGATCAGGCCGCCGTCGAGGCGATGGTTCAACGTGTCGTCACAGAATTGGGGCGACTTGATATCTTCGTTTCCGTCGCGGTCTACAGCGATCGCGAGCCGTTCACGACGGCCGACATGGCCGGATTTCGCCGCACCATCGACGTCACCATGTGGGGCGCGTTCTACGGGATGCGTGCGTCGGTCAATCAAATGCTGAAGCAGGGCGGCGGCGGCAACGTCATCGTGGTCAGCTCGCCGCATGCCCATCTCGCGTTCCCGTCGTGCATGGCCTACAACATGGCCAAGGCCGCGCTCGATCAGATGGCCCGCACCGCAGCCGTTGAGCTGTTCCAGGATCGCATTCGCGTCAACATCGTCTACCCGGGTTGGACCGACACACCCGGGGAGCGAAAGTTTTTCAGCGACGAAGTACTTGCGCGCGCCGCCAAGCAGCTTCCCTGGGGACGCTTGGCAAAGCCGGAGGAAATTGCTCGCGGAGTGGTTTTCCTCGCCGATCCCGATTCCGATTACATTACCGGGACGACGCTTTCGATCGATGGCGGCAGCCAGTTGCCGTGGTGGTCGGAGCGTGGCAGCGGCGAATTCTAGCCAACGGTTCCACGCTCACGCGCGTCACTGCCTCGTGGGCGAGAGCGCATCGGTTTGCCGCGAGCCCGTCATTGGCACAGTCACGGCCGGTCGCTCGTCGACCAGAGTGTCCAGAGTCGATCGGGTGCTCGGAGTCGGCAGAAAATTGCGAACGATGCGGCCAAAGCGATCGACGAGATCCATGTCGAGGCCGCCGCCACGCGCGTTGTCCGTCATGATTTCCAAGCTGAGCTCCAGCGGCATGCGTGCCCGATACGGTCGATCGCTCGCCAGACTATCAAACACATCAGCGACGGACAGGATGCGAACCATCCATGGCAGTTGTTCGCCGCGCAATCCATCCGGATAACCCTTGCCGTCGAGCCGTTCGTGGTGCCAGCGGATAAAAGGTACCGCGTCCCGCAGTGAATGCAGCGGCTCGACGATGTGCGCGCCTTGCCGCGTGTGGTCCTTGACCAGGTCGTATTCGTCATTTGTCAATCGACCCGGCTTTTCCAGTATCGCGTCGGGTACGCTGATCTTGCCGATGTCGTGCAGCAGTGCACCTTTGCCGAGCAGTTCGCGATCCGCTTCCGTAACGCCGACCGCTCTCGCCAACTCGATGGCAAAATTTCGAACACGGCCTGCGTGACCGTGCGTGTATGGACTCTTGGCCTCTACCGCACGAGCCAGAGCAAATACCACGGCCTCGGCCGAATCGCGTTCATCGATGAGCCGCTTGATGCGCAGGAGTGAGCGACAGCGGGCTGTCACTTCGGCCATTCGAAAGGGTTTGGTGAGGAAGTCGTCGGCGCCGAGATCCCAGGCGTCGACGCGGTCGCCGGATTCGCAGCGAGCAGTGATGATGACCACGGGAATCAGTCGTGTGGCGGGATTTGCCTTCAACCGGCGGCAAACCTCATATCCGTGCAAACCGGGGAGGTCGAGGTCGAGCAATATGAGGTCAGGAGCACAGCGTGCAACAGCTGTCAGCGCCTCCAGACCGTCGGCCGCCACGGCGACATCGTTCCCTTCCGACCGCAGCACCTGCTCGAGCAGGTTGGCGACCATGGGGTTGTCGTCGACGATCAGAACCCGGGGGGTTGTCGCCGACTCGGCCATAAAACGGACTTCCTCCGGGACAGCCCTGTCGCACTTCGGTGCTGCTGAGAGAGCCTAAGTTGCGCCGGGGGGGTTGTCAAATAACCCGAGCGAGCCAAGTGATCATGTCGGCGATAAACTCCCGGTCCGGCTCAAATTCGAGTGTGTGATGTGCGTTCGGGTATTCGACTACTTCTAATTTGCCAGTCGTAATGCGCTTCACCAGTGCTCGAGTCAGCGCGTTATCGATGATGCGGTCCCGGCCGGCAAGCATGAGCAGCACCGGGCCGGTTATGCGCGGTGGAAACCAGCGAAGATAGCTATCCAGTCGCACGCTTTCGACCAACAACCGAGCCGTCGCTTTTCGTAATGCTAGCGGGTCTCGCCTTATAAACTCGAGTGCCTTCGGAGTAGCGGTAAAGAGTTCCGCGTCGCTCAAGGGAATGTCAAATAATCGGCCGGGAGTTACCAGGCGTGCAGCAAAAACAGAAAGTCTTTCTCGGAGCGAAAGCCCTACGGCAGGGCAGAAACCAGGGCAAAGCAGAGCCATTGCATCAAAGAGTCCGGGGTGACGGCGCTGCAGAGCAGCTGCGAGTTTGCCGCCCCACGAAATCGCCAACAGAACGATTCGCTTTTCGGGACGACGGGGCCTTAAGAACTCAGCAATATCGTCGAGCAGACGGCGAAAGCCTGACACGTCGCCTCGCGCCTCAGAATTAGTACCTGAACCGCGACGGTCGAGGAAGCAAACGTCGTAGCCCGCCTGCGCGAGGGCTTCACACGATAACTCGTACCAGCCGGCGTGGCTTTGGATACCGTGGAGGCAGATCACATCGGCGCGCGCCGCTCCCGACGCTGCATAGTGACGGTACTGCCAGCGATATCCATCACTTGCCGTGTGACTCTGCAACGTCCAGGGCATTGTGCCTCGGCTGTCACGCGAGAGATGGCGGGACCATTCCTACTTACGGAGCTGCTGACCGCAATCAGCGGCGCCGACCCGATCAAAGCAACCGTTCCTTTCGAACCGTGACCCTTGCCAGAGCGTCGGTGTCGACGATCATTCCCAGTCCGGGTCCGGGCAATGACGGCGCTCGCCCGCCCCAACGGAAGGTCAGATCTGTCGTGCCAAGCGCCTCGCGCACCAAATGTCGGTCGTATGAACCCTCGAGATAGCGCAGGCCTTTCACGCTGGTCGCGAAGTGCCTGCCGGCCGCTGAAAGTATCGCCGTCTCGCCGACCTGGCAACCGAGCTGACTGGTCAGTCCGGCGCGGGCTGCGATTCTGGCTAGACGCAGCGAAGGAATAAATCCGCCGCACTTGGAGAGTCGCAAGTTGAAGACGTCGCACGAGCCATCAGCAATTGCTCGCTCGGCATCGATTCGACTGCACAAGGATTCATCCAGCATGATCGGAGTTTCTACGTTCGAGCGCAGTTCTTTGAGGTGCGCCGACGCCGCATGAGGCAACGGCTGCTCGACAGCACTGATTCCGTAGGGCTCCAGCGCCCGAATGCGAGCAGCCGCCACGTCGGGCGACCAGGCTTCGTTGGCGTCGATACGCAGATCGACCTGCCGGCCGAGGATGCGGCGAATGACACGGAGCCGGGCCGGGTCGTCGTGCCCTTCGATGCCGACTTTCACTTTCACTTGTCGGAAACCGTAAATGCGCATGGCCCAGGCAGCGATGCGCGCTTTGAATCCTCGGGCCGACGTAATCGCACCGCTGTAGCGGATTGATATCTTCGGCTCGAATAGCTCGGGATCGAGCAATTGTGTCACCGCCGAGAGCGGTTGACGGAACTTCTTCCCAGCAGCGTCAAGGAGCGCGATCTCCACCGCACAACGGGCGGCATTCCCCTGGCAGCCGCGGTCGTCGCCGGGCACCGGTGCGAGATGCATCCGCTCAGCCAGGCTTACCGCTTCGTTGAAGTCGTTACAATCCTCAAGCACACTCCCAAGGTCGCTCGCCCGCAGTAGAGCCAGCGCTGAATCGACGGTCTCGCCGGTGACGTAATCGCGCGGAACACCCTCGCCGTAACCCTCGATTCCGCAATCAAGTACGCACTTGACGATGATGTTGTCGGTTTCGGTTCGACGATGGGACGCGTGGCGGATTGGACGACGCAGCGGGATGCGAACGTGGTAGGCGGTAAACTCAACAAACCGCACGGCACAAGCCCCCTAACATGATCACCTTGATACAATTGATCGTTGCTCAGTCAAATTCCACAAATCTTCGCCAAATTTCGGTTGTCATGCCTAATGACCGGCCTTACGATGGAGTGCGGGAAGGGGATCTTCCCGGCGTGCAACGAGTCAGAGGCTCGACTGGAAGGACTTCTTTTCCGATTTTCCCCTGCGCTCGGCTGTGTGAGGGGTTGGATACCCCGGCCGCCGAGTGATGTTCGATCCGGTTTGAAGGAGCATCTCCGATGTCCACTTCGACCCTTGTCCAGTCGCGGGCGGCACACGCCTTGCGCCATAGCAGCATCCCCGCGATTCGCAACCTGTCGATCGAAGAAACGGACGAGTTCGTGCTGATTCAAGGCAACGTCGTCAGCTACTATTTGAAGCAGCTCGCTCAAGAAACCGTCATGTCCGTTTTGGATGGTCGCGAACTTCGAAACCGAGTTACCGTTCAGCGCTCGCGCTCTGAGGCCAATCAGTAGCATCGACCGGCTGCCCGTTCCGCTCGCAATCATTTGTCAGCCAGTGATCGAATCTGCAGGCAGGTCAATTTCAAGTGCGAATCAGGGCGGTGGCGCGCGCGAGCGTGCGCTTGTTGCCGTACTTCGCTAGACTTGCCGAGTCGGTAGAACCGTCAAATCCGCTTTGAATTGTCACGATGCGGGCGCCGGTTCCTTCGCGTGCATCGGCTGGCCGTCGATCGTTGCTTCGGCGACTCCGTTACTTTCGCCGCAAAGAATGCGCTCGATCTCCTCGCGCAGCAACTCTTCCTTATGCATCAGTGCATCGACAAGCTTTTCCAGCTTGCCGCGGTTCTCGGCGATCAGCGTATACGCGCGATCGTCGGCTTCGTTCAGAAGCTTGCGCACTTCCTCATCGATGATTGCAGCCGTGGTTTCGCTGAAGTCACGCGGCTCCTGCAGTTCCTTCCCGAGGAACACGTGCTCTTCGCCGACCCGCAGCGACATCGGACCGAGGCGCTCGCTCATACCCCAGTGGGTCACCATGTAGCGAGCCAGACGTGTCGCTTGCTTGAGATCCATCTCCGCTCCGGCGAACGGTTGCCCGAAGATGAGTCGCTCGACCGCGCGCCCGCCCATCATCATGATGAGCTGTCCTTTGAAGTAATCCATCCCGTGGTGAATGCGCTCTTCGTCTGGCACGATCATATTCACGCCACCGGTGCGGCCGCGCGGGACGATGGATACCTTCAATGGCTTGTCGGAATCTGGCACTAGCCATGTGACGAGGGCGTGCCCGGCCTCGTGATAGGCGGTACGCCGCTTGTCTTCCTTGGTCAGGACCTCTTCGCGTTTCGGGCCGATGAGCACGCGGTCAGCGGCACGTTCGAAATCGGTGCGGTCGATCTTGGATTTGCCTTCGCGCGTCGCCAGCAAGGCGGCTTCGTTCGCGAGGTTGCGCAGGTCGGCGCCGGTCATGCCGATCATGGAACGGGCGATCAGCTCGAGGTTGACCTCGTCGGCAAGTGGTTTGTTGCGTGTGTGGACCTTGAGGATCGCCAAGCGCCCCTGCCAGGTCGGACGGTCGACGGTGATGTGCCGGTCAAAGCGGCCGGGGCGCAGCAACGCCGGATCGAGTACGTCCGGCCGGTTAGTGGCTGCCATGACAATCACGATTTCATTCGGCGTGAAACCATCCATCTCGCTCAGAATCTGATTCAGCGTTTGTTCGCGTTCGTCCGAACCGCCGCCGACGCCGGCGCCGCGCATTCGACCGACGGCGTCGATCTCGTCGATGAACAGAATGCAAGGAGCATTTTCTTTGGCTGTCTTGAACATGTCACGGACGCGGCTCGCGCCGACGCCCACGAACATCTGAATGAATTCGGAGCCGTTGATGCTGAAGAACGGCACGCCGGCTTCGCCGGCGACGGCCCGAGCCAGCAGAGTCTTGCCGGTTCCCGGGGCGCCCACGAGCAAAACGCCCTTCGGCACCACCGCGCCCAGGCGCTGGAATTTCTCGGGGGAGCGCAAGAACTCGACGATTTCCTGTAGCTCCGATTTGGCATTTTGCAAGCCCGCAACGTCGTCAAATGTGACGCGGAGCTTGCTGCGCTCGTAGCGCTTGGCCGGGCTCTTGATGTAGTTGCTGAGGAATCCGCCACCTAACGGATCGCGAAATCTCGGCAATAGGAACAAGAAAACCGCTAGGACGAAGAGCAGCGGCATCGTCCACATGATCACCGTGCCCAGCCACGTGTAATCCTCGTTTAGCTGCTCGATAACCAGGCCCTTGGCGGCCAGTTGATTGAGGCGCTCGGTGAGATCTTTATCGTCTTGCGTCTGCAGACGCTGAACCGCGAAAGTGTGCGCGCCTTTGTGTTTTTCCTCAATTTCCTTGGGCAAGTCATCCGTATCTTTTACTTCAAAAAGGATTCGATCCTTGCCCGATAGCACGACGCGCTTCAGGTTTTTGCTGTAGTCTTCACGCGAGAGTATGGTCCAGAACTCGCTCCAAGAGAGATTGGCGGCCGGTTTACTCAGGCTGTAGACGATCAGAAAAGCGACGAGAAGGAGTACCAGGCAAACGGTGACCCAGCCACTCCCAGCCCCCTGATCCATGCGGCGGCGCGGCTTGCCGGCGGGCGGCGCTGGAGGAGGAGAGTTGGGGTCAGACGGCATGAGATTCCCTCAATTCTACGGGCCGCCTACTTTGGCGAGCCCGGGCGTTAGGATACCAAAACTCGGAATCGCTGACTATGGTTACCGAGGCAGGGTGTCAGGCGTTCCTTCATCTATTATTCGCCCGATTTCGCGCGCCGGCACACGATACGCACATAATCTCCCGCGAGTGATTGACCAGGATGTGGTTTCTGCTCCAAAGACTGTTGCGAAGCCGTTACGGGCAGCAATCTCTCGGCGCGGCCCCCGCGCCAATCACCGGCAAGACCGACGCGAGAAAGCCGGCCGAAATCGTGCTTTACACGCGTCAGGGTTGCCACCTCTGTGAGGATGCGCGAGCCGTGCTGGACTCGGCTGCGCTGAGCTATCCGCTGGTTGTCAAGTCGGTAGACGTCGACACGGACCCGGACCTGGTGTCGAGTTACGGGCTGGAAGTGCCGGTCGTGATGATTAACGGGAAAGTGCGTTTCCGCGGTCGCATCAACGGCGTGCTACTCGATCGGCTGCTACAACAGGGTAGTTGATCATTCGCTTCCGGCTCGCGAGCGGTGGAAGCAGACTTCGCAGGTCCCGCATCCGCCGCTCGCGCATTTCATCGGACGTCGCTATCACGCTTTCTGTCCGGTAGCCTGCAAGCCGCGAGCAGCACCGCGGTCGGCGGCGGTCGAGACTCGGCCTTCGCCGAAGATCAACAGCAGCGGACTGGCGATGTAGATCGAGCTGTAGGTTCCGACGACCACGCCCACGATCATGACCCAGGCGAAGAGGTGCACGCCTTCGCCGCCCCAGATGTAGAGTACGATTACAACCACCCAGACTGTCAACGACGCCAATACCGTACGGCTTAGGGTTTGGTTCACGCTGTCGTTGATCATCTGCGGCGTCAACGCCGGGTTCTTGCCACGCACTTCGCGAATTCGGTCGAAGACGACGATTGTGTCGTTCACCGAGTAACCGACTAGCGTGAGCAATGCCGCAACGGTCGGCAGATCGATTTTGAAGTCGCGAAGCGCCAACATATTCCCGAATGCCGTGCCGCTGATGTAGTGACAGGCTGCGATGATTCCCAGCGTGAAGAACAAGTCGTGGATCAAGCACAGCACCGTCGCAGCACCGAATGTCCAGCTCCCGAACCTGAACCACAGGTACAGCAGAATCGCCGCCCAGCTCGACAAGATTGCGTAGAGGGCGATCAACTGCGTTTCGGCGGCGAGCTGGCTGTCGAAGACGTCGAGTCGTTCGGGCTGCGGCCGCGTGTTGAACTCGGTTCGAGTCGCGTCCAGGGCCGCGAGCAACTTCGATCTATCTTTGACCGGATCGTTCAACTGCAGCTTCATCCACTGGAAGTGTCCCTCTTCCTCGCGTCCCAGTCCCTGTAGGGTAAAGGATTGAGCAGCACTCTCGAGCCCTTCCTTCTGGAACAGCTTTGTAAGCTGCATGCTCACCTGGGCACGGGAGGCAAACGCCGGCGCGTGAGTATCCGGATCCGTGAACGACAGTGTAACTTCGCGGCCGTCCGGAAACGCATGGTAATCCAGGTCCACGCGTTTCAGCCGCACGTCCGGATCAGGGCCGTCTTTACCCAGCTTTTCGTTGATTTTGTTCTGCACTTCGTCAACGCGCCGCTCAGAGGTTCGCAGGGTGAACAGCTTGCTCTTGGTCCCTTGCGTGTATTCCGGTGAGCTGAGGAAGATCTGCTCGACCGACAGGTCGGGCAGGTCAGTCTTGGCCAGCACGGCGCGAAGTTGGTCGGCGTCGACCAGCTTCGTCAACTCGCCGCCGTAAGCCGTGCCGCCCACGAAGTCGATATTGAGCACGCTCTTCTTCTGCGGATCTGACGAGTCGGGCATGCGATGCACGAACAACGCGGCTCCCATAATCGTCAGCAGGATCGTCGCCGTGAACCAGTAGTAGCGAATCCGCATGAAGTCGATATTCGGCCGATGGAAGAGCTGCAGCATGCTCAACTTCTGCAGCCAGCCGTTGGCCAGCCAGAAGTCGAACAGGAAGCGGGTCATGTACAGCGAGGTGAACAGGCTGATAATGAGCCCGACCGTCAAGCTGATGCCGAAGCCCTTGAGTTGGTCGTTGCCGACAACGTAAAGCACGACCGCCGTAAAGATGCTGCTCAAGTGCGTGTCGATAATCGTGGGCAAGGCGTGCTCGTAGCCGTTGCGAATGGCCAGCGCCAGGTTGGCGCCGCGTTCGCGCTCTTCGCGCAGACGCTCGTAAATCAGCACGTTGGCGTCGACCGCCATACCAAGCATCAGCACGAGGCCAGCCAATCCGGGCAAGGTAAACGTGGCGTCGATCATCACCATGAACGCCACGGTCATCAGCAAGTTGGCGAGCAGAGCGATACAGGCGACCAGCCCGGCGAAGCGGTAATAGATCAGCATGAAGATCAGCACGGCCGCGAAGGCGAGCACGACCGAGAACGCTCCGGAGCGCACCGTGTCGGCGCCCAACGTTGGCCCCATCGTGCTTTCGCTGACCGGTTCGCGCTTGAGAGTAGCCGCCAACGAGCCGGAACGCAGCACGCGAACGGTGTGATTGATCTTTTCCGGAGTGAAATTGCCCGTGATACGGCCGTTGGCCGTGATGCGTTCGTTGATCGTCGCGGCTGACTCGATCATGCCGTCGAGCACGATCGCCATCAGGTGGCCTTTGTTCTTGCCGGTGAAATCGCCGAAGAGCTCGGCGCCAGCCGGCTTGAAGCGGAAGTTGACGTCGCCGTTATCTCCGGGGCCGGCCGCGGCCAGCAGATCACCCGTCACCTTCTTGGACGCATCCTCGGCGTCGCGCGTGAGCGCGAAATACTCGAAGCGCTTTTCGCGGTCTTTCTCGGATAAGCGCGGATTCGTGGAATCGACCGCCCGGCTGTAGATGAGCACGTCATCGCCGCCGGACTGCAAGTCGAACAGTTTGCCGTTCTTGCGGGCCTCGGCGGCCGCGAGCCAGCTGATGTATTCGCGCTTGGATGCGACAGCGGGCGTGATGTCCTTCGGGTCGATCAAGTTGCCGCGATCGTCGCGCGGATTGGCCAGACCATGTTCGCGGCGATACGTCGGGCCTAACTCGACCCACGAATAAGAGAATGTGCCGAGATTGGGCACGTCAAAGAACGGGCTGCCGTCCGCCTGTGTAGGAGCCGGCGGCGGTTTGCCGGCAAACGCCAGCTTGCTCAGCTCTTCCTTGAGAGCCGCGTCCTTGGCAGCCTTGTCGAACCAGGCTTTGGCCGCATTGATAGCCTCGGAGTCTTGCGAGCGGTTCGCCAGCATGCGGAATTCGAGGCTGCCTTGCGAAGCGATGAGCTCCTTTCGCTCCTGAACTTGTTCGGGCGTCAAGCTCACGCCGCGTTTCGACTTCTCGGAGCCGAATCCGCTCTCGTGCTTGATGTAATCGGCGATCTCGTTGACGGCCTTATCCGGATGTTGTTGTTCGATCTCGTTTGCAAGTTCGAAGAGCCGGCCCCGGCCGACCACGTAACCGCGGGGCGGGTATTCGGCGGCTGCCTTGGTAAGAAGGTCCTTCCAGGCTTTCTCATCCGGCTTGTCGTCGGGGGCCTTGTAACGCGAATCGATAAAGGCCTGGATCTCTTTAACGCCCCATTTGGCCTCGGTATTATCCGGTGGACGTTGCGCATCGATGTCGGCCAGTAGCTCGGTCTTCTGGCCGACAGCCGTCTTGTACTCCTTGACCGGGAACTCACCTTCGACATCGCGAAGCAGGTTCTGCCAATGCCGTTGCTGCGCATCAATTTGATACTGGCCGCCCGTCGGCAGGATGATCTCGAACCGCGTGTTGTTGGCGACGCGGACGGTGATGTTGTAAAGGTCGGTCGGGTCGATACGATTCTTCAAACGGCGGGCTAATTCGTGCGGATCCCAACGCTCGGGCAACTTGCCGTTCGGCAGTTTATCGAGGTCGACCTCGTAGACGAGAATCGTTCCACCGACGAGATCGACGCCCAGCTTGAACCCGCCTTCGCCGGCGCGGTAGTTCTTGAACGCGACGCCGACAACCGCTGCGGAAATCAGCAACGGGACCAGGCAAATGGTAAGTCGCCAACGAAACGCTTTCATGGTCGTTCTCGACACCCTTGGTCGTTAATAGGCGAGCGTTCGCCTTGGTACATCGATAAAGTCCGACATCGTCGCCTTGGCATTCAAAGTCGATGGACGGCGCGTGCTATTTCGTCGTGATTTTGTCGCCCTTTGCTTCGCGCGCGGCCTCTTCGTTTGTGAGGTTTCGCTCGATCGCGGCCTTGATCATGCGCACGCGCACGTTGTCCGCAATGCGGAGTACAACCTCATCTTCCTTCTCAGCAACCGAAACGACGACGCCGTACATCCCACTGGTAGTGATAACTTTGTCGTCTTTCTTGAGGTTGGAACGGAGCAGCTTACGCTCTCGTTCCTGGCGCGTAATGGGCCGAAAGAGCAAGAAATAGGCGAGAATTCCGAGCGGAATCCACATGAGCAACGGGGCCCATCCCGGCTCAGCAGGCTTCTCGGCGCCTTCTGCCAAAAGTAAGAACGCAATCAACATGGACGCCCTTTCCGTGGCGGTTGCGCAACGGCATCAGGGTCTGGTACAGGGCAAAGCGTTCATCTTAAAGAGACGCCTTCCAGCGGGCAAGCCGAGCCTCCCGCAGCGCAGCCAGCCTCCCGCAACCTATCGCTTCGCGAATATCAGCCATCAGCCGGCAATAGAAGGCCACGTTGTGCAACGAAAGAAGCGTCGGTCCCAACATCTCTTTCGCCAAAAACAAGTGATGCAAGTACGCCCGGCTGAAGTTCGCGCAAGTGTAGCAACCGCAACCGGACTCCAAAGGCGTCGGATCTCGCCGATGTTTTGCATTCCTCAGGCGCAACTCACCCGCATCCGTGAAGGCGCTCGCATTGCGGCCGTTCCGCGTCGGCATGACGCAGTCGAACATGTCGATGCCAGCTGATACGGCGGTAAGCAGATCCTCCGGCCGGCCTACACCCATCAGGTAACGCGGCTTCTCAGCCGGCAGAAGTGCAGCCGTTGGCGCCAGCGCGGCCGCCATTTGCTCGGCGGTCTCGCCGACGCTGAACCCGCCCAGTGCGTAGCCGGGGAAATCAAGCTCGCGAAGCTCCTCGGCACAATTTGCCCGCAGTTTCAGATCGAATCCGCCCTGAACGATGGCGAACAGCGCCTGATCCGATCGCCTGTGCGCATCGCGGCAACGGCGGGCCCAGTGCAGGGTCCTCTGAACGGCAACTGCCATGTAATCCGCTGGCGTTCCGAACGGAGGGCATTCGTCCAGGCACATGGCAATGTCGGAGCCCAGGTTCTCCTGAATCGGCACGGCTCGCTCCGGTGTGAGTTCCAGTAGGGAGCCGTCGATATGCGAGCGGAACAGGGCCGCGTGATCGGTGATCTTTCGCATCGGGGCGAGGCTGTAGACTTGAAAGCCACCGCTATCGGTCAGGATCGGACCACTCCAACCCATGAATCGGTGCAACCCGCCCAATTCCGCGATGACATCATCGCCGGGTCGGAGCGTGAGATGATAAGTATTGCTGAGGATAATCTGCGCGCCCGCCGCGCGCACTTGATCGGGAGTCAAGCCCTTAACGGCAGCCTGAGTCCCGACGGGCATGAATACCGGCGTTTCAACGATTCCATGCGCTGTGCTCAACCTCCCAAGTCGAGCCAAACCATCGCAGCGGAGTAGCTCGAAGCGGAGCGACATGCAAGGGCCCGAAAAGTAGACAGTAGACAGTAGTCAGTAGGCGGTAGACA